>Ga0126311_10000405_pt1 | contig 20522 bp, 10 predicted proteins | sample Plot61_FD_92539 | JGI IMG/M metagenome (GOLD analysis project Ga0126311, IMG submission 92539) | Serpentine soil microbial communities from UC McLaughlin Reserve, CA, USA - Plot61 | ecosystem: Environmental > Terrestrial > Soil > Grasslands | place: USA: UC McLaughlin Reserve, Lake County... | reverse complement strand
ACTTGAAGTTCTTGTTCCAGAAATCGTTCAACGCGATCCTGCGCGCCGGCGATGCCGCTTCTAAACGAAACGCGGAATCACCGGGAATGCGAATCGTGATGTCGCCCTTGTTTGACTTGAATTCGTAGGTGCCATAGCGCGAGAACTCACCGTCAAAAAATATGTTGCCCATCACGTTCTGCGCGACCACATGCGAAGCCGTGATATTGGTCAGCTCGATGTCGCCTTCCGAAGAAACGTGCGCGCGCACTAAACCACCGCGAATGTTTGCGACACTGATGTTTCCGCGACGCGTCTCCAAATCCACGGACGAATTAACCGGAACCTGTAGCTTAAAATTGATATCGCCAACGTCGCCTTTGCCGCGATTCTCGCTAATCACGTCCACAACGAGACTGTCGTTAATCTGGCGCGGCGTAACGTGAGTGCCCTTCGATTCAATCGTCGCGGAAAGACGAATCTCGTCTTTGTTCCATGATTCGACGACGATCGTGCCGGAGATATTTCTTAACTCGATGCGAACATTTTTTCCGGCCGCATAACGCTTGGACATCTGTTGCTGCGCGTGAGTGGTGAAGGAGAGTGACGCCACTGCGAGGAGAGCGCCAATCGCGAAGACACCGGCGCGGACTGACAAGCGCGGGGTTAAGAATCTAATTTTCATTACTGTGGGGCTATTAATCAAACAAGTATTACAGATCAGAGAAATCTTGCAGCAGCGCCAATTTTTCATTCAACGATTCATTGAGCATCTGTTCGGAAATCTCGTCATGCGGGTTCCGTTGCAGCTCATTCATTGAATCGGCGAGTGCCTGGTCGATCGCTTTCAGGTTGCGCTCAAAAGCGTCGCGCATCTCAGGACTCCAGCGAGCCTTGTTTAGCTCGACGCGCTGGTTCCAGTAATCAATTACCTGATGGCGTTGCCAGAAACGATCATTGACACTCGATGCCTGGACCTGAGGCTCAAGGGGCGGCGGTCCATAACCACCCCAGCGACGTAGTCCAACTACTGTCGCCAGAGACACCAGCAACACGATCGCGACAGCAGATGCGGCAAGCTGCGGTAACGAAAGTTCCCAGCTACGACCCAACCACCGGGTAAAGAAGGAACGACCTGGTTCTGTGTTCGTGTTAGTGCGGCTAGGGAGCCCTGCCTCGATCGAGTTGCGGATGCGAAGCCACAGCGCCTGTTCATTTGGCGGCGCTTCATATTGGCCGCGTTGTGTGCGGCAGAAGCCCACAATCGACGCCAGGTCCTGGCGTACGCTGTCGCAATCCAAACACTCTCTGAGGTGCGTATTGAGAGTGAACTCATCCCTTTGCGTAATCGATCCGTCAACCAGATCGTGGATGAGTTCCTGACAAGTCTCGCAGTTCATTGCTTACCACCTTCATTCTGTCTCATAAAATACGCACACGAATCGAATCGAAACTGTTTCTTACAGAACCTATTCCGGTTGTCATCAATCAAGGGAAGACTGCGTTTGAAGCCGGCCATTTGGCAAACTAACTCGCTGGCTCATAGCTTCGAGGCTATTCCTGGGATTTCTGTTGCCTCAAAAGCCCGCGCAATTTCATCCTGGCTTTATGTAGCTGCGACTTCGACGTACCGACCGAACACCCAAGCATTCTGGCAATTTCCTCATGTTCATGCCCTTCGATGTCGTGAAGCGTAAACACCGTCCGGTAACCGGGCGGGAGTTGAGCAATAGCCTTGTCGAGCGCTATCCGGTCAACTACGGGCATGGAATTGGGGTTTTCCGTCCCTTTTACTATCTGAATGGGCGTTTCGCCGTCTTCAGTAGTCTGTTCCATACGCACGCCGCGTTTGCGGAAGTGCATGAGCACCTGGTTCACGGTCAGCCGGTGTAGCCAGGTGGTAAAGGCAGACTCGCCCCGGAAACTACCAATCTTTCTAAAGAGCTGAATGAAGACCTCCTGTGCGAGATCTTCAGCCTCCGAGACGTTGCCGGTCATCCTCAGGCACAGCGAGTAGACGCGACGATTATGGCGCTGGTAAAGCTCTTCGAAAGCAACCATGTCGCCATTGGCGGCTTTCTGCGCCAGCTCATAATCTGTAGTTTGCGTTGTCTCGGTTTCGGCTGCGGTCACGTGCTTCGTTCACTCGGGCAAGCTCGGAAAAACTCACAACTTCCGGCTTGTTTTGGCACGAATCTCACGCTTCCGCGAGTTTCAAGGGAGCAGCACTGTTCCTCTGGATGCCCGCGTGGGGATGCGGAGTGGAGGTTCAATGCCCTCAAACGCGGCTGTGATGCGGCGCTTCACGCGCGTCGTTGCCTTACCCGACCTTAAAATAGCGATTTTCCCAGCCGAATCAATGCTTTCGTACGGCTGGGTTGCAGGATAGGTGATGCGCAGCGTGGTGACAAGCGCAGAGCTGGATCTGAGGGCGCGTGAGATACCTCTCACCAAAGACGTCTGATAAGTGGCCCAGATATCGCCGAGAAGATGTTAACCAAGTCAGGAATGAGGTTACTGCACCAGACCGACCTCTCTCGAATCCGAGCTTCGACGTACAGTACTTCCTTTGAATGACGTGAAAGTATTTACTGAATTGTCTTCACAGTCGCAAGGGTTAGCATACGCTGCAATTCATTATTGATACTACCAGGGCTCAAGTTGACGCGAAAGAAGTTACTGCGGTCACGTACATAAGAACGTTGTGTACCACTTCGTACGCGCTTCATCGGAAATGTAAGACGGTCGCCTGCGGTTCTTGTAAGCGGTGAGAGAAGCTTTAATGCATGAGGCGACACAAGGATCCGCCTCATCCCTCAACGCTTGCCGAAGTATTCGCTTGCTATGCTGACCTCCAATTAGCGCAATGCAGAAAACTGCATATCGTCTGACGTCGGGATCGCGCTTCTCTTTCAGTGCAGACTGCAATTTAGGCAACGCAATTTCGCCGATGCCGATCACAGCTCCGATAGCCGGGTGATGGTTAAACGGAAACGGGGTTCCGTCATGTCGATCGAAATTGGCGATCAAAAGATCTAAAGCTTCGACCGCCTTCAACTCACCTAATAACCGCGTACCGTAATGCCACAGGTAAAACTGCGGTGTACCACCCGTTAACTCTAGTCTTAGCTGGTCCATCTCCGATAACAAGCTGGTTATTACCTGCGTTCGGCACGAAGAGGACTGGCGGGCCTTAACCTTCAAGAGATTCACAGCGTCTTGTTGATCCGCGTATCTTCCCGAGGAGAGAGTTAGTACGGCCCTAATGACTTCGCGGTCGGACTGACAGGTTGTACCTGACCTTGAGTTGCGAACCGCGGATGGACGGGAACCTGGGTGTTGTTGGCCAATGACATTACTCAACACACCCGTAAACATTACCCAGACCAACAGCATGGATAGTGCCGTACACCTCATGTCATGCCTCTCAATCATTGTGGCCAGATTCCCTGTCCACCTCGTCCCCAATGAACTGTATTGCCTCGCTGAACCATGTGAAATTCAGCTCGACATTCTTCATTTCCCTTGAAGACCTTGATCAGGAACGACTGGTTTTTGTATGCATCAGGAACGTTAGCTAACAAGGCCGGATGATCGTACCGAGAGAATCTATTTGTCCACTCGGTTGCGAAGTGATAGCCGGTTAAATCGATGTCCTGCCATGCGTAGCCTCCATTCTGAATTTTCCCGCCGATTTCTACAAACTCCCCGTTCAGTTTCGCATAGCTCGACGTGTATTGATCCAGCGTCCATGCGCCACGCGGATTACTGGGATTAGTTTGATTGCCGATGCGTCCGATTCCTCCACCACCAAGAGTGTTTCCTGAAACCGTGAAACCAAGTCCAAAATACGTTCTTTTTCCATAAACAATTTCTCCAGGTCCGTTCGGTAAACGCCGATTGTTTTCGTAGAAGGTGCCGGACTGGAAAGAGATTGTGAATTTACAGTTCTTGCTACCAGTACTTGAGATTGTTTCTGGATCATCTTCAATCAACGTATTCTGCTGAACTTTCTTAGCAGTGTCGGACCGTCCTTGGAACTTCGTGCGCTGGCGGAAGCCCGGTTTAAGACGAAAGTATGTTACCTCCAGGCCTTGCTCTCCTTTTTCCCAGCCAGGTTTGACATAATCATCTACCTGTTCGTATCCCGTGACGGAGTCTAAGGCGTCAAACCGGCCCAAACCCAAGAGGAAGGTGCCACCAATCGTTAGTTGAAATTGACGAATCGTACGTAAGCGATCAAATGCTCCTTCGCCTGGTCCATTCCCACGGTCGAAGATTTTGTTGATGTAAATATCTTCGTACAGCTGCTGTCCAAGTTCGGCCTCGATCGTGGGTCCGCCTTGCATCTCCAGGTAAGAAGGATCGCGCGTGGGAGGTGGCGGTGGCTCATTAGAGAGAATAGCCGGTGGCTCGAGTCCGGTTTCGCGGCCGTGCGCATCGACTTCCGTCCGAAAGGAAAATGCACCATTCGGGTCAAACGATACCCAACTATCGGTCAAGGGATTCCTGTGTTGCCAGTTTATGGTAGTCGAACCGCCGCTGGACCATTGCTCAGCGAGGCGCTCTCCACCAGCATACACATACTGTTTCGTCTTTTGTCCCTGCGCATTGAGCTCACCAACGACATATCCGCCCAAGGCAGTAGACCGCAGGTAATACGTAGTGTCGCTCACTGATGAGATGGTTGTTTGTGGACCACCTCCGATCAATATTTCCGTTCTCGTTACTATCACACTCTTAACCGGCTGACCATCTGCATCGTAAGCTACAGAACGCTCCTCCGCGGGCATTTCCGAATGCCCCGTTCCCTCACCGCCGACGGTCCCGGCAGTGACAAAGACACGTTCCCCGGCTGCATCAAAAACATGATTGCCCTGAGCATCCGAGGTGACGTGCCCCTCGGCGTCATAAAGTAAATCCTGCCTGCGATTATTTGTGTAGGAGAAGACCTGTCCAGACAATTGCCGCTGCCAGATTCGACCAGTCTCACCAACGTGTTGATTGAAAGCACTGTAAGTAAAACTCTGTCGATAGGGACTGTCGGGCGTGGGAGTCGTTGACGGTAAACCACGAGCTTCGCGTCCCGAATACGCCTCTTTCATACGGCCGACATGATCGTAGGTATAACCCTTGTCAAAATGATCGTTCGACGCGTCGGAGGCCATCTTAACCTTGCCATCCGGGTAATATTCATAGTTCCACGAGTACGCCAGACTGCCTGCTACCAGGTTATATGACGTGGGCCGTAGCTGCTGGTCGTAAGTGAAACCTGTTTGACTGCCACTTCCAGTATTCACTTGCTTCAAGTCATTCCATGCGCGATAGACTGCATTTGACAGGAAAGTTGATACGGGTACTGAGGAGTTGGAGCTGCCTGTGTAGGTGTAGCCTGAGCCTGTTACATCGGTCAGACGTCCGACAGGGTCGTAATTATACGTTAAGCTCGTACCGAACTGGCTGGGAAGTGCTAAGGATTTTATTTCTCCAGCCAGATTGTAGCTGTAAGTAAGCGTGAAGGATGTTCCCGAAAGGGGACCAGCGAAGGTTCGCGTTTCAGAACTGAGCTGCGACGACCAGTTGTAATGATAATCGATCGTGCCCGTACCATCAGTCATCGACGTCCTATTGCCTGCAGCATCGTAGGCGAAGGTTTGATCTGAGGTAGGATTAACGAAGTTGTGTGCCGGCGGAATGAGACTCAAGTCGTAGCTAACCGAAGTTACGAGGTGTCGCTGATTGTAACTGAAGCTTTTCTTCACACCACGAGCATCTATTGTATAAGCCACCGTATCATCGGGGTTGTAATGGAAGGTCGTATGGTCGCTTGACGCAGTATTGTTCGGTTGCGGCTGTTGCTCAGGTCTGTGCACGGTCTGGAGGCGGGCGAAACCATCGTAAGACATGGTTGTATCCTGAAAAGTGCTGCTGCCTTCGACACCGGCGTGCTCTCTTACCCGCGTTACCTGATCACGAGCGTTATACGTGTTGACGGTCGTTGAGTATGGGCTGCCGTTTTCCCAATTAAGAACTTCTTGTTTACGTGTGCGACCAAGCACATCCGAGTAGATCTTCTGCTGGCGCCGTTTTGCGACGCCTCCATCCATCGTGCCCTCGTCAGTGAGTGTCACGACTTCACCACCGGCGCAACCGCAACCCGAATAAGACGCACTCCGCGTAGTGCCATCCTGGTTGGTCGTTACGAGTGGGCGACCCTTCCAGTCGTAAGTCTGTTGCACGTAAATCCACCCGGCATTCTCGTCGTCGCCATCTGTAATCCATTGCGACGGCGCACCGCTGGCGCTCGTCTCAGTTGGATTGGAGGTCTTGATGACGCGGCCCATCGCATCATAAACAAACCTTTGACCGCTGTAGCCGCCATCACTCCCCGGATGATCGGTTGCCGTTGCGACCACACGCCCCAAACCGTCAGTGATCCCGAAGGAATGCGCTTCTCCCAGGCCTTCCTGGATCGTCGTGTAAGTATCAACTCGGATCTGGCTGGTTGGATATTCAAAACGTGTGTAGGCGTTGTTCACCAGATTCGTGACTCGCTGCAAGCGGCCGATAGTATCGAAGGTCCACGACTGCTCCGGTCCGGGATCATTCTCTGTCTTGTTTGGCTGTGGCGTTTGCCTGCGCGTCACAGCGCCGAAATCAAAGTTGTATTGCGCGGTCGAAGAGTAGTTGTCCGCGTCGGTAACCACGATGGGATAGGCGAGTGTATTGCGTCCAGTGTTTCCATCCGAGAACGAATCTCCGTAACCAATCTTTGTCTCGTGGTCCAGCGCATCTTTCGACGAGACCACAGCGCCAGCCGTGTTATACGCAGTTTTCGTCACCGTGAAAACAGTCGTATCGGTAACGTCGTACCGCTTCACACTCGAGAGATTCGCGCGGCCCGTGACAAGGCTGGCGCTGTAATTAGTATTGTCATGCTGCACGGGTACATCCGTGCCCTGAATCGAGCCACTGCCGTCATAGCTAAACGACGCTTTCGACATCAGTGTCCCACCACTATTTACATTACCTTCATAGAGCCGCTTTTCACTCACCAGGCCCAGGATGTGGCGGCCGGTGTAGCTGGTGCTGGTGTTGTAGTCAGTACGCGTGCTGCGCAGGATCGTCTCAGGTTCGGCCGCATACTCGTAAACATCGCGCGGCAAGTGACAACTCGTGCCATCTGCGAACGTAAACTGCTGGTAAGTGACCTGCGTGCGCGCGCGATTGCCTTCCGGGTCATAGATGTTGGTTTCGGTCACGCGTGGGTTGAGCGGGTAAGACACGGAGGTGTTGTCCTGCGTCCAGGTAGTCATCACCTTACGCCGCCAGGTGCTGCCGGTGTAGGTCTCAACCAGAGCCGGCAGACCACGACGCCAGCCTTCAGCGGCCGCACTGCCGATGAAATAAATTTTATTTGACGTGCCGTCCGGGGCCGTTACTTCGACGCGCTTACCGCTCTGCGGCGTAGTGTCAGGCATGGTCCAGGTGGCGTTTACCGGTGCGGTGAACGTTGTCACGGCCTCTTCACTCGAGGCAGGCGCGCCTTCAGTATCGCCATTCCAGTACTGCGCCCAATCACGCCGCTCGGTAAAGCGTGGGCAATCAGCTTGTGGACTGGTGGCCAACAGCGGCGAGCCAGGCAGGTTGTAAGTACGATGATTGAGCAGATGGTTATCGGCCGCGTAGCCACTCACCTTCCACACCTGCCCCCAGCTCGTGTAGCTGAAATCCGAATGCGAGCCATCCGCCAGTGTTACCTTTGCCAGTGTCTGGATGGTTGAGTTGTTCGCTGGCCCATAAACGCTTAGGCCCGTGAAGCTCGTGACGATCGTGGTGTTTGTGTAAGCGAAGGTAGCCCAGTTGTGGGTTACCTCGCTGGCGGAACCCTGGTTCCAGACCTGTGTGATCGAAGTGAGCCAGCCTCTGTCGTAGTTGAATTTGATGCTACGAGCGAGTGTGTCGACGATCGTGTCGATGCGCCCGGACGGCGTGTAGTTGATGGTGAGGAGATTGCCGTTGCGATCTTTGATTTGTGTGCAGTTGTATTCACTGCCCATCAACACATAACTTAGCTGCGTGCCGTCCGTAGTTCGAAGCACCATGTTGCTCGAATCAAGCAACAAGTGCGATGAATCGACCGACTCATAAAGCAACGAGTTATTCACTTGCCGCAACTCGGTGCGGCTGCCATCAGGGCTTATTAGTAGAAACGCATATTTGCCTGCTTCAGCGTTGAAGTAGAGCGGCTGGATTACGGGAAAGCCAAGCCGGAAGCCCGCACTCGGGAAGCCGTGATCGTCGTCGAAGGAGATGTAGCTGCCGTTCTTCGTCCAAACCAGTGAGTTGTACGACAAGGTCAAACCGAAATCCATTCCCGCGCGACCGGGCAGGCTCAGCAGCGGCAGGTTCCAGTTGAAGTTGCGCGACAGCGGATTCTCACCGCCACCGCCGGTCTGGTTCAATGGATCAAGACGCGCCTCGGATGGGCCGGTGATACTGACCGTCGCGGTGGCACTCGCACGCAACCCTGCGTTGTCGGTGACGGTAAGCGTTGCCGTAAACAAACCGGCAGTTTGATAGACGTGAGCAGGGTTCGCACTGTTTGCCGAGGTGCCGTCGCCAAAATTCCAGTAGTAGCTGCTGATCGTGCCGTCCGGATCAAAGGAACCGCTACTGCTAAAGCTGATCGACTGCCCCAATTGACCGCCGTAAGGCCCATTAGCCATAGCAATCGGAACCTGTGAGCCGCCGCCTGCTCCAGCCGGCACGTCTGTTGAGTACGAAGCGCCGCCTTGCAATGAGCCGTTGGCGCCACTCGCCGAGCCGTCATTGGTGGTCTCACCGTCAAACTTCCACAGGCCTTTTGTAGTCGCTGTGGCGGTGAGGTGTGCGTTGGGAGTGAAGTTGCTGCTGTAGATCGCGGCGTTGGAAACTCTGACTTCGTCAATGCGGCCGTTTAAGTAATTCGGAAAGTACAGAAACGAGCTCTTCCCGATTCGCAATCCGGTGCTGTTGCTGCCGGGCGCCATCGTCGCTGTTGCCGTCCCATTCAGCACACCGTCGAGATACACACGCATCTGGCTGCCGTCGTACACACCGGCAATGTGATGCCAGGCATTCAAGCTCATCGTCGTATTGCCGATCACGGTCGCATACGAGCCGTTGCTTTGCATGATGTCCAGGCGCACCTTGCCCTCAGAAATTGTCATGTCGTAGCTCATCTGGTTCTGGAACCAGTCGCCACGCTCCAGCACATGCTGGTAACTGGTACTACTCGTCTTCACCCACGCCTCGAGTGTCAGCGCGCCAGTGATGTTAAGGTTGGGGTTGTACGGCACATCAACATAACTCGAGGTGCCGTTGAAGAGTACCGAGCGGTAGCCCGCCGCTTGCAGTACCGTGATCGTGATCGGCGTGCTCGTGGTGGTAGTGCCGAGGTTGTCCGTCGCACGCGCGCTGATCGCGTAACTACCCGCCGCCAGGTTGTTCCACACAAAGGTGTAAGGTGCGGTTGAGTCACTGCCGAGCAGGGTAGAGGCCTGGAAGAACTCAACCTGCGTCACGCTGCCATCAGCATCTGACGCTGAGGCGTCGATAACGACGTTCGTGCCGGCCGCGAAGTTTGTGTTGTTCAGTGGATCGGTGATCGTGACACTTGGCGCACTGTTTGGCCCAGTGGGTACGTCGGTGCTGTATTGAGCGTTTTCCTGCAATGAGCCATGCGCACCGCTGCCGGAACTATCGTTTGCTGTTTCATCATCAAACTTCCACAGCCCTTTTACCGTCGCGTTTGGACCAGCATTCGTCGTCAGGTGGGTTGCGGGTGTGAAGTTACTGTTGTACGCGACGCCGCTGGAAATTCTGACCTCGTCAATGCGGCCGTTGAAGTAATTCGGAAAGTACAGGAACGAGCTCTTCCCGATTCGCAATCCGGTGCTGTTGCTGCCCGGCGACATCGTCGCTGCCACCGTCCCATTCAGCACGCCATCGAGATACACACGCATCTGACTGCCGTCGTAGACGCCGGCAATGTGATGCCAGGCATTTAGACTCATCGTCGTACTGCCAATTACGGTCGCATACGTGCCGTTGCTTTGCATGATGTCCAGGCGCACTTTGCCTTCAGCCACAGTCAGGTCGTAGCTCATCTGGTTCTGGAACCAGTCGCCACGTTCCAGTACGTGCTGGTAGCTAGTGCTACTCGTCTTCACCCACGCTTCGAGTGTCAGGGCGCCAGTGATGTTCAGGTTCGCGTTGTACGTCACATCAACATAGGCGCTCGTTCCGTTTAGCAGGATCGAGTGATTAGTGCCCTGCGATTGGGAAGGCAGAATGAGAAAGTGAAACGTGAATAGTAACGAGATCAGGAGGAACAAAAGAAAATTGCGTCCGTGAGACATGACTTTTCCTTCGCGATTCGATGAGTTGAATCTCTCTCGTTTGCCTGGGCCGTTTGGGGAGCACGCGAAACTCTGGAGGGAGTTCCGCGCAAAGTGAGGTCAAGCGATAGAGATTGAGAACTGTTGCTTCAGTGCGGCGGCATCATAGTGCCGAGTTGGACCAGTGTCAACGAAATTCGTATGACAATTATGGAGAATGAAGCAAGGGGCAGCCACGGAGGGCCGCCCCTACAGTTGTAGTCGACCACGTCCGATCCTCGAAGGCGGCCCCTTTTCACGTCCAATACGTACGGTCCAGCGAACGATAACCTACGGCTTCCGAGACGTGATTGGCATTAATGGTTTCGCAACCCTCAAGGTCTGCAATGGTCCGGCTCACTTTGAGAATGCGATCGTAAGCTCGCGCGGAGAGTCCGAGCCGGTGCATCGCATTCTCGAGCATCTTTTCGCTGTGGGAATCGATCTGGCAGTGCGCACGGATCATGCGCGGCGTCATGGCCGCGTTCGAAAAGATTTTCTCGCTCGCAAAGCGACGATGCTGTCGCTCGCGTGCCTCAATCACGCGTTGCCGAATCGCAGCAGAGCTATCCGTCTCCGGAGCAGTCTCGCCCCGCAGCTCACGAAACTTCACGGCGGGGACGTCGATGTGAATGTCGATGCGGTCCAGCAGTGGTCCCGAGATGCGACCAACGTAGCGCTGGATCTGAGTTATCGAGCAGCGACACTCGCGCATCGGGTCATTGAAAAATCCACACGGACAAGAATTCATGGCTGCCGCTAAAACGAATGACGCTGGAAATGTTAACGACATCGAAGCGCGGCTGATAGTCACTTGCTGGTCTTCGAGCGGCTGCCGCAAAACTTCCAAAACGCTACGATCAAACTCCGGCAACTCGTCAAGAAACAACACACCCTGATGGGCCAGTGACACTTCTCCAGGCCGGGGCAAAGTCCCGCCACCGATTAGACCAGCATCGCTGATCGTGTGATGTGGTGAACGAAACGGACGCTCGGTAACGAGTCCGGCACGTCCCGTCAAACCTGCGACAGAATGAATCTTCGTTAGCTCAAGTGCAGCCTCAAACTCGAGCGGCGGCATGATGGTCGGCAAACGTTTCGCCAGCATCGTCTTGCCGGAGCCGGGTGGGCCAATAAGAAGGATATTGTGGGCGCCGGCAATCGCGATCTCCAAAGCTCGCTTGGCTGACATCTGCCCGCGCACCTCTTTGAAGTCGACACTGAAATGACCGGTGCGTCGCAGTATTTCCGTAACGTCAACCTGCATGGGCTTAGGCGGCATTGGCGATCGCAACTGCTCCACCACACCCACAGCACTGCGCAGGTCCGCGACCGGATATACGTTTACTCCAGAAACCACCGCAGCCTCGGTCGCATTCTCTTCCGGCAGGATCAGATGACGAATCGAGCTCTCACGCGCCAGCATCGCGATCGGCAATGCGCCTTTGATCGCTCGCACACGGCCATCGAGCGACAGCTCGCCGACGCAGAGAACATGAATCAGGTGGTCCTTCTCGGCCAGCTGGCCATTCGCGCCTAGTATTCCCAACGCAATTGGCAGATCGAAGCTCGCTCCTTCTTTGCGAACATCTGCCGGAGCGAGATTGATCGTGGTCTTTTGAAACGGAAAGCAGTGACCGCAGTTTTGAATAGCCGCACGAATGCGTTCGCGCGACTCGCGGACGGCGGCGTCAGGCAGACCGACGATCGTTACTGGCGGTGTCTGGTCGTTTTCACTGCGGACCGGAGTTAAGTCGACTTCAATATCGACGAGATCAGCGTCTATGCCGTAGACGGCTGCAGAGAGTGTTCTGAAGAGCATGTGAGGCGGCTCCTAACGTGAGATAAGGTTAAGGTTTCCTCATCCACAGATTACACAGATGTTATAAACCATCTGAGTAATCTGTGGATAAAGCGAACTACCGAAACTTTTGCAAATTAGCGACGCCGAGAGGGTGCAGTCGCTGACGATGGGATTTTAATTTCCTGCCCGGCCTTCAATTCTGAGTCAACCGGGATTCCGTTCAAGCGCGCGACGTCGTTGGCATCGAGGTTACGCGCCAAAGCGATACTCGCGATCGTTTCACCCTTGCGAGCACGAACCTTATTGAGTCCCGCGGGTGCGTTAGCATCCGCGGCCGTCGCTGCTGCTGTCGATCTCACCCAACGAGTGAGTTTCACGCTGCTGCTCGGAGCCACAATCTTCGTTGCGCCTTTCAGCTCAACACCGCTGTTCAACGACTGAAGCTGAGCCAAATTAAAACCGGTTCGATTCGCGACACTCTGCCAGTCTTCACCCGGTGCAACTGAAATCAGTCTCGCCGTTTCACGTTTTTCAGGCGAAATTCTCTGGATCAAGGATGCAAACTGTTTCGCGCGACCCGCTGGTATGCGGACATTGTATGTGTCGCCGCGAGGCGTGATGTCACGCTTCAACTCCGGATTCAGGCTGCGGATGTAATCGGAAGTAGTGTCGGTTGCGTCCGCAACTAGCTGCAAGCTGGTCGCAGTCGGAACCTGAACTACGTCGTATGACATCGGCGCATCGGATTTGATTCCCTTGAACCCATACTTCTCGGGATTCTTGGCAATCAGGATCACAGCCAGGATATTCGGCACGTAGTTGCGTGTTTCCTGCGCGATGTACGGATAAATCATCCAGAAGTTGGCAGTGCCGGCACGAGAGATGGCTCGATCGATATTTCCGGCGCCCGTGTTATACGCCGCCATCGCCAGTTCCCAGTTGCCGTTGTAGCGCTTGGCAAGATCTTTAAGGTGACGAGCCGAGGCGCGAGTCGCCTGTTCATAACTGTTACGCTCGTCGATGTAAGCGTTCTGGCGCAAACCGTACATGCGACCGGTGCTCGGAATGAACTGCCACAAGCCCGAAGCTGCCGCCCACGAAACTGCTTTTGGCTTCCACGAGCTCTCAACCTGTCCGAGCCAGGTGACGTCGAGCGGTACACCTTCCTCAGCGAAAATCTTTCGCGCGAGTCTCATGTACTGGCCTGAGCGGCGCAGTCCGTTTTCCATCGTGGAGTGACCACGCGACTGGTAGTAATTGATGTATTGCTGAATTAACGGATTAAGAGTGAAGGTGAAGTTGACGTTCTTCTGAGCCTGCTCCAAGGCGAGAATGTCTTCGCTCGAGACTTGTTTTTCAGTCTCGGTCAGAACGAGCTTGCTCAACTCATCGAGTGGCGAAGGCTCAAACTTCTGATCGCGAAATCCAATTTGCGGAGCGGGCGCTGGCTTCTGATCCTGCGTCTGTGTGTTCTGCGCAACGAGTTGCGTGTTTACTGGAGCACTCGGTTGCTGGAGCGGAACTTCCTCTCGATAGATACGCTCGACGAGCTCGAGATAGTAAGTCTGCAATTTCTGACTCGCACGAACATCGAAGCCCGATTCAAGAATCGAATCGACCGCTTTATCAAACTCTTCGCGAGCTTGTTCGCGCTTGCTATCTTCGAGATTGAGCTTGCCCCTGCGGAAGTGATCTTCCGCACGCGTCATGATCTGTGAAATGCGACCTTCGGATTGTTCGACTTCGGTTGGGATTGTTCGCGCAGAAGAAGCTACGGGAATCTGCGCAACGGTGGTTGCCGCCGAAGCGACGAGCGCCATTAGTAAAGCCACACAGGCCTTCAGACGAGGAAAGCTCGTTGAATTCAAATCGTCTTACTCCTCAATTTGTGCGGTATCTAATGGCTCCCTATGACTTGGACTGTAGGACTCGCTAAAAGGAGCCAAATCACACTGGAGGTTACCACACCGTTTTTTAGGGTGTCAAACAAACACCTCAATTGAAACACACTCTCAAACAGTTAATTTTTCCACGAAAGCAACGTGGCAAGTTCACGCTCAGACCTGCGTTTGGTTGCAAAAGTACTAACCACGGGATGCCACGGATTGTAAACGGATTCAAATAAAATCCCGGGTAGTGATCGTTGTAATCCGTGGTTTGATTCCGTACACCGCAAATTCGAACCTGTTTCGCAACAGAATAGCTAAACCTTGAAGAGAGCAACTCTTACCTCGCTGTTAACCTCGTACTGTCAGATGGAATGATACTTGCCACTTGCCCCGACAAGGGCATGCTCTCCCTGTGTCAGCTATTGAGAACTCTGATTAAGCGAGCCACGCTCCGACTTGTGGCTTGAAACTTAGAAAAGACCTGAACCAGAAGAAGCCTATGTCTACAGTCGTAAAAACCAAAGTTCACGAGTTCCCCAGGGCCGCCGAGATCGGCGCGGTCCCAGCGCGTTCCCAATTCTTCTTCAACCGCGAGCTGAGCTTGCTGGAGTTTCATGCACGAGTGCTGGAAGAAGCGCTCGACCAGAGCAATCCATTGCTCGAGCGGTTGAAGTTTTTATCCATTTTCTCTTCGAACCTCGACGAGTTCTTCCAGATTCGCGTGTCAGGCCTGAAAGAGGAGTTGGACGACAGCAACATCGTCTCGCCAGACGGTTTGACGCCCGCGGAACAGTTGCGGCAAACACGCGAGCGCATTCTTGCGCTCGTCAACCAGCAGGCTCGTTGTTTACGCGAAGAGATTCTGCCGCAACTGAAAGCAGCAGGCGTGTCGCTGATCCCGTATGAGTCGCTATCGCGCCATGAACAAGAGAGTCTAAAAGACTACTTCATGCAAAAGGTCTATCCGATCCTGACGCCGCTGGCCGTGGATCCGAGTCACCCGTTTCCATACATCTCGCCGCTGAGTGTCAACATTGGATTGATGGTTCATGCGCCGGAAGATGTACAGCTTATCGGACGTAAGAAACGAGAAGAGTCGCGGTTTGTGCGGATCAAGGTGCCGTCGGTAGTGCCGCGTTTGGTGCCGGTCGGTTCTTCGGGAACTCGCTTTGTGTTGCTCGAAGAGATCATCGAGGCAAACATACATGTGCTGTTTCCGGGAATGGTTCCCGGCACATGTCATCGTTTTCGCGTCACGCGCGATGCGGACATCGAGATCAGGGAAGAAGAAGCAGAAGACTTACTCAGCTCGATCCAGGAGGAATTGCGTCGGCGAAGGTTTGGCGCTCCAGTGCGGCTCGAAGTGTCTCCGGACATGCCGGCAAACATGATTGACTATCTCACCGACTCACTCAGTCTCGAGCACGACGACGTTTACGTTTTCGATGGCCCACTGCACATTCAGGACCTGATGGAGCTCTACGATGTTGATCGTCCTGATTTGAAAGACGAGACTTTCACGGCATCGGTTCCTGCGTGGTACACCGAGTATGACAACATATTCGACGCCATTCGTGATCGAGATCGGCTATTGCATCACCCGTACGACTCCTATGATTGCGTCACGGGATTCATCAATGAGGCGGTTGAAGATCCTGACGTAGTTGCGATCAAGATCTGCTTGTATCGCACTGGTCTGGAGTCGCCGATCCCGCCGGCACTGATTCGTGCCAGCGAGCAGGGCAAACAGGTGACGGCGCTGATCGAGCTAAAGGCGCGGTTCGACGAAGAGCACAACATCGAGTGGGCCCACAAACTGGATGAAGCAGGCGTGCACGTCGTCTACGGCATTCTCGGTCTGAAAACACACGGCAAGCTGACACTCGTAGTCAGACGCGAAGGCGAAACTCTCCGGCGTTACGTGCACGTGGCGTCGGGTAACTACAACCCAACGACTTCATGCACCTACACGGACCTGGGCATGTTTACTGTCGATGAGTCGATTGGTCGAGACGCTACTGAGCTGTTCAACTACCTCACCGGGTTCTCGCAGCAGACAAACTATCAAACACTGATGGTCGCGCCGATCGATCTGCGCGACAAGCTGAACGCGTTGTTCGACCGCGAGATCGAGCATCAACGTGCGGGCAGACCTGCACACATCATCGCGAAGTTCAACCGTCTTGCCGATCTTCAGGTTGTCGAGAAGCTTTACGAGGCGTCGCGGGCCGGTGTGAAGATCGATCTGATCATACGAGGCATCTGCATATTGCGCCCGGGAATTCCGGGGTTGTCAGAGAACATCACGGTGCGAAGCGTCGTTGGTCGTTTTCTCGAGCACAGCCGCGTCTTCTGGTTCGAAAACGGCGGCGACGATGAACTCTACATCGGCAGCGCTGACTGGATGGCCCGAAACCTCAAGCATCGCATTGAGGTTGTTGCCCCTGTAACCAATCCCCAATCCAAACGCTATTTGCGCGACGTGTTACTTGACGCTTACGTGCGTGATAACACGAAAGCGCGTGAATTGCAGGCTGATGGCAGATATCTTCCGTTTGGTCACGGAGAGCCGTTCAATAGCCAGGAGTATTTTATCGGCCGGCCGACGAGCGATTGATTCTGCTTTACAGATTGCAGGATTCAGGTGGACATCATGAATGACAAGAGGAAGCTCGTAGGTCTGGTTCTTTTTGCGTTACTGCTAAGTTTAACTTCAATCGAGACTGGTCTCGCTAAGCCGAAGAAAACGAAAGAAGCTCTCATAGGAACGCCAATCCTGTGGGAGCGTCCGAACGATATCGCATCGCGCGATCTTTATCTTGGACCAGGCGGCACAGCGATGCGTCCTGATCTGCGGCGCATCACGTTCCTCGAAGAGGAGAAGGGTGGTTACTCAAAGAAGTATCGAGTGCGAGACGGCGCTGGTCGTGAGTGGGTCGTAAAGATTGGCAATGAGGCGCAATCAGAGACTTCCGCCGTCAGACTGCTCTACGGCCTCGGTTACTCAACAGAGGTCAACTATCTCGTTCCGCGTGTGACGATTCCCGGTAAGGGAACGTTCAGCAACGTCAGGTTCGAAGCACGTCCTGACAGTTGGAAACGAGTGGGTGAGTGGAAGTGGAAAAAGAATCCGTTCACCGGCACACAGGAGTTCCAGGGTCTCAAGATCCTGATGGCGTTGATTAACAACTGGGACTTGAAAGACTCGAATAACGTGATCCTGAAGGTTCGCGGAAATCGCGGCGACGAGTTGCGCTACGCGATCAGCGATCTCGGTGCGACGTTTGGACACGCGAGCACGACCCCGATCTTGTGGCGACTCACGAGAAGCCGAAACAATCCGGTGAACTACGCGAAGTCAAACTTCTTCGAGAAAGTGAAAGGCGATCGCGTGGTGCTGCACTTTGGCGGGAAGAACCGCGGGATCATGAAAGACGTCTCGATCCAGGATGCGCAGTGGGTCGGCAGTTTGCTCGCCCAACTCAGTGATCGGCAGATTCGCGATGCTTTCCGTGCCGCGAATTACACGCCGGGTCAGATTAATTTACTGGCAGGGGAAGTGCGCGAGCGCACGAGTGAGCTTTTGAGTCTGCGTCCGGGTGTACAGATCGGCAGAAATTAGGTAGGCCACGTTGAAACAGTTGTAGGGGCGGCCCTCCGTGCCTCAGGTTTTCCACATTGTGTTTCCGAGCTGGGGCGGCCACGGAGGGCCGCCCCTACAGATGATGGCTAACAAAAGAAGAAAGCAGGAGATATTCACGCTTGTAGTAGTTTTTACGGGAGTGCTTCTGCTGAGCGCGCTTGCTGTCTACTATCTTGGTGGCGGCAGGCGCGTGACTCCGGAAACAGTTCGACAGGGTCCGACACCTGACGCAGTCTTCGGCCTGCCGGAAGCGCGCCCGTCACCGACACCGCAAACTCAATCAGGCGATAACTACGCCAGCGGCACTTCATGGGCAGAGACGTTGGGGCGACTCTCGCTCAGACTGCTTCTTGCCACGCTGCTGGGCGCCGCCCTCGCTTATCGCCCGCGCAAACGAATACTCGTACTCAAACGCAATCCTTACGTTTCACAAACACAAATCCTGCTGGCCATTGTCGCCGCGGCGTTGATGATCATCGTCGGTGATAACGCCGCGCGTGCGTTTGGCATCTTCGCCGCAGTCTCGCTCGTGCGCTTTCGGACGAACATTCGCGATCCGAAGGAGATCACGGTGCTTTTGATCAGCATGGCGCTTGGACTCGCGTCGGGCGTTGGTCGTTGGGACCTTGCGCTCGTTCTAACGTTCTTCTCGTTGCTCGTGCTCTGGGTGTTGGAGTGGCGCGAACCGGAACAGGTGTTTCGCTCGATGGAGTTGAAGGTAACGACAGTAAATGTCGTCTCGACGCAGAGAGCGCTGCGAGAAGTGTTCAAAACTCACGGTTTCGATAAGGAGCTGCGAGCGATCGACCGCGAGGCGACGGAAGATTCACCTGGAAGCATTGTTTATGCGGTGGATGTGAGCCCGATGATCAGCACGGACGAGATCAGTGCTGATATTCTCGCGATTGATGGGCCGAATGTTCGTGGGATTGAGTGGGATCAGAAGAAGAGCTACTCGTACCTGTATCAATAAAAATCCATAACAAACTAATTACTTCTGATTGGCGGTTGCAGTGATGATCGTAGCGCTCGCTTGCTTATTCAGAAAGTTCGCCGCGTAGTCCTGCACAAACTTCTTCATGTCGCCGTGTCCCCAGCGTGAGTAGAAGTCGTACTTCTTCATCTCCGCATAAACCTGATCGTAGTTCCAGTTGTAACGAGTGAAGCGGTAAACAGCGCCCATCACGCCCGTCCGATGGCGCCCGCCGGCGCAGTGCACGAAAAACTTGCCAGTTGTAGGATCATCAACCAGCTTCAAGAATTCCGCGATCTTGTCGGTCCCAGGGTAATCCTTGTCGCTCATCGGAATGTTCACGTATCGCATTCCCAGCGCTTCGACGTCCCGCTTCTCGTAATCCTTAGACTCAATCTGCAAATCGATCACGGTCTTGATACCAAGCGCCGCTAACTGCTGGTAGTCGCTCTCCTTCGGCTGCGCGCCGCGGAAAAACCGATCATCCATCTGGCCAAAGTTTTTGATCGTAACCGTAGCGGTATCCGCTTTCTGAACTTCCTGACTGAAGGCTGAGATTTGAGAAGCTAAGATTAATGAGATGACGCCGAATAACACAGATAGGTAGCTGCGCTTTGTAGTACTCACTAGAACACTCCTTGATACGGGTAGTGCGACTTGCGGAGCCGCGGGAACGTCAAACCGTTGACTGTGATTCGCCGCGCCAGGTGATGGTTGTTTTTGCTCTTCTACGAACATGACTGCATTAAACTCAGGCAGCGTCTTATGCAGGTCGCGCATTTGCAGCCTGCGGAATCCGTTGTGGAGGCCTCGGGGCCGGACTGGCCGGAGGCAGTACCCTCTCGCTCAGTGCCTCACGAAAGACCTGGCGCATGTTTTCAACGAATACAAAACGAATGTCTTTGAATGGTTCCTTCGGGACCTCGTCGAGGTCACGCCGATTCTGCTGCGGAAGGATAATCGTTGTGACGCGTGCTCGTCTAGCGGCAAGTACTTTTTCCTTCACGCCGCCAATCGGCAGCACGTTCCCACGCAGTGTGATTTCGCCCGTCATTGCTACGTCCTTGCGAACTGGTCGACTCGACAATGCTGATACCATCGCAGTAGCTAAAGTTATTCCCGCTGACGGCCCGTCCTTTGGAATCGCGCCTTCGGGAATGTGAATGTGAAGGTCGTAAGTGTTGAAGTCTTCTTCCGCGATATCGAGTTCTTTTGCACGCGATTTCGCGTATGAATAAGCAGCCTGCGCCGACTCACGCATCACTTCGCCGAGCTGGCCAGTCAAAACAAGGTTTCCCTTGCCTTTCATTCGCAGCGCTTCGATGAACAGCACATCACCGCCGACCGCGGTCCACGCCAGACCGGTCGCGACGCCGATCTGATCCTTCTTCAACACTTCTTCAGGAATGATCTTCGGCGGGCCGAGAAACTCGTGCACGCTCTTCAATGAAACCCTGATACCACCTTTGTGACCTTCGGCAATCTTGCGTGCGATCTTACGACAGATCTTGCCGATCTCGCGTTCGAGCTGGCGCAGGCCGGCTTCCTGCGTGTATTGCTGGATGATCGTTATCAGCGCGGTTTTCGAAACGTGCAGATCTTTCGCGGTGATACCGTTCTCTTCCATCTGCTTCGGGATCAAGTGGCGAATGGCGATCTCGCGCTTTTCTTCTTCCGTGTAACCAGCAAGACGGATCAGTTCCATGCGGTCGCGCAGCGCCGGCTGGATCGTGTCGAGCACGTTGGCCGTCGTCATAAAGATCACGTTCGAGAGATCGAAAGTGACGCCGAGATAGTTGTCGCGAAACGAATT
>Ga0126311_10000404_pt1 | contig 20545 bp, 23 predicted proteins | sample Plot61_FD_92539 | JGI IMG/M metagenome (GOLD analysis project Ga0126311, IMG submission 92539) | Serpentine soil microbial communities from UC McLaughlin Reserve, CA, USA - Plot61 | ecosystem: Environmental > Terrestrial > Soil > Grasslands | place: USA: UC McLaughlin Reserve, Lake County... | reverse complement strand
TCGGTCAGCGAGTGCACGTCCCCATGGGAGAAGGTCTGCAGGATCGTCACCACCTTGCTGGTGACCGACCGCCCCACATCACCGGAGTTACCCGCCACGGCACGCCCTCTCCATCGACACCGTCGTCGGCGCAAGCATCGGGCATGGGTGCCAGGTGCACCAGGCCAACGTTGCCGTTCAGCGGCAACGCTGCACGGACACCGGCGGCCCGGTCGCAGCGGTCGCGGCGATCAGGCGATGCCCCCGCGTGCGTGGGTCGTGCGGGGACGACTGCGCTGGGCGTCCCGCTGGGCGGGAACCGCATGGTCCGGTTGCACCCGCCGCGTACCCGGGTGGTTGACTCCCTCGCGACGGCCCGGCAAGCGATGGAGGTTTCTCGCCGTGAGCATCGACACGTCCCCGGACGAGGTACACCGCCCGCTGGTGATCAAGGGGATCGACGGCCTCCGCGAGCGGGTCGGCGCGCAGCTCGGCTCCAGCAGGTGGGTGACGATCGAGCAGCAGGCCGTCGACACGTTCGCCGCCCTCACCGGCGATGAGCAGTGGATCCACGTCGACCCCGACCGCGCGAAGGACGGACCGTTCGGCACGACGATCGCGCACGGCTTCATGACGCTGGGGATGTCGACCGGTCTGCTCTGGGACGTCGCCGTCGTCGAGGGCCCCGGCGTCATCCTGAACTACGGGCTGAACCGGGTGCGCTTCCCGTCCCCGCTCCGGGTCGGGTCGAGGGTCCGGATGCACGTCACGCTCGGTGCCCTGAAGGACCTCGACGGAGGCGTAGAGGTCGTCTACCAGCTGGTTTACGAGACGGAGGGCGAACCGAAACCGCCGTGCGTCGCAGACCTCGTCTTCCGCTACTACTCGTGACGAAGCTGCGGTTCTCAGCGGCTGCGGCACGTCAAGCGCGCCGGCACCGGCCGGCCCCCTGTCAGCTATCGGACGGAGAGTTCCATGAGTGAGGAGAGCCGCCCCGAGATCGGGTCGACCACAGACGCCGGCGGCATCAAGACCAACTACCTCGAGGCCGGAGAGGGTCCGCCGGTGATCCTCATCCACGGGTCCGGGCCCGGCGTCACGGCGTACGCCAACTGGCGGCTCGTGATGCCGGCACTGGCGGAGCGGTTCCGCGTGCTGGCCCCGGACATGGTCGGGTTCGGCTTTACCGAGCGGCGGGCCGACGTCACGTTCGGCCTGGACACCTGGGCGAACCAGGTTCTCGCCTTCATGGACAGCCTCGGCATCTCCTCGGCGAGCCTGGTCGGCAACAGCTTCGGCGGGTCGATCGCCCTGAAGGTGGCCGCCTCCAACCCCGACCGCGTCGACAAGCTCGTCCTCATGGGCAGCATGGGCGTCAGCTTCCCGATCACCGAGGGCCTGGACCGCGTGTGGGGGTACGAGCCGTCGTTCGAGAGCATGCGCGCCGTCCTGGACGTGTTCGCCTACTCACGCGACCTGGTCAACGACGAGCTGGCGGAGGTCCGTTACCGCGCCAGCATGCAGCCCGGGTTCCAGGAGTCGTTCGGTGCGATGTTCCCCGCGCCGCGGCAGCGGTGGGTGGAGGCCATGACGACCCCTGAGGACGACATCCGGGCGCTGCAGCACCGCGCCCTGATCGTCCACGGCCGGGAGGACCAGGTCATCCCGGTCGACAACTCCTTCAAGCTGTCGGAGCTGCTGCAGCGCGGCGACCTGCACGTCTTCTCGCACTGCGGGCACTGGTCGCAGATCGAGCGGTCCGCCGACTTCAACCGGATCGTCGGCGACTTTCTCGCCGAGTAGCACCCGCAGCGACGACGCGTCGGACCCAGCACCTCCAGGGAGCGGAACAGATGCCCACGACCCGCAAGAAGGCAAACGCGCCTGCCCCGGCGCCGCCGTCGGAGCGTGACCCGGCGCTGCTGCGGCGGATCTACGAGACGATGGTCCTGACCCGGGCGGTCGAGGACCGCATGGTCGCGATGTACAAGGGCGGCGATCTGCTCGGATCCCTGTACACCGGGCACTGGCACGAGGCCATCTCGGTGGGCGCGGCCGCCGCCCTACGACCGGACGACTACCTGGCGCCGATCCACCGCGACCTCGGGGCCCACCTGTGGCGTGGGATGGAGCCCTGGCAGGTGATGGCCAGCTTCATGGGCAAAGCCACTTCGCCGACGGGTGGTCGCGACGGGACGCTCCACTACGGCCGGTTGGACCTGAACATCTACAACCTCCCGAGCCACATCCCCGCCAACTACCCGGTGGCCATCGGGATGGGCTTCGCCGCGAAGTACCGGGGGGAGGACCGCGTGTCGCTGGCGTTCTGCGGCGACGGCTCCACGTCCCGCGCCGACTGGCACGAGTCGCTCAACATCGCGTCGGTGCTCAAGCTGCCGTGTGTCTTCGTCGTGGAGAACAACCAGTTCGCCTACTCCACGCCGCTGCAGCTGCAGTCGGCGTCGGAGAACTTCGCGATCAAGGCGGTGGCGTACGGGATGCCCGGCGTGAAGGTGGACGGGACCGACGCGCTGGCGGTCTACGACGCGACCGCGGAGGCGGTCGCCCGGGCACGTGCGGGCGACGGGCCATCTCTCATCGAGGCCGTGACCATGCGCATGCACGGGCACGCCGAGCACGACCCCGCCGACTACGTTCCCCGCGAGATGCTCGAGGAGTGGTCGAAGAAGGACCCCGTCGAGCTGTTCGAACGGACGCTGCTCGAGGCCGGCGTTCTCGACGACGCTGCCGTGAAGTCAGTCCGAGGGCAGGCCCGACAGCACGCCATCGACGCCCGCAAGAAGGCAATGGCCGACCCCATGCCAGACCCGACCACCGTGGAGGTGGGCGTGTATGCCGACTGACAACGGAAACGCCACCTACCTGGACGCGGTGGGGCTTGCCCTCGAACACGAGATGGACGCCGACCCCGACGTGTTCATCATCGGCGAGGACGTCGGCCAGTTCGGTGGCGCCTTCAAGGTGACGAAGGGCTTCCTCGAGAAGTTCGGCGCGCGCCGCGTCGTCGACACGCCCATCGCGGAGACCGGCTTCACCGGGCTCGCGGCCGGCGCGGCCCTCGTCGGGCTGCGACCGGTGGTGGAGTTCCAGTTCGCCGACTTCATCTCCTGCGCGTTCGACCCGATCGTCAACGTGCTGGCGCGCCACCACTTCCGCACGGGCGACCCCATGCCGGTCACCATGCGGGCACCCTTCGGCGCGCGGCTGCGCGCGGGCCCGACCCACTCGCAGAGCGTCGAGTCGTACTTCGCCCACGTGCCGGGTCTCAAGATCGTCATGCCGGGCACACCGGAGGACGCCGCAGGGCTGTTGATCAGCAGCATCCGAGACAACAACCCGGTCCTGTACCTGGAGAACAAGTACCTGTACCGCCGGCTGAGGGCGAGCGGCCCGATACCGCTTGAGCCGATCCCGCTCGGTCAGGCCAAGGTCGTGCGCGAGGGCACGGACATCACCCTGGTGACCTACTCCGCTGGGGTCTCCCAGGGCCTGGAGGTCGCCGCCGAGCTCGACAAGGAAGGAGTGTCGGTCGAGGTCGTCGACCTGCGCACCCTCGTGCCGCTGGACGTCGAGACGATCGTGGCGTCGGTGAAGAAGACATCGCGGGCCGTCGTCCTGCACGAGGCGGCCCTGCGGATGGGCTATGGCGCGGAGATCACAGCCGTGATCCAGTCAGAGTGCTTCTGGCATCTCGACCAGCCCGTCGCGCGCATCGCCGCCAAGAACACGCCTACGCCGACGAGTCCACCGCTGGAGGACGCCGTGGTGCCGCAGCCGGCCGAGATCGCGCAGGTGCTGAGGAAGGTGGCGACGGCATGAGCGAGTACGACGTCGTCGTCCTCGGTGGTGGGCCGGGTGGTTACGCGTCCGCCCTCTACGCGGCGTCGGCCGGGCTCAAGGTCGCGCTCGTCGAGGCGCAGAAGGTCGGTGGGACGTGCCTCCACCGTGGCTGCATCCCCGCGAAGGCGCTGCTGCAGGCCGCCGAGGTGTTCCGGACGGTCGGCCACGCCGGCGACTTCGGGGTCTCCTTGCCCGACGGCGCGAGGCCGACGCCGGACTGGCCGGCGCTCAACGCCCGCAAGTCCGGCATCGTCAACCAGCTGCACAAGGGCCTGGGCGGCCTGCTCAAGCGGCGCAAGGTCACGGTCGTCGCGGGCTGGGGACGGCTGACCGCGGACGGCTCGGTGGCGGTGGAGGGGCAGACGCTCCGCGGCCGTGCCGTGATCGTCTGCTCCGGTTCGGTCCCCCGTGCCATACCCGGCATGCACGTCGACGGCGACAAGGTCATCACGTCCGACCACGGCACGAACAGCGACCGAGACCGGTTGCCGGAGCGGATCGCTGTCATCGGCGGCGGCGTGATCGGGGCGGAGTTCGCGTCCGTATACACCGACCTTGGCGTGAAGACCACGCTGCTGGAGGCCCTTCCGGAGGGTGTCCTGCCGATCGGCCCCGACCGCGAGGTGGCGGACCTCCTGGCGAGGAACCTCGCCCGACGCGGCACGACGATCCACGCGTCCGCGAGGGTTGGCGAGCTGGAGCACACCGACGGCGGCATCGTCGTCCCGTTCGAGACTCCCGGTGGCTCGGACAAGCTCGAGGTGGACCAGGTGCTCGTCGCCATCGGGCGGCGTCCGTTGACCGAGAACATGGGCCTGGAGGAGGCCGGAGTCCGCGTGTCCGACCGCGGGTTCATCGAGGTGGACACCTTGACCATGCAGACGTCCAGGCCCGGGGTCTACGCGATCGGGGACTGCGTCAACACGCCGGGGCTTGCTCACGTCGCCTACGCAGAGGCCGTGGTCGCCGTCCAGGCGATCCTCGAAGAACAACCCTTGCCGGTTGACTACGCTCGTGTGCCGTGGGTCGTGTACACCCATCCCGAGGTGGCCTGGTCCGGCCTGACCGAGGCCGAGGCGCGCGCCGCCGGACACGACGTCGAGGTGCACAAGCACTCGTTCGCGGGCAACGGTCGCGCCATGATCATCGGCGACACCGACGGCATGGTGAAGGTCGTGGCGCAGCGGGACGGACCCATCCTCGGCTTTCACCTGGTCGGTCCCTGGGCCAGCGAGCTGCTGGCCGAGGGCTATCTCGCTGTCAACTGGGAGGCGCTGCCGGCGGAGGTCGGGGCGTTCATCCACCCGCACCCCAGCCTGTCCGAGGCGATCGGCGAGACCATGATCACCTTCTCCGGGCGGTCCTTGCACGGATGAGGCCAACGCACGCAGGAGGAGCGGCATGACGGACGACGTGTGGGTCGTGGCGATGCCCAAGCTGGGCGAGACCGTGACCGAGGGTACGGTCGGGAGCTGGCTCAAGCAGGTCGGGGACACCGTCGCCTTCGACGACCCGCTCTTCGAGGTGTCCACCGACAAGGTCGACTCGGAGATTCCCAGCCCCTATGACGGGGTGATCCAGGAGATCCTGGTACCGGCAGGCGAGACCGTCGCCGTCGGGACGCCCCTGGTGCGGATCGGCACGGCGGGAGTGGCCGCGCAGGCCGACCCCCCAACGGTCGGCGGGTCCGAGGGCCCGGCCACGGTTCCGGCCGAGGCGGGGTTCCCGGCCTCGGCGGCACCCGACGCTTCGGGCAACGGTTCCGGCGGGGGCGGTGAGGTGTTCGAGGTCACCATGCCGAAGCTCGGCGAGACGGTGACGGAGGGAACGGTCGGCAGCTGGCTCAAGCGGGTCGGCGACACCGTCGCCTTCGACGACCCGCTGTTCGAGGTCTCCACCGACAAGGTCGACTCCGAGATCCCCAGCCCGTACGACGGGGTGGTGCTCGAGGTTCTCGTCGCTGAGGGGGAGACGGTGCCCGTCGGCACCGTGCTCGTGCGGATCGGCGACCCCAGTGCGTCACGGGCCGCTGCGCCCGCGCCCGTGCAGACCCTCCCGGGCGCTGAGCCGGCAGCGTCGGTTTCCCCAACCACGGAGGCGAAGCCGGGGTCGGCGAATGGTGGCGGCAGAATGTTGTCACCGGTGGTGCGCCGGCTCGCTGCTGAGAAGGGCGTGGACCTCTCGCTCCTGAGCGGTACCGGCGCTGGAGGACGCATCCGGCGGGAGGACGTCGAGCGGGCGATCGCGGCCGATCGCGGGGGCGCGCAGGCCCTGGTCGCGGCGCCTGGCGCGCCGCCAACCGCGGCCCCGGCGCCCGCTGCTCCGGCGCCCGCTGCTCCGGCGCCCGCGGGCCCGGCACCATCGCCGACGTCCGCGCCGCAGTTGGCGGGTGCGCCGACCGCGGCGCCGGCGGGGCAGACCGACCCGCGCGACCAGGTCGTGCCGCTCTCCCGCATGCGCCTCACCGTCGCCGACCTGATGGTCAAGTCGCTGAACACGTCCGCGCACGTGTGGACCTCCGTCGAGGTGGACTTCCACCACATCGACCAGGTGCGGGCCAAGCACAAGGCCTCGTTCAAGGCGGACACCGGTGCCTCGCTGACCTACCTGCCTTTCGTCGCCCGTGCCGTGTGCGAGGCACTGCGGGCCCATCCCGCAGTCAACGCGTCGATCGACGTCAAGGCGAAGACGATGACGATGCATCCATACGTGAACCTGGGCGTCGCCGTCGACCTGGACGAGCAGGGGCTCGTGGTGCCGGTGGTGCGCGACGCGGACAGCATGAACATCCGCGGGCTGGCCAGGACGATCACCACCATGGCGTCGGCCGCCCGGTCCAAGAAGCTGAGCATGGCGGACATGAGCGGCTCGACCTTCACCATCACGAACCCGGGACCGTTCGCGAGCTACGCCTCCTCGCCGGTCATCAACCAGCCCAACGTCGCCATCCTGTGCACCGACGGGGTGACGCGCCGTCCGGTCGCCGTCGGGGACGCGATCGCCATCCACCCCATGGGCATCATCGGGCTGGTCTACGACCACCGCGCCTTCGACGGCTCGACGGCCTCGAAGTTCCTCCTCGACCTGCGCAACCTCCTGCAGGACCGCGACTGGGCGGCGGAGGTGCAGTGACGGGCCGGGCGGACCCGCCCGCGGACGACTCATGAGCGGCGCAATACCTGACCCGACCCGTGCGATGGCGGACCTGATGCGGGCGGCCGGGTTGACGCCGCCCGTGACGTCGATGCCCAACGTGGATGAAGTTCTGCGTGGCGTGCAGAAGCAGCGTGAGCTGATCCGGTCGACCGTGACCAACCTGGAGGCGCTGGACGCGCAGCTCGCCCTCTTCGAGGCGAGCCTGGCGCCGTTCGCCGCCGCGGTGCTGTTCTGGGAGCGGATGCTCGGGATCCCGGGCAAGGGGGCCGACACGTGATCGACCCCCCGGCACGCAGTCCTCCGGTTCATGCGTCGCCGACCTGCGGCACACCCGGGACACTGGTGCGCGCACAGGTCGACGAGGGAGAGGGGACGCCGTGCCCGGCGACGACACCCAGCGGCAGCAGCTCGGCGAGTACATCCGCATGCAGCGCCAGATGGCCGACCTCTCGCTGCGCCGGATGGCGGAGCTGACCCAGGTGTCGAACGCCTACCTCAGCCAGATCGAGCGGGGACTGCACCAGCCGTCACTGCGGGTGCTGCGGGCCATCGCCGAGGCCCTGAACATGTCCGCGGAGGTGCTGATGGCCCACGGAGGCCTGCTGGATGCGCCGCCCGTCTCCGAGGTGCCCCCTCGCGGTGGTACCGAGCAGGCGATCCTCGCCGACCCCGACCTGAACGACGACGAGCGTGATGCCCTGCTGCGCGTGTACCGCAGCTTCCGACAGGGACGAACCGGCGCTTGACATCCCTGACAACTTGCGTAGTATTTCAAGCACAGACACAGACACAGACACAGACACACCGTCTCCCAGACAGGATGCGCTCATGACCAACGACGCCAGCAACCCCGCCGCGGCCGCCGTGAAGCAGTACAACGACATGGTTCAGCAGGGCCAGCAGGCGCTGCTCACCGCCGTCGACTCGTGGACCCGCACCGTCCGCGACTCGGTGAGCCAGTTCCCGAACCCGACCGCCACCGCGGCGTCCGACCCCGACCAGGTCATCGACCAGGTCTTCGACTTCGCCGAGAAGATGCTCGAGGTGCAGCGCGGCTTCAGCAAGCAGCTCGTGAACGCGGCCGCCGCTGCCGCCGCCCGTGGGGTCGGTACGACCCAGGGCGAGTCCCAGCAGGACTGACCTCTCGATCCGTCAGGCGACGGCGACGAGCGACCGGGGTGCGGCGTCCGAGGACGCAGCACCCCGGTCGTCGTCATGTCCCGTACCCGCGCGGCTTGCGGTGGGACGGCTACCCGCGGCCGAGCAGCCGGGCCGCGTTGTCGTGCAGGATGGCTCGGGTTTGCGTGTCGTCCAGGCCGAGCCGCGTCACCGTCCGCACCGGCTCGCGGTCGCCCAGCTCGAAGGGGTGGTCGGTGCCGAGCAGCACGTGCTCGAAGCCGACGTCCTCGACCAGGTGTCGCAGCAAGGCGGTCGAGAAGACCGCCGTGTCATAGAAGAGGCGGTCGGTCAGCTCGCTCGGTGGGACGGTGGTCGTGTGGGCCACGTCCTTGCGCTCCCAGCCGAGGTCCAGCCGTCCCCGGAGCGCCGGAAGGCAACCGCCACCGTGGGCGAGGCACAGGTTCAGCCGGTGGCGCTCCAGCACCCCGCCGAACGCGAGCCGAGCCACCGCGAGCGCCGTCTCCATGGGGTAGCCGACCAGCTGAGGCAGCCAGAAGTCCCGCTGCCGGTGGGCGTCCGGAACACCGCTCGGGTGGAGGAACACGAACGCCCCCCGCTCGCTGAGGAACGCCCACAGGTCCTCGTTGACGGGGTCGTCCAGGTCCCGGCCGGCCCCCCGGCTGCCGATCGCCACGCCCGCCATCCCCAGCTCGTCCAGGAGCCGCCGTGCCTCATCGGCCGCTCCGGGCCAGCCGAGTGGCACCGAGCCGAGCGCGAGCAGCTGCGCCGGTGCCTCGGCGACGTACGCCGCCAGCTCCTCGTTGCCGCGCCCGACGAGCTCGCGGACGAGTGCGGCGTCCTGGGACGTCGACCCGAACAGGAACGGCGGCAGCGACACCGCGTGCTGCGCGACCCCGACGTCGGCCATCTCCGCCAGGCGGGTACCGACCTGGTGCATGGACCTGGCGAGAGGCAGCGGGGCCCCCGGCCCGACGCCACTGACCTGGGGGTCCAGCCGCACGACCTCCTGGTCGACGCGGCCGAGGTCGGCGAGCCCGCGTCCCGCGAGCCACTCGAGCAGCGGCATGGGCATCGCGTGCGCGTGCACGTCGAGTGCAGGGCCTGCGTCAGGCGCGTCCCGGTCCATGGGTCTCCGTCCGATGTGGGGTGCCCACTCTCGCGCGTCGCCCGGATCGGCGGAACGGCTGGGTAACCAGCGTCCCGCTGGCCGGAAGGTGGTGTGGAGCATGGGCGCGCCGCGTGTAGAACCGACCTACGGCTTGCAGACGGCACCTCGCCGGGAGGTTCCGTGCCGCGATCTGGTCACGGGGGTCGATGACGACGTGAGTCTCTATCAACTGCAACGGTGCGTCTGGGACAGCATCCGGGCCGGACAGGTTAGCGGAAGCACCAAGCGCGCCTTCGACGTCGACAGCTACGACCTCACCGAGGACGAGAAGCAGGCGGTGGAGCAGGCCGACATCGGCCGGCTCTACCAGATCGGCCTGCATCCGGTGTTGCTGAACGGGTTCTGCCGCGCGTCCGGCTTCTCGCGCAACGAGTACCGCGACATCCTGGAAGCCTTCGCCGAGCCCGAGGAGAGGAAAGCACGATGGCAGAAGTAGTTCTGGCCTACTGCTCGTCACACGCGCCGATGATGTCGGCTGCGCGCGACTCCGCCCCCGAGGAGCAGCGGAACAACTTCTTCAACGCGCTCGGGTGGATCCAGCAGGAGGCGCAGGCACGTGACGTGCAGGCCGTCGTGGTGCTGGCGAACGAGCACTTCACCAACTTCTTCCTGGAGAACTTTCCGCAGATCTGCATCGGGCTCGGCGAGCGGAACTGGGGCCCGACGGAGGCCTGGCTCCCCATCGACAAGGCGTGGATCCCGGGGCATCCCGGCCTGGCCAACCACGTCGCGCGCGAGACGTTGGCCAGTGGCTTCGACCCCGCATTCTCCCATCTGCTGGAGCTCGACCACGGCGTCATGACCGTCTACCACGAGCTGGACCAGACGATGCAGCTGCCCCTCGTGCCGATCGTGCAGAACTGCGCGGTGCAGCCGCTCATGCCGGTGCGCCGCAGCTACGAGTTCGGCCAGGCACTCGGCGCGGCCATCCGGTCCTACGAGGGGCTGCAGCGTGTCGCCCTGGTAGGTGCCGGCGGGTTGTCACACTGGATCGGCACGCCCCGCGTGGGTGACATCGCCGAGGACTTCGACCGCTGGTTCCTGGACAAGCTGGAGAGCGGCGACCTCAGTGACGTCCTGGACCTGCCGGACGACGAGCTGGAGCTGGCCGGCAACGGGGCCCACGAGATTCGTAGCTGGCTTGCCGTAGCGGGCGCGGTGGCGCCCACACCGGCGAAGACGCTGGCGTACGAGCCCGTCTACCCGTGGATCACCGGGATGGCGGTGTCACACTTCGCGACGCCCAGCGCCCCCGGGTGAGGTCGCACTGACCGGGGCGCGCTGTGTGACCTTCGTCGCGCGTCGACATCCAGCGGGCCGTCCAGCGGAAGCTGCGCGCCGCAGGACGAGGCTCTGACGACTGCCGGTGGACATCGACTCAGCGGTACTCGAAGAAACCGCGGCCGGTCTTGCGGCCGAGCAGGCCGCCCTCCACCATGCGCAGCAGCAGCGGTGGCGCGGCGTACAGCGGCTCCTTGAACTCGGCGTACATGGAGGCGGCGACGGCGGCGGTCGTGTCCAGGCCGATCAGGTCGGTGAGCGCCAAGGGGCCCATGGGGTGAGCGCAACCGGCGACCATGGCGGTGTCGACGTCCGCCGCGCTCGCCATGCTGGACTCGACCATGCGGATGGCCGAGAGCAGGTAGGGGATCAGCAGCGCGTTGACTACGAAGCCGGCCCTGTCGTGCGCCACGATGGTCTGCTTGCCCAGTCGGCCGGCGGCGAACTGTTGCGCGCGGTCAAGGGCCTCCGCTGAGGTCAGCAGGCTCGGCACGAGCTCCACCAGGGGCAGCACCGGTGCCGGGTTGAAGAAGTGCACTCCGAGCACCCGCTCCGGGCACCTGGTCACCGCGGCAAGCTGCATGATTGGGATGGACGAGGTGTTGCTCGCCAGCACGGCGTTCTCGTCGACGAGCTCGCCTAGAACGGTGAAGACCTCGGCCTTGGCCCGCACGTCCTCGACGATCGCCTCGATCACGATGTCCCGGTCGGCGAGGTCCTCGTACTTCGTGGTGAACCGAACCCGGTCGAGGGCGGCGGCGCGCTCCTCCTCGGCCAGCTTGCCGACCTTGACGGCCTTCGCCATGGAGCCCTCCAGGCGCCGCCGGCTGCCGTCGACCAGGTTCTCGTCGGCCTCGCGCAGCACCACGTCGCAGCCGCTCCGGGCGGCCACCTCCGCGATGCCCGCACCCATGATGCCGCCGCCGACGACCCCCACTGCCTCTGACATGCATCCTCCACCAAGGTCCGGTCCCACCACGCCGCATGGCGCCGCGACGAGTGTGCCGCACGACACAGCCCGCGACGGCACTCCTTCCCACTGGCCGGATCGCGATCCACTGGGTGGAAGGGCATTGCCAAGACCAAGCACCTGCGTCAGCGTGTGGCCATGTCGGCGTCCGAGGTCGCGCCGGGGGTCTTCCGGCTGGTCCTGCCGCTGGGCATCCACGGCATCCCTAGTGTCAACGCATACCTGCTCGTGGACGAGAACGGCGACACGCTCGTGGACTGCGGGATCTCCGTGGAGAACTCGGGGCAGCCCGGCTCGGGAGACGACGGCACGAGCTACCTGCAGGCCAGGCTGGTCGAGTGCGGCAGCTCGCTGGAGCGGCTCGCCCGGCTGGTGGTGACCCACGCCCACATCGACCACTTCGGGCTGGCGGGGGAGGTGGTGCGCCGGAGCGATGCCGACTTGTGGATGCACGGCGAGAGCCGACGGGACATCGCCAAGTACGAGGACCCCGCCAGCGCGGTGGAGCTGCGGCAGTCGATGCTTGCGGATCATGGCCTGTACGGGACGGAGCTCGAGGAGGCGTCGAGCGGACTCCGGCGGTGGATGCCGGTCATGCCCTCGATCGGGCGTCCGACGAAGGAGCTCCGGGGCGGTGAGGCGTTCGCCGCGTCCGGCCGCCGCTGGGAGGTCGTCCCGACCCCCGGCCACTCCCCCGGCCACGTCTGCCTGTGGTCCGCCGGCGACCGGCTGCTGTGCTCGGGTGACCACTTGCTGAAGGGCATTCTTCCCCCGGTGACCTTCGAGCGGGGTTTCGAGGCTGACCCGATGGGCTCGTACCTGGCCTCGCTCGACACCGTCCGCGAGCTGGCCCCGGAGCGCGTGCTGCCCGGTCACGGCGAGGTGTTCGCCGACGGAGCCGCACGCGCCCAGGCCATCGAGCGCAGCAAGCGACGCCGGCTGGAGCAGGTGCGCGACCTGCTCGCCGCCGGGGACCGCACTGTGGCCGAGCTGACCAGCGAGCTCTTCCGGCAGCAGCTGACCAGCGCCCAGCTCCACTTCGCGATGGCGGAGGTCCTGGCGTACCTCGCCTACCTCGAGGCGCGGGGCATGGCGCACCGACTCACCCGCCGCGGCGGTGGCTTCCTCTGGCGCGGGGGCCCGCCGTCCGCCTAGCTGGACGCGCTCGGCCGTTTCGCTGGGCGGGAGAGTCCTTGTAGCACTCGCGACGCGGGGAGCAGCGTCCCCTCGTGACCCGAGACCGACACGTTGAGCTGGCCGACGCGCTGTGGTCGGCGGAGCAGTCCCGCACCCCCATCGCGCCCCTCACCGAGCAGTACCCGGACCTCGTCATCGAGGACGCCTACGCCATCCAGGGCATCAACGTCCAGCGCCGCCGGGACGCCGGGGCGCGGGTCATCGGACGCAAGGTGGGGCTCACCTCCAAGCCGATGCAGCAGGTGCTGGGCGTCGACGAGCCGGACTACGGCGTCCTGCTCGACGACATGTACGTCGAGGAGGGTGACCTGATCGACCTCGACCGGCTCCTCCAGCCCCGCATCGAGGCGGAGATGGCCTTCGTGCTCGCCGAGGACCTCGTCGGGCCCGGCGTGACGAGCGGCCGCGCCCTCGCCGCGATGGCCGGCGTGCTGCCCGCGCTGGAGATCGTCGACAGCCGCGTGGCGGACTGGCGGATCAAGCTCGTCGACACGGTCTCGGACAACGCCTCCTGCGGCCTGCTCACCGTCGGCGGACGGCTGACTCCGGTGCAGGGCCTGGATCTGCGTCTGCTCGGGATGGCCCTGTCGCGGAACGGCGAGATCATCGACACGGGTGCTGGCGCGGCCGCTCTGGGCAACCCAGCACGGTGCGTGGCCTGGCTGGCGAACACCCTCGCCAAGTTCGGGCAGTACCTGCACGCCGGCGACGTGATCCTTCCGGGGGCGGTCCACAAGATGGTCCCCGTGCAGCCCGGGGACGTCTTCCGCGCGGAGTTCGCCTCCATCGGTGCCGTGACCGCCACGTTCTCGCGTGCCTCCGGAGCCGCAGCATGACGGGGCGCCATCGCGTCGTCGTGGTCGGCGGCGGGTTCGGCGGCCTCTACACGACCCGTGCACTGGCCGACGTCCCGGTCGACATGACGCTCGTGACCGGACCGACCACCACCTCCTCCAGCCCCTGCTGTACGAGGTCGCCACCGGCCTGCTCTCCGAGGGCATGATCGCCCCCGCGCTCCGCGGCATCCTCAAGCACCAGGTGAACGTGCGGCCGATCCTGGGCGACGTCGAGCCGATGGACCTCCACGCGCGGACGGTCACGGCGACCGCCCCGCACGGCGTGGGCCACGTTCTCGAGTACGACACGCTGGTCGTCGCGGCCGGCGCGACCCACGCGTACTTCGGTCACGACGAGTGGGCGGCGTTCGCTCCCGGCATGAAGACTCTCGAGGACGCGCGCGGGCTGTGCAGCCGGATCCTCGGCGCCTTCGAGATGGCCGAGCTCGCCACTGACCCTGCCGAGCGGGCCGCCTGGCTCACCTTCGTGGTCGTCGGCGCGGGCCCCACCGGCGTCAAGCTCGTGGGCCAGGTGGCCGAGCTGGCGCACCGGGTGCTCGTCAGCGACTACCGCGCGATCGATCCCCCCGACGCGCGCATCCTCCTGCTGGACGCCGCGCCCGCGGTGCTCGGACCGTTCGACCCGAAGCTCCAGCGCTACACGCGGAAACGCCTCCGGCACATGGGTGTCGAGGTACAGGTCAGCACGGCGGCTCTCGACATGGACGAGGAGTCCATCACCGTGCGCGGCCCCGACGGTGACCGGCGGATCGCGGCGCGCACGAAGATCTGGGCTGCGGGCGTGAAGGCGTCCCGGCACGCCAGGCTGCTCGCCGATGCCACGGGTGCGGAGCTGGACCGGGCCGGGCGCGTGGCGCTGCTCGCGGACTGCTCCCTCCCTGGGCACCCCCAGGTGTACGCCATCGGCGACATGGCGTCCCTGAACGGGCTGCCAGGCGTGGCCCAGCCGGCGATGCAGGAGGGCAAGTACGTCGCGTCGAGGATCGCCGCCCGGGTGCGGGGGCGGGCGTCGTCGGACCAGCCCTTCAAGTACTTCGACAAGGGCAGCATGGCGACGATCGGGCGGTTCCGGGCCGTCGCGGACGCCTTTGGCATGAGGCTCACCGTCCCACCGGCGTTCGGCGCTTGGGCGTTCATCCACGTTCTTTACCTCGTCGGCTGGGGGCACCGGTTCGGCACGTTGTACCACTGGGCCTGGTCATTGTTGCTTACCCGCAACCGCGGTCAGCGACTCATCACCATCGACCAGGTCCACCGTCCGGCGTCAGCTCGGCGCTCCGCCGCGGACGTCGACGACGTGTCGCAGGACCACCCCACGTCGCGTTCGGCGTCCTGAGGACCGGTCGCGGCACGGCGGCTGTTCGGGGCCACCTTCGCCCTCTCCTCGCTTCTGACGCCGTTCTTCCTCGGCTGCGTCGCCGGCGGTGTGGCCTCGTGCCGCGTGCCGCCCGGGATCGCCCGGGGCAACGTGCTCACGAGCTGGCTGAACCCGACGTCGATCCTCGGGGGAGCCCTCGCGGTCGGCACCTGCGCCTACCTCGCGGCGGTCTTCCTGACTGCCGACGCGCGCCGCGAGGGCCTGACCGAGATGGCCCAGCAGTTCCGTGCGAAGGCGCTGTGCTTGCCGTGGCCGGGGTCGTGTGGGGATGGGCGCTGGCTCAGTACCCCTACGTGCTCCTGCCGGACCTCACGATCCCGCAGGCCGCAGCGGCGCCGGCCACGCAGCGTGCCCTGGCGTACGTGCTCGCCGTCGGTGCCGTCCTGCTGGTCCCCGCTCTGGTGTTCCTCTACGCGCTGTTCCAGCGCAGCGAGCACGAGGAGCGCGAGACCGCCCCCGCGTAGCGCGAGTCAGGGAACCCGGATGCGCAGGATCTCGGCGAGCTCCCCGGCGGCCTCGCGGACGTCGCGTCGCGGTAGGCATACCCGCACGTGGGCCCTGCGATAGGACGCCGCCCGGGCCCGGAACAGATCCTGTACCTGCCACGGCTTACGGCTGTGGATGAGTGGTCGGGTGGACGCGAGCTGCGGCAACTGGCCCACCATCACCGACCACGGCGTGTAGAGGTGGACGACGAGCGCCCGGGCGAGCAGGGTCTCGGTGTTGGCCGGCTGCGCGAACGCCCCACCGCCCAGGGCGATGACCGACGGCGGACCGTCCAGGACGTTGAGAACGGTGCGCCGCTCCAGGGCCCGGAAGACCGGCTCCCCCTCGGCAAAGAGCTCGGGAATCGACCGGCCGGAACGCTGCTCGATCAGGACGTCGGTGTCGACGAAGGGCCGGTCGAGCAGCTCGGCGAGGGCGCGGCCCACGGTGGTCTTGCCGACACCCATGAACCCGACGACGGCGACCGGACGACCCAGGAACCGGCTGTGCGCCTCGGCGTGCCCGGCGACGGCGAGCATTTCCTCCTCCGGCAGGCCCACGTCAGTCGCCCGCGAGCCGTACCCGGTCCGCGTTGACCCAGTCGCAGGCGGTGTCGAGCACCATGCAGGTCTGCGCCCGCAGGAAGCCGGGGACCAGCGACAGGCGTTGCGTCACCAGCGTCTGGACCTCGGCGAGCGAGGCGGCGCGGACCTTCAGCAGCCAGTCGAAGTCACCGCTCACGGCGTGCGCCTCCTCGACGTCCTCCAGGTCGGCCAGCATCTGCCGGACGACGTCGTAGTTCTCGGCGTTCTGGGCGAACCGCACCAGCAGGAACGCGGTCACGCCGATGCCGACCGCCGAGGGATCGACGCGCGCCACGAGCTCGGCGATGACGCCGTCCCGGCGCAGCCGCTCGTAGCGCGCGACGGCGTCATCGACCGTCGTCCCGATCTCGGTCGCCACCGATGACAGGTCCGGATGGACCTCCTCGGCGAGCCGGTGCAGCAGCCTGCGGTCGACGTCGTCCAGCGTCGTGCGGGGTGGTGAGGGCATGGTCGTCCTCCGGTTCGGGTCCGCGCGGCTCCGCTGCTCAGGTGCGGATGTACTCGCCCGGCGCGTCGTAGAGCACGGGGTGCTGCGCGCTGCCCATCTGGGGCGGATCGACCAGGTCGCCCGCCCGCTCCGACGACCAGGTCGACCAGTCCTCCCACCAGGACCCGACGTGCCGGCTGGCCTCGTCCTGCCACTCCTCGGCCGTGGGCGCGTCCGGCCCGGTGAGGTACCACCCCTTGGGGCCCGGGGGGTTCACGATGCCGGCGATGTGCCCGCCGCTGCTGAGCACGAAGCGGACCGGTCCGGAGAGCAGCTTCGTGCCGGCGTAGGCCGAGCGCCAGGGGACGATGTGGTCGTTCTGGGCGCCCACCACGTACGTCTCCTGCTTGATGTCCCCGAGGCTGATGATCGAGCCGGCCAGCTCGAGCTGGCCCTTGGCCAGCTTGTTCTGGACGTAGAAGTTGCGCAGGTAGAACGAGTGCATCGCCGCAGGCATCCGGGTGGCGTCGGCGTTCCACGCGAGGATGTCGAAGGCGGGCGGCTGCTGACCCATCAGCCAGTTCGAGACGATGTAGTTGAAGATCAGGTCGTTCGCTCGCATGATGTCGAAGGTGCCGGCCATGGACGCACCCTTCAGGTGCCCCTCCTTGGCCATCCGACGCTCCAGGCGCGCAACGGTCCGCTCGTCGGTGAAGACCTTGAGCGCGCCCGGCTCGCTGTAGTCCAGCAGCGTGTTGAGCAGGGTCAGCGTGCCGACGCGCGAGTCACCGGAGGCGTTGAGATACGCCGCGGTGATCGCGGTCAGCGCTCCACCAAGGCACAGCCCGACGATGTCGATGGTCTCTGCACCCGTGATCTCCTGGATGACGTCGAGCGCCTTCTGCGGCCCGTGGATGAGGTAGTCGTCCATGGTCACGCCGGACATCTCGACGCCAGGGTTGCGGTAGCTGATGGCGAATACGGTGCGTCCGTGGTCGACCGCCCACTCCACGAAGCTCCGGCCGGGGGCGAGGTCCATGACGTAGTACTTGTTGATCCACGGCGGGCTGCACAGCAGTGGGGCGGCGTGCACTTGCGGTGTCCGGGGGGAGTACTGCAGCAGCTCCATCAGCTGGTTCCGGAACACGACCTTGCCCTGCGTCGCAGCCATGTTCTGGCCCAGCACGAAGGGCGACGTATCGACCTGCCTGGGCCGACCCTCGTTGTGCAGGAGGTCGTCGACGAAGTTGCGCGCGCCGTCCGCGAGACTCTTGCCACCTGTGTCGAACGCCTTCTTGAGCGCTGCAGGGTTCGTGGCCAGGTAGTTCGTCGGCGCCATGGCGTCGTTCATCAGGTGCAGCGCGAGCAGCGCCTTCTCGCGCGTCAGGGGGTCCAGGCCGACCGTGTCCACCAGGTCGTCGGTGAACTGCCCCCAGGCGGCGTGGGTGAGACGCAGCGCGTAGAACATGGGGTTGTCGGTCCAGGCGGCGTCGAGGAACCGGCGGTCCTTCGGGTTCAGGTCGACGGGCGCGGTGGGTCGTCCGCCCAGCCACCGCGAGAGCGCAACCGCCGGGATGGGGGCGAGCCGGCCGGACAGGCGGGCGATGGCATCGAGGCCGGCCGCCGGGTTCTTCATCGCCTTGGTCATCACGAGCCCCATGGCGCGGCCGAGCTCGGCGACGTCGGTGTCGTTGACGAGGCCCGACTCCGGCGCGAGGGCGCTCGCGGCCTGGTCCGCGACGTCCCACGGTGACTGCAATGCCATGGCTGGCTCCACTTCATCGGCAGCGCGACCGAGGTCCCGGGCCGCACTCGAGCGCCAGCACCCCGTTGTGCGGGAACCTACCCCTGCCTCGCCTGCCGCTCCACGCGGGCACGCGCACCAGGCGCGCGCGGTCGTGGCGCTCGGTCGGCTCCGTCGAAGCCCCGCGCGCCGGCTCGTGGTTGCGCGGGGACTGCTCGGCTCATCGGGACGGGGCTGTGACCTGCGCGTTTCCGGCCGCGACGAGGGCTGCCCGCCAGGCGCGTGACGCCGGGGCGGCGCGGCGGACCGTTCCGCCAGTCGGGGAATCGCACGGTTCCGCTGGTCGGAAGCAGCTAGCCCGCTGCGCAGGATGCGCCCGGCATGGGCATTGCGGGGGCACGTCCCGCACGCTCGGACGCGCGCGGTCCAGTCACCACGTGCAGCGCCTCGACGAGGGCGTCGCCGAAGGCAGCGGGATCGGTGACGCACACCCCGTGGTCCCCGACCAGCTCGACGGTGACCGCGCCGGGGACCGCCTGAGCGAGGCGACGCTGGCGTCTGGGCGGAACCATCGTGTCGCGGGTGGTGATCACGACGGCAGTGGGGACGTCCACCTCACCGATCCACATGCGGGAGTTGAAGTGCGCGGCGGCATGGATCGCCGCGACGGCGTCGGCCAAAGATGTGCGAGACAGCTGGAGCTCGGCCCACGAACGGGTCGCGTCGTCCGGGACGTGTCCTAGGACGCTCGATGCGAGCGTCTGGGCGGTGAGGAGGTGCCCCGCGGGACTCCACCGCGTCGCCATCGCCATGGCCGGCAACGTCATCGAAATGGCCTGCTCCATCGGTGAGCCGCGGACGTTGCGGGCCGTCGCGCACAGGACCAGGCCACTGACGCGCAGGGGATGCCGGCGCCACAGCAGCTGGGCGGCCATGCCACCCATGGAGTAACCCACGGCAACGAACTGCTGGATGCCCAGGACGCTTGCGAGCGCGGAGATGTCGTCGACGCAGCTCTCGAGGGTGAAGGGATCTCCCGACTGGACTCCGTCACCGTGCCCTCGGAGGTCGGGCGCCACCACGCGGGCGTGCGCCGCCAGGCGAGCCATGACGCGTGACCAGCCCAGCTCGGCCGTCATGCTCAGCCCGTGCAACAGCATCAGGGTCGGAGCCCCAGGGGGGCCGTCGGACTCCCAGACCGCCATGGTCCCGCGTCCGGGGATGGTGACGTTACGCACGGACGGCTGGATTGAACTGCTGGCTGACGGCCTCATCGCCCGGGCAGCATACGTTCGCCGGTGACGGGCGGCCCGGTGGAACCTGCGTAACCCGCGACAGGCCGCCGGCTGTCAGCCGCACCCGCACGCCACGGCACTGTGGCGCGCCGCGGGCTCAGCGGGGGGAGTGAGCGAACAGCGTGAGCTCCCACCAGCGGCGGACGAGCTCCAGGGCGGTTCGGCGGCTCCGGGGAGCGGGGTGGTGCGACATGGTGCTTCCCTCCGTGGACGTCGCTCGATAGATTTATCGAACGGGTTGCATACTATATCACGCAGCCACCTCGAGTCCCGGTTAGGATGCGGCCACGGCAGATCGGAACCGCGCCGTGGCCTGTCGCGGCGGCCCGGTGGGGCCACTCGAGGGGTGGCCGCCGCGGGATACCGTCTGTTGGCAACCGCCTTGACGTACGGCCGCGGGCTACGGACCCTCGCGGGGACGGTCGCTGCCTTCTTTCGACACCTCAGCGAGGAGTACCCATCATGACCGCCCAGGACGGCACCATCACGGCCGCAGCCGAGCAGACGCAAGGGAGTGGCTCTCGGCACTCCAGGCTGGCGAGGCTGCTAGCGCCGGAGAGCGCACCGACGTCGCTCGCCGGTGTCGTGGACGCGTACTTCGACCTGGCCCTGGGCTTCCTGGAGGCGCAGCGCGAGATGGTCAAGGACCTCGCCTCCACGCTTGGCAGGCCACAAGAGGGGACCCAGGCCGCCGCGGACGTCGAGCAGGCCGAGCGGGAGCGGGCCGAGCAGGCTGAGCGGGAGCAGGCTGCGCGGGAGCGGGCCGAGCAGGCTGCGCGGGAGCAGGCCGAGCGGGAGCGGGCCGAGCGGGAGCGGGCCGAGCAGGCGGCGCGGGAGCAGGCCGCCGAGCGGGAGCGGGCCGAGCGGGAGCGGGCCGAGCAGGCTGCGCGGGAGCAGGCCGAGCGGGAGCAGGCCGAGCGGGAGCGGGCCGAGCAGGCGGCGCGGGAGCAGGCCGAGCGGGAGCAGGCCGAGCGGGAGCGGGCCGAGCAGGCGGCGCGGGA
>Ga0126311_10000403_pt1 | contig 20589 bp, 5 predicted proteins | sample Plot61_FD_92539 | JGI IMG/M metagenome (GOLD analysis project Ga0126311, IMG submission 92539) | Serpentine soil microbial communities from UC McLaughlin Reserve, CA, USA - Plot61 | ecosystem: Environmental > Terrestrial > Soil > Grasslands | place: USA: UC McLaughlin Reserve, Lake County... | reverse complement strand
GGAGTGGGGAGGCGTCGCCGCGGAGGAAGGCGGGGTAGAGGGCGGAGAGTTCGTTGATGAGCATGCTCATCGACCAGCCGTCGCTGATGACGTGGTGCATCGTCAGCAGCGCGATGTGTTCGTCGTCACTTATGCGGAAGAGGGTCGTCCGCCAGAGCGGGCCGTTGATTAAATCGAAGGGCGGCACGGTTGCCTTCCCTGCCAGATGCTGCCCAAGCGACTCGCCATCGGCAGCGCCACGCAAATCCACGAAAGTTATCGACGGCAGCGGCGCATGAGCGTCGATGCGTTGCACCAACGGCCCATCAACAATAGGGAAGGTCGTGCGCATGGCTTCGTGCCGTCGCTGAATCTCGCCGAACGTTTGCTCAAGCGCAGCCAGGTTGACTTGCCCTTTGAGGCGTAAGAACGAATTGATGTGGTAAGCGGAAGTGCCCGGCTCAAGCAGTTCAATGAAGAGCAGGCGTTGCTGTGCGAATGAGAGCGGCGATTGTCCGTCGCGCGCACTGGCCTCGATGGGCGGCGCGGAGACTCCCAGATTCGCCTTCATCGCCGCTTCGATGATTTGCGCCAGGCCGGCGATGGTGGGCGACTCGAACAAGCTCTGCAACGGCAACTCGACCTGAAAGATGCTGCGGATGCGAGAAGTGATCTGCGTCGCCATCAGTGAGTGCGCGCCGAGTTGAAAGAAATTCTGCTCGCGCCCGATGTTCTTGATACCGAGGATGCGCGACCAGATGCTCGCCAGCACTTCCTCGATGGAGGTTTGCGGCGCGGTGAATTCGCCGCTTCGTTCCAGTTGCGCCTGCGCGGGTGAAGGAAGCGTGCGGCGGTCTACTTTTCCGCTAATGGTGCGCGGCAGTTTATCTATCAGAAGAAAGGCGGAGGGCACCATGTAGTCGGGCAGGTATTCCGCGACGAAGTCGCGCAAGTCGCCCAGATCGACGGCGTTTTGCAAAACGACGTAGGCGCATAGGGATTTGTTACCGTCGGGGGTTTCGTAGTCTACGACGGCCACTTCCTTGACAGCTTCGTGTTTCCGCAGGAGGTTATCAATCTCGGCCAGTTCGACGCGCACGCCGCGCACCTTCACCTGCTGATCGAGACGGCCGAGGAACTCGTAATTCTCGTCAGTCAGGATGCGGCCGAGGTCGCCGGTCTTATAGACGATGTCGGTGGGGTCTTTGCTGAACGGATTCTTAATGAAGACTTCTTTGGTCAGTTCGGGCTGATTGTAATAACCGTGCGAACGATAAGGCGTGCGGATATAAATTTCGCCGATGTTGCCGGGCGGGCAAGCCTTCCCCTTTTCATCCACCAGCACTGCGCGCGCTCCCGGTATGGGCTTTCCGACCGGGATGGATTGCCGCACGGCGTCCGCCGCCGTAACGAAGTAGGCAAACTTAGCCATCGTCGTCTCGGACGTGCCGTAAAGATTGACCAACTGCACGCGCTCGCCGAAGACGCTCATCCAGCGACTCACGTCCGCGGGCAACAGCGGTTCGCCCGCCATCAGGATGTGACGTAGCGCGGCGAAGAGGTTGGGGTCTGTGGCCTCGTTGACGAGCGAGCGAAACAGCGAAGGGACGCAGTGGATAAGATTTATCTTCTGCTCGTCTATCCATTTGACGAGTTTCCGCGCGTCGAGAATGGTGTCTCTGTTTTCGGGCACGCAGATCGTGCCGCCCGCGCATAAGGCCACGAAGATGTCGCGCAGTGAGCCGTCGAACGTAAAGTTCAATAACTGGCTGACGCGCGTGCCGGGAGTGAGTTGCAGCGTCTCGATCTCCCACGCGATGAAGTGATCGACGCCCTTGAGCCTTCCGGCGATGCCCTTCGGCAGCCCGGTCGAGCCGGAGGTGAAATAGACGTAGCACATGTCGTCCGGCTCAGAGACGACGGCAGGGCGCTCCGTGTTGGGGTAGGTTTCAAAACCTTGATGCAAGGTCAGGTTGCCGTAAGTCTTGCCGCCGTCGGGCGTCTCCGGCGGGGCCGGGCAAATGACCTGAACATGCAGATCGAGCGAGCTCGCCAGGCGGTCAATGCGCTCTAAAAATTTCCCCTCCCCGATGAACCACTGAGGCGCGACGCATCCGACCATCGCTTCGACTCTTTTTTCGGGGATGCGCGGGTCGAGCGGCACGAAGACGCAACCTGCCTTCAGGACGCCGAGGATGGAAGTGATGGCGTGGACGGCGTCGTCCGTCAGGATCGCCACCGGCGACCCTGTGGCGACGCCCTCGGCGACGAGAAAGTTCGCCAACCGGTTAGACTCATCATCAAGCTCGCGGAAGGTGATGGCTTTATCCGCGCAATCGATAGCAATCTGCCCGGCGAATCTTTCGGCGGATTGATAGAACCATTCCTGTATATTTTGCGCTTTCATTAACTTTCCTCCGTAATTGTCTGAGCGATGATGGTGAAAGGATCTACACAACCGTAACGCCCGCGATGGTCGTGAGAGGCTTCGGAGTGCCGGGCCAGGATGTGGATTTCCGAGCAACCGACGATGTATGAGTCTAAGCCGTATTTGTCGAGCAACGACTCGGCGAAGCGAAGCGTTTGGGGAAGGCAGCGCCCCTTCTTAATCTCGTAGATGAGTTCGTGCAGTCGTGCTTGCTCGGCGGGGTTGAGAAACACGAACCGTTCCGCGACCGTCGCCCAGCGCGCGTGGTTTTGAAAAAGCCGTAACTGTTGGGTTCCCGTCGAACAGAGCAGAAGATGTTTTTTTTCGCTTCGTGCAATGCGGTCGATGATCACGTTGGGCAGCGAGAGCACACGTCCGCGCATTTCGACGGATAGTTCGGGCAGCAGATAGTGCATCGTCATGCAGCAGATCACGATGCGGGAAGCGCCCATTTCGCAGAGGCGGCGCAGTGCCTCGACCAGCCTGCTCAGCACCGGTTCATGGCGCCCGCCGAGGAACGTTTCGGTGCGATCAGGAAAGGTGGGGTCGGAATAGAGGGCGACGATAGGCCCTTCCTGTTCGCGCTCGAAGCGGCGAGAGCTGTGCTCATAAATCGTCTTCAGGAACTCGGCCGACGAGAGCGCTCCCATGCCGCCGAGGATTCCGATGACGTTCTTCTCTGTTCCGGTTTTAAACATGCGCGGACTCAGTTGAAATTCGGTAAGCCGTAAACGTCGAGAAAGACGTTGAAGCTCAGAACCACGACCAACAGGTCGTCTTCAAACGGCAGATTGAGTTTGAACCCTTCCTCTGCGTACTGTTTCTTGAGTGTCTCGATCACGTCGGGGTTGAAATATCCCTGTCGCTTGATGCGGCCGTAGGAGAGCATGTCGTTGACCCACTCGATCTTCTGCTGAAGGAGGTAGGAACTGCCCGGCGCGTGAAAGCCGAACTTCTCCCGTTTGATGATCTCGGGGGGGACGAGGCCCTCCGCCGCGCGCCTGAGAATGTATTTCTCGGTGAAGTTGTTCAGCTTCAACTCGGGCGGGATGGTTCTGGAGAATTCGACCAGCTCGATGTCAAGAAACGGATAGCGCGCTTCGACCGAGTTGGCTAAGGCCATCCGGTCGCCGTGATCAGAGATGAGATGGTCGGAGAGCCTCAGTTTGAAATCCAGATACGAACGCTGATGCACGAAATGGCGGCCTCGCAGGCGTTCCTGATTGATCAGTTGCTGGTTCAGGCAATCGAACTCCGGCATCACCTCGTTCATCCCCACGGAGTAGAGGGAGCGATTGATCTCTCTTTGAGCGTAGTGTTCTTTCTCGTAGAAAAGGTCTTTGTCGCCCCACAAACGCACGCGCATTTCGTCTTCGAGCAGCGTGCCGAGGTCATATCTCTTACTCTCCCTGGCGCGCAGTTGGTCAAAGCGATATCCGGCGTAGCCCGCGAACAATTCGTCCGCGCCCTCGCCGGTCAAAATAACGGTCACGCCCGCTTTTTTGGCGGCCTCCGACAGCGCCATTGAGCAGGTGTTGTACGTTTCTCTGACCGGCGCTTCGCAGTGGTAAATCATCCGGCGAAAGCGGTCGGAGATTTCCTCCCAGCCGAAAACCATCTCGTGATGCTCGGAATTGATGGCCGCCGTCATCACCCGCTGGTATTTCGATTCGCTGATGTCGCGGTCGGTGAAACCGATGGAGAGCGAGTGGCGACGCTCGCCGTGCGAAGCGCGATTGACGAGCGAGGCGATGAGCGATGAATCAAGTCCCCCGCTCAGATAGAAGCCAACCGGAACATCCGCTTGCAGACGGTCGCTGACCGATTGCTCAAGCCTCTCTCTCAACCCATCGACGTAGTAACTCTCAGGCTTGTCGTAAGCGACCTCGCCGGCCGCGGGGTAATCGAGGTCCCAATATTCGGCCGACTTGATGATTGAATTTTTGACGACGATGTAGTGCCCGCTCTTCAAGCTCTCGATGCCCTTAAACATCGTGCGCGGGCTGACGAGTCCGGGGAACGTAAAAACCTGATCGAGGCCGGTGAGGTCTACTTCGCGCCGCAGCGAAGGGTGCTCAAGAATCGCTTTGATTTCCGAGGCGAACATGAACACGCCGTCAACTAGGGCGTAGAAGAGCGGGTTGATGCCGAAGTGGTCGCGGGCGAGAAAGAGCTTCTGATTTCTTCGGTCGTAGATGACGAAGGCGAACTGCCCGTTCAACCTGTTGACCAACTCGACGCCTTCTTCTTCGTAGAGATGGAGCAACACTTCCACGTCGGTTTGCGTGCGAAAGACGTGCCCCCGAGCGGTCAGCTCATTCCGCAATTGACTGTGATTGTAGATTTCGCCGTTGCACAGCAGCACGATAGACTCGTCTTCGTTGAAGATGGGTTGATCGCCGCCCGCGAGATCAATAATGCTCAGGCGGCGAAAACCCAGACCGATGTTATCCTCAAGAAAAAAACCGAATGAATCAGGCCCGCGGTGGACGAGTTTGTCGGTCATCCGGTGCAGGACATCCTTGCTGATCCGGTGCTCGTTTCGTATATCGATGTAGCCAACCAGTCCGCACATCTGTGTTGTCAGTCCTTGCTTGTTGAGGAAGCCGTTGGGCTTGCGGGGATCGCTCGGCGAGCCGGTGAGAACGCCCGCCGGGTCGATTCGAATTTGTTGCCTGACGATGACCGATCTGCCGGCCAACGGAAGACGGCACGCTGCTGTCAGGGCGGGGCGCGGAGAGCACGCAGACTCTAGGTCAACAAATCTAAAGCCACGATGCGCAACTCGCTTGTGTAGCGTTCTCCCTCATTGTCGGGCAGCCACGCCTGGTCAGCAGTCGGGAGCATTTCGGAGACGAGGATGAGCGGATTTTCGCCACCCGTCTCTAACGTGCGTCGCACCACCTTGGCGAAGATGTTGACGTAGATGGGGCTGGCGAAGTCCACGTAAAAGGGCTTGACCTCGACCGGCGATTTCGTGAAGACGAAGCGCGGCATCCCGTGCTCGCGCGCCCAGCGTCGGGCGGCGATGAAGCGCGCGCCCTCGTCTTTCTCATGGGCGAAAGACATCTCGGCCGGGGTAAAGCGCCAGGCTTCGCGGCAGATAACCAGACGGTCGATGGTGATGCGCGGCGTGTGCGCGCGCGGCTCCAGGAGCCTGAAGGAGTTGAACGACAGGTTCGACAACAGGCCGCCCAGGGCTTCGACCATCTCATACTTCACGCGCCCGTCTCTCGTCCTGAGCATCAGTTCGCCGTTCATCATTTCGACGACCAGCGAGCCGACAGCCAGAGTTTGCGAGGCCGGTGCGCCGAAGGCATCGGGAGAGAGCGCCAGGAGATAGTCCTTCGGCGCGATCAACCCGATCAGGGAGCGCGAACTCAGTTTGGGTTCGCTGTGGCCGCGCATATTTTCCAGGCGCGGTTCGGGCAGGTCTGAGTCGACCGCCCGGATGAGTTCTTCGGGAGCGGGGTGTTGTTCGTGGAAAAAAGCTGCTCCGAGCGTATTGATGCCCATGTGAAGTTCGCCCAGCACAAATTGGTATTCGCCGCGCCGGACGGCGTCCACACTGGAAGCTTCAATCATCACGTCCGGGCTATGATAGCGTGCGAAACTCCAGCCCGCTCGCGGCGCGGCGAAGGCCGCACGCACGCGTGGCTCAAGTTCTTTGCTGCTCAGGGTGATGCGGCGCGCCCCTTCGGGAACGGCGAGAATTTCCGACCATTGTCTTTGAAATTCTTCGACCATCGTTTGCTCGAAGCTGACCCGGTCGCGTTTGAGCTTGGCCTCGGATTGCGCCATGAAAGAGTTGCCTTCAATGTTGGGCGTGCCCGTGTGGTGCGTCAGATCGTTGTATATCTTGTGAAAGACCTGCCGGTAAAAGCCTGCGTATCTGAACGTCAGCCAGCGCGCGCTCGTCAACATCAAAGAGATAGGCGCGCCGAGCGACTGAATCATACCCGCGCTGATCTTGACCTCGATGTCGCGGCGACAGTCTTCGTAAACCAGCGTGCGGGCGGCGTACATCTCCCCGGCATTTCTCGTCGCGTGCATGTCGGTGAGGCGTTCAAAGGTGGCCTCAAGATTGCCCAGCGCCTCGTCAAGTTGCGCCGGATGACCGGCGGCGGCGGCGACCCCCGCACGTGCCGCTTCAATCTCGTCGAGCGGCCCGAGAGCCAGCGCGCGAAAGCCTTGGTCTTCGATGCCCTCAAGCTTTCGCCTGAGCACGCGCTCGCAGTTGACGCCGACCGGCACTTCCAGTTCCCAGGTGATCAACCGCATCGCTTTGAGCGTTTCGAGGATGGTGTAAACCTCGCGCTCGCCGCTCAGCAGTTGCGGAAATTCATTGCTCAACTGGCAGGCCAGTTGTTTGGCGGTTCGCTCGCCCTCGCAGAACCGGAGGACGATGGCATGCTTCTCAGGTAGTTTGCCCGGAGGTCTGAACGGCATAAAGAGCGTGGTTCCCTCGACGCACACCTGGGGGAAACGTCGCGGCGCGAAGTAAGGCTTCAAAGCCGCGTTCGAGACCAGCGATTTTGATAGCGCATCAATGCCCCACCCTTCAAAATAGACATTGCGCGTGGCCAGAAGTTTCTCGCCCGGCCGGACGGTAAACGATTCGTCTTCGGGCGTTAGTTGCGCCCAGCCGACGGGGCCGAAAAAGCCTATCGTATCGTTCTTCAGGCAATATCGTTGCAGATAAGAGGCGACAAGTTCTTCGTGCTGTCGCTGCTTGCTTCCGCGGGCGTTGTCTCCTTCGACGCGTCTCAGGAGTGCGCTCATCCCCGTGTGATAGGCGTTTCGGTTCTGCCAGATGAGAGCTTCGTGAAACGAATCGTCGGCGACAACTTCACGCAACGCTCCGGAGGTCTGTTGGTGCGCCGCGTCGAAGGCTTGCCGGAACTCGGCGTGGGCCTTCTCAATGCGTGCGTGCGCGGCGCGATACGCGTCGAGCGCCGGTTCCACAGCGGGCGCGTTTTGAACCGACTCGGGCGGCCTGTGTTTAATCAGCTTGCGCAAAGCCTTTTTCAACGGTGCGTGAGTCTCTTCGGAGGCATTCCGCAGCTCGCCCTGAACGGACTCGATGGCTTCGCTGCGTGTCGTCGCGGCTTCGGCTTCGGCTTCGGCGAAGCTGTCGGCCGCCGTCGCGCAGGCTACGGAGGCGAGTCTGAGCGGGAGCGTGGCGGGGAAACCTGCTCCGCGCAATCCTGCGCAGCGCCACAGTCCCCACTCGCCGCCTTCCAGCCGGATCAGGTGTTCCGGCTGTGGCTGGCCGCCGTTCTCAACAACGTCGGGCGGCAGCATCGGTAACCGCTCTGCGCCGAGCAGGTGAGTCTCATGTTCAACCATAGCCGTATCTTTCAAAGGCATCGGAATCTCTCGCGTGGTAGAGGGGGATCGTGAGCGAGGCGACTCCACACTGTCCCGTACATCCTGTGTTGTTGAAGTATTCGTGCCGGGAAGGTAGCCCGAGGAGAGAGAGAGCAAGAAGGGCGGCAGTGTTTACTTGAAAAGCGGCCACTCCGCATACTGGCCGCGCGCCATCTGCAACACGTCGCGCTCGACCAGCAAATAGCTCTGCTTCTCGGAAAGCAATCCTTCGACGCGACGACGCTCCTGCATCTTCTCCTGATGGAACTGGCGCAACTCGCGGCCGAACGGCAGTTTGCCGAGGGAGAGAAAACGCACCGCGCCTTCCGTATCGCGCGCCGTCATCACCTCCCCGCGATTGTGGATGCTCGGAGAGAAGGGGATATCGAGATAGCCTTTCTGGAAACCCGAAATGATGCCCTTGGCCACGTCTCCACCGCCGGAAAAAATCGTGTGTTCGAGCAGGGCTTCAACCTCCCGCCGGATGATGCCGCACTCTTCCTCGATGCGCGTCTCGTCGCTGGCCGGGCTTTCGGCCGCCTCCGCCATGCCGCGTTGCACGAGGTCGATGCCGTGAAGGTTATCCGCGAGCGTCGGGATTCTGATGGCCTCGGATGGCGTCTTGGTGATGATGCGCGTCGCGCCGGATTGAGCGGCTGTGATCGCCGAGTTGTAGATGATGTCGGCGGCGCGCTGTCGGTCTGAAGGAAACGCAGCCATGTACTGATGAAAGACCGTGCTAACCTGAACGTTTCCGTAGCCGAGATTGTCGAGCAGGTCGTGTGCCATTCGTCCGAGCGTGCGGATGGCGGCGATGTCTTGAATCCGATGCCCCTGCTCGGCGTAGCCCAAGCTGACGCACTTGACCCCCTGCGCTACCGACAGCAGGGTTTCCATCAGGCAGACGGCGATAGCCAGGCAGGGAGGGATGAGCGTCGCCGTCAGTGTGCCGAAGTATTCACGGTCGAGGACGACGCCGAATTTTTCGTAGTAGAGTCCGGTCAGCCGGTCGACGTACTGCCACATCCTGATCGACTCGTCGAGCGGATAGTCCTTGTAGTAAGGAATGTTGTAGCAGATGCTGCCGCCCTCGAAGGAAGTGACGCCGCCCGCGTAAGAAATCTCTGCCAGCAGGCGCGGGTCGCGTGTGCTGTGGCGAGTCTGGAGCGGGACCCCGACTTCGCGCATGACGCGACGCAGACCCGCGACGCCGTGATTGATGACCGGAAACCCGTTGATGGTCATTTCGCCGGTTTCGCTGCTGTGGCGAATCGCTTCCTCCGCGCCCGCATAGTTGTTGTTTCGCGTCAGCGAATCGACCTGATAGGAGAGCACCGGCACGCCCGCGCTTTTGAAGGCTTTGAACAGCTTGATCTGCTCTTTGAGCAACGACACGCCGGAGCGCGGTTGGATGAGAGTGGGCAGTTGGCCGGCATGACATGCCGCCTGGAGGCGCGGAAAAGAGGGCTGTTGGCTGAGGAATGCGGCGTTGGCCGCAAGGTCGGCTGCCCTGTAGCCCGTTTTCCAATGTTCGAGCACTTCGCGTCGTTGACGCTCGAACCCGTCAAGCTCCAACAAAGCGTCCGAACCGTTCCCACCCGTCAGGCAGGCAGACACCGGCTGTGACTTCTCCCAGAGCACGGGGCAATCGGCCATCGGCTCTACTTCATCCAGGTCTCGACGCAGCAGTTCCAATACTTTGGTCGCGTCGATGAATTTCACAAAGACGCGGTCGAAACCCATGTCGAGAAATACGCTTTCACGCCCGCACTCGTCGCCGAGGTGCAGATTGCCGCCGAGATACCAGAGCGGGCGATGAGACTCGGCGCGCCGGCCGAGTTCGGGGAACTCTCGCAGGTAGTAAGGGGCGTGTCCGTCCATGCTGGACATCATCACCACGTTGGAGAGCGCGGCGAGTTGTGAGAAATGTTCGAGGCGATTCTGCGTGCCGAGGTATCGCACCTGATAGCCGTCCATCAAGAGCGCCTGGCGCAAAATATTGAGGCCGACGGAATGCGAGTCGCCGCCGATACCGCCCAGTAAAATCGTATGGCTGCCCTTATTGGACATAGCGGAAATGCCTATTTCTTTCTCAAAGAACCGGACACCGATTTCAATTCAAATTGTCGTTGAAAGCATAGACAAACTGCTCCGCTTCGGATTGACCGAGGGAGATGTTCCCGACCTTCTGGCCGGGGTCTGCGCAGATGCCTTCCAGCAGAGTCTGGAACTGTTTCAACATTTGCAGGATCGTCAACTCGTCGAAGAGGTCTGTGCTGTATCGCAGCTTGACGAGCAACTCCGGTTTGGCGTCGTACACGTCAACGACGAGATCGAACTGCACGGTCGAAATTTCGAACTCCTGTCGCCTGAGCGTGAGTCCCGACACTTCGAGCGAGGGAGACGGGTTGTTCTGGAGCACGAACAAGACCTGAAACAGGGGGTTGTAGCCGAGGTCGCGCGACGGTTGCAGTTCTTCGACGATCTTATCGAAAGGCAAGTCCTGATGCGCGTAGGCTTCGAGACATGTCTCGCGCACGCGCGCCAGCAAAGTGCGAAAGCACGGGTCGCCCGACAGGTCCGTGCGCAAAATCAGGTTGTCCACGAAGAGGCCGATGATGCCCTCGATGTCGCCCCTCGTTCGCTTGGCGGTGTTAGTTCCGATGACGATGTCGTCCTGCCCCGTGTAGCGTTGCAGCAAAGCGTTGAAGGCCGCCGTCAAGGTCATAAACAGCGTCGCGCCTTCCCTGCGGCCCAATTCCTTCAGACGCTCTGTCAGCCCCGGCGCAAGCTGCCACGTCTGCGACGAGCCGCGGAAACTCTGACTCGACGGCCGCCGGTAGTCCGTCGGCAGTTTGTGCAAGGGGGGCGCGCCCTCCAACTGCCGTCGCCAGTATGAGAGTTGCGCGTTCAGACCTTCGCCCTGCAACAACTCGCGCTGCCAGGCCGCGTAATCCGAATATTGGAGGGTCAAATCTGCCAGGGGCGATGGCATTCCGGCGGCGAAGGCGCGATAGAGCGTCGCCACTTCATCGACGAAGATTCCCATCGACCAGCCGTCCGAGATGATGTGGTGCATGACCAACACGAGGACGTGCTCGCTCTCTCCGAGACGAAGCACACGCACTCTCAACAGCGGCGCGCGCGCAAGGTCAAAGACCCGTTCAAGTTCGCTGCCGACGAGACGTTGCGCCTCGGCCTCGCGCGCGTCCTCGCGCAACCCGCCGAGGTTCACGAGCGGCAGCGCAACCCGAGCGCCCCGATCCAGTATCTGCACCGGCTCGGCCTCTTCGACCGCGAAGCGCGTGCCGAGCGAGGCGTGTCGCCGCACAACCTCGTTGATGCTCTGCTCCAACGCGTTGACGGAAAGGGCGCCTTCCAAACGCATCACGGTCGGGATGTTGTACTGCGCCGAGTAGGGGCGCAACTGGTCTAGAAACCAGAGCCGCTGCTGCGCAAACGAGAGCGGGCGGGCCCCTCCCGTACCGAGAGCTTTAAGCGGCGGAGCGATGATCCCCGCCCCCGCGCTCATCGCTTCTTCGATAATGCGCGCCAATTCCTCTAACTTCGGCCACTGGAAGATGCTTCGCAAAGCGATGTCCACGCCGAACGCGACGCGGACGCGCGAGATGACCCGCGCGGCCGAAAGCGAATGCCCCCCTATTTCGAAGAAGTGGTCGGCGATGTCCACCCGTGGACGGTCGAGCACTTCAGCCCAGATATCGGCCAGTATCTCTTCGACGGGCGTGTGGGCCGCCGTCGCGAGTCCCGACTCGGCTCTGACCTCTTGCTGTTGCATCGAAGGCAGAGCATTGCGGTCGATCTTGCCGTTCGGCGTGAGCGGCCAGCTTTCGAGGAAGAGGAAGAAAGCCGGAATCATGTAGTCGGGCAGACGCCGTCTGAGAAAGGCGCGCAGTTCGGCAGAGGACGGCGGCGAAGACGACTCTCCGGCGATGAGATAAGCCGCCAGACGTTGGTCGCCCGATTCACTTTTTTGCGTGACTACCACCACCTCGCGTAGCGCCGGATGCTCGGCGAGCGCGGTTTCAATCTCGCCCAACTCGATGCGGAAGCCGCGCACTTTCACCTGATGGTCGAAGCGTCCGGCAAACTCTATCTGCCCGTCTTCGAGATACCGAACGAGATCGCCGGTCCGATAGAGGCGCGCGCCCGGCTTCGCGTTGAATGGGTCTGGAATGAAACGTTCGGCCGTCAGCGCGGGAAGATGTAGATACCCGTCGGCGAGGCCGTCGCCGCCGACGAGCAGTTCGCCGTAGACGCCCACGGGAGATTGATTCAGATAACGGTCGGGCACGTAAATTTGAGTGTTCCCGATGGGCTGTCCGATAGTCACGGCGCGGTTCCCATGCTTAACACGGCACGCCGCCGACCAGATGGTCGTTTCGGTCGGCCCGTACATGTTCCAGAGTTCCGCCCCCCTGTCCAACAGTTGCTGCGCCAGTTCGCGTGGCAGAGCCTCGCCGCCGCAGAGCACCTTCAGGTGGCGACTCTGCCCCGGCTGCCAACCGGCTTCGAGCAGCAACCGCCACGTCGCCGGAGTAGCCTGCATGACGGTCGCGCCCGTTATCGCTTCGAGCAACTGCGCGCCGTCGCCGGCCATTTCCCTCGTCGCCAGCATTATGCGCGCGCCTTTGATGAGCGGTAGGTAAAGCTCTAATCCCGCAATGTCGAAAGAGAGGGTGGTGACGGCGAGCAGCGTGTCTTGCTTGGTCAGTCCCGGCCGGAGGCTCATCGAAGTCAGGAAGTTGACGACGGCACGATGCGGTATTCGCACGCCCTTCGGCTTGCCCGTGGAACCGGAGGTGTAGATGACGTAAGCCGCCTGTTCAGCCGCCACGAAGCGCTCAGGTTTCGCGGCGCTCTCCGCCGTCAATGGCTCAAGCTCGTCGTCCAGGTAAATCACACGCGCGTCGTGCTGCGGCATTGCCTGCGTCAGACTGCTCTCGGTCAGCAAGACCGGCGCTTGGCTGTCGTGCAGCATGAAGGCGAGACGCTCTCGCGGGTAGCCCGGATCGAGCGGCACGTAAGCGCCGCCCGCTTTCATAATTCCCAGAGTGCCGACGAGCATCCCTACGCCGCGTTCCAGCATGATCCCGACCATCACGCCCGCGCCGACGCCCGACCGCATCAGGCGGCGTGCCAGCCGATTTGCGCTCCGGTTCAATTCGCCGTAGGTCAGGTGTTCGTCGCCGCACACCAACGCAATCGCTTCGGGCGTGAGCGCGGCTTGCGCCTCGAAGAGTTGATGCACGGATGTATTCTCGGCATATGCCAACGCGGTGAGATTTCGCTTGACGATCAAATCATCCGACTCGTCCGGCGTCAGCAACGAGAGTTCTCCGAGACGTTTTTCAGGATTGGCGGCAATGCATTCGAGGACGGTCAGGAAGTGTCTATGGAGTCTCCGTATCGTCGTCTCATCGAAGAGGTCGGTGCTATATTCCAACGAGCCGATGAGTTCTTCCGCGCCTTCCGTGATGGTCAGCATCAAGTCGAAGAGCGACCTGCCGCTTGCGACCTCCAGCGGGTATATCCCGAGCCCCGACGACGCCTGATTCTGCACTGGCGCGTTCTGAAATCTAAACATCACCTGAAAGAGAGGGTTGCGATTCAATTCACGCCGGGGCTGCAATTCCTCGACCAACTTTTCAAACGGTAAGTCCTGGTGCGCGTATGCGCCGATGACGACCTCGCGCACGCGCTTGAGCAGTTCACGAAAGCGCGGATTGCCGGCGAGATTCGCGCGTAGCACGAGCGTGTTCATAAACAGCCCGATAAGACCTTCGGTCTCAAGCCGGTTTCTTCCGGCAATCGGTGACCCGATGTTGATTTCGTCCTGTCCCGTGTAACGATGCAGCAGGATCTGGAAAGCCGTCAGTAACGTGACGAACAACGTCACGCCTTCGCCGCGGCTGAGCGCGCGCAGGGTTTTCAAGAGATCGCCGGGAATGACCATCGCATGACTCGCGCCGCGAAACGTCTGCACTTGCGGGCGCGCGCGGTCGGTCGGCAGTTCGAGCACGGGGACTGCGCCCGCCAACTGCCGCCTCCAGTAAGCGACCTGCTCTTCCAACACTTCTCCCTGAAGCACGCGCTGCTGCCAGTGAGCGAAGTCGGCATACTGAATCTGATACTCCGGCAGGGGGGAGGGGCGGCCCTCGCTGAGGGCCTTGTAGAGTGTCATCGTCTCGCCCATGATGACGCCCGTCGACCACCCGTCGGAAACTATGTGATGCATGTTGAGCAGCAGGAAATGGTTGCCGGGATCGAGGCGAATGAGGGTCGCTCTCATCAACGGGCCGCGCGCCAGATCGAAGGGGCGGCGCGCTTCAAGCCGCGCCAGGCGATGCCCCACGGCTTCGCGCTCGGCCTCGGGCAAGTGGCACAAGTCAACTACGCCTAAGCGCAACGGCGTTGCCGGAGCGATTAACTGCGTGGGCTGCCCTTCGTTGACGGGGAAGGTCGTGCGCAACACTTCGTGCCGCCGCACGATCTCGCCGAGCGTCTGTTCGAGCGCGGCGGCGTTAAGCGGGTTTTTGACCCGCACCGCTTCGGGCAGGTTATAGAAGGGATTGCCCGGCTCTAACTGATCGAGAAACAACAGACGCTGCTGCGCGAACGACAGGGGCAAACGCTGCTCGCGCGAGACGCGTACGAGTGGGATGGCGGAAGACGCGGGTGCGGCTGTCGCTGTTCTGGTCTTCGAACTCGCGTCCACACGGCGCGCGCCGCCCGGCGCGTGACGACCGTCGAGGCGCAGCGCCCCCAGCAATGCTTCCTTCCGTTCCGCGATTTCCGCACGCAGTTCCGAAGTCAGTACGCCTTTGGGTGCGTTGCAGCGCAGCCGCTCGCCGCTCGCTTCGAGCTCGACGCCGAGCCGGCGCAGACGCTCGATGAAAGCCGCGGTCGTCATAACTCGACTTCCTCTCGCTCCACTTCCATCGTGCCGCTCTGATAGTCTTCCTGGAGAGCCGACCACGAATGGTCTGTGCCCCGGTCAATCGCGCCGCCCAGCAGCGAGTGGACCAGGACGTGGCTCTCGTCGAGCGCGAAGAGATGCCGCACCGACTCGAAATCCATAATGCCGACGGGACACAGCCCGATGTGGTGGGCGGGAGCCAACATCATCAGGAGCTGTCCCATGTAGCCCGCTTCGAGCGTGACGAACGGCCCGCTGTGTCTGCCGTAAATGGGCGCGATGGCGCTTAACTGGCCGACGAGGAAGATGGAGAAACCGGCATCCGCAAAAATGGGACGGTTGATGAAAGCATCGTGCGCGCGCGCCGGGATTTCAGCGCCGGGCACGAGCGAAACAAGGCGATGCCCGACGGGATCATAATAGTAAGTGCCCGCCCCGAGCCCCTCGACCGCGCCCGGCTTGACGTGAAGGTACGACTGCACCGGATAGATTCCCCCCGCCGAGGGGTAGAGATATTTCGACTGCCCGTTGAGCGTCACGGCGCGCAGGCAATTCATCAACCCGGCGAGATGCTTCAAGGCGACCGGGCGCCGCAGGAACTGCCTGTGTGTGCGTCGCGCCTCTAACATTCCCCCGAGCGATTTTTCCGTCTCGGTCTCCGGCAGTTCGACGTTCGCCTCTTCATTCACGATGCGGCGCAAATTCGTCTGCCGCCGTTTGAACTCGGCGCGCTCCTCCGGGTCTTTGTAGATGGGGAACGAGGCGATAATCGAATCCATGGTCGCGCTCTCGACGGCCGGGGCGACGCTATCGTCCGACGCTTCGCCCGGAGAGCTTCGTTCGTATGCGTTGGCGAGACCGAGCAGCGTCGGCTCGCGGTAGAACTCGTCAATCTGCGGGCGGAAGCCGAGTTCTTTTTCAAGCAGGTTGGCGATCCTAATCATGTCCACCGAACTCGCGCCGAGATCGAGCAAGCTCATTCCCGGCTCGATCTCTTCGATCTTCAGAAACTCTCTTAACAACTCGCCGATGCGGGCGGCGCTGGCGGGCAGTTCCACCTGCCCGCCCGTCCGTCCGTGCCCGTGCGGCTTCGCCATGTCGGGCAGCGCCTTGCGATCGACTTTGCCGTTAGACGTGAGCGGCAGCGCGTCGAGCGTCGTGTAGACGGCGGGAACCATATAGTCGGGCAACTTGTCTTTGAGGAAGCGGCGCAGTTCGGAGGTCGTCGGTGCATCGCCGTTGTGCGCCACGATGTAAGCGACCAGACGCTTGTTGCCGCGCGGTTCGCCCATGACCGCGACCACTCCGGCGCTCACCGATGGGTGTTCCAGTAACGCCGCCTCGATCTCTCCGAGTTCGATCCGGTAACCCTGAATCTTGACCTGAAAATCTTCGCGCCCCAGAAACTCGATATTGCCGTCGGGCAGATAGCGTCCGAGGTCGCCGGTGCGATAGAGCGGTTCACGGGTGCGCGGGTGTGTGAAGAAACTGGCATTGCTCTTGAGTTCGTCTCGCCAGTAACCCTTCGCCAGCCCGACGCCGCCGATGTAGAGTTGGCCGGGAACCCAGACCGGGCGCGGCTCGAACGCTTCATCCAGAACGTGAAACTGCTGGTTCAACATCGGGCGGCCATACGGGATGCTCTGCCACTTCGGATCGACCACGCCGATCGGATAGAGAATCGACCAGATGGACGCCTCGGTCGCGCCGCCCAGACTGACAACCTCGGCCGCCCCGGCGAGCCCCTTGATCTGGTCGGGCAAGCCCACCGGCAGCCAGTCGCCGCTCAGCATGACGAGGCGCAGCGAGGTCGCGAGACGCTCCCCCCGCCCGGCCACGTACTCGGCCAGTATCTTCATCAAAGCCGGAACCGAATTCCAGACCGTCACTTCATGCTCACGCATCAAGCCGGCCCAGTGCGCCGGGTCGCGCGCCGCCCAGGCGTCGGGAATGACAATCGCGCCGCCCGCTGCCAGCATGCCGAAAACGTCGTAGACCGAGAGATCGAAGCTCAGCGAAGAGATGGCGAAGACGCGGTCGGCGGGCTTCATGTGAAAGCGCGCGTTGATGTCGAGGACGGTGTTGACCGCGCCGCGGTGGTCGATCATCACGCCTTTGGGCAATCCGGTTGAGCCGGAGGTGTAGATGACGTAGGCCAAATCAGAAGGCTTCTGCACGGCCTCTAGAGGCTGAGCGCTCGCGCCTCCGAGGTCGCCGTCTTCAACTCCGATGCGCCGGATGCCGTCCGGCCATTCCAGCATTTCGTCCAGCCACGACTGCGTCACTACGAGTTCGACTTCGCCGTGCTCAAGCAAGTACCACAGGCGTTCTTTCGGGAGGGACGCGTCGATCGGCAGGTACGCCGCCCCTGATTGAAGAATACCGAGCGCGGCGACCACCTGCTCCCAGCCTTTCTCCATCACTATCGCCACCAACCTGTTAGGCCGCGCGCCCATCTCGCGCAGCCTGTGGCCGAGTTGATTGGATCGGCGAGACAACTCTTCGTAAGTGAGTGTCCTGCCCGCAGTGATGACTGCCGGTTGCCGTCGTCGCTCCGGCAGTTGGCTCGCGAACAACTCGTGCAGCAACTCTTTCGGGACTCGTGCCGAGGTCGCGTTGACGAGGACGCGCTGTTCCAGTTGCGCGCGCGGCAGGGTGTGCGGCGACGGCTCTCGCCAACTCTCTGCTTCCGCCGATAGGCGGTGCAGCAAACGGCAGTAAGCATCGAACATGTCGGGCAAGAGTCCTTCGGGGAAGAGGTTTTCCACCGCATCCCAATTAAAGACCAACGCCCCGTCCTGCTCGTGCACCTGGTGATCGAGCCAGACTTGCGGCGTCTGGCTAATGCTGTAAACCACGCGCCCCAGTTGGCTGCCAGCGCCCGCGCCGCTTCGTCCCGACGCCGCCAGATTGAGAGTGCTCGTGAACACCACGGGCATCGAGACGCGCTGGCCGCCTCCCTGCAAACGGTTCAGTTCGCGCAAGAGACGAATGCCGCTCGCATGGCGGTGATCGAGATCGTCCCAGAGTTGCTCTTGCAGGCGGCGGGCGCGAACCTCGAACGCCTCGCGCACCGAGTTGTCCACCGTCAGCAGGTTCAAAGAGGTGAAGTCTCCGACGATCTGGTTGACCTGTGGGTGAAGCGCGTCGCGATTGAAGAGCGTCAGGTTGAGAGTGAAGCGGGGGCTTTTACTCCACGCCGTCAACACCTCCGCGAAGGCGGCGAGAAGGATGCCGGAGGGCGTCAGCCCCGCGCCGGTGGCCGCCGCTTTGAGTCGAGCCCACACGTCCGGCTCCAATCTCCCCTGTTGGCGCGCGAAGCGCGGTCGCGACATCGAGGCCGGGTTCTGCGTCAACGGCAGTTCCGGCGCAGCGGGCAACGTCCGCAGCCGCTCTTGCCAGTAGGCGAGCGATTGCCGGTAGACTTCTGAACTCTGGTGCTCCGCTTCGGCCAGAACATAATCACGGAACGAGAGATCGAGCGGGACGAAATCCGTCTCCGGCTGCTCGTAAAGTTGAATCAGTTCGCGTCCCAGAATCTGCCAACTCCACGCATCGGCAAACAGTAGGTCGAAGCTCAGGTGAAGACGATGGGCCTGCTCGCTCAGGCGCGTCGCCCGAATCTCGAACAAAGGCCAACGGTCACTCGGCAACACTTGATGCGACATGCGCCGCCGCACCGCCTCCAACTCGGCTTCCACCGTCTGCGAGGCTGCGCCCTCCAGGTTCAGCACCTGAATCTGATACGGCGGCACTTCCGCCAGAATCTGCTGCTGCCCGTCGGACGAGACGATGGCGCGCAGCATGTCGTGGCGCGTAATTACCTGCTGCAAGGCACGATTGAACCGCGGCAGATCGAGGCCGTTACTGTCTAGTTCCATGTAACTGTGCGCCGCCACGTTGCCCAACTCGAAAGCTTTGCTGCGGCCAATCCAGTAAGCTTGCTGAATGTCGGTTAGAGGAAATGGCTGATGCCGCCTGTCGAGATCGGGCGTAATCTGCGGGAGCGGCGTGATGGTGTCTTGCGCTTCCGCTTTTTGGGCTTTGTGCTGCGCGATGGCAATGGCTTGACCGGCGACCGTCGGCGCATGGAAGAGACTTCTCAGCGGCAGTTCTACCGCAAAGGCGTCGCGCACGCGCGCGATGAGACGCGTCGCGATCAGCGAGTGCCCGCCCAGATCGAAAAAGCGATCATTGACGCCAATGCGCTCCAATCCCAGCACCTCAATCCAGATGCGCGCCAACTCTTCTTCCACCGGGGTTCTCGGTGAGACAAATGTCTCTTCAAATTCGGACTTGACTGTTAGCGGGTCAGGCAGGGCGAGACGATTCACCTTCCCGTTCGCCAGCAACGGCATCTCTCCGATCTCCATGATCACCGCCGGCGCCATCTGCTCCCCGCCTCTCTCCCGCACGTACTCCCGCAACTCCCTCACGCTCACCCCCGCGCCCCCCGCCGCCTTCACCACGTATCCCACCAGCCCCGTCACCTCCCCGCCTTCCCGCCGCGCCGTCACCACCGCCTCCGCCACCCCCTCGTGACTCCGCAACAGCGCCTCTACTCCCTTCAACTCCACCCGCACCCCGCGCACCTTCACCTGGTCGTCCCCACGCCCCAGGTGCTCCAGCCTCCCGCCCTGCACACGCCTCCCCACGTCCCCCGTCCGGTAGAGCCTGCCGCCCGCCACGCCGCTCACCGCGTCGGGCACGAACCGCTCGGCCGTCGCACCCGCCTGCCCGACATAACCTCTGGCCGGGCTGATGCTGCGCACATAGATCTCCCCCCGCTGCCCCCTCGCCACGGGCCGCATCCGCGCGTCGAGCACGTACACGCTCAGATTGCTGATCGGCTCTCCTACCGGCACCATGCCCGCCCGCTTCCCTCTCTTACTCCCCTCGCTCTCCTGAAGCCGGCCGTACTCCTCGCCGGTCTCGAAGAAGCACACGTCGTTGAGCTCCGACGCCCCGTACTGGTTGACCAGCCTCGCCCCGCCGGCCTGCGCCTGAAAGCTCTCCGCCAACTCCGCGCTCAACGCCTCCCCGCACACGCTCCACATCCGCGTCGCGGAAAGCTTCGCGCACAGCCCCGGCTCCACTTCCAACATCGCGCGCAGCAGCGACGGCACGACCACCACCCGCGTCACTGCCTGCCGCCCCATCTCGGAGATCAACTGCTCCAGGTCCTTCGCCCGCTCGTCCTCGACGATGACCGTCCGGCAGCCTTGCAGCAGCCCGCCCAGCATCTCCCACATCGAGACGGAGAAGCCGGCCGTCGTCCGCTGGCAGAGCACTTCGTCGGCGGCGAACGGATACCGTCGCCACATCCAGTGGAGGCGGTTCAGGAGTTGCCGCTGCTCGACGGCGACGCCCTTGGGCTCTGCGGTCGAACCCGACGTGTACATCACATAGGCCAGATTATCGACGCTCACCCCGCTCGGCGCGGGTCGGACTCTTCCCTCCCCGGCGATGTGCTGCCAGTCGGTGTCGAGGCGGATGAGTTCGGCCGTGTGGGGCGGCAACCTCTCGGCGTAAGCGGCGCTCGTCACGATGACGGGCGGACAGGTCTGCCGCAGTATCGCCTCCAGATGAGTGCGAGGCGCGGCGGCATCGAGCGGGACATAGACCCCGCCGGCCTTGTAGATGGCGAGCAGCGTGATGAGTGTCTCGGCGGAGCGGTCGAGCAGGACGGCGACGGGGACTTCGGGGGCGACGTAGTGCCCTTGCAGGTAATGCGCGAGTTGGTCGGAACGCCGATCCAGTTCACGATAGGTCAACTGTTGACGTGTATCGACGACGGCGACGGCGTCGGGGGTGCGCGCGACCTGCGCGGCGAAGAGTTCATCCAGCGGCAGGTGGGACGGGAAGTCCGCGT
>Ga0126311_10000402_pt1 | contig 20614 bp, 14 predicted proteins | sample Plot61_FD_92539 | JGI IMG/M metagenome (GOLD analysis project Ga0126311, IMG submission 92539) | Serpentine soil microbial communities from UC McLaughlin Reserve, CA, USA - Plot61 | ecosystem: Environmental > Terrestrial > Soil > Grasslands | place: USA: UC McLaughlin Reserve, Lake County... | reverse complement strand
TGTTTGATTATTTGATTGTAGGAGCCGGCTTTGCCGGCAGTGTACTAGCAGAACGACTCGCAGCGGGTTCCAATAAGCAGGTTTTACTTTGTGACAAGCGTCCACATATAGGCGGCAACGCTTACGATCATTACAACGACGCAGGCATTCTGGTTCATAAGTATGGCCCGCATATTTTTCACACCAACTCACGCGAGGTTTTTGAATACCTTTCGCGTTTTACCGAATGGCGACCGTACCAGCACCGCGTGCGCGCGAGTGTCGATGGGCAGATTGTCCCCATTCCGATTAATCTCGATACGATTAACAGTCTTTACGGCTTGAGTCTGACTTCATTCGAAGTCGAAGAGTTTTTTAAGAAGGTTGCTGAGCCGGTGGAACGGGTGTGTACCTCGGAAGACGTTGTAGTCAGCAAAGTCGGAAGAGAGCTGTACGAAAAATTCTTCCGCAACTACACACGCAAGCAGTGGGGACTCGATCCATCCGAGCTCGACGCGAGTGTGACTTCGCGAGTGCCGACGCGCACCAACCGTGACGATCGTTACTTTACTGATACCTATCAGGCGATGCCCCTGCACGGGTATACGCGCATGTTTGAGAACATGCTTGATCACCCCAATATCAAGATCATGTTGAATTGCGATTACCGCGAGATAGAGAAAGACATTCCCTTCCGCCAGATGGTGTATACCGGACCGGTGGATTCTTATTTCGATTATTGTTACGGCAAACTGCCTTACAGGTCCCTCGAATTCAAGCACGAAACACACGACACTCCGGTCTATCAAAGTGCGCCGGTAGTAAATTATCCCAACGAGCAGCTCTACACACGCGTGACGGAGTTCAAGTATCTCACCGGGCAGGAGCACGCCAAGACAAGCATTGTCTACGAGTTTCCAAAGTCGCAGGGCGATGCTTACTATCCGGTACCGCGTAAGGAGAACGCGGAATTGTACGCGCGCTACAAGACGCTCGCCGATACAACACCGGATGTTCATTTTGTTGGCCGGCTGGCGACCTACAAGTATTACAACATGGATCAGATCGTGGCCCAGGCTCTCACGACCTACGGCAAGATCGCAGGTATGAAGAGAGTTGAGGCAATGGCGCACAGTCATGGCAACGGCAATGGCAACGGTAATGGAAAGGGTTACGGCGTGAGAACTGATCGCATCGTCATTCCGGAACGGGTGATCACTGCCGTGAATCAGTAAACGGCGTTTGCCGGAAGGCACAGTTCGCGGGCGCACAGAATGTACAGGATTTATCCTGTACATTTTGTCCATTAAGTAACCCCCGGGAGCTGATCTTTCGAGCAGGCGCATGCAGAGTGGCATATGGAACTGTGGGCCGGAGTTGAATGTACAGTCAACCGGGTTGGCGACCAGTATTCAGACCAACTCGAACGTAGCGGGCACGCGTTACGGAGCAGGGATCTCGAACGATTGGCGACGCTGGGTGTGCGTCGCCTCCGCTATCCGATTCTGTGGGAACGCACCGCACCCGAGAGTCTGGATAACCTTGATTGGTCCTGGGCCGACGAACGCTTATCGACGCTGCGAAGTCTCGGCCTGATGCCGATCGTTGGTCTCGTGCATCACGGCAGCGGGCCTCGTTACACTAACCTCCTCGATCCGGAGTTTCCCGAAAAACTCGCGCAGTACGCCGCCGCAGTCGCCCGCCGTTATCCGTGGGTCACGGACTACACTCCCGTCAATGAACCTTTAACGACGGCACGATTCAGTTGTTTATACGGTCACTGGTATCCACACAAACGCGATGCGCTGTCGTTCGCAAGGGCGTTGCTGGCTCAGTGTCGCGGAACCGTTTTGTCAATGCGTGCGATTCGCGCTGTGAATCCGGCTGCGCAATTGATTCAGACGGAAGATCTCGGCAAGACCTTTAGCACTCCCACACTCGCGTACCAGGCAGAGTTTGAAAATGAACGCCGCTGGCTCACGTTTGATCTGTTGTGTGGACGTCTGGTTCCACACACGCCGATGTGGGATTACCTTCGCTGGCTCGGTATCGATGAGGCGGAGATGCAGTGGTTTGTCGACAATCAAACGGCGCCTGAGGTGTTGGGCGTAAACCACTACATTACGAGCGAGAGATTTCTGGACGAAAGGATCGCCAGGTATCCTACACAGTCTCACGGCGGCAACGGCAATCACATCTATGCAGACGTGGAGGCAGTACGAGTTCGCGCCGCAGGTGTGGCTGGTCCGAAGGAGATCCTGCGCGAAATGTGGGAGCGCTACCGTTTACCGCTTGCCGTAACCGAGATTCATCTGGGCTGTACCCGTGAGGAACAACTGCGTTGGCTGAAAGAGGTTTGGGAAGCGGCGGTCGAGTTGCGCTCGCAACAGGTTAACGTCAAGGCCGTCACCGCGTGGGCAGCTTTCGGCACGTTCGATTGGAATAGTTTGTGCACGTCGGAATCCGGTTGCTATGAGCCTGGCCTTTTTGATCTGCGTTCACCTTTACCGCGGCCGACAGCCTTGTCGTCTATGATTAAAACGATAGCTGCCGGCGAAACATTTGATCATCCCGTGCTGGACACTCCTGGCTGGTGGCATCGTTGGAACCGGTTTTCTTATACACCCGTGAGTAATCATCTCGAGCAGACACTTTCACCTGGAAGTAGAAGTGTTAAGCGAGGCGGCGATGCAAGTCGCTGTGTCTTGATCACTGGAGGAAGAGGTACGCTTGCGCAGGCGCTTGGCCGTATCTGTACGGAGCGTGGTCTCGCATATCAACTCCTCAGTCGAGATCAGCTCGACATCGCCGATCGCGATTCCGTACTCAGTGCTTTCGATCGCTACCAGCCGTGGGCTGTGGTCAATGCGGCTGGCTACGTCCGAGTCGACGATGCTGAAGCGGATGCCGAACGGTGCATGCGCGAGAATGTTGTTGGTCCTGTTTGCCTCGCGAAAGAATGTGAACGCAACCAGTTGCCGCTGGTTACTTTCTCGACGGATCTCGTTTTTGATGGGTTGAAAAACGAGCCTTACGTTGAGAGTGATGCATGTTCTCCGTTGAACGTTTACGGCAGGAGCAAAGCCGAGGCCGAGTTGCGAGTGCTGGAGCACAATTCGAACGCGCTGGTAATCCGAACAAGTGCGTTCTTCGGTCCATGGGACCGTTTCAACTTTGTTCATGCAGTGCTGGACACTTTGACGAAAGGCCGACCATTTATCGCCGCGTCTGACATCAGCATTTCGCCGACGTATGTTCCCGATCTGGTTAACGCCGTGTTAGATCTTCTGATTGACGCGGAGCATGGGATTTGGCACCTGGCGAACGCGGGAACAGTGACCTGGGCTGAGTTTGCGCGGCTGGCTGCGGCGAAGGCAGGGCACGCGATGGAAGGGGTGCAGGCACGTCCTGCTCAGGCGCTGAATTTCGTAGCGCCGCGCCCGCCATTCAGCGCGCTGTCCAGTGAGCGGGCTGGTTTGATGCCGCGGCTCGAAGATAGTCTTGATCGATGTGTTCGCGAAATGACATGGCAGTTTGCCATCCGAGCACAAGCGTAGCGGACGAGAAAGAACGAACAAGGGGGGGAACCATGGATCTCAGGGTTGGAGGAATTTACTGTCTGCCCAACGGGCGCGAACTTATTGTATTGTGCAAACGTCAAAACGGCAGGGTCTCATACCGGCTCTCGTGTCGCGCGGCGCAGTATGAGATCAGCGATGAAGGCCGTTTAATTTGCGATGGCAAACTAACTGCATGGGATGTTTCAAATTTGACTGATACAGAACGCTCCGTAGGTGTTGAGCGTTCTGCACCGCAAGAAAGCACAAAGGACTTGAATCACGTTTTAGTGCCTTCGTGATGCTTGTGACTTCTTTGCGGCTATTAACTGTTTACGCATGATTTTTAGACAAAAAGAGGTCGCCCGCCCCGAGTATCCGCGTCCACAATTTGTACGCAGCATTTGGTTCAATCTCAATGGCGAATGGGAATTCGCTTTCGACGACGCCGATGAGGGATTGAGTCAGGGTTGGCAGGACGGTCGCACGTTGCCGCTGCGAATCAATGTTCCGTTTGCCTATCAGACAGAGCTGTCAGGTATCAACGACAAGAGCATCCATGAAGTCGTCTGGTATGCGCGCTCGTTTGAACTTCCCGACGAGTTTTACAAACGCGATCTGCTGCTCAACTTCGGAGCTGTCGATTACGCCTGCACAATCTGGGTCAACGGGCAGGAGGTCGGACACAATCGCGGCGGTCACGTTCCTTTTCAATTCGACATCGCACCGTATCTCAAGTCGGGCACGAATCGATTAACACTGCGCGTGGAGGATCGACAGGATCCGGAACAGCCGCGTGGTAAGCAGTCCTTCACCGGCCTGCCCGAAGGTATCGACTACTACTGCACGACCGGAATCTGGCAAACAGTCTGGCTCGAACCAGTGCCGCCGATCCGCATTGAAGAGTTGCGCGTCATCACACATGCCAAGCGAAATCTTGTCGAATTGACAGTGTTCCTGCATGCGCCTTCGGCAGCATGGCGCATTGAAGTCGAGGTGCTTGAAGAAGGCAAGCGTGTCACGATTGCTGAAGATCAAACGGCAGTCGCAACGGGACGACTCGGTATCACCATTCCTTACGCGAAGCTCTGGTCGCCCGAGTCGCCGCATCTTTACGATCTGCAAGTCAGACTGTACGACGGCAAGAACCTGCTCGATGAAGTGGGCTCGTATATCGGACTGCGCGGCATCGAGGTGCGTAACGGGCGTATCCTCATCAACGGTAAACCTACTTACCTCAAGATGGTTCTTGATCAGGGCTTCTGGCCTGAGGGGTACCTGACCGCGCCATCCGATGAAGCGCTTCAGACGGATATCGGCTGGATCAAGATGTTTGGCTTCAACGGCGTCAGGAAGCACCAGAAGATCGAGGACCCACGCTGGCTTTACTGGTGCGACAAGCTCGGCTTGCTGGTGTGGGAAGAAATGCCTAATGCCCGCGAATGGTCGCCGAAAGCCGAAAACTTGTTGTCCGCGGAATGGCAGGATGCTGTACGTCGCGACTTCAACCATCCGTGTATCGTGGCTTGGGTTCCGGTGAACGAGAGCATGGGCTTTCCGGGTTTGAGCTCGGAACACGCGGGGCAATATTCATTCATCGAGCGGATGGTTCGGGTGACGAGGCGGCTCGATTCCACGCGGCCTGTGATCGACAACGATGGTTGGGAACATACCGACATCACCGACATCTGTGCGATTCACGACTACACGCCGACTGCTGAGAAACTCTCGACGCGTTACAAAGAAACGGTGGAGGGTGGTCAACTTCCTTCGAAGGTATGGATCGACAAGCCCCTCTTCGCGCGTGGATCGAGATATCGGGGACAGCCGATCGTGTTGTCTGAAGTTGGAGGCTTCCTGGCGATACCGAAAGACATTCCGCCGGAGAAACGCGATCTTCTGTACAAGTTTTATGCGTCGTTTGAGACCAACGACGAGCTACTGGAGAAGTATCGCGACCTGATCAAGGGAATCGCTTCACTCGAGTTCCTTGCGGGGTTTTGTTACACCCAGTTGACCGATATCGAGCAGGAGATCAACGGACTGTTGACTTATGATCGCAAGCCGAAGGTCGCGCCGGAGTCGCTTGCCGCCATACATGACGAAATGTTCAAAAAAGTCGGTTAAATCATGTGGCATCCGATCAATCTTAGCTGATGTGGCCCACAACTTGATGGCATTTAGTTGACTTCAAGGAGGGCTACATCAACATGGAAAGCAAAGCTAAACTTTTTGGACACGCGATTCATCCGATCCTGATTGTTTACCCGCTGGGACTTCTTTCAGCAGCGGTGGTCTTTGACGTGATCTATCTCATTACCGGAAATCCAACGTGGACGACAGTTTCATTTTGGATGATCGCAGCGGGCATCGTCGGTGGCTTGCTGGCTGCGGTGTTTGGTCTGATTGATTATCTGAATATTCCGTCGGGAACGCGGGCGAGCCGCATTGGCCTTCTGCACGGGCTCACAAACCTGTTTGTGATAATCCTGTTCATCGGGAGCTGGCTATTGAGAAGATACTCTCCGGAAGTGCCGTCGACCGCTGCGTTCGCATTGTCGTTTATCGGCGTTGCGGCAGCGTTGCTCGGCGGTTGGCTCGGCGGCGAGTTGGTTGAGCGTCTCGGTGTGGGTGTTACGCCTGATGCGAATCTCAACGCGCCTAATTCTCTGACGCATAGTGCACGGGACACAAAACGCGCGGCTGACGAACGCGGTCGCGCCGCGGCATAGTTGAAACGGAAACAGATGCGTAAGGTACTTGACGTTGACCGGCTCGCCGTTCGCCATCGACCGGACGGCCAGCCAGTAATGCATCAGGACTGGGGCAAACTGCTCTTCATTCACTGGCGCATCGACCCGACGCTGTTGCGCCCGCATATCCCTGCTTCACTCGAAATCGACACTTACGGCGACTCTGCGTGGATCGCCATTACGCCGTTCACGATGTGGGACATACGGGGCTTGCCGCCCTACATGCCTCCCATTCCAGGCCTCGACTCGATGCACGAGTTGAACGTACGTACTTACGTTCATCACAACGGCGTTCCCGGCGTTTGGTTCTTCTCGCTTGACGCAAACAGCAGCGCGGCAGTGTTGGCGGCGCGCACGTTTTATCACTTGCCTTACTACACGGCCGATATCGAGATGCAAGGTAAGAAGAAGATCAAGTACCGCCTGAAGCGTAAAGACGATCCGCCGGCGCAGCTCAAGGCGGAGTGGAGTGTTGGTGATCCTTTGCCAAAGTCACAACCGGGGTCGCGCGAGTTCTTTCTCACGGAGCGCTACGTTCTTTACACCGAGTTTAAAGGCGACCTCTATCGCGCGCGCATCTATCACGAGCCGTGGGAATTGTACAAAGCTGAGTTGACAACCTTCGGATCCACGATGCTCGAGGCAGCCAGTTTACCTCAACCAAAAACTCAACCCATCCTGCATCACGCCGAGCAAGTGAGCGTGGACATCTGGATGCTGGAGAGTGTTGAGGATTGAGATCGCATCTCTTAGCATCTCCATTCCCTTGCCCCCGCAGTTAGGGGTGGTGTCTTACATTTGATTTCTCTGTGCAACCTCTGTGTGCCTCTGTGTCTCCGTGGTTAAAGTAATTCTTGGCAAACACTCACCACGGAGACACAGAGGCACACAGAGGTTGCACAGAGAAGAAGCTGTTATTAGTTCACTCTTCTACTTTGTCCTATGTCATGTTCCTTACTTGTTCTGAACTTGTTCTATCCTTTCCACTCGCTGTAGCGATGCGAAACATGAACTACCTACGTTATGTTCGTGACCGCACGCTCCATGTGATCATGAGCGTACCAGCACACCAACTTTGTTTCACGTGAAGATCACCTTCTTACTCGCTACTATTCGAATTTACATTTCAACGATCTAAACATCGTGATGACACAGCTTTCTCTCACTCTGTGCGGCATGAAAATTGAAACGCTTGCGCATATGAAGTTGAAAGGCAAGCAGGTCATGAAAATCGAAAACATTCGCACACTCAACGGTCCGAATGTCTATAGTTATCGTCCAGTGCTCTTGATGAGACTGGACCTTGGCGAGCTTGTCGAACGCGAGAGTCGTGAGTTCGAGGGCTTCAACGAGCGACTCCTCACGCTTCTTCCCGGAATACACAATCATCATTGCAGTCTCGGGCGACCAGGCGGTTTTGTGACGCGCCTCGAAGAAGGAACTTACTTCGGGCACATCGTCGAACACGTTGCGCTCGAGTTGACCGAGCTGACGGGTATCGGCAAATCGCACGGCAAGACACGTCACGACACGGGCAGCATCTACAACGTCGCGATCGAGTTTCGTTCTGAGAAGGCGAGCACGTACTTGTTGGAACAGGCAGTGAAGCTTGTCGAAGCCCTCGTGCGCGAGAAGTCTTTCCAACTTCAGCCCGTGTTGGAAGAAGCGAAACGATTGGTTCTTGATGCTGATGTGGGTCCGACGACGCGCGCGATCACGAAGGCCGCTGAGAAGCGGGACATTCCATGCCGGCGAGACGGCACCGGGAACCGCATTCAGCTCGGGTACGGAAAGTACCTTCGTTATGTTCAGGCGGCGATGACCAGCCAAACGAGCGCGGTTGCAGTTGAGCTGGCCCAGGACAAAGACGAAACGAAGGACCGGCTCGAGCGCAACGGCATTCCGGTACCGAAAGGGAAGGTCGTCTACACGCTCAAGGAAGCGAACAAAGCTGCGGACGAGCTTGGCAGACCGGTCGTCGTTAAACCGGTGAACGGCCGGCAGGGCTACGCAGTCTCGCTTGAAGTCGAGACGGCCGAAGAGATGAAAGTTGCTTTTCAGGCAGCAAAGGAATTCTCGTCCGCGATCCTGATCGAGGAGATGCTTGCTGGTCTAAACTATCGCGTCGTGATTGTGGGTGGTCGGATGGTTGCGGCGAGTGAGCGTCTGCTGCCGCACGTGATCGGCGATGGCGTTAGTACGATTCGCGATCTGATCACGACCGAGAACAGAAATCCGCTACGCGGCGATGGTCACGAAAAGCCTTTGACGAAGATCAAAGTCGATTCCGATGTGATCACACACTTGCAGCACGCGGGCATGTCGCTCGACTCAATCCCAAAACGCGGCGAACACGTCACTCTCTCGAATCGGTCCAATTTATCCACCGGGGCAACAGCGCAGGACGTTACAGACAAAGTTCATCCGAGCATCGCTCGCATGTGTGAACGTGCCGCACGACTGATCGGACTGGATGTGTGTGGAGTCGATTTGGTGATTCCCGACATTGCTACGGAGATGACGAGCGGCGGAGTCATCGAGATAAACGCGTCGCCTGGTCTGAGAATGCATCACTACCCATCGGCGGGCATGCCGCGCGATGTGGGCCAGGCAGTTATCGATGCCATCTTTCCGCCTGATGCGCCGAGTCGCATCCCGATAATTTCCATCACTGGCACGAACGGTAAGACGACCGTCACGCGAATGATTGGTCACGTACTTGGAACGACTGGCCTGTGCGTCGGAATGACGACGACTGACGGCATCTACATTGACGGCGAGCGCGTTGTTAAGGGCGATACAACTGGGCCACACTCTGCGAAAGTCGTGTTGGGCGATCCGGCTGTCGAAGCGGCTGTGTTGGAAACAGCGCGCGGCGGCATCCTACGACGTGGTCTGGGCTACGACTGGTCAGATATCGGCGTGATGACAAACATAGGTGATGATCACATCGGCCAGGACGGGATCAGATCAGTTGAAGATGTTGTCTATATCAAATCGCTCGTCGCGGAGCGTGTCAAAGAGGGCGGCACCCTGATCCTTAACGCCGACAACGAGCACCTCGCGAAGTTGATGGAGTGCGAGCGGGTCAACAGAGTGCCAAAAAAGGTGGTCTATTTCTCACTCGACGAAAACAATCCGCTCGTGAGGAGTCATTTGCAGTCGGGCGCCACGGCCTATTTCGTAAGGAACAAGGGTTTGGTTGAGGCAACTGGCGAGACGCAACGCAAATTAGCCGACGTCTCGATCTTGCCAGCGATGATGAACGGCGTCGCGGATTTTCAGGTCAGCAACCTGCTTGCGACCATTGCTGCGTGTCGCGCGTTTGGCGTTGAGCAGGATGTGTTGATGAAGAGTCTGAGCAACTTTTCGAGCTGCGATAACAATCCCGGACGCGCCAATCTTTACCGTCTGAACGGCGGGCACGTGATGGTTGATTACGGCCACAACACGGAAGCTTTCAATGCGATTTGTCGCATGACGTCGATGTGGAACGACCGGCAGGTCACGGGGATCATCAGTGTGCCGGGGGATCGCGACGACTCGATTATTGATCGTGCGGCTCGTGTGGCTGCAAAGGGGTTCGACAAAGTAATCATTCGTGAAGATCGCGACTTGCGCGGGCGTAAACCGGGTGACATCGCAAACATTCTTTGTCGTGCCATTCGTGAGGAATCGCCCGCGACGGAGTGTGAAGTGATTCTGGATGAGGTCGAGGCGTTGCGGCAGGCAGTGAGTCGCATGGTGAAGAACGAAGTTATCGTCGTGTTCTATGAAAAGCTGCAACCGATACAGAACGCGTTGCAGGAGCTTGCAGCGCAGCCTGTCGTTGCGTTGCCGCCAGTCAAACAGGCGCGGCCGTTCAGGCGTTTGACTGCTGTCAATAGACCGCGACAATTCGGCAAGCGACTACAGCCCGCGATGCCATCCGCGTAGGCGGCTTGGATTATTGCTTTACGAGGGCGTAACTGTAGGGGCGGCCCTCCGTGGCCGCCCCTTCGCGGAAACACAATGTGGCGACAAAGGGGCGGCCACGGAGGGCCGCTCTTACAATTACTATGTTCACGTTAATCGAAAACGGAGAGGTTTTTGGACCAGAGCCATTCGGTAAGACGTCTGTGCTGTTGAATGGTGGCACGATTCTTAAGATCGGCGAGATAGACGGAACAAAGATCGAAGAGTTGGGGCTGCCGCTCGACGTGATCGACGCGTCCGGCTGCATCGTCACGCCAGGACTGATCGATCCACACGAACATCTTCTCGGCGGCAGCGGTGAAGAGGGTTTCAGCTCTCAAACACCCGAGATCAGCGCCAGTGAGATCATCTCCGCCGGAATCACGACTGTTGTCGGTTGTCTCGGCGTCGATACGACGATGAAGACAATGGCGGGCCTGCTTGCGCGCGCGAAAGGGCTGAAAGAAGAAGGGCTGAGCGCGTTCATCTGGAGCGGTGGTTACAACGTGCCGCCGACTACTATCACCGGCACGATTCGCGACGACATCATGTTCATTGAAGAGGTGATCGGCGCCGGCGAGATCGCGATCTCCGACGAACGCTCAACCGATCCCACGTCGCAGGAGCTCTCACGCCTCGTGAACGACGCGTATGTCGGCGGCCTCCTCAGCAAGAAAGCAGGCGTGACCCATTTCCACGTCGGCGAAGCTGAGTCGCGACTGAAACTACTGCATCAGCTCATCGACGAGTTCCACACACCGCCGCAATGCGTCTACGCGAGTCACGTCGAACGCAACAAGAAACTGATGCGGGATGCGATCACGTTGACGCGTTCCGGCTGTTTCGTCGATCTCGACACCGCCGGCGAAGACGTATCGGAGTACATCTGTTTCTACTTCGACAACGACGCCGATCCCGGGCAGTTGACGCTGTCTTCTGACGCCGGGCTAACCAGTCCTTTAAACCTGCTCGATCAAATCAGGTCGGCGCGCGAGCGAGGCTGTATCGAGTTTCCGCGTTTGCTCGCGCTCGTCACGAAGAACACTGCGAACGTCCTGAAGCTCGAAAACAAAGGAGAGCTCGCGGCCGGCAAAGCTGCCGACGTCCTCGTGCTCGATGCCGATTCGCTCGAGTTGATGGAAGTGATCGCAGGAGGGAAGCGCCTGTTTCGCGAGGGACGTTTGGATTTCAAAGAGAGTTACCTGGAGAAGAGCAATCGTGTCATCAATCTGCTTGGATCTGAAGCCTGAGGAGGCAACTTACCGGACGGAGCGAGATCCGCTCGGCGAGAAACGTGTGCCTGACGACGTGCTCTACGGCGTGCAGACACTGCGCGCGCTCGAGAACTTTCAGATCAGCAGCCTGCGAATCGATCACTCGCTGATCACCGCATTCACGGAGATCAAGAAAGCCGCTGCGGAAGCGCATCTCGAGCTTGGTGATCTTGATAAACCGATTGCGAAAGCAATCATCCAGGCAGCGGAAGAACTGATTGCAGGCGAGTGGAAGCAAGAGTTCGCCCTCGATGTGTTTCAGGCAGGCGCAGGCACGTCCTACAACATGAACGTCAACGAGGTGATCGCTAACCGCGCGCTCGAGATCCTCGGACGCGCGCGTGGTGACCATGAAGTCATCGAACCCAACGATCATGTTAACAAGGGCCAGTCTACGAACGATGTGATGCCGACAGCGATGCGGATCGCGTGTGTACGTGGAATGCGCGAGCTTGTTGAAGCGCTGCGTGAGCTTGAAAAGTCGCTTGCAAAAAAGGCGGATGAGTTTGCCGGTATCGAAAAGTCTGGCCGGACGCATTTGCACGATGCAGTGCCGATGAAGCTCGGAGACGAGTTCCGCGCTTACGCGCAGAACACTCGTCGCGCGACGGATCGGCTGGCTTCAGTTGAAGAGTCGCTGTTGGAAGTGCCACTCGGTGGCACTGCGGTTGGCACCGGCACCAACACGAAGCCTGGCTACGCGAGCCTCGCAGTCGAGAAGCTGCGAGACGTCACGGGACTGCCGCTCAAGGAATCGAAACAGCGCGTCGCACTGCAACAGAGTCTCGGTGATTTTATGGCACTCTCTGCGGCTTTGTCGTGTCTGGCGGTTGAGCTCTCGAAGATCGCAAACGATTTTCGTTTGCTGAACTCCGGGCCACACACCGGCTTCAATGAGATCGAATTGGCTGCACTTCAACCAGGCTCGAGCATAATGCCGGGCAAAGTGAATCCGGCGGTCGCCGAGATGCTCAACATGGTCAGCTTTCACGTACTGGGCCATGACACAGCTATCACACACTGCGCCCACGCAGGCCAGCTCGAGCTGAACGTGATGATGCCTTACGTTGCGTACGCACTCCTCGAGTCGTTGCACGTCATGCGAAACGCCGTAGCAACGTTTGATGAAAAATGTGTGCGACTCATCAAGCCTCATCCGGAGAAGATGCGCGAGTATGCTGAGCGATCTGTTGGTGTCGCTGCGCTCTACAATGAAGAGCGTGGGTTTATGGGCGCCGCGGAGCTGGCGAAGAAGGCAATCGAAACAGGCAAGAGCGTGAGGGAAATTGTTAAAGAAGAGAAGGTGGAATCAGGCAATGGAAAGAAGTGATCGAGCGCTAATTATTATCGGTGGCAAAGAAGATCGATCGAACGATAAGCACATTTTGGCAGAGGTTGCGCGAAGGATTGGTTCGGGCAAGCTCGTCGTGACGACGGTGGCGATGGCGAACGGCACTGATCAATTGTTCGATCAGTACGAAAAGGCGTTTCGCTCACTCGGAGTCAAACACCTGTACAACCTGGAAATAAGCGAGCGGCAGGAAGCAATGCTTCCAAATAAAGTGCGAATACTGGACGACGCGGCGGGTGTGTTTTTCACCGGCGGCGACCAGATAAAGATCACGAGCCAGATCGGCGACACGCCCATCTTCCAGCGCATCCGCGAAATTTACGATGAAGGGGGCGTGATTGCCGGCACCAGTGCGGGAGCTGCGGTGATGTGCGAGACCATGCTCGTGGAGGGGGGTGCTGAAAACTCACACGTGATTGGTGGCTCTGTCCGAATGGCTCCGGGACTGGGACTAATGGACGGTGTGATCATCGATCAGCATTTCGCGGAGCGTGGGCGGTTTGGGCGATTGATTGGAGCAGTGGCCCAGAACCCGAAGAACCTTGGTATCGGTATCGATGAGCAGACGTCGATCGTGGTGGAAAGAGGAAACGGATTTTATGTGCTCGGCTCGGGCGGGGTCTACGTTTTTGATGGGACGGAGGTTACGTATTCAAACGTTGCTGAAGAGGATGTGAAGAAGACGTTATCGATTTACAACGTCAGGATTCACATGCTCAGTCAGGGCGATCGTTTCGATCTCATGAATCGTACACCGCGCAAGGTGACGGGACGCGCGGCGGAGAAGTTGCCCGAGAAGGAAGAGGAAGAGGCAGCACAACCCGCATAATCGGTCCACGGTTTGTAGGGGCGGCCCTCTGTGGCCGCCCCAGGTGGGACACATTGTGTTTCTGCGCTGGGGTGGCCACGGAGGGCCACCCCTACAGTCAAAAAATTGGCTTTTGAACCGCGAAAGTGGTATAAGCATCACACCTGGCAAGCCCCATGCATTAACTTCGGTTGGGCCCCACCTTCCGAATCGTCCCCTCGTCCGTGCGGGTTGTGCGTTCAACTCCTTCAAGGGGGTCTCGATGTTCAGATCACTCGCTTTCTTTGCCCTTTTCCTGCTGTGTATTCCGTGTGCCGGCCTGGCCCAGAGCGCTGCGAATTTCACTAATCCACGGGACACCCGCGCCGTCGAACGAATAGTTACACCTGAAGCAAAAGCCGAAGCTAAACGACTGTACAAGGAAGGTGTGAAGTACGGTCTCGCCGGGCTGTACCCACAGGCTATCAACGTCCTGCAACGCGCCGTCAAATTGGATCCCGAAAACGGCGACGCGCACTTCGCGTTGGGCCATGCGTATTTCGACCTGAAACAATATCGCAACGCGATCGAGAGTTTGAAGATTGCCGTCGCACTTGATCCCAAAGACCTGGAAGCCCGTGACCGCCTCGGCCTCGCTCGCGCGATGCTCTGGGAAGAGGACAACGCCAAACTAACTGCGCAACGCCAAAAAGCCGGGCCAAAACCTCAGCCAGTGGCCGAACAGGTGTCGATAAGCGTCAAAATTCCAGCGACGTCTGAAAAGCCGCTCGACAAAGCTCTCGAGAAAAAACCCGAAAAGGTTTCTGAAAAGGTTGCCGACCAACCCAACGAACCAGCCGTAGAGACTTCCGATGAAGTTAACGCCGCCGCAAAAGAACTGGCCCTCACCAGGATTTATCGCGTTGGACCAAACGACGTGCTCGACATTCGTATCAACGAAAACGCGTCACAATCAACTCTGTTCACGATCACGGCTTCAGGATTCCTCGAACACCCAATGCTCGCGGAACCGCTGCCCGCCGCTGGTCTCACTACGGATGAGATCGGCAGCAAGTTGGAAAGCGAGTTGAAGCGACGCGCATTGATAGACAATCCGCACGTGTCGGTTGGAGTTCGCGATTATGCGAGTCACATGATTCTTGTCAGTGGTCTCGTGAAGGACTCAGGCACGAAGATCCTGAGGCGTGAAGCGATTCCGCTTTACGTTGTCGTCGCTGATGCGCAACCGTTGCCTGAAGCCGCGCGCGTGACCGTGTTGCGCAACGAGTCGAATAAAACGTTTGATGTGGAGCTGGCAGAATCGAGCGAGATGAATCTGCTCGTGCGTCCGGGTGATGTGATCACGCTGCATCCGAGTGTGACGCAGTTCGTCTACATCGGCGGCGAGGTGAAACAGCCGGGCGAGAAGGTTTATCGACGTGGTCTGACTTTGACGCAGGCGCTCATCGCCGCCGGCGGCGCTACTGAGAAAGCGAAAGAGGCACGACTCGGACGCGACGATGGTAAGGGATTTTTAGTCGTTACTAAGTTTAAGTTGCAAGAGATTGAATCCGGCAAAGTGCAGGATCCGGTGGTGAAGCCCGGCGACCGGATCACGATCAAGGAGTGATCATGTCTGCAACAGCGAGACACTTAAATACGTTCGAGGTTACGGCTGAGTTGTTGCGCGTTGCCGAGAGTGGCGACGTTAACGAGTTGCTGAGCTTGTTGCCGCGCGTGAACGACATTAATGTGGGCAATCGGTATGGCACGACAGCGCTGATGAAGGCCGCATTCTTTGGGCATGAACCGGCGGTGCGCGTTTTACTCGAACGCGGCGCTGATCCGAACTTAACCCGCAACGATCGATTCACGGCGCTCGCGCTTGCGGCGTTCTGTGGTCATGCTGAAGCAGTTAAGACTTTGATCGAGTTTGGCGCGAAGACTGACGTCGTGACGCGTGCCGGCGCGTCTGCGCGAACGTGGGCCAAAGCACGGACATTCGACGACGTTGCGCGTTGTTTGGATAAACACGCGCCGAAGGTTGTGACTGTTGCACGAGCACCGGTGCCTGTTGCAGCCACGCCGATCGATGTCACGCCCGTTGCGGTGAAGATACTGAAAGATCCGCCTGAGATCTGGGATCTGGTGCACGAAGAGCCACGCGGTTTCAACCCGCGATTAGCGTTTCTGTCACGCCTCACGTCAATGAGGAGAACGTTTGCGTTCGGTGCGTGTGCGGTGGTGTTGTTGATCGTTGGATGTGCCGTAGGGGCGTTGATGTTGCGGAGCTCGCACGCGCGCGTTTTACCGCCGGAGGTTTCCGCAGCGTCAATCGCAGCAGAAACTACCGTGACGAGTCAGCCGCAGCCGCAAGCAGTAGTTGAGAGTCAGCCGGTTGAAGTTGTGAATGACAATCATGCTCGTGCTGTTCCCAACAAAGCACGTCTGCTGATAAGACAGCCGCGAACGGCTCCGCTTGTTCGGGAGATTGTTAGTGAGGCACCGGTGGAAAACGTGCAGAACAGTGAAGCTGCCGCAGTCGCATCGCCGAAGTTCGAGTCACCAAAACCAGCGCCGCCCGCAGTGAAGACAAGTCCTGACGCGGCGCTCAGTCCACACCTGATCACAGCTCCTAAAAATGCTCCACCAAAAGGCAAAGTGATCCAGTGGCCTTGATCCGTGTTATCCGTGGCGAATTAATATTCAGCAAACGAGTCGTCCGGATAGCAGTACAACCAACGCTCACCAAGTTCAGCGGACGCAATAACCGGATGACCACTCGCGCGCGCATGCTTTGACGCATGCTTGTTCGGAGAACTATCGCAACAGCGCGTCGTGCCGCACTGCTGGCAAGTGCGCAAGTGCGTCCACTGCGCACCGATCTTCACACACTCTTCGCAAACCCTCTGCTGCGGTTGCTTCACTTCATCCACCGCATCGATATGAGCACATACTTCTGTCGCCATCCAGCTAGTATACAGGCTGGGCGCTATAATCTGTGCGTCGACTGCGGTTGTAAAAGTCAGAATCGTTACCTACTGGCAGATCCATCTTCGTTGACGGTCCGCCGGAGTTATCACCTGCGCGAATCACACCGGTCTCGTCAATGTAAAACGATCTGGTACCGGTGCTGCGATAAGTTTCCGGCACACTAACCACAGAAAAACCCGAGTAGTTCATTTCATCAGTAGTCACTTCCACCGTGAAGATGTAACCGTGCTTCATGCCCGACGCGAGCTTCGCATCGATCAGGTGCTCGGCTGCAAGGTCTTGCAGTGTTCCAAATTTTCCGTTGCCCCTGGTAGCTTGATAGGTCACTTCCGCTGACGCGAGCGTTCGTAGGGACGACATGGCTGAGCCCTCGTTTGCAGCTCGACGTGATGCGAGTAAGTTGGGAATCGCGATCGCAGCGATAATGCTCATTGGGACAAACGAGACCAGCGACATGATATTCAACACGAGAGCGGCGATGGCGATGCCGCGTCCACCATATAACCACGGATAACGTTTGGCCTTGCTCATCGCCATGCACGCCAGGACGATGCCCGTGATTGCGCCGATGCCCAGTAAGCCAATCGTCAAGAAGCCGATGATGCCGAGAACAAGCGCGGCGATCGCGAGACCTTTTTTGTCGCCTTCCTGCTGGTCCGCGCGCTCGTAGTTTGAGCCGTAGACGGGGTTTGAGCTGTAGACCGGGTTTGAGCTATAGACGGGCGTGGGTGTTGGGAGGTCGTGCGAACGCTGGCCGAGTGGGGCACCACAAGCTTTGCACTTTTCAACGTCTGACCAGCCCACAAAGCCGCATTCGACACATTTTGTACTCTTCATGATGGTTTAGTCCTCAAGATTGGGGTGAAAAAGGCGGGTTTTCCTGGCGCGATTCACGGGTGTCGGAGGTTGGCGCCAGCGCCCCTCAGGAGGAAGGGCTGAAATATAGTAGCGAGGCGAGGTTCGCGAGGTCAACAAAATAGTTCGACAGGATTTACAAGATCTTTACGATTTACATGGAGATCCTGCAAATCCTGTCGAAAACTACCTTCCGGGCAAAGCTTGAGGTATCAACTAGGAGGCCGCGGCGGCACTCTTGGCTTTGGCATTCTCCTGTTGCATCCACTCCCGCATTGCCGCGAGGTGGCCGGGGCTCCGCTGGTCAGACCACTGCTCAAACCGCTGCGAAGCAGTTTCCAGGTTCTTCAGCATATTCGGGTCTTTGAACGCCTCACGAAACTGCGGCGCCACTGTTTTTAGCTGTTCCCATACAAAGAAAAACTCTCCACTCGTCTCGAAGAAGAGATCTTCGCTGAGCAGCCCGTAGTTGAGTAGCGCGCACGCCTGTTCCCAATATCCGATCACCATTCCGAAGAAAGTGCCGGCTTCTGTTCCGGGCGCCGTCAATTTCATCGCCTCTTCCATCGTGTCGGCACGGTAGTTCTGCTGGAACCAGTCGCGCGCCTGGCGCAACCGGGCCTCGCGCCGCAAATCGTAAACTTGAAGGTGAAGTTGTGCTTGTTCATGCGTAGGTTTAGTTCCCATAGCTTTCCTTTCTATTTGTCTTTCCGGGTCAACTTATTACATCAATTCCCAATCCGGGAAAAATCATAATCCAACCTTACGTCGAACGACGCAGGCCAGGATCGACACTGCTACCCCTTGAAATTTGTTGGTGACCCGGAAAGTACCTCAACTTTGTGACAAAAAAGTGACGCTGCTAACGACCGCGAGTCAGGCGTCGTGAATTTGGAGCACGGATAATACTGGGCGCTTCCAATATCGGACGTGGCCTATTGATTGACTCGACCACATGTTGCGCCGACTCCATGGCGCCTTCCTGCCATCCCGGCAATTGCGAAACCTGATCGCCAATCACATAGAAGCGACGATCCGGCCGCAACAGTCGCGAGTAAGCCTTCGCGTGGTCATCACTGTTTGGATCCCAATTGGCCCAACCGCCACCCTCGTTCGGAATGTTCTGCCACGCGATCGAGATTGCCTTGTCTGATGGCACCATCCGCGTGTCGGCAAACTCGGGATGAAGTTTGATCGCGCCCTTGCGTGCCTCCACGATCCGGTCCGCCGGTTTCATGTTGCCGAACCTGATCGCGTCTTGATCGTAGTTGTACGCGCCTGTGAGCGTTCCGTTCTTCGTGAAGTAGTCATATGACGGGTACCACATCTGCGTGATCGGATCGTCTGTGTAACTGATGCCGCCGTAGATCTGGTTCTTGTCGTTTTCCCAGAAGCGTTGGTTCGCCTGCCAGCCGAGCTTGCAGGTGGGATCGTAGACACACGTCGCGACTGCTTTGTCGAAATCATCCGCGAAGTTGTTTTTGATCTTGCTGAGCAGCGGCAAAGGAATGTTGCTGATGCAGTAGTCAGCGTTGATATTGCTTTGTCTGCCGGTCTTGCGATCGCGGACAGCGATAGTTACTCCGTTAGCGCGCGTATCGATGTTCAGCACTTCAGTGTTGTACTGAATGAATCGACCGACTTTGCGTACGAAGCCATCGACGATCTTGTCCATGCCGCCAACGGGTTGGAACAGTGTCGGTTGCCACTCGTATTCAAACGACTGGTAGAAGCGGTGCTCCCAGAACTCTGAGCCGAGCAGCTCTTTTAACGCGAGCTTCTCTCCGGGCTCACACGGTTGCGTGACAGTGATCTCACAACCATCACGCGTCGAGCCCGTGTAGTCAAAGCACGTCTCACATTGCCTTTCGCACCTGATGCACTCCGCACAGCTCTTATTACACGTCTGGCACTTTGTTTTTCCGCACGTGCTGCAAGTCTCGTTCTCACCGAGATCGCCAAAGCTCTTCAAGAGACAGAGAAGGCGATTGCGATCACTCTCGTCGAGTTCCTGGTTCAGCGATTTCTGGTTGACTGCTTTAGCCAGCATCTCGGAGATGTAACCCTGAACGTCGTTGGCGATTTGACGACGAATTTGCGGCTTGCCTCCAAACGCTTTGTTCGTCTGGAACAAGTTTGCCATCGTCTCCATCACGTAGACTTCGAGACCGACGCCGAGAGTCTGGCAGTAGTGAAGAACTCTGCGGTGATGATAAGGAAGTCGTCCTGGTCCAAGGTTGAGGTAGAGACCCTCGTCGAAGTTGCACACCTGGCGGAAAGTCTGGCCGTCTTCAGTCTTCTCTTCGAGAACAGTGCCGCGCCGCGCGCTGTGATTGCGACCGCCGGGTCGTTCCGTCAGCTCGATGATCTGCACGGTGTAGTTAGCGCGCATGAGTTCATAGGCTGCAGTAAGACCGCCGATACCGGCGCCGAGTATCACGACCTTTTTGCCAGTTCCTGAACCGGCGGGCAGTTGCGGGGGACCCGCCCATGCTGCGGGTAGGTTGATCAATCCGAGCGCTGTCATCGTCTCGTACAGGGCTACCGAACCGCCCGCAACGCCGACGCGCTCGAGGAAACGTCTTCGAGTCAAAGCTTTTTTCTGTTTTGTCATTAAGATCCTCCAAGGGGTTGAGTCTGAGATAGCACTGGGCAAAAGGAGGCTGAGATCTTTCGCAGATTATCACGAACTCATGAATGTGTGGCTTACTTTTTGCTGTCATAGCCGCACATCGAGGGGGAACGACTGCAATGCCATCACTATGGAAGCTCGGTGGTTTGGGTTGGCTTCAATTAGGCAAACGTGTCTGGAATGAAGTGCAGGAGGATAACGTATTTGGCCGTGCGGCGGAGTTGTCGTACTACTTTCTGCTCGCGCTGTTTCCTTTCCTGGTCTTCTTGACTTCGATCATTGGCCTTGTGCTCGGCTCGGGAACCGGCACACGCCATACCCTCTTTGCATATCTCGCTCGCATTATGCCGCCGTCAGCGTATCAACTGATCAGCTCGACGATGTATGAAGTTTCGGCGGCGAGTAGTGGCGGGAAGTTGTCGTTTGGAATCCTGGCCGCGTTGTGGGCGGCGTCAAATGGACTCACCGCAATCACGGA
>Ga0126311_10000401_pt1 | contig 20621 bp, 18 predicted proteins | sample Plot61_FD_92539 | JGI IMG/M metagenome (GOLD analysis project Ga0126311, IMG submission 92539) | Serpentine soil microbial communities from UC McLaughlin Reserve, CA, USA - Plot61 | ecosystem: Environmental > Terrestrial > Soil > Grasslands | place: USA: UC McLaughlin Reserve, Lake County... | reverse complement strand
CGCCTGGCCCGTGAAGAGGCGGTTCGCCTTGGCGTAGTCGACCTCGCCGCGCGCGACCGCGCCGGCGAGCATCTCCAGGTCTGCGGGGTCCATCTGCGCGTCCGCCGCCATCACCGCGGTGACGTCGATGCGCTCGGCGAGCGCGCGCTTGTAGCCGGTGATGATCGCGCCGCCGACGCCGCGGTTGCGCTCGTGCTCGATCAGCTCGATCCGCTCGTCCGAGAGCGCGCGCACGGCGGCGACCGTCCCGTCCGAGGAGCGATCGTCGACGACGTAGATGCGGTCGACGAAGTCGGGGATCGTCCCGACCGTCTCGGCGATCAGCTTCTCCTCGTCGTGCGCGGGGACGACGACCGCCACGCGCTTGCCTTCGAGCACGTCTGAACGCTACGAGCGAGAGCGGACGGCCCGGCGGCCGGGCTCGTACAGGAGTGCGGCCACGACGCCGAGCACGAGGCCGATCAGCGCCGAGACGATCACGGTGTTCCTGCGGCTGCGCGCCGTCGTCTTCGTGGCGGCGGCGAGCGACGTGATCTGTGGTGCCTCGACGCCCTTGGCGAGCGCGAGTTGCTGCTGGTTCGTCGTCAGCAGCCCGACCGTCGCCAGGCGCTGCTGCACGAAGCCGTTGACCTGAATACCCAGGATCAGCTGCTCGGTCGTCGAGAGACCGGAGGCGTTCGCGAGCGCGCTCTGCTGTGCCTTGATGTTCTTGTCGAGGGCGCTGAGCGCGGCCTTCTCGCTCTGAACCTGCAACGCAAGGCTTGCGATCTTCGCCTTCGAGTAGCCGGCGAGTGCCTCCGAGAAGACGACCTTCCTCGCGAGGTCGTTCGCAGCGCGTGCGACGGGCCGACGGCGATGGCCGGTCACGGTGATCGCGACGAGCGGGTTCTGACCGAGACGCGCGATGTTGCCGGTGACCGCCTGCGTCGCGATATGGTCGCGGAGCTGGCCCGGGCGCAACCCCGCGTCGCGCGCGACCTGCTGGACCGTCGACTCGGCGGTCACGATCGACCGCACCGTCGAGGGATTGGTGTTCTGGCTCTGCACCTGAACGCCGCCCTGGGAGAGCGGCTGGCCGAGGTAGACGACCGCCTTCGCGGTGTAGACCTGTGCCCCGCCGAGCGAGATCAGGTAGCCGATCGCGACGCCGGCGAGGAGGCCCGTGAGCGGCAGCCACCAACGGCTGGTGATCGCGTCCCAGTGTCGGCGCAGGTCGACGTCGCGCTCGGCGTCGAGCTCCGGGGGGTCGCTCTTCCTCGACATCGGCGGGTGAGCCTACCGACGCAGCCGCGGGGCGAGCGCGAAGATCCGCGCGTAGCCGACGAGGTAGAGCCGGCGGCGATCCGAGACGACGGCCGCGTACGAGCCGCGCCGGAAGCTCCACAGCAGCTTTCCCGTCTGAGGGTCGAGCCCGTACGTGCGGCCCCTCAGCGAGGAGAAGTAGACGACGCCGTTGATCACGACCGGCGAGCCGGAGATCGGGCCGTTCCCCTTGTACTTCCAGCGCACGTCGCCCGTCGCCGCGTCGAAGCAGAAGAGTTCGCCCGTGAACGAGCCGGCATAGACGCGCTCCTGGTAGACGGCCGGCGAGGAGTAGACGTACCCGCCGGTGCCGTGCGACCAGCGCAGCTTTCCGCTGGTGGCGCCGAACGAGTAGACCTTGCCGTCGGTCGAGCCGATGTAGACGCGGTTGTAGGCGACGGCGGGCGTCGAGTAGAAGGTCCCGCGCCGCCCCAGCCGCTGCTGGGCGGAGGCGCGCCAGAAGAGCTTGCCGGTGCGCGCGTTGAGCGCGTAGACGTGGTGGTCGTACGAGCCGAAGTAGACGCGCCCACCTGCATACGCGACCGCATCCTTGATCTTGTCGCCAGCCTTGAACGTCCAGCGCGTGGCCCCGGAGGCGGCGGTGATCGCGTAGAGGTTGCCGTTCCAGTCGCCGACATAGACGACGCCGCCCTGGACGAGCGGCGACGACTCACTCGGCCCGATTCCGAGCCGCCAGCGCACCTTGCCGGTGTCGGCGTTGATCGCGACGACCTGGCCGTCGAGCCCGGAGCGGGTCGCGTTGCAGGGCGGCTTGTTCAGGAACGTCATGTAGACGGTGTGGTTGTCGATCGCCGGTGTCGCCGCGGTGCAGCGGTGGGCGCGGTAGGCCCAGCGCACCTTCACGTTGGCAGTGTTCAGGGCGAAGAGTGTGCCGCTCGCGTTGGCGAAGTAGAGGCGGCCGTAGGCGACCGACGGCGGGAACTCGACCAGCGAGCGGGCGCGGAAGAACCAGAGCGGCCGGTACGGCGGCTCCACGAGCATCTTCTCGGCGTTTGCCTGTCGCGATGCGTCGAAGCGATACATCGGCCAGCGGACCTTCGGCTGTGCCTTCGCCCGCTTCGGCGCCGCGGTTGTCGTGGTCACGAACTCCTTCGTCGAGGAGCCGCGGACGTCGTTGCCCTGGTGCTTGCGATAGAGGCCGAAGGCGACGAGGCCGGCGCCGAGCAGGAGCACGATCGCCACGACGACCAGCAGCGCCCGCTTCATCGGTGCCGGTGCTTCGGCGCCATCGCGTAGAGGCGCGAGAAGCCGTGCAGCAGCAGGAGGCGCCCGTTGCCGGCCACGGGGACGAAGGCGCCGTCGGGCCAGCGCATGATCTGCTTGCCCGTGCGCGCGTTCAGCCCGTAGATCCGGTGGTGTCGGTTCGCGAAGTAGACGACGCCGTCGACGACCGTGGCGGCGCCGCCGATCGCCGCGCCACTCGAGAAGCGCCACAGGACGGCGCCGCTCCGCGCAGAGAGGCAGTAGAGGGAGCCGTTGTACGAGCCGATGTAGACGCGCCCGTTCCAGATTGCAGGCGACGCGTAGACGTAGGTGCCGGTGCCGAGCGACCAGAGGCGCGAGCCGCGGGCCGAGAAGGCGGTCAGCGACCCGCCGGTGGAGCTCGGGACGAAGACGCGGCCGCTCGCCGTCGCTGGAGTGCCGTAGACACGGCCGTTGACGGAGCCCGTCCAGCGGAGGCCGCCGTTCGCCGCAGACAGCGCGAGTAGCCGGCCGCCGTAGTCGCCGATGTAGATCGTGCCGGCCGAGTAGGAGGCGCTCGAGGTGATCTTGGCGCCGGAGCGGTACGTCCAGCGCGGGCGGTGAGTCTTCAGGTCGAGCGCCCAGACGGTCCCGCTCCAGTCGCCGAAGTAGTCCACCCCGCCGAGCACGAGCGGCGACGACTCGATCGGAGCTCCCGTCCGGTAGCTCCAGCGGATGCGACCGTTGTGACGGTTCAGCACGTAGACGTTGCCGTTCATCGCGTGGACGACGACGTCCTCGCGGACCACTGCGGGCGACGAGGCCATGATCCCGCCGAGATCGCGCCGCCAGACGGTCTTGCCGTTGCGCATTGAGTAGGCCCGGACGCTCGCGTGGTAGTTGGCGACGAAGACGACGTCCGAGTCGACGACGGCCGGAAACTCCATCAACCCACCGACTGCCCGGCTCCAGATCTCCTTGAAGGGCGGACGGATGCGGATCAGCGCGTGCGACTGCGTCCGGCCGGGCGTCGCGCCGTAGCGCGGCCACTGCAGCTTCGCCTGGTAGACGCGGACGCCGACCTTCGGGCGGTCACGGAACTGCAGCCGCTGCTCGAAGCCGTTGTAGCCGCGCTTCACGACCTGCACCTGCAGCCGCGCGTGGCGGGCGATCCGGACGCGTGCGATCCCGCGACGATCGGTGCGGCCGCCGAAGCGCCCGACGTGGACGCGCGCATTCGCAACAGCCGCGCCGGTGTCGCCGTCGAAGACGATCACGTGAACCTTCGAGCGGGTCGCCTGCGGCGCCGGCGTCTTCGGCACCAGCGGCGGCTTCAGCCTCGCGGGCGGCGGCTGCGGTCGCCGCTGCTCGGCTTCGCGGTCTGAGGCGCAGCCGGCGGCGAGCAGCGCAAGCACGAGTACGACGGCCAGGCGCACCCACACCAGGCTAGAGAGCCGAGCGGGCGGCATGCGCCGGTCGTCCGACGCACGCACCTCCTCTGGTCCAGCGCCGCCGAATGGCCACCTACCGGGTGCCTTCGGCCTTCTCCCACATCAGCTGCGTCCCGTCGCGCAGGTAGCGGACGAGCGCGACCATCGTCGCGACGCTCATCAGCAGGTAGTACCAGGCGATCCCGGCGCCGGGGACGCGCAGCTTCAGCTTCCCGGCCGCGGCGAGCGCGAGCCAGAGGGCCTGGGCCGCGAGCACGGCCTCGTAGACCCGCCCGTCGTCGATCAGCGCGACGCTCGTCGCAAGCAGCGCGACGTGCAGGAACCCGCTGGCGTAGCGGAGCACGCGGTGCGAGATCAACTCCGCGAGGTAGAGCGGGGGCACGCGGCGCAGCCCGCCCGCCTCGAACAGGTGCCGCCACGACCACGGCAGCATCCGCACCTTGCGCCGGAACTCGTCCTCGTTGTCGCGGCTCGGCTTCTCGAAGGCGATCGCCTCCGGCTCGTAGACGGCGCGCCGACCCTTCTGCACCATCAGGTTCGGGAAGCCCTGGTCGTGTCCGAACGGCCACTCGACGTAGTCGGAGCGGCGGACGGCGTAAATCGCACCGTTACCGCCCGTGATCGAGCCCAGCGCGGACTCGCTCTCGCGCAGCCACATCTCGTAGCGCCAGTAGAGGCCCTCCCGGTTCGTGCCGTCGCGGCGCTGGAAGCGGACCTGCCCGCACACGTACGCGACGTCCGGATCGGCGAAGTTGCGCACGAGCGTGCGCAGCGCAGAGGGCGCCCACGTCGCGTTGGCATCGCCGAACGCGACGAGCTCGCTCTCGGTGTCGCGGACCGCGCGGTTGAGCGCCGGCAGCTTGCCGCCGCGCTCGCAGCGGAGCAGGCGCACGTGCTCGTGCTCTGCGGCGAAGCGCTCGACGATCTCGTCGGTGCGGTCGGTCGAGGCGTCGGAGGCGATGACGATCTCGAGCTTGTCGACGGGGTAGTCGAGCTCGAGCAGGTTCTGGACGCGCTGCTCGATCACCTCGTCCTCGTCGTGGGCCGGGACGATCATGCTCACGGTCGGCTCGATCTCGGCCCTGCGCACCGGCCGCGAGCGCACTTTCCGCAGCGCCGCGGCGGCGACGGGATAACCGACGTGCGTCCAGGCGAGGCCGCCGAGACTCGTCCAGAAGAGGGCCTTCACGAACAGCGGCGCGACGCTATCGGCTCGCGCGGTAGGCGGGGAAGAAGCCGTCGAGGCCGAGGTGGCCGCCGCTCAGCCGGCGGTAGGCCTCCTCGTCGTGGATCGCCTTGCCGACCGCGGCCGGGACGAGACCCTCCGGATCGAAGCGCGCCTTGAAGTGGTGCAGCGAGTCCTCCTTGCCGCCGAGGCCGCCGCCGAGATGGAAGCGCTCGAACCCGTGGCCCTGGGCCCAGCGCGCGGCCTCGAGCAGCACGAGCGTCGAGGAGCCGGTCGAGCGGCCGGCCTCGGTCGTGCCGCTGAGGTGGTAGTGCAGCCAGGGCGGCGACGCGAGGCAGAGCGCGCTCGCGACGACGCCGCCGTCGATCGAGGCGTCGAAGCGGAGCAGGCCGTCGCCGAGGCCGGCGAGCGTCTCCCAGTAGGCGGGCGCGAAGAAGTAGAACTCGGACGCGTTCACGCGCCGCATGGTGTCCTCGTAGAGCGGCACGAACTCGCCGAGACCGTAGGCGGCGCTCACCGTCGCACCGGCGTTCTCGGCCTTGCGCACCTTGTTGCGGTGCTTCCAGTGCAGCCCGGCGAGCAGGTCTCGTCCTCGCTCGACACGCCAGCCGACAGTTGGCGCCAGCTCCTCGACATGGACCGGCGCGCCTGCCTGATTGGCGTAGAGCGGGTGGAAGCGGGCGAAGGTCGAGACCGCGCCGCGCTCGCGGCACCACTCCTCGTAGGCCTCCCAGAAGCCCGGGCCCCCGCCGACTGGGCCGCCGTAGCCGTACGGGGTGACGACGTCGCGCGGGTCGTCGCGCTCGAGACCGGCGAAGACCGCGCCGTCGTGCTCGAGCAGGAACGGCCGGCCGCCGTCGAGGAGCGCCGCGCTCTCGACGTAGGGGCGGCGGTAGTAGGCGTCGAGCTCGAGGCCGTCCCACTCGACGCCGTCGACCTCCCTCACGGGCCGCTCCGCTTCGCGCGCTCGATGTTGAGCGTGTCCTCGACCGGCTCCGGCTCGGGCCGGCCGAGCTGCGAGAACGTCAGGAAGACGATCTTCGCGTCGAGGGCGAGCGACCAGTTCTCGACGTACCAGGCGTCGAGCCGGAAACGCTCGTCCCACGGGATCTCGTCGCGGCCCTTCACCTGCGCCCAGCCGGTGATGCCGGGCTTGACGTCGAGCCGGCGGCGGTCGTCGGGCTCGTAGTTCGCCACCTGCTCGACCAGGTCCGGGCGCGGGCCGACGATGCTCATCTGGCCGCGCAGGACGTTCCAGAGCTGCGGCAGCTCGTCGAGGCTCGTGCGGCGCAGGAAGCGGCCGCTGCGCGTGATCCGCGGGTCGTTCGGCAACAGCACGAAGGGGTCCTCGCTCAACTTCAGCTCGCGGCCGAGCTCGACGGCGTTCGGCACCATCGTCCGGAACTTCAGCATCGAGAACGGCTTCCCGTGCCGGCCGGCGCGGAGCTGCCGGAACAGCACCGGCCGCCCGGACTCGAGCAGGATCCAGAGCGAGAGGCCGACGAAGACCGGCGAGAGCACGATCAGGCCGATCGCCACCGCCAAGCGATCGAGCAGTCCCTTCGCGATCCTCACGTGACGGCCTCGTACACGGCTTCGTGCTCGATCGCCGCGCCCTCCCACGTCAGGGCCCGTCGCGCCGCCTGGGCGCCCTCGAACGCCGCGACGAGCGCCTCGCGGTCCTCTAGCAGCTCGTTCAGCGCCGCGGCCAGAGCGGCCACGTCTTGCGGCGGCACGACCTGCCCCGCGCCGAAGTCGCGGATCGCGTCGGGGAGCCCGCCGACGTCGGTGACCACGGCAGGGCGCCCGTGCCCGAGCGCCGTCGCCAGCACGCCCGAGGAATCGATCTTCCGGTAGGGCAACGCTACAAGCGTAGCCTCCTGCATCAGCCGGGGAATGTCCGCGGCGGGCAGGAAGCCGAGGCGCCACTCGACGCGGTGGGCGAGGCCGAGCTCCTCTGCGAGCCGTCGCAGCGGCTCGACGGGGTCGAGCGGGTCGCCGGCGACGACCAGCCGCGCCTGCGGCACGTCCGCCAGCGCGCGCAGGAGCACGTCCAGCCCCTTGTAGTCGCGGATCAGGCCGAAGAAGAGGATCGTCCGGCCCTCCGGCGGCGACGCCTCCACGCCGCTCTCGAAGACCGGGTGCTGGATCCGCACGAGCCGCTCGCGCTCTACGCCGACGCCGGCCAGCTGCTCGAGCGCGCGCTGGGACTGGACGATTACGCGGTCGACGAGCGCGAGCACCTCGCCCCACGCGCGCGCGTTGCTCGGCCGCCGCGGCAGCACGTCGTGCGCCGTCAGCACCGTCGGCCGGTCGAGCCGCCGCAGCCAGTGAACGTCGAGCCGCGGGATCGCGAGCCACTGCACGTGGGCGACGTCCGGCTCGAGCCGCTGCACCCGCCGCAGCAGCCGCACGACGCTCGGGCCGTACTCGAGCCCCTTGAGCGGCAGGCGCAGTCGGGAGCGCGGCGAGCTGCGCAGGAGCCGCGACGAGACGGGCAGGAAAAGTTCCTCGCGGCGGTAGCCGTCCGGCGACGGCGCCTCGCCGTGCGCGAACGGCGACGTCAGTAACGACACGTCGTGGCCGCGCCGCGCGAGCGCGGTGGCGAGCGCGTCGTCGTAGGGCGCGGTGAAGCTCGGCGGGTCGAGCAGCGCGACGCGCATCAGGCGAGCTTCGAGCGGGCGTACGCCGGTACGCCGAGCGCCGGCAACGGATCGTCCGACGCAAAGACGCCGCGAACCTTGTGTCGCTGCAGGTACGGCCGCGCGAACGCGGCGGGCGAGAGCTCGCGGCGCTTCGCCAGCTGCAGCGAGACGGAGACGTCCTTCGCGAAGAACGCCCACCACAGCTCCTGCTGCAGGTCGACGGGCTCCCGCTCGGGCTTGCCGCAGAGGTCGTCGTACGCGATGCGCGCCATGTCGAAGTAGCGGCTCATGGCGACACCGGCCCACATCGGCACGCGCGTGTTCACCTCGAGCAGCTTGTAGTCGCCGTCCCGCCGGTCGAAGGCGAACTCGACGTGCCCGAAGCCCTGGTAGCCCGAGCTCTGCAGCAGTTGTAGACCGAGCTCGCGCACGCGCGGCTGTGGCTCGGTGCGGAAGACGGCGCTCGTGCCGAAGCGGATCGGCCCCTGCCGCACCTTGACGCCGGTGGCCGTCGCGAGCGCTCGGCCGCTGCGGCCGATGTACGCGAAGAGCGACCAGATCTGGTCCTCTGAGTCGGGCACGAGCTCCTGCACGATGGTCTCGAAGCCGCCCTCCCGCGCGCGCTTCCACGTCGCCACGAGCTCGTCGAGCGTCGGGGCGACGAGGACCTTCTCGCCGAAGGCGCCCGCGAAGTGCTGGCCCTCGACCGGCTTGAGCAGGAAGGGCGGGCGCAGGTCGAGGCTGCGCAGCGTCTCGATCGAATCGGCCTCGACGGTGCGCGGCGCCGCGAGGCCGGCGCGTTCGGCCTCGAGCGGCAGCGTCGCCTTGTGGCGCAGCCGCCGCGGCACCTCCGGATCGGTCGGCATCGGCAGCTCGTACAGTTTGCTGACCTCGTCCCAATTGCGTAGAACGAGCTCGACGTGGTCGTCGCGCTCCGGCAGCAGGACCGGTCTGGCCCCGCCGTGAGCGGCCTGGCGGAGCGCTTTCAGCACGGCCGCGTCTCCGTCGGCGTGCAGCACGTCGTCGAGGTAGCGCGAGCGGGCGCCGAACTCGTGCGGGTGCATCGTGATCCCCGTCACCGGGACACCCGCACGGCCGAGGCTGCGCGCGAACGAGAGTCCGGCCCAGAGCAGGCCGAGCACGACCGCGGGGCGCTCAGTCGGCAAGCGCAGCCTCGTACGCGTCGATCGTGGCGCTCGTGACTGCCGGCCAGGCGAAATGCCGGCGGACGCGCTCGCGGCCGGCCTCGCCGAGCCGGTCGCGCAGCTCAGGGTCGGCCAGCAGCCGTTCGAGCGCCGCACGAAGCGCCCCGACGTCGCGCGGCGGGACGAACACGCCCGTCTCGCCGTCGACGACGAGGTCGAGCAGACCGCCGACGGCGCTCGCCACCACCGGCCGCGCATGCGCCATCGCCTCGATGCACGTCACGCCGAAGCCCTCGCGGTGCGACGGGATCGCAACTACCGCCGCGCGCTCGTAGAGCGGCCCGAGCTCGTGGTGCGGGACGAACCCGAGCGCACCGGGGGCGCGCTCGCGTAGCGGGCCGTCGCCGGCAACCGTGAGCTTCATGCCGTCCGCGGCCTGCACGAGCTCGAGGATGCCTTTCTCCGGCGAGAGCCGCCCGACGAACAGCACCTCCGGCGGCTCGGCGGGCGCCTCGACCTGCTCCGGCAGGTCGACGCCGCTCGGGATCACCCGCACTTCCCGCGCGCCCAGCTCGCGCGCCGCGTCGGCGAGCGCATTCGAGGCGCAGACGACGAGCCGTGCCCGAGCGAGCACGCGCCGCGCGAGCGCGGGTAGCCGGCGCGCGAGCTCCACGTCCGTGCCCCAGAGCTGGACGACGAACGGCTTTCGGCAGGTCAGCGCGACCGCCCCGGCCGAGAGCCAGTGGGCGTGGACGAGATCGGCGTCGCGCGACGCGCGGCGCGCCGCCCGCGAGAACGAGCCGAGCATCGCCGGCACGAGCAGCCCGCGCCACGGCTGCCGCCTGAGGTTGCCCATCACTCCCGCGCCGTAGGCGATTCCGAAGTGGCGGAACGAGGCCGGCGAGACCACCTCGACGCCGAGACCGCGAGCCCGCAGCTGCTCGACGCCGTCGGCGACGAAGTTCCCGGCGGGATCGCCCTCGTAGCGCGGGTAGGAGGTGGTCAAGACAGTGATCTTCATCGGCGCGAGAAGACCGCAGGCGCCGCGAGCGCGAGCAACACGAAGACGTAGAAGTAGAGGAACGGCATCGTCAGGTAGAAGGCGTTGGACGCCATCGTCCCGACGAGCGCGGCCGTCATCCCCCAGGCGAGCGGCCGCAACCGCGCCGCGAGCGGGTCGCCCGCCGCGGCAAGCGCCTCGCCGAGCCGCCGAGCGGCGCCGAGCCGGACGAAGACCCACCAGATGAAAGCGGCGAAGATCGCCGCGCCGGCGATCCCTCCCTCGACCAGCAGCGCGACGTAGTACGAGTGCGGTCCCCAGTTCGTCTTCCCGGTGACGAACTCGTAGTAGACGGCGAAATTGTTGAAGCCGAGGCCGAAGAGCGGGTGCTGATGCAGCACCTGTGGGACGAAGTCGTAGACGCCGAGATGAGCCTTCGACGACTTGCCACCGGTCTGCAGACGCGCCCGGACGACGACGCTGAAGAAGTGCCGCCGTCGGTCGACCTCGTACGCAATCGGGAGCGCAAGGAGCACGAGCGGCAGGGCGACCGCGCGGGAGAACAGCAGGTGCCGGTACGGAATGAGCAATACGGCCGCGCCGACGATCAGGCCGAGCATCCCGCTGCGCGAGAGCGTCGCGAGCTCGACGAGCAAGAGGAATGCGATCATCGCCGCCAGCGGCGTGCGCAGGCGATGCCTCCTCTCGAGCCGCAGGTAGATCGGGACGAGGATCAGGATCGGGAGCAGCAGCTCGATTCCGAGGTGATTCGGATCGCCGGTGAGAGCGTTCGGCCGGTAGACGCTGGCGCCGTTGACCGCACCGTAGATGTTGATCTGACTCGCCCCTCCCGTCAGCGGCTCGAGCACCAGCGCGTCGAGGTTGTGCCCCGCCTGCGCGGCGAGCAGCTGCAGCATCCCGTAGGCGCCGTTGAAGGCGATGCCGCCGAGGAACCAGGCGAGCGAGCGCCAGTAGAACGCGATCGACCGGCGTGAGAGGTAGATCAGGCCGACGACCAGGAAGCCGAAGTGCAGCAACCACTTGGTGATGCCCTTCACGAGCTGGTCGAGCGCCTGCGCGGTCTCGAGATTGAAGAAGCCGATCAGGTAGACGAGCAGGAAGCCGCCGAAGAACGCGATCAGAACCGCGGCCGTGCGCGGCGCCGGCCGGGGCCGGCGGCCCATGCTGTCGAGTCCGTAGAACAGCAGAAAGCCTCCGGCAGCGAGGTCCGCGAGGAACAACGAGCCGGCCGGCGTCCACTGCACTTTGGCGAACGTGCAGCAGAAAGCCGTCGCGAGGAAGAAGAACTGGACGAGCCGGCTTTCGCGCGCCGCGGTCACTCGAGGCTCCAGAGCAGCTCCGCGAGCTCCTCGACGCGCGTCTCGCGCGAGAGCTTCCGCCGCTCCTCGTCGTCGAGGTAGCCGTCAGCCAGCCGGCCGGCACGCCAGCGCGTGTGCAGCCCGACCAGCGCCTCGCGGATCGCGTCCTCGTCGTCCGGCGGGACGACCACGCCGGCTCCCGTCTCCCGCACGAGCTGCGCGGCCGCGCCGTCTGTGGGCACCGCCGCCAGGATCGGCCGCTCGGCGGCGAGGTACTCGAAGATCTTTCCGCTCGGAACGACCTTGCCGCGGCCACCCGCCTCGGGCAGCAGGAGCAGGTTCGCCTCCGAGTCGCGCTGCAGCTCGAGTGCCCGCCGGTGCGGCAGGTAATCGAGCAGCTCGAGCCGGTCGCCGAGGTCGAGTCCCTGCACCCACTCGCGGTCGATCGAGCGAAAGTCCCCGACGAAGCGCGCGACCACGTCCGCGAGGTCCGACGAGGCGAGCGCCGACAGGAACGCGCGCGGGTTGCGCTTGCCGAAGAAGCTGCCGGTGTGCGTGATCCGGAAGCGCTCGCCCGGCCGGTACTCGAGGCCCGCGAAGTCGTCGAAGTCGGAGCCGTTCGGAATCACGCGCACCTCGCCCGCAGGCTCGTAGGCGCGGATCTCGTCCGCGATCGAGTCGGAGACCGCCACGACTCCGTCAGCATGTCGCGCGACAAGCCGCACGACGCGTTCGAGCGCCTTCTCCTTCGCCTGAACCGCCTTGCGCTCGAACCGACGGTCGGCGTTCTGCACCAGCGAATCGCGCTGATCGGCGACCCACCGCACCCCGGTCAGCCGCTTGACGCCCGCGCCGATCAAGTTCATCGACAGGGGCGGGCTGGTGGTGACGACCGCGTCGATGCCCTCGCTGCGCACGATCCGGACCGCAGCGGGGATCGCCGTCGGTGCCCAGGTGACGCTCGCGTCCGGCAGCAGCAGCCGCCGCCCCGCGAGTCGCGCCTGGGCGACCGCGAGGTCGACGCCGGTCAGGCCGCGCAGCTCCTCGGAGGGCAGCCGCGCCTTCGGCCCCAGGTAGCGCGCGCGGTGCACGAACGCCTGCGTCGGCGGCCGCAGCTCGTCGTCGCGGTGCAGCCACTTCGGGTCGTCCGGCGCGAGGACGTGCGTCTCGATCCCGAGTGCGGGCAGGTGCGTCGCCAGCTTCAGCGGCCGCTGTACGCCGCCCCCGCCGGCGGGCGGGAAATACATCGTCACGAGCAGGACTTTCATCCGAGGCGGTAGAGAACGTAACGCGAGCCCGAGTACGCGCGCGGCAGGTCGAAGTCCCGGCGCACTCGATCGCGGTCGACGAGCAGCCAGCCGGCACCGTAGCGCCGCGGCAGCGAGAGCGGCCCGCCGTCGTGGAAGAACTGCAGCGCGTCGCGCACCCGAGCCGCCGGGTAATTCGCCTTCGTGTCGGCCACGTGCGAGGTCGGAGCGGCGTTCACGTACACCGGCGCAAAGGCACCTAGCTCGTACGCGGTCACGGCGTCGGAGAAGACGACCGCGCCGTCCGGCACGTTCGTCCGCACCGCCGCGACGAGCTTCTGCGGCAGGCCGAGCCGTGCGTTGGGCGCGCGCGTCCAGTGGTAGTAGCCGTGCACCGCCACCGGTGTCACGAACAGCACGACCGCGGCGGCGGCGATCGGGGTCAACCCCTCGACCTCGCGGATCCGGCGGCCCGCGAGCGCAGCGATGACGAGAGCGACCGCCGCTGCGGCGAACACGATCCAGGTCAGCAGTCGCGGCCCACCGTCGACGAACCGATACGGCGAGCCGAAGTCGCCCGGATAGCCGAGCTGAAGCGCGATCCCACCCGCCAGCGCGAGCGGCAACACCGCCCAGCGCAGGAACCCGGCGAGCACGAGCGCGCCGCCGACGAGCACGTACGGCCGCGGGGAGAAGCCGATGATCCGCCGCGCCTGCGAGAGCGAGACCGCGTCCGCGAAGTGCGGGAAGACGAACGGCAGCAGGGCGATCGCGAACGTCGCGAGCATCGCCCCGAGCACGAACGCGCCCCAGAGCCGCCGGTGCGCGAAGACGGCGAGCGGCAGCAGCACGAGCGCGGCGACGGCGATCGCTCCGGCGCGGCCGAAGAGCTCCGGGGAGAGCCGGTAGCTGTGCAGGCCGAAGACGTCGAGCTCCTCGCCGTAGCCGGCGAAGGCGCGCCGGAGCTCGCTGCGTGAAGGGTTGTGCGAGACCGTCTCGCGGACGACCGGGAGCAGCCAGAGCACGACGAGGCCGGCCGGAACGGCGATCGCGGCCAACGCCGCGCCGAGCCGCGCTGCGTCGTGACGCGAGTCGAGCACCGCGCGGACGAACAGGAAGCCGGCGAGCCCGACCCCCACCAGCACCGAATAGCTCGGGTGCACGAGGGTCAGCGCGAGGGATGCCGCCGCGACCGATGCGAGCCGCGCCGCCGAAGGTTCTCTCACGTAGGCGAAGACGAGCGCGAGCAGCGCCGGCAGCAACAGCACCCGCGCGGCGGTTGCCGGGAGCGCCAGCGAGCTGTAAGCGCCGCCGTGGCCCGGCGCGAGGCCGATCAGCGCAAACTCGGCGAGCGCCGTGGCGACCCCGCACCAGCGCGAGCGGAAGAGCGCCGCGCCCGCCTCGTACACGAGCACGAACGAGAGCGGCAGCAGCACCGTCGGGGCATGGAGGATCGTCGTCGGCGCCCCGACGCCGGCGAGGCGCGCGACCAGCGCCAGCGCCGCATGCCAGAGCGGGAAGGCATAGCCAGGATGCAGCCCGCCGTCACGGAACTCGTCGACCGAGTGCAGCGAGAGCGAGTCGAGTGCCAGCAGCTTCTGCACGCGCGCGAGGTGGAAGAAGGCGTCACCGTCATACCGCGACACCCACCACAGGGAGATCCCGGCGACGATCCCGAGCACGAGCACGCCGAGCCTCCACCGCGAGAGAGGCCAGGAATGCCGGGTCGCGAAGGGCGCTGCGGCGAGCGCCACCAAGCAGAGGAGCGCGAGCGCGAGCCAGAGCGACGAGTGCACCGCGAACATCACGGCGGTTGCGCCGAAGAGCGCGGTCATGCACCAGGTGAAGGCCGGCGCCAGCCCGCGCACGCCGAGCGCGCGTGCGACGAGCGCCCCCGGCAGGAGCAGGCAGGCTGTCGCCGCGCCGAGGCGGAGGCCGAGGCCGACGCCCTCTGCAGGCAGCAGCCGCGAAAGCGCCAGCGCGAGCGGCGCGAGCAGCCACACGAGCGGGCTCATCGACGCAGCAGCCGCGCGACCTGGACGAACGCCGGCCGGAGGTCGTCGCGGGCAAAGACCGCGTCGACGTACGGCGGCCGCTGCAGCGCGGGCGACTCGCCCGGGAGCAGCGTGATCGCCCAGCGCTTCCGCCTCCCGTTTGCAAAGACCGGCTCGACCTGCTCCCCCGTCAGGTCGCGGTAGGCGATCAGCGGCAGGTCGACGCCGCACGCGGCGGCGAGGCCGTGCCACTGGAAGAGCCGCGGGTTGACCTCCATCAGCTTGTAGGCGCCGTCACGCGGGTCGCGCTTCAGCTCGACCTGCGAGAGCCCGTGGAAGTCGAGCTCGCGCAGGAGCTTCAGACCCTGCTCGACGACCTCCTCGACCCACACCGCCTCGCCGACGCGGCACGTTCCGACCCCCGGCGGCGTCTGCCGCAGCTTCCGCCCGCAGAAGAGACCGAGCGCCTCGCCGCCTTCGGCCAGGTACGAGCCGAGCGTGTAGAGCTCGTCGTCACCGCCCGGGATTAGCTCCTGCACCATCGGCTCGTACGGTTCCGCGTCCGAGTACGCGCGCTCGACCTCGTCCGCCGTCGCGCAGGGGAACGCCTGCTTCCGGAAGCGGCGCTTGAAGCCCTCGGTCGAGGAAGGCTTCACCAGCACCGGCAGCCCGAGGTCCTCCGCTGCGCCGCGCGCTTCGACCGCCGAGCTCGGGTACGCCGTGCGCGGCACGGGGATCCCCGCGCGTGCGGCCGCCTCGAGCTGACCGCGCTTCGTCTGGATGCTCGACAGCACCGCCCACGACGGGAACGGGTAGAGGAACTGCCCGCCGAGCCGCTCCGCGCCGCGGGCGATCGCGTTCAGCGGCTCGTCGTGCGTGGCGAGGATCGGCGCCGGCTCGTCGAGCTCGAGCTGCCCGAGGAAGGCGACGAACGCCCCTTCGTCCTGCGGGTCCGGCGTGAGCACCGGCTCGGCGAAGCGGGAGCGGAAGCCGAGCGCGCTCCGGCGATGGTCGAGCGCGAGCACCCGGATCCCCGCGCGACCCAGCGACCGGATGGCGGCGAGGCCGTTGACCCAGCCGACGTCGACGACAACCGCGGTGCTCACCGCGCGAGCAGCTCCTCCACCGACGAGCCGGCGAGCCACCGCGCCGTGTCGGCGTAGGTGCGGCCGCGCTCGCCCGGGAACGCCAGCCCGCGGAGGCGCAACGAGACGAGCAGCAGCCGCCGCGCCCGCGCCGCCTCGCGCCGGCCGCGATGCTTCGCCAGGAAGCGGAGGTGTCCACGAACCTGCTCACGGAACATCGGGCCCCAGTTTCGCTTCGTCGACGCCCCGCCCACGTGCACGAACTCCGCCTCCGGGGCGAAGAGCACCTTCCAGCCCGCCTGCCGGAAGCGGTAGCACCAGTCGGTCTCCTCGCTGAACATGAAGAAATCCTCGTCGAAGAGACCGACCGCGTCGGCGGCCTCGCGCCGCACGAGCAGCACCGAGCCCATCAGGAACTCGGCCTCGAGCGGCCGGTCGTATGCGAAGTCTGCGCCGTAGAAGGCGTTCAGCAGCCGCGAGCGCGGCGCCAGCTTGCGCAGGAAGAGGTACTCCGTCGCCAGCCGCCAGAGCGTCGGGAAGCCGCGCACCGAGCGCTGCAACGATCCGTCCGGGTAGAGCAGCCTCGGGCCGACGACTGCGGCCTCGGGCTGCCGCTCCGCAAAGTCGACCAGGCGCTGGATCGCGCCCTCGAGCGCCCATGCGTCGGAGTTCAGCAGCAGGAACCAATCGCCAGAGGCCGCTCTCATCCCGGTGTTGGAGCCGCCGCCGAGGCCCTTGTTCTCCTGCTCGATCAGACGCACCTCCGGAAAGCGCTCGCGCACGAGCTCGACCGTCCCGTCGCTGGAGCCGTTGTCGACGACGATCGTCTCGTGCCCGCTGACGCTCTCGAGCGCGCGCTCGACCCACGGCAGGGCGTTGTAGGTGACGACGACGACGCTGACGTCAGCCATGGTTCGGCGTCGTCGCGCGGGTGAAGCCGCGCAGGCTCTGCCAGCCGAGCAGCACCGCGCCCGGCACCGAGAGGCAGAGCGTCACGACGAAGAACAGGAAGCCCGTCGCGAACGCCTTGTCGGCGTCGACGCCGAGGTTCCCGAGGAAACTGACGAAGAAGGACTCGCGCACGGCGATCCCGTTGACAGAGAACGGCACCAGCAGGACGAGGAAGAGCAGCGGCCCCATCACGTAGTACGGCCGCGGCGAGAGGTCGACGCCGACCGCTCGGCCGGCGAGCCAGATCGCAAGCACGCGAACGGCCTGCACCGCGAGCGTCAGCGTGAAGACGCCGACGAGTAGACCCGGGTGGCCGCGGTAGGCATGGATGCCCTCGTACGCGGCGCGAATCGGCCGCTCGACGCGCAGCAACCGCAGCAGCGGGACGCTCTTCGCCAGCAGCGGCCTCGCGCGACGCGAGAAGAGCGCGACCGCGAGCACGATCGTCGCGACCACGAAGCCGCCTTCGATCCAGAGATAAGCGCCGACGTCGTAGTGGCCGAGCGCGAGCACGAAGCCGACTCCGGCCAGGGCGAGGGTTGCCGCGCCGCCGAGCGCGCGCTCGAGCAGCACCGAGCCCGCCACCGGCCCGCCCCGGCCGGTGTGGCGCTTGGCCGTCTCGAAGATCCGGACGGCGTCGCCGCCGACGGCCGTCGGCAGTAGCTGACCGGCGGTGTAGGCGACGAAGTAGGCGCGCACGAGCCAGCTCAGGCGGTCGTGGATTCCGCGCGCCGCGAGCAGCTGCTGCCACCGCCAGGCCATCGGCCACACGGACCCGACCATGATCGCAACGGCCGCGAGGAAGTAGCCGACGTGCGCGTGCGAGAGCAGGTGCCACGTGCGCGAGAGGTCGATCTTCCAGACGAGATAGGCGGTGCAGAGGCCCGTGACGGCGAGCGTCGCGACGAGCCGGAGAACCCGGTTTTTCACCTGTTACGCCACTTGTGCATCGGCCGCGCCGAAGCGTACGTACTCGGCGGCCGGAGCCCGTCCCACAGCCGCGTCGAGCACGAGCGCGTGCACGTCGACGCCGAGCAGGAGCCGACAGAGCTCGACCTCGCGGTCACTGGCGTCGGGCCGGACCTCGGCGACGCGCGGACCGTCGGCCCCGAGGCGGAGCCGCGTCGACGTGATGCCGTTCTCGACCCCGAGCGCTTCGGCGGCACGGCGCGCGACGTCGGCCGCGGGGCCGGAGCCGAGCAGGGGTCGGAATGCGCCATCGCTGGAGCACGCCGTCACGGTTACCTCGGCCGCACCCGGCGCCTCCTCGGCCAGGCGGCGGCCTTTGCGATCCGCCGGGTCGACGACGCATGGGAAGCCCGGGTGCGCGCTTCCCTTCACGACCGCCCAGCGCGTCTGCGGAACGCGCGCCTCTCGCAGGCGCTCGCGCCTCCGTAGCTTCGATCCGAGCAGCACGGCCGTCTCCGGCGAATGCGGGTGCGGCAGCCGGAACCGCGCCGCGACGCGGGCGGCCGCGCCCGTCGCGGCGCCCGTGCCGATCACGCCTTCGATCCCGGCCGCCTCGACCAGGCGCTCGAGTGCCGGCTCGTCGTCCGTCCGCAGGATCGCCCGCCGGTGCGCGAGGGCGAAGCCGGGAGCGCGCGGATCCTGGTCGATCGCGACGACGAAGAGGCCGCGGGCGCGAGCAGCTGCGATCAGCCCCGTCGCCCGTGCGCCCAGGACGAGGAGCCTCATGCGAGGGCCGCATTTGCAGGGAGAGCTCCGGCGAGCGACAATGAGCGCATGGCCACCGTCCTGGCCGAACGCGTCGCAGAGCTGAGAGCCGACCGCGAGCACGGAGCCAGCTGGATGGCCCGGCGCGCCGTCGAGGCGCTGACCGAGGCCGCGGAGCACGACGCGTCGTCGGGCGAGGAGCTGCTCGAGACCCTTGTCGCCGCGGGACGCGAACTCGCCGATAGCAGGCCAGGCGTCGGCGCCGTCGCGGGAGCGGTCGGACGTGTGCTTGCGGCGGCTGCGCGGAACGCCCAGCTCGACGCGCCCGAGCTGCGGCAGCTCGTGCGCGAGGAGGCCGCATCACTCGTCGACGGCCGGCGTCGGGCGGCGGCCTCGATCGCGATCCAGCTGCGCGATCGCCTCGAGGACGCGGTGGTGCTCACGCACTCCGCTTCGGCAACGGTGCACGAAGCCCTGCTTCAGTCGTCGCCGGCCCGCGTCATCTGCACCGCCTCGGAGCCGCAGGGCGAAGGCCGCGCCTTTGCCGACGAGCTGCGCGCCGAGGGTCTGGACGTCGAGCTCGTCGAGGATCGCCAGGCGCCGCGGCGGCTCGAGTGGGCGTCGCTCCTGCTCGTGGGCGCCGACACCGTCTTCCACTGCGGCACCCTCTGCAACAAGACCGGCACCCGGCCGCTGGCCGAGGCTGCGTCTGACGAAGGCGTGCCGGCCGTCGTCGCCTGCGAGGTGGTGAAGCTCGCGCCGGTGGACTCGCTCGACGCGCCGCCGTTGACCGAGCGCGAGTTCGAGCTGACGCCGCCGGAGCTGCTCGACTGCATCGTGACGGAGGAGGGCGCCTACCGCCCGGACGAGATCGGCGCCCTGATCGACCGGACGCCGTTCCTGCGCGAGGGTTACCGCCTGCTCCGGCGGTAGGAGCGAGGGAGCGCGCCTGAGCGCGCCCCCTCGAGGTCGGGCCTAGGCGGCGTCGAGCGCCGGCCCGAGGACCTCCTGCTCCTGCTGCGTGCTCTGCTTGCGCGCGATCCCGAGCGCGGCTACGGCTCCGGCTGCCACGAGCGCCGCACCGACGTAGATCGCGGGGCCGAGGCCGTCGACGAACGTCTGGCCGGTTCCGTAGCCGCCATAGTGCGCGAAGACCGAGGCGAGCACGGCGATGCCGAAGACGCCGCCCAGTTCACGGATCGCATTGTTGGCGCCGGACGCCTGGCCCTCCTCCTCGCGGCGAACGGAGGAGAGGACGACGTTCGCAACGGGCGCGAAGTAGAGCGCCATCCCGATTCCCGAGAGCACGAACGGCGTGATCAGCTCGGCGTAGGCGACCGTCGGCGTCGAGACGATCCCGATCCAGAACAGCCCGGCCGCCTGGAGCGCGAGTCCCGTCACCATCAGCGGACGACCGCCGATGCGGTCCGAAAGCGACCCCGCGAGCGGCGCGACGAAGATCGGCATCGCCGTCCACGGCAGCACCCGCAGCCCTGCCTGAAGCGGCGAGTAGCCCTGCACTGTCTGGAAGAACTGCGCGAGCAGGAAGATCGATCCGAACATCCCGAAGAACATCAGGAACGACGCCACGTTTGCGGCCGTGAAGGTGCGGTTCCGGAAGAACCGCAACGGCAGCATCGGCTCGATCGCCCGCAGCTCCCAGAGCACGAACGCCGCGAGGACGATCAGCCCGAGCACGAACGAGGCGGTGATCTCGAGGCTGCCCCAGCCGATGCCGTTGCCGCGCACGAGTCCCCAGACGATCGCGAACAGGCCGACGCTCGCGAGCGCGACGCCCGGCAGGTCGAGCGCGTCGTTCGGACCGCGGCTCTCGCGCAGGCGCAGCAGCGCGAGCGGGATCAGCACGAGCCCGATCGGCACGTTCAGCCAGAAGATCCACTGCCACGAGATGCCCTGGACCACGGCGCCGCCGACGAGCGGCCCGATCGCGACCGCGAGGCCGCTGATCCCGCCCCAGGCCCCGAGCACCAGGCCGCGGCGCTCCGCGGGAACGGACGCGCTCAGGATCGTCAGCGTCAGCGGCGTCACGATCGCGCCGCCGAGGCCCTGCACCGCGCGCGCCGCGATCAGCACCTCGATCGACGGCGCGAGCGCTGCAGCGGCGGAGCCCAACGTGAAGATCACGAGGCCGACGCCGAACATGCGGCGGCGGCCGAAGCGGTCGCCGAGCGCGGCGCCGGTGATCAGCAGCGCCGCGAACGTGAGGGTGTAGGCGTTGACCGTCCACTCGAGCCCGCTCAGGCTCGCGTCGAGGTCCTTGCGGATCACCGGCAGCGCCGTCGTGACGACGAGGTTGTCGAGCGTCGTCATGAACAGCGCGAGCGAGGTGATCGCGAACGTCCAGAGGGCTGCGGTGCGCTGGCTCATCTCTCCTCCCAGTGGCTAGTTATTGCTCACT
>Ga0126311_10000400_pt1 | contig 20646 bp, 13 predicted proteins | sample Plot61_FD_92539 | JGI IMG/M metagenome (GOLD analysis project Ga0126311, IMG submission 92539) | Serpentine soil microbial communities from UC McLaughlin Reserve, CA, USA - Plot61 | ecosystem: Environmental > Terrestrial > Soil > Grasslands | place: USA: UC McLaughlin Reserve, Lake County... | reverse complement strand
TTGTTCAATCTGAGTGGAATCGTATCGAGCAGGCATAACAGCAATGCGAACTAACTATTTCCTCGCGCTCAGGCGATTTTGAATGATCACTACGATCAGAAGAATAAGCCCCCGCAACACAAGTTGCCACCAGGGACTGATCGTTCCTTCGAGATTGAAGAGATTAAAAATTACACCTAGCAACAAGACTCCAACCAGAGTGGAACCCACGCCACCCTGACCGCCAGTCAGCAATGTTCCGCCGACTACAACGGCAGCAATCGCATCCAGCTCCCAACCAGTACCGGCGACTGGTTGTCCGGTACCAAGTCGCGACGACAGGATCACACCGGCCATACCGGCCAATACGCCACTCAATGTGTAGACACCGATCGTCACGCGATTTACATTCAAACCCATCAACCGCGCTGCCTCTTCGTTATCGCCAACTGCATAGACGTGCCGGCCAAAGCGGGTGTGATTAAGAACCAGCCAGCCAATGACATAAGCAACGATGAGGATCAGGACTGGTACGGGCAGGAACCCGATAGCTCCCCGCCCCAACGTGCTGAAATTTCCTGATGCTGTTTCTGCTTTCACTGACTGTTCACCCGTGTACACGAGTGCAAGGCCACGTGCTGCAATCATCATCGCGAGGGTCGCGATGAATGGTTGGATGCGTGCCTTTGCGATAATTAAACCATTCGCGAGACCGAGCAAAGCAGTGAAGCCGACTGCTGCCACGATGGCGAACAACGTGCCCCGGCTGGCGAGCAGCGCAGCGATCACCCCTGCGACTGCCACTAACGAACCAACCGATAGGTCAATCCCGCCGGTGAGGATCACGAATGTCATTCCGAGTGCAACCAGACCCAACATGCTGTTCTGCCGCAGCACGTTCGAAAGGTTAACCTCGGTCAGAAACCGTTCATACCGGTAGGCAGCGAAGATGCAGACGAGTACAAGCGCGACCAGCGCGCCCTGTCGCTGAATGAACGTTACGGCTTTCATCCGTGCGACGCGTCCGCGCGTAGAGCTGACTTCGTCAACGGTTGCTGTCTGGCCCATGTCTACGTCTAAGCTACTTTCGGTCGTTGAATGTAAACAGCAAGCAGGATTATCGCGGCCTTGAACACAAGGCCCCATGAATACGGCAACGGCGGCAGACCAAACGGACCCATGTTGAAGCTGGTAGTGATGATTTGCATGATGAGTGCGCCTGTAAGGGTGCCGACGATTGTTGCGCGTCCGCCGGTCAGGGGTGTGCCGCCAACAACGACGGCGGCAATCGCATCAAGCTCGATATAAAGCCCGACCTTTTGCGCATCGCTTGCACCTAAGCGCGCCGTTTCGATCAATCCTGCGAGACCTGCAAGAACACCACTCAACGCGTAAACTGCGATTTTTGTGCGGTGAACTCTTACGCCTGCAAGTCTGGCGGCTGCTTCGTTACCTCCCACCGCAACGATGTACCGTCCAAAGCTCGTCTCCCGCATCATAAAAATGCCGGCGACAACTGCCACTAACATGATCACGACCTGGATCGGGATGGGCCCGACAAATCCCTTTCCCAGGTACTCAAAGGCAGGATTGCTAAACGGAATCAACTGCCCACCATTGCTAATGACTTGCGCGACACCTCGACCAGTAATCAACGTTGCGAGAGTGACGATGATTGGCTGAATGCGAAAGCCTGAGATCAGTAAGCCATTTAATGCACCCACACCACAGGCGATCACAAGCGCGAGCACAACCGCGACCCCGACGCCGCGTCCCAAAGAGACAGCCGCAGTGGCTGAGGCGATCGCCATTACGGATCCGACTGACAGGTCGATGCCGCGCGCGGCAATCACCATCGTCATGCCTTCTGCTACCAGGACCGTAGTGGACACGAGTTGCAGCACGTTCCAGAAGTTGCTGATGGTGGCAAAGTTCGGAGTGAAGAAAGCGTTGGCAACGATCAGGAGGATAAGTGCGAGCAGCGCGCCGTAAGTTGGACCAAGATTTACTAACCGCGAGCGTAGGTTGCGCGATTGCAGTGCAGGACGGACAGTGGCGGTGTTCTCCATAAGCTACGCTGCAGCGAACATAGATTTATCAGACTGGGTGTAGGTTGTCAGGCTGGCAGTAGGTTGCCAGACTGGCCGTAGGTTTTGTCAGCCTGGCTTGGACCGGGTCAGTACCACCTGCGGTAGCGGGTGGGTGCGTCAGCTCATGTTGCTGTTTGCATCGCACGGCTGCGCACCCACCCGCTACCGCAGGTGGTACTGACCCGGCCCAACCGGAGTCTCCATTAGTTTGCATCGGTCGCACTTCCTTCAGCCATGGCATGGATGATCTGCTGCTGCGAAATGTCTGCACCGCGGAGCTCACCTACGCGTTGCCCGTCGCGCATCACCACGACACGCGAACTGCCTTCAACCAACTCTTCCAACTCAGAGGAAATCATCAACACCCCCAGACCTGACTCAGCGAGCTCGTTGACCATCGCCTGGATTTCACCCTTGGCGCCGATATCGATACCACGCGTTGGTTCATCCAGAATCAGGAACTTCGGATTTCGGCAAAGCCACCGCGCCAGTAGTACCTTCTGCTGATTACCGCCCGACAGCTCGCGGACCTTCTGATCAGCACTGGCGGCCTTGATACCGAGGCGGTCCATAAAACGTTCCACGATTGCCTGTTGCCTCGAACGTGAAACAATGCCGAGAGTAGTGAGAGTGGGTAATGCCGCGAGCGTAAGATTCTCACGCACGGACAAATCAGGAATGATTCCTTCAGCTTTCCGATCTTCGGTGAGAAAGGCGAGTCCGGCGTCGATCGCATCAGTGATGGAGCGGAGGTTAAGTGGGCGGCCTTCGAGGTAGACAGCACCAGAGTCGACCGGATCTGCTCCAAAGATCGCGCGCGCCGTCTCGGTACGGCCCGAGCCAAGTAGACCAGCCATACCGACGATCTCGCCACGTCCTACCTCCACCGTAACGTGATTCAGTTTGCGTCCGCGCGTTAGGTTCTCGGCACGCATGAGCGGACTCGTGTCCGATCGTGTTGCCTCGTGTTTGGCGAAAGCAGTTGTTCCCTGTCGTAACTCCTCGCGCTTCTTGCCCAGCATCAAACAGACGAGATCAAGTTTCTTGAGACCGGCGAGCTCACGTGTGCCAACCAACTTGCCGTCGCGCAGAATGGTCACGCGGTCACACACTGCATATAGCTCGTCAAAGCGATGGCTGATGTAGACAACTGCGGTGCCCTGTTCCTTCAGGCGTTGAATAACATTGAAAAGGATGTTTACTTCGTGCTCTGTCAACGAGCTGGTCGGCTCATCGAGCACAACGACCTTTGCGCCAAAAGAAACACCGCGCGCAATCGCCACCATCTGCCGCAGCGCGATATTCAGACTACCCAGTGGTGCGCGGGGATCGATTTCCAGTCCGAGACTTTTCAGCAACGCGCCAGCCTCGTCATTCATGCGTTTCCAGTTGATGAGACCCCAGCGCCGCGGTTCCCGGCCGAGATAGATGTTTTCGGCCACGGTACGGAACGCAAGCAAGTTTACCTCCTGGTAAACAGCAACAACGCCGAGCGCTTGTGCGTCTTCCGGCGAGTGGAAATCTACCTGCTCGCCTTCTAACGTGATCGTGCCGGCATCGCGAGAATACGCGCCGGTCATGATTTTAATGAGCGTCGACTTGCCCGCGCCGTTCTCTCCGACCAGTGCGTGCACTTCACCGCGAGCCAACGCCAGATCAACTCCCGACAACGCCGGAATGCCGTTGAACTCCTTCGTAATGCCCTCCATGCGGAGCACGATCTGGTCAGAGGTACTCACGTTCAGTATGCCTCGCTCAAGTATTGCTTCGCGTTGCTTGCATCGAAGAAACGGTCGGGCAAAATGATCTTCGGTGGCAACTTCTCACCGTTCAAATACTTCTGCAGCGTCTCGAACGCGAGTGGACCAAAGCGCGGATTCGATTCCACGGTTGCATTCATTTCACCATCGATGATGGCCTGGAGGGCTGCTTTTTCACCGTCGACGGAGACAATCATTATGTCCTTACCGGGTTTCATGCCGGCGGCTTTCAATGCCTGAATCGCACCAATCGCCATTTCGTCGTTGTGTGCGTAAACGGCGGTGATTTGTGCGCCCATCGATTGGATGATGTTCTGCATCACCTTTTGTCCTTCAGCGCGATTGAAGTTGCCGGTTTGTGAAGCAATGATCTTCATCTCCGGATGTTTCTTGATCTCGTCCGCGAAGCCCTGCTGACGATCCTGCGACACTGATGCTCCGCTCGTGCCGCTTAATTCGACGATGTTTGCCTTGCCGTTTGTCTGTTTGGCGAGCCACTCGGCGGCGCGTCGTCCCTGTTCGATAAAATCTGACTTGAGAACAGTCACGAAGTCTACGCCAGACGTTCCGGCAGCTTCTCGATCGACGAGAATGACCGGAATCTTCGCTTCCTTTGCGGCTTGTAGTGCCGGTTCAAGACCGTTTCGTTCACGCGGAGCAAGAAAGATCGCGTTCACGCCGCGCGACACGAGATCTTCCACGTCCGAGACTTGCTTGGAGGTTTGTCCCTGTGCGTCGGTAACTGCCAGTTCGAACTTGTCTGCGAGCCTTGTCGCTTCGCTTTTCATGCTGTTCGTTTCCGCGATGCGCCATGGTCCGTCGTTCTCCATCTGCGAGAAGCCGACTGCGATTTTGCCATTTGCGGCGCCGCCCGCCCCGCCGCTTTCTTTCCTGCAGCCGGTTAGTGCGATCGCCGTCACGACTAAACTCGCAAGAATTACAACGCGCATGTTGTTGTTCATGTATGTCTCCACGGCTTTACGCCAAAAGTAAGTAATCGGATCTTACGATCCACCCACCCGCTACCGCAGGTGGTACTGACTGTTTCCAACACAGATTTCTGGTTGCGCTACGATCCACCCACCCGCTACCGCAGGTGGTACTGACTGTTTCCAACACAGAGTCGGACTTGGAAGAGGTCAGTACCACCTGCGATAGCGGGTGGGTGTGCAACCATCCAGGTAAACTGATTAACGCGCGGGGACGATACGAAGCGAGTTGAAACGCACTGCGGCACCCGCGGTTTTGCCTGCCGTTAACGCGACGCGCACACCACGGTCCCATGGTGGCAAGTAATCGCCATTCACTTCTGCTCCGACGTCCATCCAATCACGACCATTGCCGCTGATTGCAAATTTGAACAAATGCCCGTCACGTGCGCTGAGGCGCAGCCACACCGAAGTCGACTTCGGCGCGGTGGCAGTAGCAACCGTCTCGTCCTGGTTCTTCTGTCTTTTCCACACACTAACGGTTCTATCAGCTCCGATTGCGACACCGATCGCGTTCTCCTGATCCCCAATCGCAGCCAGGCCGGCAAGCGCACCGGGCTTCAATGAAGTCAGTTCAACCTCAGTGGTCGCCACATAATCGCCGGTAGTTGTAGAGCGTGCCAGGATCGCTCCGAGCACATCCGACGCGCGCGCCGTAGCAGGCGTCAACAGGAGTTGACCGCCATTCTTCCGCAGCTCAATTTTAAAATTCGGCTGATTGTCCTGAGGCCACTGCCAACCCGCCTTCAGTGTCGCAGTGTTGAAGTCATCAAAAAACGAGTACTCTGCGTTACGCTCAATAACGTTCAGCGGCGACGGTGAACGCCGGCTTGGACCACGACCTTCATTGATAGCAGGCCAGCCGTCAGCGTTCCAGGTCACCTCATCCAGCAGCGCCTCGCGTCCGACATACACAGAATCTTTCGTATTGTATGCGTGATAAAACAGGAACATGCGTCCACGTTGATCAGCCACAACGCTGCCGTGTCCCGGGCACTTCCACGCTTCGTTACCCTTCAGGATCGGATTGTCTTTGTACTTCTCCCACGGTCCCAATAAACTGCGCGACCGCGCCACGCCCAGGGCGTAGTTGCACTCACGTGTGCAGCATGCGTTACCGGAGTAGAACATGTAGAACCAATCCCCGCGCCGCTGAACAAACGGACCTTCCACCAGTTGAGCTTCCCATGGCGCGTCGTTGCGGATCAGCTCCCGCCGCTCACCAACGAGTTTCGTGCCGTCTGCGGAAAGTTGTTGCGCCCAAATCGGTGTTGGCTCGTTCCGGCTGTTGCCATCCTCTTTCCAGAGCAGGTAACGCACACCACGCTCGTCAGTCACCGGCACCGGATCAATGGATCCCGCATCCTGACAAACCATCGGACCGTGATCCTCGTACGGACCAGCAGGCCGGCTTGACGTCGCCACCGCAACGCACAGCGAGCCACCACCTTTACGACCGACGTAATACACGAAGTACTTACCGTGATCGTAGGAGATTTCCGGGGCCCAGTAATTACCGACGGACCACGCGGGACGTTTTTGAAACACCGCGCCCACAACTCTCCAGTTCACCAGATCGCTTGAAACGAAGATGGGAAACTCCGGTGCCCACTCAGAAGACGTCGCTACGGCCCAGTAATTTGTACCGACTCGAATGACCGAAGGATCAGGGTAATCTCCGGCGAGCGCGGGATTCTCATAAGTCGATCGCTGTGCGTGCGCGATCACATTGCACGTAAGCAGTAGCGTTGTGATCAAGACGGCACGCACCGTTTGTGATTTAGCCTTCATACTCATTCCATAATTACTGACTTGGACACAGTCAGTACCACCTGCGATAGCGGGTGGGTGATTTCTGAACTGACCTCCTCGAAGCTCATGCGCTGAGTCGCTGGTCGTCGACGGAACTTCGCGCGCGGTCAACCGACCCCCGCTTCACAAGATATGTGGGTATGCGGACTTCCACGCCCTGATGTGTCGGCTCCTCGATCGTCATAATCAGGGCCTCGACGGCTCGGCGTCCGAGCTCATGTCGTGGTAAGCAAATAGTTGTCAACATCGGGTAGGCCAAAGCAGCGAACGCTATGTCGTCGAATCCAATGATCGACACATCACCAGGAATCGACACGCCCGCCGCGCGACACTCTTGCATGACACCCAGCGCCATCATGTCGTTGGCCGTAATAATCGCTGTTGGAAGTGATGGCCCGCTGAGTATCTCGCGGGCAATCCGCCGCCCACCATCAAGTTGAAAGTCACCCTCGAAAACTCCAAAGGGTTCCTGATTCGGTATCACCTGCTCGAGGGCATTGCGAAAAGCCTCCAGCCGCTTCGCTGCCGAACGCAAACGATTAGGGCCACCAACATACGCGATGCACTTGTGACCGAGTTGGGCCAGGTGGCGTACCGCTTCCGTTATTCCCATCGCATAATCGACCGTGAGATTGCTCATGCGCTCACCGGCCGTTCCGAGATCGAGGAAAACAACAGAAACATGTTCACGCGCGAGCTCATCGATGACGGCAAAGTCGAGCTCGGACGTCATCAGTGCGACTCCGGCAACCTTTCTTTCAATCAGACGACGTACATAATGCGACGTGCGTTTCGCGTCATACTTCGTGTTCAGAAGCATCACGTCGTAGCCTCGCTCGAAAGCGACGTCCTCCACGCTCTTGGCTAACTCCGGAAAGAATGGGTTGGAGATGTCGGAGACGAGCAGGCCAATCGTATGGCTGCGGCCGGAGGCGAGACTCCTCGCGTGAGCATTCGGATAATAATTGCAGCGTTCGATGGCGCTGACCACTTTCAGTCGCGTCTCTTCGGAAACAAATCTGGTTCTGTTAAGCACGTGCGAGACCGTTGCAGTGGAAACTCCGGCCTCGCGCGCAACGTCTTTGATACTCATGTCCTTGTGAAATCCGCAGCCAATCTCGGTCGGAAATTCGGACCACTAACGTACCGGATCAGCGAATCAAGCAAGTGCGTAGCGTACGGGTCTTTTCCATACTCATCGAAACGAAACGTCGTGAGCAGCAGCGCGCCGTTCCCAACCCGCATCTGGGCCGCGAGTGCAGCGTTGTTGTTTAGCCAGCCGTAAAAAATTCCAGCGAGCACATCATCGTAATTCGCTCCTTTGATGCCCTGAATTACGAAGAGTGGGACGACGTTCTCCGACTCGAAGCCGAGAATTTTTGTGAATGCAAGAGCGCGAAATGGCGAGGACGGTGAGTCCGTACGCACCCAGTTGAAGTTGGTAACCCAGTTGCCGTCGAGATCAGAGCCTGCGCGCGGTGTCACCTTCAGTACGCCGGTTGGCAGTGCATCTTTTGAATTTGCTAGAACGAGCGCACGTCCTCCGTTTCGCACGTACTGCTCGACTTTTTCGTCAAGCTTGTGAGCGATCATGAGTTGACCTGAAGCCGCGTCCGACTGGTCCAGGATTGTGTAACCAGCCGCCGACATCTGTGCAGGTTTCAGCTCGCTGCCCGACCCGGTATTCGCGAATCTTAGTCTTACCTGAACCGCCGGTCGCGATTTGGGATAAACGAAGACCGTCGCGCTATTTTCCGCAATCAACACCCCCGCTTTGTCCAGTAACTGCACACGGATGACGTGACGTTGAGGTGTCGTGACATCGGGTGCTGTGTGTGTTCGCGCCAAAACGGACGTCACGCTGGCGGGGGCGATCGTTACAGACACCGGCTGTGCCCCTAATCGTTTTCCGGCGCCGTTCATCGATACGATTCTCGCGCCTTGCAGATCGCGTTTGCTGTAGTGTGAGAACAACACTTCCAACTGTATCGGCTCGCCGCTGGTGAAATTCTTTTTGTTCGTTCGCGCGATGATGACATCCGGCTGTTGCAGTTTCGCCAGTTCGGCTGCATAAACCTTCGGCTGTCGCCACATGCTGAGAAGACCGTTTGCTTCCCAATTGATATCGGTAAATTCAGTGATGACGTAGCCTTGAATCGAAGCGTAACGGCGAATCTCTTCGATCTCGTGTTTCAGGGAAAGGAACTGGTGCCACTGCGTTGCGATCGCGAGGGCATCGTAGTTTGGAAACACAGCGCCCAGGCGAAACTCTCTGAAACGGTCGAACACTCCGGCAGGCCGCGTCACCTCGCGGTCACCGAAAGCCCGAGCGAACCACCATGGTAAATTTTTCGGAAGAAGTGGCAGACCCCAGTTGCCGAACTCCGAAACTACAAGTGGTTCCTTGCCGCTCGGCTCAGCATCGCCGTGCGGACTGAAGTTCCATTTTGGTCGCGCGGCAAAGTCTGCGACCCACTGGTCAAATGGTCGATGCTCGTCGGGGATGGAGTTATATCGATGGTTGTCCTCAATGTCCGTCTTCAAGTGGAAATTGTTACAACAGGGGCTGTTGTCAACGATGATTCTGCCGAGCGGTGCAGTTAACGTCTTCGCGCGTGCAAATGCCGCGCGTAGCCACCGGCGGCTTTCGGCTTCCTTCGCGAGGTTTGCACCCCAACCTTCGTTAATTACAGATTGAATGACAATGGAAGGATGATTCCAGTCGCGCTCGACCATCTCGCGAAAAGTTTTCTCGCCACGTTCGCCGGCCTTCTGTGTGAAATGATTGAAGTCGTTCCACGAAGGAACCTCGTACCAGACGAGCATCCCAACCTCGTCGGCGGCACGCAGGTACGCGGGTTCACAAACCTTGATATGGCAGCGCAGCAAGTTCAATCCGATTCGTTTGGCGGTGCGCATCTGATCGCGAACATAGGCCAGGGAAGGTGCCGTGTAGATCGTGTCGGGATAGAAGTCCTGGTCCAACGCCGCAATCATGTAGAAGGGTTGGCCGTTCAGGTAAAACTTGCCATCGCGAGCTTCGAACGATCTGAAACCGAATGAGTGAGTGGCAGTGTCAGCTCCACTTCTAATCTCAACGGTATAAAGATTTGGGTTTTCAGGACTCCACAATTGCGGCGACTTTACGCGTCCTTCAAACAGCGTAAGCTCTGCCGCCGCGGATTTCGCTTCGCGTAACTCGACCTCACCGCGCGGGTTGCGCACAAACATCTCCACGGAGGCTGATTCCGAGGACCGATTACTTGTTCGTACCGCAATCTTCAGTTGACCATCGATTCCAGCAGTAACCCGCACTTGCTCCACGCAATTTCTCGGACAAACACGTAGCATTACCGGCTGCCAGATTCCGCCTGTCTGTACGTACCAGTTTTGTTTCCCGTGAGGTATTTCGTTGTACATCATCTCGGGAAAGCGGGCGCGATTCTCTTTCTCGTCCATTGGTGGATCGATCACACGGACCATCAGCTCGTTGGCTCCGGCCCCCAGTGCATCGGTGATGTCAAACTTGAACGGCGTATAACCGCCTTCGTGCTCGCCTACTCGTTTTCCATTGACGAAAACCTCGCTGAAATAGTCGACTGCACCAAACTCGATGATCGCTCGTTGGCCGTTGCTTAAGTCGGGCCGCTGAAGCTGGGTGCGGTACCATGCGACACCCATGTAGTCGCGCAGGTCGGGAAATTGCGCGTTCCATGAAAGGCCAACCTGCACCTTCCTCCATGCCTGAGATTTGCCGGTGTCAGCGATCTTGAGACTCGCATCTCGATCGACCAGCAACTGCCATCCCTGGTCCAGCGTTCTCGTCTGCGCCGTTGCAACTGTTGTAGCCACAAGAAGGCACAAAAAGCACAATGCTCTAATGAAAGCGTTTATGCTTTTTGTGCCTCTTTGTGGCGCCATTTTACGCAACCTTGTTATTGCTTAACTGTAACAACGCGAACTGAGTCCCAATCATTTTCCGAAGAGCCGAAACCGTAGAGCATGAGGTGAAATGTGCGTGGGAGATTCTTAATCGTCTTCCTCAAGCCCTCCTGGCCGTTGAGCATGAAATAGAAGTCATCACCTTTCCGAACAATGCCAAGCGTTGGGTTTTTCAGTCTCGTCGCCAACTTCTTGTCGTCCAGACGCTCTCCTTTGCCGTCGATCACAGACCACGCCTCAAATGTTCCTTCGCTGGTGAGAATCCATTCGACCCGGTTTCGTCCGGAGCCGTCGAAGAGGATCGTCACGATTGCATTTCCAATCGGTAAAGCATTTGAGTTTGGGTCTGGCAGTGCCTGAGCGACCTTCGCGATTGTTCCTTCGACGATAAAACGATCGCCGGAGAATGTTTGCTTCGTCCTTACTCCAGCCCTCCAGCCATTCTGTCCGCGCAGTCTCAGGTGCCCGTCTTTTACTTCAACCTTGCCGTTGCCGCCTTCGAGGCTGTGTAACTCCCATTTCTGTGAATCCAGCGCGTTGCCGTCAAAGCTGTCGGTCCATTCGTCAACTGCTGGCGACGGGGGAGCTGAGGGCCGATTCGGATCCTGTTGGACCAAGACGAGTAGCACAACAAGTAAGCCGCCCACGACCTGGAACAAATCTAATCGCATTATTTTCCTTTGTTGTTTTAAAACTTCACGTTCGCCAGTTTCCGTACTAAGTCTTTGCGTTCAGCCAGCTCTTGTTTCTTTTCGTCGTCACTCAGCCGCTTGAAAGCCGCCAGCGTCTTGTCCGCTTCTTCCTTGCGCTTCAATCGTACATAGACCCGGCTGAGCTGATACAACGCCTCTGAATTTTTTGGTTCCGCCGCTACTACTGCTTCGAGGTGGGGCGCGGCCTGCTCGAAACGGTCTGTCCGCATGTAAACGCGTGCGAGAGCCAAACGCCCTGGTGAAAACGTTTGATCGATCTCGACTGCGCGCAGCAAATGTTTTTCGGCAACAGCGAGATCCCCGTTTGGATCTCTGAGAAGCGCGTTGGCAACAAGATAGTGTGCGGCAGCGAGCTTGTCGTCTGCCGCAAGCGCCCGGTTGTAAAGCGCGATGGCTTCTGCGGGTCTGCCGGTCTCCTCGTACGTCAGGCCGAGGTATGCGAGCGCGGAGGCAAATTTCGGATCGAGATCGACGGCCTGTTGGAATGCGACCGCTGCCTGATCGTGTTTCTTATTCTTGAAGTGTGCGACGCCGAGCGCGAAGAGAAGCTTTGGTGATTGCGGAAAGTCTTTGAGTGCCTCATTCAACCGGATAACCGCTGCTTCAGGTGCTCTGGTGTCGGTCAGGAGCATGCCATAACGAAAACGGTATGATTCGTTCCGCGGATCTCGCTGAATAGCCAGTCTCATCGCGGGGATTGCGTTCTCAACATAGCCGGACGACTCGTAAATATCTGCGAGGGCAGCGTAGACCGGTGCAACATCGATGCCTCGAGCGACGGCTGCTTCGAGTGTACGACCAGCCGATTTGATGTCATTCAATGCCTCGTACGAACGTGCAAGGAGAATAATTTGATCCACGTTTGCTGGATCAGATGCCACCACAGCCTCGAGCTCAGAGTTCGCTTCTCTAACAAGTCCCGCAGCAAGCAGGGCTGTTCCTAACTCACCGCGCATCGCCGTACTACTGACATTAGCCGGCGCACTACTAATCCGTTGTTGGTAGTCCTGGTAATAAGCGGCAGCAGCCGCTCGGTCCTTCAGGCGCAGGCTTATAACTACTAGCGCGCGTGCAATCTCTGCATCGGGTGCAATCTTTCTAGCGCGCTCGAACAGTTCGCCGGCAGCTTGCAGTCCGTCTGACGTACCAGTTGCGAAGCGAATCTGCGCGAGATTCACCAACGGTCCTGGTTGATCCGGATTCAGTCGCAGCGAAGTTTCGAATTCGTGGGCGGCCTGATCTGCTTTAGCGAGTCGCAACAGAATCACGCCATAGTTGTTGTGTGCTGCCGGAGACTGCGGTGAGCCCGTCGCGGCGGCGCGAAAGTGACGCTCGGCTTCTGCGAGGTTGCCGCCGCGGTCCGCGATTATGCCGAGATAAGTATGGGCGAGCTCGTTGTTTGGATCGTCCTGAAGGGCACGATTGAAGGAGCTTTTTGCCGACTCTGTTTCGTCGCGATTGAGTGCGGCCACACCCTTTTCGATCAATGCAGCTACCTGCTGCTTTTCGTTTGCACGTTGAAAGGGCCACGACAGCATCATGGCTGCTGTCATGACTATCAGGTTCAGGAAAAGGCCGGCACGTAACATCCTCTTCAGTTTTATAAGCCGCAAAGAGGCACAAAAAGCACATAAAACGCGATAGAGTGTTTGTGCTTTTTGTGCCTTTTGTGGCTTGGCTAAAAGATTATCTTGACGCCGAGCTGGACGTTCCTCGGTCCATAGACGTTCGGATCACCTACGATGCCTGAGAAACCAAACCCTCCCGTTGGCGTTGGATTCGCCGCATTAAAGTTCTGGAAGTTCAGGTCTGGTCCAAAGTAACGATGGCGGTTGAATACATTGAATACTTCGCCGCGAAATTCCAGAGTTACCGTTTCCGTGATGCGCGTCCGTTTCAGCAGACTCATGTTCTCACTGGAATAGGGCAACACGTACTCCTCAATCACCGCGGGTGCCGTACCGAAGAACCGCGACGGATCAGCGTAATAAGCACGATAAGCGGGATCAGTAACGTCGCCAGTCGGAGGAGCTTCGAAGTTTGGCGGCTGCGCGAAAGCTCCGCCGTTGATCAGTTGGAAAATCACACCGTTCTCAGAATTGCCGGCCAGGATCGGTTGTCCCGTTAGATTCGGCCGCAGCTGTGCACCGCGAAAACCTGCGAATCCAACCGTGTTAAGAAAACCGCTGTTCCGGCTGCTTGTAACAACCAGAGGCAGGCCCGTCTGGTAGCGATGAATGGCGCCGAACTGCCAACCGCCTACCAGCCTGTCGACAACACCACCCTGGTTCAGGAAGTGTTTACCTCTGCCGAAAGGCAACTCCAAAATGTAGTTGAAGACCAGCACATGCGGAGTGCTGTTAGGTGAAACAAACCTTGGTCTGTCATACGGGCTTTGTGGCTGGTTAACCGGACTTCCGCCGTACAGGTCCTCCGAACCCGTCGAAAGGAGTTTGGAGAAAGTATAGGAAACGTCAAACTGCATCCCTTGAGAGAAACGGCGTCCAACTTTAGCTTGTAACGCGTTGTACCAACTCTGCCCGTTGCTCTCCAGCACGTTCTTGATAATTCCGTACTGCGGAAATGGTTTGAGCGCTTGCGCCACGGACCCGCTGAATCCCGGGAAGACGGCGTTCGGACTCGCAGGCAGTGGGAACCCGAGACTCGCTGCGTAGGTACGTTCGGCAGGTGAGACATCAGCAAGCGCCTTGGTGAGCAAAGGATTTCCGAGCCTCAGCGCTTCTAACGGGAGTGCATTCAACCGGCCAAAGTCTGATCTCAACCTTGTTCCTCTGCTGCCGATGTAACCAGCCGACGCCACAAAGTGAGCTGGAAGCTCGCGCTGAATGTCCAGACTCCACTGTGCGGTTCGACCCGTCTTAAAATCTTTGTTGAAGTAAGAAACATCGAGACCAATGAACTGGTCCTGGGGATTATTCGGCGGCTGCTGTGGATAGTTGCGCAGGAAGAAGTTTGCGTCCGCACCAAACTGAGGACGCGCCAGGTGTGTGTTGTAGCCCTCGGTTCCTTCGCCTACGGCAATGTCACCGGCGAATCCATAAAGGATCGGTGAATAGTAGAGCCCGTATCCTCCACGGACTACAGTCTTATTGTTCAGAGAGTAGGCGAATCCCACGCGCGGTCCAATATTCGTATAGTCAGGTTTAGCTAAACCTGAGTATTGTGCCTGCAAGCCACCAGTTCCATTTGCCGAGACGAGAGCCCCAAGGCGGCCTCCGGCGGCAGGATTTGCCACACCCGGATCGAACGTCCGGTAACGATCCTGCGATTCGGTGCGTGGATAGCTGATTTCGTATCGCAGACCGACGTTCAACGTGAGACGTGGCGTAACCTTGATGTCGTCCTGAATGAACATCGCCGGATAAAAATAACGCCAACCCGGGTCAAGCGACTTGCTGCTATTGAAGGACCACTCGGTCGCGCCAGTTATAAGGCTCGCAATCGGCCACCCCTGATCGTTCGTGTCGACGTTGGCAGTTTGCAGGTGCCTGAAGTTGAACCAGCCACCGGGACTCAGCAATTGAGCGACGTTGAATTGCTGGAAGCGAACGTCACCACCCACTTTCAAAGTGTGACGACCTTTGATCCACGTCACAAAGTCGCTGAATTGCGCTTGATTGTCGGCGAAAGGGAGATCGTTGAAGAAAGAGCCACCGATGCCCTGGTAGGCTCGGGTGTCAGTCGACTGGCCGGGATCACCATAGCCGGGAAAATCTACTGCCGGGAAAGCTCCACCGAGAACGGAACCGACTGGCAGTCCGAGCGCGAATGGGTCGGCCGCTCCAACAGCCGGATTGTTTCGCTGCGAATCGTTTCGATTCCAACCCGCGTTGAAGTGGTTCACCAGCGTCGGTCCGATGGTCCAATCATGCTGGGCCCGAGCTATGTGAGATTTAAGAATTCGATCGTAGCGGCCAAACCCGTACAAAGGCCGTTCGAAACGTGGAAAGCCTCCGAGGATCGTGTCGGTCTTACGGAAAGAGTAACTCAATGAAAGCCTTTGCGCCTGCGTCAGCACCTGATCGATTTTGAACACTGCATTGTTCATCGTCGTCGGCACGCTGCTCGTGGCTGTGTAATTCCCAAATACTCCAGCGCGTTGTGGCGAAGGAAGCCTCTGCAGGATTGCATTACCGACGGGATCGATAATCGATCGGCCGCCCACCTGAAATAGGTCGATGCGATTACCAGGGATCGCCGTACGCGTTCCTGGCGCCGCCGGTATCGGATTTCCAGAGGCATCGAAACCGGCTATTGGACTATAAACCTGTACGCCATGCCCAAACTGTTGCAGCACCGCGGGATCGGTGAGGAGTTCAGAGAAGTCGCCCTGCCGCATCCTGAGCGTCGGGACGGAAATATTCACTGACTCAGACTGATTGAAACGATAACCTTCATAGTTGAAGAAGAAGAACGTGCGATTTCGCAAGTTGATCGTCGACGGTCCGCCTTCGCCAAAGCGAGGCAGGATAACGGGTCCGCCAACGTTGAATCCGAAATCGTGCTGAAGATCAAAGGGCCTTCCGATTCCGCTGGCATTGTTCAAAAACGTGTTTGCATTCAGCGCCCTGCCGCGATAAAGCTCATAAGCCTCTCCGTGAAATTCGTTACCTCCGGACTTCAATGTGAAGTTAACGATCCCGCCGGACGAACGTCCGAATTCGGCAGAGTAAGTACTGGTGGTCAGCGTGAATTCCTGGAACGCATTTGGCCCTGGAGCCGTCTCGGTAAAAGCCGTGCCGTTTTCAGCACGATAAGTCGAAGCGCCATCAACGAGGATGTCCGTCCCCATCGATTGTCCGCCGCTTACTCTGAAGCGTGCTGCGTTTGTGCCGCGATTGTCCTGGCCGCCAATCGTACCTGTCGACGTCACGTTACTGTCGAGGAAAACAAAGGAGAGTGGCGTTCGGCCGGCCGACTCGGCACTGACCTGTAGAGGCAGTTCCTTGACCTGTCGCTCCGTAACGTTCGTCTGTCTAACGGGCGTATCCGCCTGGATGGCAGGCGCGGCGTCGCTCCCGATTATGACCACATTCGTCACTACACCGACCTGGAGCTGAACATCAGTTCGGCGTATGACCTGAACGGCGACCTGGACTTTTTCGATTGTGGCAGTATTGAATCCCGCAGCCTCAACCGAGAGCTTCCATGGGTCCGCTTTAAGCTCCGGAAGCGTGTATGTTCCCTCGCCGGAAGTAGTGGTAGTTCGTACTTCGCCTGAGTTGAGATTGGTCGCCGTGACCTTCGCGTCAGCAACAACGGCGCCATTCGGGTCCGTTACGCTGCCCGTTATCGAGCCGCGGTCAGTTTGTGCAGAAGCGGGGATAACGCAGGTAAAGATGGTTACTATCGCTAAGAGCAGAAAAAGCCGATGAGAGTTCATGGATGTCCTCCTGGTAGTGCGGCCTACTCGTAGCGTTGCCGTTAAAACTTCCAGCGTGATGCAGCAGATGAAATCAGCTTCCGTTGCCGGCAGATGAAAAGCTTTGGCTGATAGTTCTGGGCTACAGCTCCAAAGTTCCTTCACTGCCACGGCAGAACGAAATTGGAAATCCGTGTAAACGGTTACGCAAACGGTTACTTAGTGTCTCGGCTTATAGCACAGTCTTGCCAGTCGTTGTCAATGACTTTCACGGAAACGTGATACTTAGTGACTACTTAGGGAGATCTATCAGCCTGACGCCGATGCCTTGTCGCTCTTTTTGCTCCGCCCGCAGCTTCTCTGACGTAGCCAACATCGACCGCGACCGATCCTTATCACCTAAACGTGCGTAAACGAGTCCCAACTGGTAATGCGCCGTCTGATCTTTCGGATCCAGCTCAATCGCTCTCTCCAACTCAGCTCGGGCGGCGGGATAGTCTTTTCGGCCTGCGAGAGCTGTTCCGAGCGCAACATGGGTCGCGGCATTCGAAGGGTCAGAACGAAGCGCACGTCGAAATAATTCGATTGCCTGCTCCTCGTCACCTTGATTATGCGCAATCATGCCGAGATAGTATTCAGTGTCTGGGTAGGGCATTAGGCTCAAGCTACGCTGAAACTCGGCACGAGCTTCCGCGAATCTCTTGTCACCATAGAGAATTGCTCCACGCACGTAATAGCCACGGCCGTCCTGCGGTCGCGACTTGATAAATTGATCTATGAGACTCAGGGCCTCAGCGGCTTGTCCATTGTTGAGACGCGCGATCGCGAACGGGTAGAGATACTGCGGATCGGGAATCTTCATCCGGTGCAACTGGTCGAGCGCAGTTAACGCATCGTAGACAAGATTCATGTTTAGGGCCGTCCATGCAAAATCATAAAGGACTGCGGCCGAGTCAGGCGCAAGCTTTCGCGCTCGGACTAAATACGAGAGTGCCTTCTCCAGTTGACCGTCCGCGCGCGCGAGGTTCGCGAGAGCTCGTAAGGTCGGAACGTCATCAGGCCTGAGCTCTAATGCAGCAACGAGGTATTCTTCGGCGCGCGTGCGTTCACCTTTTTGAACGTACAACTGGCTCAGGTTGAGGTAAGCTCCGAAGAGTGATTTGTTAGCTTCGATGGCACGCAGAAAAAGTTGTTCGGCTTCACGCGGGCGTTGCTGCTGCGCGCGGATCACGCCGAGTAGATTAAGAGCGTTCGCTTCGCGCGGTTCTCGCTTGAGGACCAGATTGAGTTGTGCTTCCGCAGTGGCGAGTTCGCCTTTACGAATCAGGTCGGCCGCGCGCTGTAAATGATCTGTAGTTGCGTCAGCCTGGGCTGCGGCCGCCGCACAGAACGCTCCTATCACCCAAACGATTAGAAGTGATCGAAGCCCCGCGACCTTCATCTCTTCAGCTCTTCTTTGCGTTTTCCTTTGCGCCTTTGCGCCGTTGCGTGAGAAATTCTGTCGAAGGACAGTATATGACTAAGCTCCTGCAATTAGCACTTTTCGTCTGCGTCTCCTTTACTACGATTTGCGCACAACCGGCTGCACGTTACGGCAATCCCGTTATACCGGGTGACCGTCCGGATCCGTCCGTGATCCGCGTCGGCCGCGAGTACTGGGCGACAACGACCTCGGGAACCTGGGAGCCTGAGTTCTCCATCTTTCATTCTCCCGATCTGTTGCATTGGAAAATCGCGGGCGCAGTGTTTCAACAGCGTCCGGCGTGGGCCGAACGAGACTTCTGGGCGCCTGAGATCTCAACGCACGCTGGAAGCTTTTTCGTTTACTACACGGCACGTAAAAAGAAAGGGCCCTTGTGCGTTGCCGTCGCTACAGCTTCTGTTGTCTCCGGTCCATACACCGATCACGGTCCGCTCGTCTGTCAGAAACTTGGCTCGATCGATGCGATGGCGGTGACTGACGACCAGGGTGCGCGCTACCTCGTCTGGAAGGAAGATGGCAATAGCCGTGATCAGCCAACACCTATATGGGCACAAAGACTCTCTGATGATGGCTTCAAACGACTTGGTAAGAAGGTAGAACTTATGCGCAACGATCCCCGGTCATGGGAAGGAGGCGTTGTTGAGGGGGCGTTTGTTCTGCAGCGTGGCGGTTGGTTTTACCTGTTTTATTCAGGCAATGCGTGCTGTGGTCGAAAGTGCAATTACGCTTTAGGAGTAGCTCGCTCGCGCAATCTGCTTGGTCGATACGAAAAGTATGCTGCTAATCCGATTCTTGCGGAGAATCAGATGTGGCAGTGTCCCGGCCATGGCAGCATCGTTACGGACAGCGAGGGCCGCGACTTCCTCCTGTATCACGCCTACAGGAAATCAGAGAGCGCGTTCTTCATTGGACGCGAAGCGTTGCTCGACCAGGTTGTTTGGGGATCGGATGGTTGGCCCCGGATTAATGACGGTCATGGACCATCAGGAGCTTTCGCGCCTGATGGATCAAGAGGCTCGTTGTTCGATGGTTTCGAAGGACCAAACCTGAAACCCACCTGGCAGTGGCCGCAGTTTCAACGGCCCTCTATACAAATAGACACCGAGGGTTGGCTTATATTGTTGCCACCAACTGATCGGGCCAACGATGAGCTCGGCGCCGTGTTGTCGCAACCGGTAACCACGGGTACTTTCGTTGCGACCACATTGGTGGACACTTCAGTATTGGCAACCGCCGCTGTGGCTGGGCTATCAGCGTATCAGGGCAGGGAACAGGCAGTCGGAATAACTGTCGGAGACCGCACGGTTTCAACGTTCGTGCGCGAAGGGACAAAACGTCAAACCACCTCATGTGAAAACGCACTCGATGCCTCTCGAATCTACTTGCGAATGACGGTTGTGGAGGGATCGCGGTACCGCTTCGCGTTTAGCAACGACGGTGAGAACTGGAAAAACTGCGGTGATGAAATGCAAGTGGCTTACCTCGAGGCGGTGAGAATCGCGCTAACAGCGGGTGGAGGAAGAGGAGGTGCAGCCAAGTTTGATTGGTTGCGCGTCACACCGAATTGACTACTTCGGCTCCGTAACAACAACGTACCTGTCCACCTGCGGCTCGTTCATGGTTTGCACAGTTCCACTCGGCCATTTTATTTCGACTGTTCGCACCGCCGTTGCCGACCCCAGCCCCACGAGGATTCGCGGATCATTCGACGATAAATAGCTTCCGGCCGTATTCGCATCGAAGATCTGTTTCTTCCCGCTGCTGTCGATCACTGTTACCCGCGCGCCGATCCCGCTGCGATTAGACTTCGAACCCACAAGCGTCAAACCCAGCCAGTGGTTCCTGGTGCCCTTCTGTGATCCATCGTTACGCAGCAGCACCGGAGCACCGTCCAACGTCGACATCACCACATCAATCTGACCATCGTTATTCAAATCACCAAACGCAGCTCCGCGGCCAATGAAAGAGTTCAGGAAAGTCGGACCAGCCGTCGCGGAGACATTTACAAATCCCTTACCGGTATTGAGCATGAGTAGCGGGTTTTGTTTGTACTTCAGGTAAGGGTGTGTTTTTTCGATCGTGTCGAGCACGTGGCCTTGCGCGACGAAGATGTCACGCAAGCCGTCGTTGTTGACGTCAAGAAAACGAGTTCCCCATCCGGAGTTTAAGATCGTGATCTGCCCTACTCCGGCGGAGTTGGTTGCGTAGGTGAAATTCAAATCGCCATCGTTGTGATAGAGAGGGTAGGTCTCGTTAGAGAGTGTCGTGATGAAGAGGTCCAGAAACCCGTCATTGTCATAGTCGCCGGCGTCGACACCCATACCCGCATAGGTCTTCCCGTTTTCGTCGTATCCAGCACCGGAAGTGACTGCGATATCTTCAAAAGTGCCGTCGCCTTTATTGCGAAAGAACGACTGGCGGACGCTGTCGTTGGCGACGAAGATGTCTATCAAACCATCGTTGTCAAAATCTGCGAGCGCCACTCCTAAAGCCTT
>Ga0126311_10000399_pt1 | contig 20673 bp, 26 predicted proteins | sample Plot61_FD_92539 | JGI IMG/M metagenome (GOLD analysis project Ga0126311, IMG submission 92539) | Serpentine soil microbial communities from UC McLaughlin Reserve, CA, USA - Plot61 | ecosystem: Environmental > Terrestrial > Soil > Grasslands | place: USA: UC McLaughlin Reserve, Lake County... | reverse complement strand
GGTGTGAGCGTGCATGCTGCAATCCTTTCGATGAACGTGATGTATATCGATTGACCGCAATGTAACATCAGTGAACGCGATGTCAACCCAAAAGCGCAGATACGAGCTGAAGGTCCGCGCCGAGACGCAGCAGGCCACGCGCGAGCGGATCGCCGCCGCAGCCGCCTCGTTGCATGAGGAGGTCGGCGTCGCGAGGACGACGGTCGCCGACATCGCGCGCCGCGCGGGCGTGCAGCGGCTCACCGTCTACAACCACTTCCCCGACCTGGAGACGCTGCTGCCGGCGTGCACCGCGCACTGGATGGCCGCGCATCCGCTGCCCGACCTGGAGCCCGCGCTGGGGCACGACGACCCGGTCGACCGACTGCGCGCGACGCTGACCGCGCTCTATGGCTGGTATCGCGAAAACGCATCGATGCAGCGGCGCATGCGCGGCGAGCGCGCGACCGTTCCCGAGCTCGACGCGTGGATGGCGCAGTCGAGCGACCTCATGCTCGCCGAGCTGGCGAGAGTCCTCGCCGCCGGCTTCAAGCGACCGCATGTGCGCGCGCTCGTCGCGCTCGCGCTCGACTTCTGGACGTGGCGACGCCTCGACTCCGAGGGCCTCGACGACGATGCGGCCGCCGCGCTGATGGCCGCCGCGGTCGCGTGTGCGCCGGCGGCGCCAGCGAGATCGCGGGCGCGCACGAGAGCGAGAGCGTCGCGCGCGCGACGCTAGCTTCGGCGCGCGCGCACGCCGAAGCCGCGCAGCGCGAGCAGCGCCTTCTCGCCGAGGGTGCCCGAGGCAGGCAGAACGCCGAGTTGGACGGCCGCGTCGTAGCGGTCGAAGAACGCGCGCACGCGCAGCAGACGTCCGGCGCGAAGCTCACACCAGACGACGCCGTGCACGACGACGAAGCGTCTCGTCGCGGGCAGCCCTTCGAGCGAGCCGCGGTGGGTGCCGGCGAGCTTGCACGGCGCGGCGACGAAGCGGCCGGTGGGGTCGGCGAGTCGCTCGCCGGCGCGCTCGACGCGCACGTCGGGGAAGCCGTGCCACAGCAGCTCGGCGTGCGCGGCGAGCTCGTCGACGCCGATCAGCGGCTGCGGCGTGAGCGGGTCCTCGTACTGAATGGTCGAGTCGCACAGGGGGGCGAACGCGGACGCGTCGCGGCCGCACCAAGCCGCCTCCCACCGGTCGAGCAGCGCGTCGAGCGAAGGCGGCGCGACCGGTTGGGCGGTCGCGGCAGCAGCGTCGCGGTTGCCGGGACGCGAGCCTGCCGAATCGGGCTCGTCAGTCATCGGCCGACGCGCCGAAGTCGGGCAGGCCGGCGTCGGGCGTCGAGGCCTCGGCGTAGAGGCGCCGCGGGATCCGCCCTGCGCGCCGCGCGAGGCGGCCGCCCTCGACGCCGGCGCGGATCGCCTGCGCCATCGCGACGGGATCGTGCGCGCGGGAGATGGCACTTGCGCACAGCACCGCGTCGCAGCCGAGCTCCATCGCGAGCGCCGCATCGGAGGCGGTGCCGACGCCCGCGTCGAGCACGACCGGCAGCTTGGTCCGCTCGCGGATGATCGAGATGTTGTACGGATTGCGGATCCCCATCCCGGAGCCGATCGGCGAGCCGAGCGGCATCACCGCGACGCAGCCGACGTCCTCCAGCCGGCGCGCGAGGATCGGGTCGTCGGTCGTGTACGGGAGGACGACGAAGCCGTCGGCGACGAGCGCCTCGGCGGCGGTCACGAGCTCGACGGCGTCGGGCAGCAGCGTGCGGTCGTCGCCGATCACCTCGAGCTTGACCCAGTCGGTCTCGAACGCCTCGCGCGCGAGCTGCGCGGTCGTGATCGCGTCGCGCGCGGTGAAGCAGCCGGCCGTGTTCGGCAGGACGTCCACACCGGCTTGTGCGAGCACGTCCATGATCGAGCCGCGTTGCTGCGGGTCGACGCGCCGCAGCGCGACGGTCACCAGCTCGCTGCCGCTCACGCGGATCGCCGCGCCCATCTCCTCGAGCGAGCGGAAGCCGCCGGTGCCGAGCAGCAGGCGTGAGCGGAACGTCTTGCCGGCGATGACGAGCGGGTCGTCGAGCGTCTTGTCGGTGTCGATGCTCATGCGCATCATCCCCCTTGGATCGCGGTCAGGATCTCGACACGGGCGCCGCCGGTCAGTGCGGTCTCCTCCCAGGCGCCGCGCCGCACGACCTCGCGGTCGACCGCGACGGCGACGCCCCGCGCATCGAGCGAGACGCCGAGCAGCGTGACCGCGTCGGCGACGGTCGCGTCGTCGGCGAGCTCGTGCCATTCGCCGTTGAGCTGGACGGAGATCACGTCGTGACCGTGGCGGGGGTGGGTGGGTGGGAGTCGAGCGCGGCGAAGCGCTTGGCGACGAACGGCGTCGCCACCTCGGGCAGCTCCTCGCCCGCGAGCGTTGCCGCGAGCGCGTCGGCGACGACGGGCGCCAGCAGGATTCCGTGGCGGAAACAGCCGGCCGCCCACTGGAGACCGTGCAGCGCGCCCGGACCGAGCACCGGCGCGTTGTCGGGTGTGCCGGGACGCAGCCCGGCGGCGACTTCCTCGATCGCCAGCTCGCTCACACCCGGCACGAGCTCGATCGCGTCGCGCAGAAGCTCGTAGATCCCACCCGCGGTCGGCACCGTGTCGAAGCCCTGCTCCTCCATCGTCGCGCCGAGCACGTAGCGGCCGTCGCCCCGCGGGACGAGGTAGCCGGGCTGCATGCGGATCGTGCGGGAAAGAAGGCCGGGGCCGGCCGGGTCGCGCAGGCGCATGATCTGTCCCTTGACCGGACGCACCGGCACGCGCGCGTGCGCGGGCAGGCCGTCAAGCGCGCTGGCCCATGCGCCAGCGGCGATCACGACCTGATCAGCGTGGATCCGTGCGCGTCCGGCGCCGTTCGCGTGCCCGCGTGCGATGCCCTCGCCGGGGGAAGTCAGTTCGACGCCCGTCACGCGCTCGCCGTCATCCGAGAGCGCGATGCGCGCCACCCCTGCACCCTCGCGAAGCACGCCGCCCGCACGCTCGATCGCGGCTGCAAGCGCCGCGCTCAGCGCGCGCGGGTCGATCGCGTGATCGCCGGGGATGTCGAGTGCGAGCCGCAGCGTCGGCGCGAGCGCGGGCTCGCGGCGTCGCGCCTCGCTGGCGAGCAGCCGCTCAACCGGCAGCCCCATCGCTTCCCGCTCGGCCAGCTCCCGCTCCAGCGCCTCCGCCTCGTCACGGTCGCGCGCGACGAGCAGCGTGCCGTTGGCGCTGTAGCCGGGGTCCCGACCCGACGCCTCGGCGAGCTCGTCCACGAACGCCGTGTAGCGGTCGAGCGAGGCACGGCTGAGCGCGAGCAGCCCGCGCTCGCCGACGCGCGCCTCGCTGATTGGCGCGAGCATGCCCGCGGCGACGTACGTGGCGCCGCCCGCGAGCACGTCGCGCTCCAACACAACCGTGCGCAGGCCGCGCTGCTGCGCCCGCCACGCGACGGCGAGGCCGGCGATGCCGCCGCCCACGATGGCGACGTCGAAGCGATCGGTGGTGTAGGGCACGCGCTCCTTCCCTGCGCCGGCATGATCCGGATCAGGTTCTGACGGTCGGCGGCCGGAGTGCCGCCCTCTCAGCCCGGTTGAGGGCTCCCGTACGGGCGATGGTAGCGCCGCCGGCGCGCGCCGCGGCTCGCGGTCAGCGGTGCGGGTTCATCTCGCTCGCGACGCGCAGCGCGCCGACGAGCGCGTAGCCGCCGGTGAGCGCCGTCGTCGCGAGCGCCTGGGAGCGCGGCAGGTCGCCGCGGCGCAGGTGACCGATCCCGGCGAGCGTGTCGGAGACGTCGCACATGAAGGCGAGGCGCTGCCAGCGGCGGCGGGAGGCGCCGGCGCTTGTCAGCCAGCCGAGGCCGAGCGCGATTGCGCGGATCCCGAACACGCGTGTCATGTAGTCCAGCTCGGGGCTGGTGGTGCGACCGGCGCCGAACGCGCGTGCCGTCCCGCGCGGGGCGAGTCGACTCGGCGCGCCGAGCGCGATCCGACCGAGCGCCAGCCCGGCGAGCGCGCGTTCGAACGGCGGGCGGTCCGCTTCGGCCGCGCCGCCGAGCACAGCCTGCGCCAGCGGCCCCGCAAACAGCGACAACGACGCGAGCGGATGGCGCGCGATCGTTGTGGCGAGCCCCCGCGGATCGGTCTTCGCGTGACGCTCCAGCAAGCGACCGTCGCGCAGCACGATGCGGTCGGTCGTCGGCAGCTCGAGCGACGCGCCGCCGAGCGTCCCGCGCAGCACGAAGTCGATCTCGACGCCGTCGGCCGTCGGGCGCCAGTCGAGCACCTCGCCGCGCAGGTCGGGAATTGCGCCGAACAGCGTGTCGAAGAAGGCGGCGAAGCCGGCGTGCCCGCGCGCCGGCGGAAGCAGCGGCTGCGTCATCACCACGTCGGGGTCGAGCAGGTCCGGCAGGAAGCGGTCGAGCAGCGTGTCGGCGCCGCCCGCCCAGCCAGCGCGGAAGTGCTCGACGAAGGCGGCCTTGGCGGCCAGCGCCGCAGGGGGCGCGCCGCCGTTCGCCACAGCGGCGGCCGCCTCCGGCCGGGCGCTCACGCCGGAGCCCCGACGCTGTCGCGCGTGAACGCGCCAATCAGCTCGGCGAGCCGCTCCGGTCTGTCCTCCGGCGAGAACGTGCGGGCGCCGTCGATCAGCTCGAAGCGCGCGCCGGGGATCGTCGCCGCGAGCCGCTCGCCGTCCGCGCGCGGGAAGAATCTGTCATCAGCCGACCACGCGATCAGCGCGGGGCGGTCGAACGTCTTCAGCCGCTCCGCCGCCTGCAGCGTGTGGCACGGGTCGATCCCGCGCGAGACGCGCACGAGGTCCTCGCGCACGTGCGGGCTCGCGAGCGCGGGCAGCACGTAAGAGTCCGACGGCGCGTCCGGGATCGCGTCGTGCGTGAGGTAGCCGTACGCGATCGGCAGGCGTCGCAGGGCGCGCGCCCTCAGCGGCGTCATCGCCGCGAGCGCGCCGCCGGGCAGCCGCAGCTGAACGAACAGCGGCTTGAGCATGGGCGGCGGGAAGTGCTCGAACGCGTCGCACGAGGTCAGCACGAGCCGGCCGAGCCATGCGGGTCTGTGCGAAGCCGCGATCTGGCAGAGCGCGCCGCCGGTGTCGTTGCCGACGAGTGTGACGTCGTCGAGCCCCAGCGCCTGCACCGCCTCGCCGATCAGCGAGCCGAGGTCGTCCGGCGTAAGTCTGCGCGTCGGCATCGGCACGAGGTGGGAGCCGAGTGGCATGTCGATCGCCACGCGCGTGAAGCCGTCGAGCCGCGGCACGACCTTGCGCCACAGGTTCGCGTTGACGAGCAGGCCGTGCACGAACACGACCGCCGGGCCGTCGCCTGTGACGTGTACGCGCATGCGACCGCCGTCGAGTTCGAGCGTGCGCGCGGGCCCGAGATCGTCTGAGCGCCAGTCTGCGTTCGTGTTCGCCATTGCATCGGCTCCTCTCACATACAGGTTGTATGTCCTAGCATACAGGCGGTATGCCACGGGAGGAGCAGGCTGTCGCCACGCGGACCGAGCTGCTGCGCGTCGCGCGCGAGCTGTTCGCCGCGCGCGGCTACGCGGACGTCGGGACAGAAGAGATCGTGCGCGGCGCGAACGTCACGCGCGGCGCGCTGTACCACCACTTCAACGACAAGCGCGACCTCTTCCGCGCCGTCCACGCGCAGCTCGCCGACGACCTGCTCGGGCAGATCGTCGCCGCGACCGCCGGCAGCGCCGACGCGTGGGAGGCGCTCACGAGAGGCATGCGCGCGTTTCTCGACCTGTGCGAGGACCCCGCCGTGATCCGCATCTCCCACCTCGACGCGCCGGCCGTCCTCGGCTGGGCCGAGTGGCGCGAGGTCGACGCGCAGCACTGGCTCGGGCTCGTGACGATGGCGCTGCAGGAGGCGATGGACAGCGGCGTCCTGAGACGCCGCGAGGTGCACCCGCTCGCGCACATGCTGATGGGCGCGATGGTCGAGGCGTCGATGATGATCGCCAACGCCGCCGACCCGGCCGCGATGCGCGCCCAGGTCGAAGCGCCGCTGCTGGCGCTGCTGGAGGGGCTGCGGGCGTAGCGTCAAAGTGAGTCGACCGCGGACGCGGCCAGCGCGCTGCTCGTCCAGCTCGCCTTGGCAAGCGGCTGCCAATCGACCCGCCCGCGCGCCTGCGCTGCCTGACCCGGCACTGACTGCCAAGATGCAGGGCGATGGCGTCTCGGCTCGGTGACGAACGGCGTGCGCGGTTGGCTGCAGCGCGGCTGTACCTCGTGTGCGGCGCGGCCGGTGACGGACGCGATTTGCGGACGTTCCTCGACGCGGCGCTGCGCGGCGGGGTCGACGTGGTGCAGCTGCGCGAGAAGGACCCTTCGTTCGGCGACGACGCGCTGCTTGCCGCGGCGCAGATCTTCCGCGATGCCTGCGACGCGCACGGCGCGCTGTTTGTGTTGAACGACCGACCCGACCTCGCGACAGCCGCACGGGCCGACGGCGTGCACGTCGGGCAGGGCGACATGCCCGTTGCGGATGCGCGCGCGCTTGTCGGCGAGGACGTGCTGCTCGGCCGCTCGACGCACACGCCGGACCAAGTCGACGACGCGGCCGTTGCCGACGTCGACTACTTCGCCGTCGGCCCGGTGCACGCCACGCCGACGAAACCCGGACGGCCCGCAGTCGGGCTGGAGCTGATCCGCCACGCGGCGAGTGCACCGCGCGTCGTGCCGTGGTTCGCGATCGGCGGGATCGATCCATCGAACGTCGCGGCGGTCACCGGCGCGGGCGCGACGCGGATCGTCGTCGTGCGCGCGCTCACCGACGCGGACGATCCCGAGGCCACGGCGCGCGCGCTGCGCGGCGCGCTCCCGCAGGAGGCCGGCGTTGGCGCAACGTAGTCGCAAGCGCGGGCGGCGCGAGCCACCACGCGACGCGTTCGGCGATCCAACTTCGTCAGAGCCAGTCGAGGCCGCTGTCGAGCCGCGCAGACGCAGAAGCTCCGCGGAGCGCAACGCGGAGCTCCGCGCGCGGCTGGAGCCGCTGGCGGAGGGCGAGCGGCCGGGCGCGGTGACCGTCGGAGCGATCGTCGCGGCCGTGCTCGCGGTGCTCATGGTCGTCGGTTACCTGTCCGGCGCACGCATCGGCGACGGGGGCTCCCTCCCGGGGGTGTTGACGCTCGCCGCGATCCTGCTGCTCGCCGCGTGGGGCATGTGGCACGCGAAGTACTGGGCGGTGCTCGGGTTCGAGGCGCTGCTCGCCTTCCAGGTGCTGGTCGCGGCGCTGTCATTGCTGGTCGCCTCGAACGTGTGGGCGGCGTTCCTCTGCCTCGCGGTCATCGGACTCGGCGGCTGGCTGTTCTGGAAGCTGATCCGCGCGATGGCGCGGATCCAGATGCCCGAGCGGAGGCCGGCGCCGTGAGCACCACGCCCGCGGAGTGGCCGTACTCCCACGTCGACAAGGTGCGCTTCGCGGATCTCGACGCGATGCGTCACGTCAACAACGTCGCGTTCCTCGGCTTCTTCGAGGACGCGCGCATCCAGTACATCACCGGGCTGCTCGGCAACGATCCGACGACCCGCAGAGGCTTCGGGCTGATCTTCGCCGAGTGCAGAATCAACTACCGCGCGCCGGCCTTCTTCGACGAGGAGATCCGCACCTGCATCCGGCCGGGCGAGATCGGCCGCTCGAGCGCGAGACTCGAGTTCGCGATGTTCGCGGTCGGCGACGACCGGCTGCTCGCCGAGGGCTACGGCGTGGTCGTCGGCTACGACTATGCGGCCGGCAGATCGATGCCGCTGCCCGACTCGCTCAAGGTCGCGCTCGGCGCCGGCGCCGGGATCTGATCGCCGGGCTTCAGGACGCGGGAGCTGAGGTCAGGCCAGACGAGGACGACGGCGGAGTCCTCGTCGAAGGCGTGCGCGATCTCCTTCGCCAGATTCGGCGCGTCGTGATTCACGAACGAAGCGCGGCTGGGATACGGGGAACGCCCCTTGATCGCGAGCTCGATCGCCTCGTCCATCACCCTGCTGGCAGGACTTCCCAGGTTGCTGGTGCTCTTCACCCTCGTCGCCATCCGTCGATCATCTCCTCGTAGCCGCGCTGGATCTCTCCGATGGCCGCGCGCATGCCTTCGCCGAGGGTACCGTGGTGAAAGACAGCCGCCGGCTGCTTGCCTAGATCCTTCGTGTATCGGTGCATCTCGTTGTGTCCGTGCGCGGAGTCATAGACGCGAATCGTCTCGACACGGCCTCCAAGCTCGGCGATCAGGACCAGCGCATAGTCGATCACCTCGTCTCGGCGGGTCACGAACTCCACGCTGAGGCGAACGGTCTTGAAGACGTCCAGCGGCTGTCTGTAGCGCGCGCCCATGCGGCGCGCTGAGGCGCGAAGCACGCGGGTTCGCCCCACCAGACGTTCGGGGGGTGCACATCGGTGCCAGACCGCGGCCAAAAGAGGGGGTGACATACACTCGCCGCCATGCCCGAATCTGCTTATGACTGCATCGTCATTGGTTCCGGTCCCGGCGGCTACGTGGCGGCGATTCGCGCCGCTCAGCTCGGGATGCGGACCGCCGTCGTCGAGAAGGACAACGTCGTCGGTGGCCGATGCCTCAACTACGCCTGCATCCCCGCCAAGGCCGTGCTGCGCACCGCCGACATCCTGAGTGAGATCGACGACGCCGCCGAGTTCGGCATCAACGTCGACGGCCGCTCGATCGATTTCGCGAGAGTGAACGATCGCCGTAGAAAGGTCATCAAGACGCTCACCGGCGGCGTCAGCGGCCTCTTCAGAGCCAAGAGAATCGACCTGATCGAGGGCTTCGGGGCGGTGACGGGCAACGGCACGGTGCGCGTCGGCTCCGCGAAGGATGGAACTGAGTACACCGCCACCAAGGGCATCGTCCTCGCGACCGGCTCGGTCAAGCGGCCGATCCCCGGCACGCAGTTCGGCGGCCGCGTGATCGGCACCGAGGAGGCGTGGGCGTTCGAGGAGCTGCCGAAGAAGCTCGCCGTCGTCGGCGCCGGCGCCTCAGGCGCGGAGATCGCCTCCGCCTACGCGCGCCTCGGCGTCGAGGTGCTGCTGTTCGAGGCGCTCGACCGCGTCCTCCCCACCGAGGACGCCGACATCTCGAAGCTCGCCGAGCGCGGCCTCAAGAAGCAGGGCATGCAGATTTTCACCAGAACGTTCGTTGAGAACGTGAGAGACGGCAGAGACTCCGTCACCTTCACCTACGGCGACCAGAGCGGCGAGGTCGACTACCTCGTCATCGCCGCCGGCCGCGGCGCCGACGTCGAGGGCCTCGGGCTCGACGACGCGGGCGTGAAGGTCGACGACAGAGGCCTCATCGTCGTGGACGGCGCGCTGCGCACGTCGGCCAGAGGCATCTGGGCGATCGGCGACATCGTCCCCGGCCCCGCGCTCGCGCACAAGGCGTCCGACGAGGGCGTCATCGCGGTGGAGGACATGGCCGGCAACGCGACGCATCCGATCGCCTACATCGACATCCCGCGCGCGACCTTCTGCGCGCCGAACGTCGCGTCGTTCGGCCTCACGGAGGCGCAGGCGAAGGAGGCCGGCTACGACGTCGTCGTCGGCAGAGTGCCCTATGGCGCCGTCGGCGCCGGCACCGTCTACGGCGACCGCACCGGGCTGATCAAGATCGTCGGCGACAAGAGATACGGCGAGCTGCTCGGCGGCCACATCATCGGGGCGAAGGCGACCGAGCTGATCCAGGAGCTCGTCAACGCGCGTGCGCTCGAGGGCGGCTACCCGGAGGTCGCGCGCATGGTGCACGGCCACCCGACGCTCAGCGAGGGCGTCATGGAGGCCGCGCGCGCAGCCGACGGCTGGCTGATCCACGGCTGATGGTCGATTCCACGAGATTCGTGGATGCGAGGGGTGCGATGGGCGGATGCTGGGTGACGCGCGGTGTCGAAGGCAATGCCGGCGGCATTGGCGAGACGCCGTGTGGCATCCAGCGCCGACCAGCGTGCCCCTCGCGCCGCGAGATCGTGGAATCGAGCATCTAGGACTGCGGTGTCCGAGCACGAGCTCTCGGTCACGCATCACGACGGCGACGGTCCGGCGGCGCATGACGACGCGCAGCCGGACCACAGCCAGCCCGTCTTCTACTACGACCTCGGCAGCCCGGAGGCCTACCTGGCCGCCGAGCGCGTGATGGCGGATCTGCCGGTCGTGCCGGAGTGGGTGCCGATCCTGGCGGCCGGATTGCCGGGCGGCGGCAGCGGCGATGCAACCGTTGAGGAGCGGTGCGCACGGGTCGCGAGTCGCGCGCAGGGGCAGCACGTCCAGCCGCTGCGCTGGCCGGCGCAATGGCCTCAGCAGGACACGCGGGTCGCGATGGTCGGGGCGACCTACGCGAAGCAGATCGGCCGCGCGGTCGCGTTCGCGCTCGCCGCCTTCCGGCAGGCGTTCGCCGGCGGGCGCGCGCTCGACGAGGACACGGTCGTGATCGCCGCCGCCGCGTGCGAGATGCACCCGCGCGCGGTGCTGCAGGCGCTCGGGCGCAGATCTGTTGCCGCCGCGCTCGACGCGGCGACTGCCGCGGCCGCGGCCGCCGGCGTGACGCAAGTCCCCGCGATCGTCTTCGGCGGGCGCGTGTTCGAGGGCGATGACGCGGTCGAGCAGGCGGCCGCGGCGCTGGTGGAGATCACCTCCGCATGACCGCCCGCCGCGCCTATCGGCTCATCATCACCCGCGGCGGCGTCGGCCCAGCATGGCTGGCCGGCCCGCGCCGGATCGACCACATCGAGGTCGTCGCAATCGACAGCGGCGAGGTCGTGCTGTTCTGGGATCTGCCCGCCGTGCAGGCGCGGCGGCTCGTGCGCGCACTGCGCGAGGACCTTGGACGGCTGGATGCCGACGCATTCCTGACCGCCTGGCGCGACGCCGGGCAGCAGTGACGTCGCCCGCAGCTCGTCGCTTGCGATGAGCGGCGGGCGAAAGCTCAGCCTCCGGGGTAAGGTCACTCGCATGGCTACGACACCGGCAGCCAGACGCAGCCGGAGCCGGTCCGACGACGGCCCGCCGCCCCTGCCCGAGCCCGACGCGGCGCGCGAGTGGCTCGCGACGATGCTGCTGATCCGCCGCTTCGAGGAGCGCGCGGGCGAGCTCTACGCGAAGGCCAAGATCGGCGGCTTCCTGCACCTCGCGATCGGCGAGGAGGCGACGATCGTCGGCGCGGCGCGAGCGCTGCGCGACAGCGACTACCTGATCTCCACCTACCGCTCGCACGGCCACGCGATCGCACGCGGCACGCCGCCCGACAAGGTGATGGCCGAGCTGTTCGGCAAGGAGGGCGGCTGCTCGCGCGGGCGCGGCGGATCGATGCACATGTTCGACCTCGAACGGCGCTTTATGGGCGGCTACGGGATCGTCGGTGGCAACCTGCCGATCGCGGCCGGCTTTGGCCTCACCGCCGACCTGCTGAGAACCGAGGACGCGACCCTCTGCATGTTCGGCGACGGCGCCTCCAACCAGGGCACGTTCGGCGAGACGATGAACCTCGCAGCGCTGTGGAGACTGCCGGTCGTCTTCATGGTCTCCAACAACCAGTTCGGGATGGGGACCGCGCTCGCGCGCCATTCTGCGGTCACGGATCTCCAGCGCAAGGGCGAGTCGTTCGGCGTGCCGGGCGCGCGCTGCGACGGGATGGACGTTGCGGACACGCACCGCACGATCGTGGACGCACTGCACCGCGCGCGCGACGAGCGCCAGCCCGTGCTGGTGGAGGCGGTCACGTACCGCTTCCGCGGTCATTCGATGGCCGACCCGGAGGAGTACCGCACCAGAGAGCAGGTCGCCGAGTGGCGCAGACGCGATCCGATCGCGCTGTTCTCCGCGCGGCTGGAGGAGACGGGCGTGCTCGACGCCGACGGCGTGGCAAAGCTCGACGCCGAGGCGGTCGCACGCGTGGACGAGGCGGTCGCGTTCGCCGACGCCTCACCCTTCCCCGCACCCGAGTCGCTCTACGACGACGTCTATGCGCTCGGCGACCAGGTGCGCGGCTGGTACTCCGTCGACGAGCGCTCGCCGGGCGTACACCGCGGCGAGGACGAGCGCGAGCGCGACGTCGACCCGCGCATGCAGGAGGAGTACGACCAGCACGCGTCCGGGCCGCACTCCGGACAGGAGCAGCGCCCGGCGGACGAGGCGCAGGACGCCGACGCCGGGCCTGGTGGCCGCACCCACGACGGCGAGCGAGGCGGCTGACATGGCCGCGAGCGAGCGGATGCGCGACCGGAAGCGAGTCGGCTGATGGCCGTCCTGCGCTACCGCGACGCGCTCAACCAGGCGCTGCGCGAGGAGCTCACGCGCGACGAGCGCGTCTTTCTGATGGGCGAGGACATCGGCGTCTTCAACGGCGCTTATAAGGTCACCGCGGGCCTGCTGGAGGAGTTCGGCGAAGCGCGCGTGCGCGACACGCCGATCTCCGAGAACACGATCGTCGGGATGGGCGTCGGCGCGGCGATGACGGGCACGCGCCCGGTCGTCGAGTTGATGACGATCAACTTCTCGCTGCTGGCGATGGACCAGATCGTCAACCATGCGGCGCACATCCGCTACATGTTCGGTGGCCAGGTGACGGTGCCGCTCGTGGTGCGGATGCCGCAGGGCGCCGGCCACCAGCTCGGGCCGACGCACTCGCACTCGCTCGAGGCTCTGTACCTGCACGTGCCGGGACTGCTCGTCGCCGTGCCCTCGACGCCGGCCGACGCGAAAGGGCTGCTGAAGTCCGCGATCCGCGACGACAACCCGGTGATCTTCATCGAGCACGAGTACCTCTACGGCCAGCGCGGTGACGTGCCCGACCCGGATGACGGGGACCACCTCGTGCCGTTCGGCAAGGCGGCGGTGCGACGCGAGGGCGACGACGTCACGCTCGTCGGCATCTCGCGCATGGCGCTGACCGCTTCGCGCGCGGCGGAGGTGCTCGCCGAGGAGCACGACATCTCCGCCGAGGTGATCGACCCGCGCACGCTGCGCCCGCTCGACCTCGACACGATCCTCGCCTCGGTGCGCAAGACGAACCGCTGCGTGATCGTCGAGGAGGGCTGGCCGCACGGCGGCGTCGGCGCCAACCTCGCCGCCCTGATCCAGGAGCAGGCGTTCGACGACCTCGACGCGCCGGTCGGCCGCGTCACCGGCGCTGACGTGCCGATGCCGTACTCGAAGCCGCTGGAGCAAATCGCCTTCCCCCACGAGCCGCAGGTCGTCGCCGCCGCGCTGGCGACGCTGCGCGACGTCTGAGAGAGGATTCGACCGTGCCCGACGTCGTCATGCCCCGCCTGTCCGACTCGATGGAGGAGGGCACGATCCTCAGATGGCTCGTCGAGGACGGCGCCGCGGTCGCGCGCGGCGACGAGATCGCCGAGATCGAGACGGACAAGGCGAACATGACGTACGAGTCCGACGCGGCTGGCACGTTGGAGATCGTCGCCGAGGAGGGCGCGACGCTTCCGATCGGCGAACTGATCGCGCGGATCGGCGACGGGTCCGCGCCTGCTGCCGCCGACGTCCTGCCTGAGGGTCGCGATACGACGCCAGGGCAGGACACCTCGAGTGAGTCAGGCGCCGAGCCCGCAGAGCCTGCCGAAACGACCGCTCCCACCCCCTCGATGCCCGCCGAGGACGAGCGCTCCGAAGCGCCAGCCGCGCAGGAGGCCGACAACGGCCGCGTAAAGGCCTCGCCCGTCGCGCGGCGGCTGGCGCGGGAGCAGGGCGTGGACCTCGCCGGTATCGCCGGCACGGGACCGGGCGGACGGATCGTGAAGGCCGACGTGGAGGCTGCGGGCTCGGCGCCGGCGGCGGCGGCTGAGGCGGAACCCGCCGCTCCGCCGAGTGCGGCGACGTCGGCGCCCCCTCCCGGGCCGGTTGGCCCCGGCGAGCGCGGCGGCGGCAAAGGCGAGATCACAGCCGAGGAGCTGTCGCGCACGCAGCAGACGATCGCGCGGCGGATGGCGGAGTCGAAGGCGACGGTGCCGGACTTCCACGTCTCGACCGAGGTCGACATGGCGGCGGCGGTCGCGGTGCGCGAGCAGCTGAAGGCGCTCGCGACCGATGAGCATCCGGCGCCGTCGTACAACGACTTCGTCGTGAAGGCGGCGGCACTCGCGCTGCGCGAATTCCCGCGTGCCAACGGCGCCTACAAGGACGGCAAGTTCGAGCTCTACGAGCGCGTGAACGTCGGCGTCGCGGTAGCGACCGAGGACGCGCTGATCGTCCCGACGATCTTCGACGCCGACCAGAAGTCGATCGGCGAGATCGCGCTCGAGGCGCGCGCGCTGGCCGCGCGGGTGCGGTCCGGTGCGATCACGCCGCCGGAGCTGAGCGGCGGCACGTTCACCGTCTCGAATCTCGGCATGTTCGGCGTGACCGAGTTCACCGCGATCGTCAACGCCGGGCAGGCGGGGATCCTCGCCGTCGGCGCGCTGCGCGACGTGCCCGTCGTCGTCGACGGCGCCGTCGTCCCCGGCAAGCGCATGACGCTCACGCTCGTCAGCGACCACCGCATCCTCTACGGCGCCGACGCCGCCCAGGTCCTCGCCCGCATCCGCGCACTGCTCGAGTCGCCGCTCGGCCTCGCGCTCTGAGCCCGCGCCCCCGCTCAGGGCTTGACGGCGAAGCCCGCGTCGCGGAAGTGACGATCCAACGCGAGCGCCTCCCCGATGCCCCGCTCGCGCATCAAGACGAAGCTCGCGTGGTCCACGAGCGAGGTGCGGCGACGAAGGTCGGCGAGATGCGATTCGACCGCACGTGCGTGCAGCTCGGGCGTGATCCACGCGATCTCGATGAGCGGCAGGATGTCCTGCATGAGACGTCGCGCGGGCGCGCCGCCGCGCCGCCCATGCAGAAGCGCCTCTGCTTCGACGACCACGTAGTTATGGGTGACGCCGCGCCGCTCAGCGAGCAGCGGCGTCATCAGCTTGACGACAGCGTCGTGATCGGCTGCACCGCGGTCGAGGAACGCGAACAGCGCCGACGTGTCGACGAACGTCACGGCTCGAAGGTGTAGTCGTCGTGGCGCTCCGCCATGTCAGGGACGCCCGAGCTGAAGCAGCCCGCAGCCGCCAGCGCCCGCTGCAGCGCCTCGTCCTCCGTCGCCTCCTCGGGACCGAGCAGCTCGGCGAGAGCCTCGCGCATGACCGCGGCTCTCGACACCCCTCGCCGCCGGGCCGCGCGCTCCAGCGCAGCGGCCTGCTCCTCGGGCAGTTGGACGATCGTGCGCACCATGAGAGACATGATATCGCCGGCGGGCGCAGTGTCATCACCATATATCCGCCGTTCTGCCAGCCATGCTGTGGCAATGGGCGCGTCGACGGACGGAATCTTGGAGAGCGAAGGAAGCCACCGCTACGGGATCGTGCTGGCGGTGGCGCTCGCCACGGTGCTGTTCCTGATCATCGCGCCCGAGACGTCGTGGAGCCGGGCGATCGGGCTGCTGTTCAGCGGCGGGATGCTGCTGGTGGTGATCGCGACGAGCCGCGGCAACGTGCGGCTGCGCGAGCGGGCGGGCATCGGACTGATCGTCGCGACGGTCGTGCTCGTGACGGGCGTCGCATTCGAGTGGATCCCGGCGCCGGTCGGCACCGCGGTGAGCGCGGTACTGATCCTGACGACGCTCGTCCAGCTCGTGCGCGGGCTGATCGTGCTGCTGAGCCTGCGCGGGGTGACGGTGCAGGCGGTCGCGGGCGCACTGGCCGTCTACCTGCTGCTCGGAATCGTCTTCTCGTTCGCGATCACGACGATGGCGAAGATCGACGGCGGCACGTACTTCGCGCAGGGCACTGACGGGAGCGAGAGCGAGCGCGTCTACTACAGCTTCACGTCGATGACGACGACCGGCTTCGGCGACTTCACGCCCGCCCAGCGCGGCGGGCGCGCCGTCGCGGTGCTGGAGATGTTGATCGGCCAGATCTACCTCGTGACCGTCATCTCGCTGCTGGTCGGCAACCTGCGCCGCAGACGCGAGGCCGCCGACGCGGCGGCCGGCAACTCGCCCTGAGCGCCGTCCGCGGACGGATCCATCGCGCCAGAATCGTGCGTGCCGCCCCCAGGGCATATACGGTAGGCCGCGCATGCCGCTCCGCTCGCGCATCCTCGTAGGGCTCGCGTCGCTGCTCGCGGTCCTGGCGTTGCTCGGCGGCTGGGTCGATCGTCAGCTGCTCAACACGGACGACTGGACCACGACGAGCGCGGCGCTGTTGCGCGACGACGCGGTGCGCGTGCCGCTCGCCGACGAGCTCTCCTCCCAGCTGGCCGACGGCTCGCGGACGCGGGAGGCGCTGGAGCAGGTGCTGCCGCCGAGACTGCAGCCGCTCGCCGGGCCGGCCGGCAGCCTCGTCGCGGACGGAGTGCAGAGAGCGGTCCAGCGGATCCTTGCCTCCGGCAAGGTGCAGCAGGTTTGGGTGACGGCGAACCGCCTGACGCACCAGCAGTTCGTGAAGCTCGTCAACGGCGAGGGGACGGTGATCAACGAGAACGGCGTCATCCTCGACCTCCGCCCGCTCGCCAAGCAGATCGCGGCGCAGGTCGGGGTGGACCCGAGCGTCGTCGACCGCCTGCCCTCGGATCGCGGGCGGATCGTGATCGTGAGACCGCACGAGCTGGACACGCTGCAGAAGGCAGGCGATGTGCTGGGCGTGCTGTCGTGGCTGCCGGGCATCCTCGCGCTCGCGCTCTACGCGCTCGCGGTGTGGCTTGCCGGCAACCGTCCGGACGGCCGCCGCCGCGCGCTGCTCGCCTCCGGCGCCGGGCTCGCGCTCGCAGCGCTGCTCGTGCTGATCGTGCGGCGCGTCGCCGGCAACCAGATCGTCGATGCGCTCACGAGCGGCGGGCCGCTCGCACCGGCCGCGCACGCGACCTGGCAGATCGCGACGACGCTGCTGGCGGAGCTGGCGGTCGTGATGATCGTCGTCGGCGCCGGCGCGATTGCCGGCGCCTGGCTCGCCGGCCACGGCAGGCGCGCACGCTGGTTGCGGGCGCGCTTCGCGCCCGGCCTCGCCGAGCGCCCGGACCTCGCCTACGGGCTCGCCGCGCTGGTGTATCTCGTGCTCGTCGCGTGGGGACCGCTGTCGGTCCTGCGACGACCGCTGGCGATCGTCATCTTCGGCGTGCTGCTGCTGGCGGGCGTCGCGGCGATGCGCGCGCAGGTACAGCGGGAGCTCGCGGCGGGGGCGGCGGGCGGGCCGCCTTCGGGCGACGCCGAGCCGCCGGCCACGGGATGATGGCGGCGCGGGCCGGAGGCGGTCCGCGCACGTCATGGCCCTGATCGAGTTCGACCCACTCGCACGCCTGGAGCACGCAGCACGCCGCCACGCGCGGCTCGCGCACGCGATCGCGCTGACGCGCGCCTGTCTCGACCGCCTCGTCGAGATCCAGTTCGTCGACCGCTCGATCGCGCTCGGCTCGCTCGGCTTCACCGCGCTCGTGCCGCTGCTCGTGATCGCCTCCGCGTTCCTGCCCGGCACCGACGGACTCGCGAACGAGCTGATCGAACGCTTCCACCTGCACGGCTCGACCGCCCAGCTCGTGCGCGAAGTGTTCGCGCAACCCGACGCCGTGCGCCAGTCGGTCTCGTGGCTCGGCGTGCTGCTGCTCGTCGGCGCCTCGCTCAGCTTCACGCGCGGGCTGCAGCGCGTCTACGAGCGCGCGTGGCGACTGGAGGCGCGCGGTCTCGCGGGCACGAAGTCCGGGCTGATCTGGATCGCCGGCATCGTCGTGTGGTCGACGCTGTTCGCCTCCGCGCGCGACTCGCTGCTCGACCTCACCGGCCCGCTCGCCTCGCTGATCATCCTGCTCACCGGCGACGCGATCATGTGGCTGTGGTCGCCGTGGATCCTGCTCGCGAGACGCGTCGACTGGCGCCAGCTCGTCCCGACCGCGCTGCTGACGGCGGTCGCGATGACGGCGATCAGCATCGGCTCGGTCATCTACATGCCCGAGGCGATCGGCCGCTCGGCGACCCACTACGGCCCAATCGGCATCGCGATCGCGCTCGTCTCCTGGCTCGTCGGCGTCGGCTTCGCGCTGACGCTGTGCGCGGGGATCGGCGCGGTGCTGGGCGGCGAGTGGGATGGCCCCGACGCGCCGATCGCCGCCGAGCTCAGCGCTGACTGAGCGGGTTCTCCCAGCGGATGATGTCTATCGTCATCCCCGCCCCGCCTGGAAGACGGCGTTCGGGGTGCCGCCGTCATGGCGAACGGCGCCGTGGGGATGGGCGACGACGCACCAAGCGCGGCCGCTCGCCGGGTCGTGCGCGCACGTGCGGTAGAGGCTGCCGGGGACGACGGCGACCGTATCTGCCAGCGCGAGGTGGCGGCGATAGGGCGCCGGCGCGTAGGTACCGATCCAAGCGACCGCGCGCGCGTGTGCATCGGCGGCCGCGTCGGCGTTGCGCACGACCGTCCTGTGGTGCAGCGACCCGGCGGCGACCAGGGCCGCGGTCACGAGCAGCACGAGCGCGACGCCCGCGCGGTCGCGCGCGACGATGACCGGCAGTTCGGGTCGCAGCCGCCGCCACGCCATCCCGAGGAATGGCGCCAGCGCCGCGATCGCGACGAGGTTCAGGAAGCTGGCCAGCAGGAGCGCCGCAAAGAAGCCCGTCGGACCGTCGCCGGCGAGCGGGCGCCAGCGAATCAGCAGCGCATCTGCGAGCGTGAGCAGCACGAGCAGCGGCGCCAGCCATGCTCCCCGCAGGCGCCAGCGCAGCCGTGAGGTCCATACCCGCTCCATGGAGCGAGGGTACGGAACGCGCCCGCTCAGGCGTGGACGTCGGAACCGGCGACGCCGACGACCTGCCACGGCCGGTCGTCGGGACCGGCGAGCGCGAGCGTCCAGCGCTCGGCGACGGTGGCCGCGCGCGACTTCGAGCCGGACAGCACCGCAGCGGTGTCGCGGTCCTCGACGTAGCGGCGGCCGTGCACCTCGACCTCGACGGTCATCGTCGGCGGCGTCGCAGCCGGGCCCAGCGCGACGATTCTCAGATGCCGCACGCGCGGGCCGCGGATCACGAGCCGCGTCTTGCCGGACGGGTCGCCGGGATGCAGCAGCTCGCTCGCCGCCTGCGGCGTGGCGACGTCGAGCAGGTCTCGATCGGCGCCGTCGACCGCGGCCGCCCATGCGGCGACCGCGCGTCGGACGGAGGCCTCGAGCACGTCGGGAGCCCAGCGTCCGTCGGCCAGCGACAGGTCGAGCGCCGCGGCGCGCGCGTCGCCGGCGTAGTCGAGGTCGGCGACCTCCGCGGTCGAGATCCCGTCCGGCAGCTTGTCGGCGGCCGCGACCTCGACGATCGACGCGTCCTGCATCCGCTGCTCGTCGCCCCACGGCGACGCGACGATCTCCTCGTCGAGCACGTGGGTGCCCTCGGCGTCGGACTCGATCGAGGCGACGAACCAGCCGTCGCTGCGGCGGCCGAGCGTCCAGTACTCCGTCAGCGAGATGATCGAGCTCGCCGCTCCCCGGCGCATGACCGTCGCGCCGTCCAGCGTCTCGACCCAGTCGCGGAGTCTCGCGGAGACGCGGACGGTCACGCGGTCGTCCGCCGTGCCCTCGCGGTTGACGAGCCCGAGGTACTCCACCGCGTCCACGCTCAGCACCTCGACGCGGTTGTCCCAGCCGCGCTCGGCGAAGTCGTCGAGACGGCGGCGCCACTCCACCAGCAGGTCAGGGTCGAGCAGCTGCGCGAGGCGCGCATCGTCGCGCGCGTCCCACGCCTCCTGCGCAGCACGGAAGATCCGCTCGGCCGCCTGCACGACCGCGTCCGCCGCGAACAGCGGATCGTCATCCGCGGCCTCGGCCGAGGCCAGCTCGACACGGCGGCGACGCGCCTCGCGGCGCTTGCGCGTCTTGCGCACCTGCAACCCGGTGACCATCACGAACAGCAGGAAGCCGACGACGATCACGAGGAAGAAGAGCGGACTACCTCCGCCAGCGCCACCAGCGCCACCGCCTCCGTAGCCGCCGCCTCCTCCGCCCCCACCGCCGCCGAAGCCGGACGAGCCGCCGCCGGCCGCCGCGAGTACCGTCGTGAGGGCGAGCGCGATCATCCTGCGCACGCTAGCGCGATCGAGCGCTGGCGCACGCAGGGCAAGATCCGCGGACGTTCACTCACCCGTTCGGGGGGCTCGCCGGCGGGTACCCTCGACCTTGATGGAGACCCTGCCGCCGCGCTCGACCGGAGATCCCGGGCGGACGCGCGAGGGGACGGACGGAGATCCCGCTCCGACCCACGAGTGAAGGGGTGAACACAGCGATGGCGACGCAGACCGCCGGCTCCGCGGCAGCGGACGATCCGGCCGCCGTATCGGCCGAGGCGACTCCCTCGGCCCACCTCACCGCAGCCGACCGCACCGAGCTGCTGCGCACGATGCTGCTGATGCGCGCGATCGAGGCGCGCGCGCTCACGCTCTACCGCCAGGGCCGCGTTCCCGGCTCGTTCTACGACGGCTTCGGGCAGGAGGCCGTGTCCGTCGGCGCGGCGTTCGCGATGGCGCCGCAGGACCGCCTCTGCATCCTTCACCGCGACCTCGGCGCGCACCTCGTGCGCGGCTTCGAGCCGGTGCGGATTCTCGCGCAGTACATGGGCCGTGCGAGCGGCGTGACGGGCGGGCGCGACGGCAACGTCCACTTCGGCGACCCGGCGCTCGGGTGCGTCCCGATGGTCTCGATGCTGC
>Ga0126311_10000397_pt1 | contig 20694 bp, 11 predicted proteins | sample Plot61_FD_92539 | JGI IMG/M metagenome (GOLD analysis project Ga0126311, IMG submission 92539) | Serpentine soil microbial communities from UC McLaughlin Reserve, CA, USA - Plot61 | ecosystem: Environmental > Terrestrial > Soil > Grasslands | place: USA: UC McLaughlin Reserve, Lake County... | reverse complement strand
TGTCGCGCAGGGCTTGCAACGCCCGCGTGTAGCGGTCATCCCGCGTCGATTCTTCGCTCGCTACAGCGGCAACGAACTTGCCGATTACCTGGTGCACTTTGCGGAGCGGTCCCCCATCGCCGAGCATCCAGGTTACTTCCGCAAACAACTGTGTTAGTGCGGTGCCCTGCTCCAAAGCGTTTTCTGATTGAGCAAACTCCGCGCGACGCTGCGCTAACTCGGCGATGAAAAGATCGTCAACCTTCTTCTGGAGCCGCTTTGAGATCGTCTCCAGCACGTGCCGTCGACCTCTGTCGAAAGTGCGTTCGCCGCCCGCCGGATTGATGTAGCGCCGCTTGATCTCTTCAAGCTTGTCTGCAAAACGAATGCGCGATTCCTCCTGCTTCTCTTTCACTCCCTTTGAGTCAGCGTTCTCTCGATAGGTTTTTGTTTCCCATTCCTTTGTGTTGTTGGGACGTTCAGGCTCAGTGAGGGAGTAGCAGGGCTCAGCGTAAGTCAGCAACACTCTCTGTTCGTCGGGGGTACGGTTGCCCCCGGTCAGCCCGTACCACAGCGTGACGATTTGTCGTGCGTCGAGTTCATCGCGCGCAAAGTTTTCCTTGGTGCGCTCGGGCTTACTCTCCAGGTCGAGTAGTTGTTTGAAAAGTTCGAGCAGACCGCGAAACTTCTGACTTGCCCTATCAGCACGGTCCTGGTCAGAACCGGCATAAAGGCGTTCCACGCGATCCCCAACCTCCTTCGGTGCGGCGACGTGACGCAGGTACTCCGCCACTTGTTCCCAGGCGAACATCTCCGCGAAAGTTTCGGTTGGCACGTAAACGCGCGCTGCACCGAAGGACGAGGCCGCGGCGTTATCGTTGACTGCCCTTTCCAGCAGCGTTGGACCTGAACTGGCGTCGAGGTATGGATCGATCGCACTCGCAACCGAGGTGAAAAACTTCTTGCGCTGCTCCTCTGCCGGACAATCACTACCAAGGTAAAAGAGATCATCGAACAAGCGGCTCTTGACCATAGCCACCTGCTGGCCGTCTCTGTCGTAAACCACACGCGAGGAGACTAATGTTTGCCTGTTCCGATCCACGTATCGCTCGTCTTGCGGAACACCTTGCTCTTGCACGCGCTCCAATTCGCGCAGCAGACTGTAGGCCCTCCCCTGGCTGATCCCAAATACATTGGCATAAACATTGGGCAGCACAATCACCCCTGTAACTTTGAGTTTGATGTTATCGCCGGCAAGACGCGTCAAGTACGCGGCATCGATCAAACAACCGGCGCCGGTACCACCAGCTGAGGAACCGATTAGCCAGACGTTTACGTCTGAGCCCTTCGCCAGGTCTGAAAGCCGGCGAACGATCGGTCGCAGGTGAGCAATGATCTGGTCGGCGTTCTTGAACATCGCATAGCGGCCAATCTGCCGCTGCTGCGCAGCGCCGATCGTAATTGCGAGTTGGTGTGGCGGAACATGCTCACTCAACCATGGACCGTGAAGCCAATCTTTCAAGTGCGGATAAGCATCAGGATTGCCGGCGGAAGACAAATAATCGAAGACGTGTGTGCGAAGATCGGGGGGAAAGTCCACTAACTGAAAATACTCAGTAAGAGGAGCGAGTGACGCTGCCTCGTCATCACTTTGGGCCGTCTTTTCTTCGCTGGCGCCGCCAACGCTTTGGACTTTGCCCGGTTCCCAATCGGCAATGGTGTCAAAGAGCAGGAACTTGATTGTTTCGGGCACTCTTCCGTGTTTCAACACGGTGAGTTCCTTTAGTGCCGTAAGGATATGTGCTCCCGTTCCTCCGAAGCCCATGACCAATGCTTGCATTGCCATATGATTACCCTTCCTCAATCGATCGATAACCATTTTGCGGACGAGCTGGTTATCGCGTGACAGTCCAGTCGATATGTTCTGCGCCGGCGTTTACGTGAGTTCCGCAATCATGTGCCAGCTAAGGTTTCTCTTCTAAAACGACTGCGTGGTCGTTGCGAGGTAGTCCTTTCAACCGCTCAATTTTTCCTTTGCGCAGAATTACCGCGTAAACCTTTTTCGGATCGTTGTCCCACGCATAGACGACTTCAGCTTCGACGCGATCGACGATGCGCGCGCGATTTACTCGCAGCTTCACCGCGACGTAATCGCGATCATCCGTCGGAATGCTGTACTCGCGGTCGTAGTTGAACTGGGCGCCCCCGGTAATTGAAAACCTCTTGCCCGAGAATCCATCCGGATCGAGATCCGCGTCATAAATCTTCAGCGCCACTGTCCGGCCCTTGTATTGATCAGCGACCCAGAGCATGCCCTTTGGCAACACTTTCCTCATCGTCAGGAACAACGCGGCGGCGACAATCACCAACGCGATGAGCAGCACCACAGTTAGAATGATCCACGAGAAGCGCACCTTCAGGGCCAGCGCGAGCGGATCGCCCCCGATACGCTGCGCCTCATCCTCTGCTGATAATTGAATGGAATCGAGATAGTTGCCGGCGGTAATGCGTCCTGACTGGTCACTCAAGCGGATGTTCAGGTGGCCCGAGTTCCACCAGCCTTCGCCACTGAGCCATTCGAGATGCATTGGGACCGGAGCGCTGAATGCCCCATCAGTCGATAACGATAACGGTAATGGTGGTCCACTCAAGGTCGCGCCTGACTTGTCCACCAGGTTTAATTGCAGCCAGGAGGCCGGCTCTTTAACTAACCCTGTAAGATTGCTGACCCTGTTACCTTTCGCGTCGACTACAACAAATTTCAATTCGCCTTCGCTGCTTGGTTTCATGACGCGAAAACCTGTCGCCGCTTCAGGATTCTCCAGCCGAATAAAGTAGGGACGCAGGTTGTTAACCTCGAGAATTTCGTCATATGAAGAAGCGTTCGACTGAAAAACATCGACTTCGGAACCGTCCTTTAACTTGACTAGTCCTTTTAGTCGCACTCGATAGGTTCCCAGCGCAGGTGGCTGCCATCGGCTGACGCCGAACTTGCCATCGCCTGCATAGTCCGCTTTGAGTTCAATCACAGAACCTGTGGGCGGCGTGATAGTGATGACACCGTTGATTGGATACTCATTACGAATCACCAACGGGTCGCCCTTGCCGTCTCGTGCTTGAAAGAGGATTCGAGCTGGCGCCTCCACGCCGGTGGCTTTGGCCGGCGCCAGCCGCTTGATGTCTGCGGCAGTTTCTTCTACTCGCCAACTGTAGCTGCGCGTTGGATCACGTTTGATCTTGTAGATACCGACTTTCGGATCGCCGACAACGAAGCGGGTGAAGTTGCCGGGGTTGACCGATGGACCACCTGAAGACGCGGGAATATCCTGACCATCGGGATCAGTTACGCCAACTGCCGAGCGAGGCTGGCCCATGTTGACGCTGAAGACGATCCGCCGGAGGTAAGGAGGGCAATTGTATTCATCACCTTTGAGCGCCGCACTCTTTGAACCAAGCCAATCATCGGCGATGTCCTGCATGATCGTGAAGATCTTTGAAGACGCAGTTTCAGCGAGGCGGGCATGACCGGGTGATTCAGTAACACTCTCCCAAAAAGCGCCGTCGCCATCATTCCAATAGTTGCTGGCATCGTTGACTCCGACGACCCACATTTCAACGTTCTTAGCTTTTAACGACTGTGCCTCAGTCCTAACGGCCGCCTGCAATTCAGGTAACGAATGACCAGGCAGATCGGGACGGCCATCAGTAATTACGAGCAGTACACGTCGGCGCCCCTGCAACGCTTGCGCAGCATCCATTTTTGCGTATTCCATCAGGGCGAGGTGCATCGCGTCCGCGGTGTTCGTGTTTCGGAGTGGTCTATCAATCAACACCCGCTCGACAACTGCTTTGGTATCACGCAGTGCGCCACCTGGATCCGCAGGGTTGTAGCGCATGATGTGGTTGGACAGCGATACAGAGGCGGTATCGCCAAAGTCGATTACCGAGAGGCGATGCACGAGCGGTGTTCCTTCGACGTGCTCTGCCAAACGGTAGATCAAGTTCTTACTCTGGCCGATTCGGTGAGCGTAACGATCGTTGCGTGGGTTCTGCCACATGCTGCCCGATTGATCTAAAAGTATCGTGACGTCTAAACCAGAGAAGGCTGCCGCCGGAGTGGTCCCACTTTGCGTTTGCAGCCGAACAACACTGGAGTGAGCGATTAATAGGAGCGGCAGCAAGATCAAAGTCCACTTGCGCATAGAGGAACTCCGTTGTCCAGGTAGTTGTGCACCCAAACAGGCAAATGCGGCCGGCTCTCGGGGGCTTCAAGAATTATTTTCAGCGTATCTCTACGCGCACGTTCAAAGCGGTGATAGACCTTGAGAGAGCGTGGCGCTTGCTGCGGGATTAAATGCAGATAATCGAGATGTGGTTTCGGATCGAAGGCTCCACCCCACGCAACTGTCGGTTGACGATCACGATCCTCCAGCAGGCGAAGCGCTTCGGTAAAGCTCAATTCTTCCGCATGCAACTCTTCAAGGACGTTTACTAATTCATCCAGTTGGCAAAAGCCCGACACAGGCAGCAACACGCAGGCATCGCGATAGATCTTCGACTCGTACTCGGCTGAAACTAGTGTCCACATCTTCCCGTCTTTCGCTTCCGCCTTGACGAAGATGTCAACCACATTCCTCACATACGTTGCCAACATATGGAAGAGCCCCGGTTCCAGCACATCGAGAGCGTCTTTGCTTCGGCAACGCTCAGCGGTCTCGCGCATACGCTCCTGCAAGAAGAAAAGGTCCTCCGTGAGTGGCCTTAAACGATCCAGGCGCTCCATCAACTGCTTCTGGCCGGCGATGTTCTTGAGGCGGCGTGCGCGAGAATCAGCATCCTCAAAATCTTGTCGCGGAATGTCCTGCCGGAGATCTGCGTCGTTGAGACGAGCTAGTAGCGCCAACAGGCGAGACACTTCAACCACCCTCATCCTGGTTTGAGCGAATTTCAAGGACGGCTGTCCGCATTCCACCGGATGCCATAAGAGACTCAGGAAGTCTTCAAGCGATCGCCAGCGTTCCTCTTCATGCTGCAACGAGGCCAGCAACGGCTGGAGTTCATCGAAGTCGAGTGTGGCCGTTCCAGCGAGAACGGTTTCTATCTCGCTCGCAACCCGATCGCTTTCCCTGACTAGATCATTCGCGGCTTCATCAAACTGGCGGGCGGCAGTGCTTACGCCTTGAAAGGCTTGATACGCCCAGGCCAGCATTACGATGTCGCCTTTGCTTTGCCAGTGACGCACAACTCTCTTCAGCCGCTGGTCCAACAACTCACCGCGTTCGGCATTTCTGAGGTAATCGGCTAGTTGCTTTACGGCCCCGGAGGAGAAGTTGTTGAAGAGGCCTTCCTCAATCTCAACCCACGTTTGCCAATCAGTTAATCTCTGCGTTATTTCATTTTCCGTAGCTTCGCGAAGCAGACGAGAGATCAGCCGCAACATCTTGAGAACAGAATCCTGCTCACCTTCCACCCAAACTGCTGTGATTGTTTCTAGTAGAAGATGCTCCGGCTGCTCCACATAAGTCCTTACGTTTTCCCACTCCTGGAAAAGATATTCAGCGGCGGCAACGCTGCTTTGCTGACGCGACTGCTCAACCTCCAGACGCGTTCGCAAGCGGATGGCATCGGTACTGGTAGGAGGTAAACTCCCCAATTTCTTTGCTGCTTCCTCCAGGCGCCCGCTCCTGATTTGCTCCTCGATGCGGCCGACCGCCGCTTTGCGCAGCAGTTCCTGCTGGTAACTCTTCAGGCTGGGATCGGTTTCGTGATCGAGTGATGACGCGGCGGATTCATATTCATCAGGGATGAGGTCGTCTTGAAGGAGCCGGTCCAATGTTGCGTAACGTTCCAACTCGCGTTTAGCTGCCTGCTGGTCCAGTGCCATCGTCAAAGCATCTGGTCTGGCCACAGGTAACAGGCGATTAGCAGCAGCTTGCCAACGGCCCCACCACTCTCCAGCGTCTCGCCAGTTCTTTAGTGGTGCTTGACGCGCCAGGTTTCTCAGTTTGACAAGCACGTCTTTGTAAGCGAGTAACACACCGTAAATTTCACCGGGACTGTCGGTTTCGAAAAGCTTGAAGAAGGATTCCAGATTCCAACCCGACAGTGCCTGGTCCATTTGATAGCAAGCCAGACGGCGCTTGGACTCTTGCTGTAATTTAAGAGCTAAGGCATGGTGCGGAGCCATCATCAGAATGGTCTCCGCAAGCTGTAAGCCGTCGTAGTAAACCCGTTCTGACTGTATCGGGGTCTCGTCGATGAAAGAGTTCAACGCCTTTTCGATTTCCTCTAACCATGCGGAATAACGGTGTGACTCATCACGCAACGCCTTCGGAATTGGAAACGCATCGGGAACATTGTCCGGCAGCGCAAAACTCTGACCTTCCTGCATCGCTTTCCAAATCGTTGCGGTGTGACTAATCGTGTCAGCCATCGCGCTAAGTCGTGAGACTATGGACGGTGGCACACCTTCAGTGTCTGCACGCAGGCTGTTGGCAACAGCCATGAGTTCATCGACGTTTGCAGCGCGCTCAACGTCCCTGCGCGCGGCGGCAGCCAAAGCTTCAGCAACCTCCGTGAACCAATGCCCGCTAACTTCAGCGTGACTCGCAGCAGTCAACCGTTCAAATTCGGTCCAGAAGTCACGTAACAGTGGTATTGTCAAAGCACCCTGCGCCTGACCACGAACGAATTGGCTGGTGTAATCCGCCAGCACGACGAGAGTCTCATCCAAACGAGAACGCCAATCCGGTGGCACTCGATTGTTGGTCCTGTGCTGCTCCAGTTGCTGCTGTAGTTCTGCCTGCAACCGCGCTTCGAACCAGTTATTCGGTGCTCGGTCTGGAAGTTGTTGGAATAACCGATCGACCATTCGTCGCAACGAGTCAACTTCATCAATGTCTGCCTGGAGCCGCTCAACATTGACCTTAAATACATCCGGAAATGGATTGAGTTCGCCCAGGAAGCGTTGAGCTTCCTCAGGCGCCCAGGCTGCAAGCGCCGCGTCAATACGAGCAGCGGTTTCTTGTAAGCGCTTTTGAAAAAGTCTGTCGCGCAGTTGGCCGAACTCTGGAAGTTCTTCAAACGCCGCCACACCCCGCACCGCCGCTACGAAGTCGTTCAGAGCCTCGGTCTTTGTCAAACTCACACCCGTCCCTACAGTCTGCAACTCATCAACAATCCATTTGCGCAACTGACGAATGACTTCTGTCCGCAGGGGCACTGCCGTTCCCTGACAGGATTCGAGCTGTCTGAGAAAATCAGCCAACCGGTAATCGTTAAAGCCCTGTATCGAAGGCCAGAGCTCTATCAGCTCATCCAATTCCGGATCTATAGACTTTGGCAGCCGGGGCTTTACTGTCGCCAAAATTTCAAGCGCTCGTTGGGCGTAGATACTTCCTTCGGCCAAGCTCATAATTTCGCGCAGTTTCTGCCGTCCACCCTCGCGTTGTTCCGGATCGGTGCCGCGCAACATGATTTCAGCTTCGAGAATCATTCGCTCAAAGTCTTCCTTCAAACCGGTGGGGCTGGAATTCTTCATTTCACTTCAACACGTGGTCCCCAGTAAGCAATCCCATGCGGTGGAAAGATGAATCGCAGTTTGTAAGTACCCGCCGGTACATCTTTCGGCTCCGGAACACTTGCTCCCGCTATCGCATGTGTTCCGCCTACCGCTACACCGTCATCGGACGAGAAAAATTCAAATCTTTCGGGTGGCTGATCGACACCCACAGACTCGGCGGTCAAATCCAGGCCCTGTCCGGCATGCACCTGCATTGGGACTGCCTGTTTTGTCAGCGCGACGATAGCCGCGAAGTTCTGCGTCGCCTTAACGTCACGCCCTTTAATGGAGACGCCGACGCCGAGATGGGTGTAGGTCTTCTTGAGAATGGCTTCCCGGTGACCCGAGCTGTGCATCCAGTCATTCATGATCGATGCTGCCGCCTTCTGTTGATCTGATGGGTCCACGTTTCCCATCCAGATGTTTTCACCAGTCAATCCAATTAACTGGCGATGCGCTTCGGCGATCCGATCCGCCGAAGACAAACCGTCCGGATCTTCATGAGCAAAGTAACCACGCAAAAACATATCGTCGCTGTGCCCGCGAGCTGTGACCTGCAAGGTGTTGTCAACTTGCAAAGGATTCACTCCGGCTTTCGCGCGTTCCTGATTCACAAGATCCAGGATGGCGCCTTCTATCTCATCGGAGTGTGTAATGCCGGCTTGTGCCGCATCCGCGGACCCTGGCCGAGGCACTGCTGGTCCAACTGTTGAACCCGGCGGTGACTGAGTCACCGTGCTGCCGGCAGTCCCGTCTGCCACGGGATTGCTTGCACGTCCTTCAACGTTCGGTGGTGCAGGCGTTCCCATCGACGCGATCACCGGTCGCAACCACAAGAAGAGGGCGAGGAACAACGCTGCCACGAACGCCAGGATGACTATGAGCTTCATTCCCTTTCTTTCTTCCACTGCGGTTTGCACAAAAAGTGGTTCAACGCAGGGACGGCCACGGAGCGCCGCCCCTACAAATGGTCAGCATGTCAATAATTCGTCGCGGTTTTTGTAGGGGTGGTCCCGTGGCCACCCCCTCCGTTGATTTTGTGCAAAGCCACTCAGTGCTGTACCCACGCTGAAGGGTTTGCGAGTGCAGCCCGTCCGCGATTCTCCTGAACTCCCTTCACGAAGTAAGGGAAGGAAGTCACATCCACCACCAACTCTTGAGTGTGAGCGTTCGTGATCTTCCAGCGCACCTTGTCTCTGACCGCAGGTAAGTTGCGTATCCCTGGATAAACTGCTTCGGTGTCCATTTCTTTTGGTCGCTCTCCTAGCAATGCCACTTCGACTACTTCGACCTGGAATTCGTACAGGGCTGCCAGGATCGTCGAGCAAGAAAGAGAGACCGCCTGGCGGAGGAAACCAAATTCCCTTTGGTCCGCGTAGTAAGTACGTAGCAACAGATCTGCCCTGATTAAGTAGTGAAGCCATTTTTGGCTAAACCCCTCCGACAGACCTTTGTGCCATAGCTGTTCGCCAGTGCAGTCCTCCATCTGGCCGAGCAAATTTTGAATACCGCTTTTCACCTTATCGAGATGAAGCGCCTGCACCACGTCGTTACATTCTTCAGAGCCGTTTGCATTCGCGGTTTTTTCCAGCGCGATCAAAGCAGAGGAAAGCCCGAGTCGGAGTTGGAGATAGACGCTCGATTCCCTTTCTCCCTTCAATCGCTTGAGAGTTGTCGTAATGGCCTGCTCGTCGTCTTTCAGGCGATCGAGCTTAAAGTTGAATTCGAGCGCAATTTCATCGACCAACTGTTTGCCTGCTTCCAACTCGCCATGCGCCTGGGCCAACTGGCCCTGCAAAGTCGCTTTGTCAGCCTCCAATCCCAGCGCGCGCCTGGCCTCCGGTTCGACTTTGAGATACTCGTCGGCCAGTGACGTGACCAACTCCCGAATCTTTCCTGTTAGGTTCGGCAAAGCCCGCTTTACCTGATCGATCACTCCCTGGTAGTCGTTCACCACGGCGTCGACCGCCTTAGTGAGATCCGCAGGGTAGTCATGCTTCTCGAGCTTGCTCTGCACCCCTTTATGCTCAGCTATCAATTTCATTACCGTTTCGCTTATATGCCCCTGTTTACCGTTATATTCGCGAACCGCCCTCTCTATAACTTTGAATTCGTTTAGCTCTTCGGCATCCCTTGCCAGCCTGGTTTGCACCTTTTCAAGGATTTCTCCCAGGAAGGCCGATTCACGCAATTGATTCACAAAGTAAGCTTTCCTGATGGCGTCAAGTCTTCCGTAGGCGTATTGCACGTGGTTCAAGGTTTGGCTGATAGGCGCATTTGATTCAACGCACCTTTGCCTCAGCCAGTTATGCAGTTCAATGACCTCGCCTACATCTTTAACTAACTTGTCCACTTGGTCGGGGGAGTACTCGGTTGGGTACAAACGGTGCCAGAGGTTTTGCAAGGCCGAACTAACCTTGGTGCGGACCTCCAGCTTGCTGTTGAAGCTGTCCACGCTTCTTTTCATTTCAACGATGTCTGTGGAGAGGTTTTGCAGCGTGCCCTTCATCGTTTTGATAGCGGGTGCAATTTCCTGTGACGCCAAACCATCTCCTGACAGGGAAGCGTGCGGTTGAAATTCGTTCAACTCCTTCTGCACCCGCCCGACCGCTTGCGCACTTGCAGCTTCGGAATCCGCCTGCGGCGCCAACAATTTTGCGAGGCGGCTCTGCTTCTGTGATTTCCGTTGAATGAAGTGATAAAGCACCAAACCAAAGAAGGTAATTCCCCCAAGCGACAGCACTAACATGATCGGAAGAACCGTAAGCAGCCACGTTGGTGTGGCGCCGAAGAAAGTCGACTTCTCCGTCTCCAGCTGCTTTACCTTGTTTTCTAAATCTATGTTCTTCGCCCTCAATAGTTCGTTTTCATCATCCTTGGAAAGCTTCGTCCCTGCCGAATCGTCAATTCGTCCTCCTGCTGCCAAAAGGTTGGTCAGGTACCGGCGAATTGCTTCCGCAAACCCGATGTCGTCTGAAAGATTTTTAAAGAACTCCAGACTTCCGGCCGTCGAGTCCTCCACTTGTTCAGCTTTTACACTGACGCCCTGGTTACTTAGCTCCGTCGCCACGTCTCGCAAAGTGATTGAAGTCACACGGCTGCTATCCAGTAGACCCTGGGTGCTAATCACATTCTGAATGCCTATTACCTGAGGATCAGTCGATGAACACTTTGCGTTGGAGAAGAATGATTCGACCACTGAAGCTTTATTAACCTTGCCGTTGCCATATGAGAACAGTTTGTCGCCCAACTCGCCGCTGGTGTCATCTCGATGAGTAGGTAGGGGAGTCTTGGCGCCAATCCAATAAACACCAAACACTTTGCTCGCCGACGCATCGTCGGGAGTCAAAACGATCGCCAATGATTTGGCGTTTTTATCCTTGATGAGAGCTTCGGCCATGAGCAGACGGAGTTGGAATTGCTTCTCACCGCATTTAACAGGCTGGGAGCTTTTGACACTTTGCGCCTGCTGGGCCAAAGCCATAGTGAGGGCAGAACAGATCACCATTGAGCTAACCAATAGCTTGCGAAGCATTCCCTTAATCAGAGGGGTATCAGCGTCCCCAACATGTGATTGCGACATACATGGTCCTCTGCCGAATTAATCCTGCGGATTCAGCAACACGTTTCCGATGGGCCAGGGCGGCGTAGTAATGGTTTTGGCAATCTGATCCTCCGGAAACAGTGGTCGAGGAGGACTACCGTCTTTGCCTGACAGGTAAATCGCCAACTCTCCGTTTCTAATCTCCTTGCGGATGTACAAATACTTTTCGTCGCCGAGAATATCGTCGCGGACGAAATACTGGTCAGCGAGATCGATATAGAAGTGTCTTCGGAATGATTTCTTGTCGGCCCGCGGATTTGGCGTTTTCAGATTTACCTGCACGAGCCGGAAGGTCGGACTGGTCGTTAAATCGATTGGCTCGTTCCAGTCTTTCTCAAGCACAAGGTCATCTTCGAAGTTGCGCAACAGACCGAGTTGCGGGGCCAGGGCTGCATCATCACTGGCGTCGATAAACTGTTTACTCAGACTTTGCCGCGCGATCGCTCCGAGGACGACAGCACTTTTCATTGAGTCGTTAGACAAAAGATCGGGTGTTTCTGCGAGTGGGAAACGCTGCAAAACTTTTTCCCGCAACCCTGGATAGCGAGCACCACGGCCCGAAACGATTACGGTGTCGATATCCGTATCCGTCAGACCAACACTGCCAAGTGCCTCGTCGATGACATCTTCAGTCACGAATTCCATAAACTTGCGCATGCGATCGTCACTCTCGATTAGCCACGAAGGTATCGAAAGGTAGATCTCTCCAAGACCAGCCACCCACAGACCCGGTTCGTCAGCCGGCTCCTCTACATCAGGACGTTGACCAGTGGCGTACCGGACCACTTCCAATTCTTTGCCCATTCCGACTTGAACCTTGAATGGCGGGCACTCAGAAAGTGTTCCGCCCTGTTCCAACACCTCTCGGCACTGGCGACTCCACTCGTGCTTGGCTTCGCGAATCCATTTCCAGAGACGGATGATGGCGCGCCGGTGTTCTTCCGGCTCTTTCTGATCCAGGGACCGCCCCACGATCGGCAGCGCATATTCAAAGTCCTTCGCATCAACTATTGAGGAATCACTCAACAAACTATGAATCAGCCGTGCGAGGATCTCGTCGATGTAGTTGCCCGCCACGGGTACACCAAGACGCTTTTCCACCTTCCATTCAATTGGGTATCGCGGCGGATCTCCCTTCCAGACGACTCGGATAACTGAAAGATCCAGCGTTCCGGCGCCGAAGTCGTAAACCAGCAGACGTTCGGTGCCAGCGCGTGGCTCTGCGCGCATTTGTTCGAAGCAGTAGTAATGGGCCACTGCATCGGATTCGCTGATGAGCTGTATTCGTTCCTTCAAGGGAATGCCCAAACGTTCCGGCTTGCCAAGCGCCCTATGCGCAAGCTTGTGAAGCAGATCTTTATGTCTTCGGGTGAATGTATTTGGGTGAGCGAGCACGATCTGGTCCGCGCGGGAAGTGGGCTCAAAGAGGTAAGCGTCCGCCAATGCCGCAAAGCCTGACTCGACCATTTTATCGAGCGGCAATAGTCGCTGGACTTTCTTACCCTCTTTTTTGATCCAGATCGGGATGTTGGGCGAGGCAGTCGCCAGCCACGACTTTAACGAATAAATGATCCGGCCAGAGTGCTCCTCGAATTCATGTGTGACCGCAGGTAACCCAATAAAGTCCGGGTCGCCGGGCGTGTTGGAAAGGTGTTCAGAGTAGTAGCCGGGAAAGCCGGGACGCTTCCGGTCACCTGACGGATCACGCAGGTCCCAGTTACAGCAGATCCAACTGGGCAGGAGGTTGTGGTTGTTTCTTTCTGAGTTCTCAAAATCATGCTTGGCGAAGCTAAGCCCGTCAGGCACAGTGACGTCCTGTAGCGGGATCATCATCACGCTCGGACCGGCGCCTAAAGCAGCACTAATCGCTGAAGTACCGAAGTCAATCGCCAGCCAATTCAGTCCGGGCAGTTGCTCGATGCTGAACGGGATGACAACCGTCAGCGTGCGTTGGCTCACTCCACCCTGGCCATCTACAACGTTAATGTCGAGCGTAATCTCCGCGGCAATCTCTTCTGCTTCCACCCGTCCAGAGATAATGCGTGAGATGTGACACGTTAACAGGTTGACGGTACGTGTCTGCATAGGCTCGCCCGCTCTGATCGCTGCCTCCGATTTCGGTACTTTGAAATCGTAGACATCAATCAACTCGTCCAGGGTTCGACCGTCCTCGATTTCGATCGAGTTTCGTATGCCAGACGCACAAAGGATACGCGTGGACAGCTTCACTTCAACGACGCCATCCCCAACCTCACAGGAGTTGCCGAAGTCGAAACTAACCAACTCCCGGATGCCGCCAGTTGCCGGATTGAAGCGGATGGTTTGAGGATCGAGAAGAATTGAATCAGCTTCAGAAAGCAGTTCGTCCGTCTCAACGCCGTCCGGCAAAGTGCGAAGCTTTGTTTCGCCGGAAGTGGTCCAGTAGACCTCGAGCTTGCGCTTGGGTGAAGTGACTCGCAACTCGATTTCGGCGCGAGTCGGGTCGCGATACAGAGTGGTGAAGTAAGGTCCGGTTTTTGAATCCGCGCTAAAATCGCCGACCAGCTTGAAGGAGTATTCGCAATTAATCGGCTCGGGATTGGGAATCGTCTCGTTGTCGCAATAAATGTAAACGGGTATCTCGAGGTCTGTTTTAGGCGCAACTTCGATGTCTGACGATTCAAGCCGGATCGGTTCGCCACTAAGCGGGCGATTTCCTTGATAACTCTTAATCGTGTAGCCCTTCCAACGATAGGGGCGCGCGAAATCTTTCTCCGCCTGGCTTTTGAACCAAAAGCTGCCGGCCTGAACAAGACTGTCCTTTTTAAAGTAGAGCTTTGGATCTGCGGTTGGTGTGTAAGTGACGACGGGCTTGCGTGGTTCTTCCGGCTTGAGGATCAAGTTGCACTGAAGATCTCCTCGAACATTGCCGGCGCGTTCTGATGCAATGTGAGCTGTCAACCACCGCCATCCTTGACTCAGCAGCCAACTTCGACCAGTGGAGACGGTATGCTGAGCCTGCCACTCCATTTGCGCCGTGAGGGGAATATGGAATTGCGCATCTGATAGCTGGTTATTAGTTTCCCCGGGCTCGTCATTTGCTCCCTGCTGCGAACGCGCAATGCCGGGACGATAATCGTGGATCTTTTCAGCGGCGAGGAAGACGTACACTTCTCGCCCATCGGACACAGTCTCAATAGTTGTGCGGTCGAGTTCTTCCTGCTGCCCGTTAGCTCGTTCCCCGTGCACAAAACCGATCGGATCTTTGCCGGCCAACTTAAGACCGCTTTTCTCGAAATAATTGTAGTTAAGCGAGATCTCCGCGTGGCGTGTCGGCTGCTCCTCGTTTTTTAACAGGCGGCCTAACCAGGGCACAGGTTGGTCATTCTGAACCTGGAGAGTTCCTGCAAGAATTCGACTGTTCGCCGATTGGTTGAAGTCGACCACTACTTTCGACGTCGGTAGCCACTTGAGTCGCGGAGCGAAGGCGCGCCGGTAATAGCGAAGGAAGAGAAAGACCATCAGCAGCACGACAAGGATCACCAACGCAAGCACCAGAAACAGTAGACGGAGATTGCGCCGGGCGAGCATTCGATTCTTCGCTTCTTCTTGTGTTGTTACGCCGTCGTCATCGTTGGTCCACTGGCCCACAATGTCAGGCTTGGTAATCCTGGAAGGTGGAAAGATAAGTAGATTTGGAATTTCCGCCTGCTGTGCAGCCTCAGTCTTTATCGACAGCTCCGGCGTTTCCACGCAGAGGTGATCGTAGATAGGTGTATCGTAGTGAAACCCGATATTAAATCTGATTTCGCCTGGTCCAGGTTCCGCCGCGGAGCTCGACACCTTCAAGGGCCCGCCTACCGCTGCATCGAAAAGCCTGATTCCAAACCTGTCATTGTCTTTACCAGCTTCGCATTGAGGTAGCTGGCAGGGGTTCAAAGAGATTCGTTCAGTCTCTTGAGTCAAGCGCGGTAACGTCTGCCCGCCAATGCGCCAATCTCCGCCCTTCTGATCTTGAAACCCGACTCGCAACCAAAGCGGTTTGAAATCGAACCCTGCTTCTTTGCCTTGAGAAAGCAGTTGTATGTCGCCTGAAAGCTGGTCGTTTAGCCGATAACGCAACTCACTGGATGAGAGCGCCTGAGGGTAGAGTAACGAGTTGCGTTGATACTGAATCGCAGACTCTGGTACGCGCTGCGAGCTGTATTCAGCGGTTAAATAGAAAACGCCATTAACTGGATGCTGCTCTGGAAGGATATTGAGACTGAACAGTCTTGAAACTGGATTGAGTAACTTATCGGCTTCTTCTACGTCGTTGATCTCTCCCGTTCTGCGGTAATCAGTGAGCTCGTGGCCGGGTGTAGTTCGGGAATTAAACTCTCCATCGGTGACCTGTATCAGTATTGTTTGAGAATGTAGCTGGCCCGCGGGCAATCTCGGCTGCATGTATGGCAAGACAAGCAAGGATGAGATCACAATCGGAGACCAATGACCTTTGAAGTGGCATGGAGCCAACACCCATCCTTTTAACCTGTTAGCAAAATCTTCCTTGCCCTGAAGTCGTCCTGTAAAAACCAGATCGAATATATTTTCGGGCAAGACAGACCTGGGTTGCCGCACATCACATTCGGTTGCGCTGTGCAATATCGTAAAGAACAATACTGAAACTCGATCTTGTTCAGGATCGAAAGCTTTAAGTCCCTTGGTTCCGCCGAACAGACGGCCAGGTAAATCCGCAATGATTGCCGGTCTTTTGTCTCTCGAATTTGAACAACCAGCCACGCTGCAGGAATCATCAATGAGCACGATGAAGTGCCGCCCGAGTGGCAACGCTGATTGCGTACCACTCGCCTGGGCCAATGTGGTCGAGTAAAAAATGACTACGACCGCAATCGCTAATGGCAGTCTAAGGAGCTGTAAGGTGGGTTTTCGCACAGACTGAGGCTTTCATCTACGACCTTACCAGGTCGGTTTTAATGATCGTTTCCTTGTTAAGTTCTCACCGGGTCGGTCGAATGGCTCCGAGGATGACTGCTATACCGACCCAACCAGCAATGATTAAAAGAGTGTTTGCATGAGCAAGGCGGCGATTCACACTCGAAGCGCATACCTGCGAATCGCGCGTACGATGCTCGCTCCATTCCAGCCGACAAATGCAACGGCCGCTCGCTGTATGCTCGCCGGCATACGCATACTGCCTCTCGGCCAGAGGGCAATGATCGGCCGGCCAATTCGTCGTGCAAAACTCATCTCGAAATCAATCGAATGACTATGGTTGACATACATTCCGGCGATGATGATGAACACATCAGCCGGTCGCATTTGGTTCCTCAACTCAAAATCCAAATTGCGCATTGAAAGAGGATCGTGCTCAGGGACACTTAAGTTTTCCCACCTGAAGTTTGGAGCTTCGTCGAGAAAACGAACCACACGAAAATAGTCCGCGCTGTATTCCCATGCGTGACTGATAAAGATTCGATAACGTCTGAGTCGCGCCATCTATTCTCTTACCGCTCGCTTGATCCCTTTGGGCCAAACTATTTGGACTCGAGTCGCTCTGCTTCGTGCATATTCCACGATGTCTGCGGTGCCGCCTTTGCCCTGTGCCGGTTGTCCATCCCAAATAGCCAAAAGCGTTTCTGATAAATCCACGACTCTGTATCCTGCTGCTAAGTACGCTTCATCAGACGGTTCTTCGAAGCTCAGCGTCTCAACGGTTGCCGCTCTCTCCAGCAAGGCATGGAAGGTCTTGAGATCTTCCGAATGTGAAAAAGTCTTCTCATAACCTTTGCACGGTAAGACGACTTTCAAACGACCTCCACGCTCAACAACAAGAGACGCAAAGAGTTGATCTGCTCCGGCGGCTAAGGAAGAGATGCCCACTAGATCGTCTTTCACTTCATCCAATGCTCCGTTGATACCTCGCCTCACGTACTCAAGCGCCTGTGGCGGAATATCCTGGTGACCCGTCACCGCAATTCTCATATGTCCCCCCGCCGGGCCATGGACCAGTAAAGTTTTCCGAGTGGTGTCAACCGGCAAGAATTGCTGTTCATAGCCGCGTAATACATGTGTTGCTCTCCGACCGGTTCGACGAGCTTTGCTGCGCGACAATGCTGGAGGATTGCAAAAGTGGCTTCGTGTCCCGGATCGCTCGGCTCCGCAGTAGGTTCATATGAGGGATCAAGCGGTAACTCGATATGCTGGGATCTAAAGAAGTCCGGCAGTTGACGCAACTCTGGGAAGGGCACTGCAGGTGAGCTGAGCCTAACCTCGTGAAGCCTTTCAACATTGGCCTTGAATATTGGACGCTGATCCCAGGCTCCGAATGATTCGGAAAGATAGGCGTAAATGCCGGCAATCGTTACCTTGCCCAACACGTCAGCAGCGCCACCTTCCAGTGCGCCGCATAAATACGTTGAAAAAAGCCCACGCCCCTCGGGAGTTTCGACCGAAACTTCATTGCTACGACTGGCGGTTAAGATCGAGACGCCAGGGCGCAACGCGGCGGCATCAGTTCCAAGTTGCGGTATGCCTCCAGCAATTCCGGCGAAACAACAATCCAAAATTATCGAAACTTCAGGCACCTTTGAGTTCTGTACCCTTCCAAGTATTTCGGACATGGAAACTCCAAAGTCGGGAGCTTGCCCCTCCTGGGTTGCAAGGACCACGTCGTTCTCAACCTGCTTGCCGTGACCGGCAAAATAGAACAAAGCAAAATCGGCCCCCCGTGTTAACAGTGCATCTATGGCATCAAGCAAATTTCTTCGGCTCACCGGACCTTCCGCCGATGTTTTACTTGCACACTGGAAGTTGGGAGAGTCGTCTTCGTTCCGCGACAGTAGAGGCGCAAGGGCTTTTACGTCGTTTTCACAACCTTTTAGTGCAGGCATCGACTCATATTTGTCGATCCCCACAAGCAACGCGCGTTTCATCTTCGTCTCATAGCTTGTTAATAAAACCTTCAATGGCATCCCAGGACCACTCCACTATGCTTTGGCCGTTCATCTCAACAGGGTTGGTGCGATCTTTCTTGTAAGCCCAAACCCCAAGCAATGGCTTTTCTTCCTCGATCGCGCAACTGATCTCCCATATCTCCCCAGAGGAAGTAACCGTGCTTTTGCTAATCAGCGCGATGACGCCATCTGAACGCCGAATCCGCGTCCGCACCCTGTCCTTCCAGTCCCTGTCATAAGGTTCTTTGACGGACATATCGACGAACTCAAATGGAGTTTTAGTATTTAGCGCTTGGCCTACCAGTAAATCCCGTTGCGTTTCATCCTCAATAGCGAATGCGATGAACACAATTTTCTTATCAGCCATAAATAGTCTCCACTGCTACATGCTGTGCAACACGAAACATTACAGCGAGGCTTTTCTACTGGGCCCGACTTCTTTATGATGGCCAGCGGAAACGTTACAGCCTCAGACTCCCTGACTGGCTCTTCTGCTGCCCCTAAATGACCAAGAAATGGGAAGATAACTTTGACGCGCTGCTGACCTGGCTCGATCCGGATCGTGAAAAGGCCGGTCGAAAATATGAGGAGATCAGACACTCTCTAATCGTCATCTTTGAGTGGCGCGGCGGTTATGACGCGGAAGATCTTGCTGACGAGACGATCACTCGCGTACTGAGTAAGGTGCCTGAGATTGTAAATAACTATGAAGGAGATCCTGCGCTGTACTTCTACGCGGTTGCTAAACGACTGGCGTACGAAGTTTCCCGGCGGCAGCAGGCGAGAGTTGAAATAGAAGATCCAGAGAAGCTGCGCGCTCCGAAGGTAAATGATGAGCGAAACGATCGAGAGACAGAACACGAATGTCTGGATAAATGTTTGGCGCAATTGTCGCCTGCTGATCGAGAGTTGATTCTGCTTTACTACCAACAGGATCAACCAAAGATCAGCTATCGGAGAGAATTGACACGCAGGTACCGTCTGGAACCCAACGCGTTGCGCGTAAGGGTCCATCGCATTCGCGCGATGCTTCACGCCTGCATGAATAATTGTCTCGGAAACCCGAAATGAGAGTGAAATGGATTAGATAGAAAATCATGGTTGAATGGAGGAAGCAATTTTCCCACCAACTGCGGCACTCATGAAAGATATCGAACGTGAGCGTTTATTGATCAGGCAATACCTCCTCGGAGAGCTGGATGAACATGAGCGAGAACAGCTCGAACAGAGAGTGATTACTCATCCCGATTACAAAGAAGAGGTCCTGATCACGGAAGAGGAACTCCTGGAAGACTTCGTGAACGGGACGCTCTCTCCGCGCGAACTTGAATTATTCAAAAAAATGTATTCTTCGCCAGCCCAGTCGCGCAAAGTAAAGATCGCACAGGCACTCAGCACGTATGCGTCGGAACAATCGCCTGTGGTCCAGCCGGTGGTCCATAAAACTTGGACCAGGTCGCTATTTGAAATCTTCAGTACAAAAAAACGTTTTCGTCGGTTCTCACTGGCTGCGTTAATAACAGTCCTCGCCGTCGGCGGTGCCATACTCGTGTACTGGTTGATATCTCAACAATGGAGAGAAAATTACGAGGCTCTACGGCAACTCAATCAAACTGGCAGTGAAATATTACAGCCGAACAGTTCAGTAGTGTCGGTTTCCCTGCCGTCTTTATTGTTGAGAGAAGGTGGTGGTGAAGCCAGGAACATCACACTCGGCGGGCAGACCAGGACAGTGCAGTTCCGACTGCGGGTTCCCTCGGGTGGAACATCCTCTTTTCGAGCAACTCTCAAAGAGAGCGACGGTTCCGAAATATTTAGACTCGACGATTTGCGCGCGCGTCAAATCGGCCCGGATTTACTGCTGGTCCTGCAAATTCCGGCAAAGATGTTAACGTCACAGGATTACCAGTTGGAGATCTCCGAAAGGCTTCCTGACGGCGCCTATGGAAGTCCCAGTACCTATCCTTTTCACGTTACAGGGACCCCGTAGATGCTTTGCCTCAAAACTCTGAAATCGTTCTTGGACCGAGTCAGTACCACCTGCGGTAGCGGGTGGGTCGATGATCAGCATGCGACATGCTAATCATTTCGAATTCGTGAAGTTGACCCACCCGCTACCGCAGGTGGTACTGACGTCTTCCAAGCTCGACGCCTCACTTTTGAGGCATCTATGAAGCGTCGTTGGCTGTCAAGAGCTTTTTTGACAGAGCTCGACAATGACGCCAGGGCGCCTTGGTATTTGTAATTCGATAGTTTGCTCTTTGACATGAGACTGTTAGTTTAGTTCTACCGCAGTTAGCGGTCCTCAAGTGATCAAGGCTGACGAGCCACGATCAATCATCTATGCGGTCATCCTCCATGAGGTTTGCTCCGCACTCTACTGAGCCAGGAAGTGACTGTGGAAACGCGGAGCGCGGGTCCCGCAGTCCTCACTGCCGCGATTACTTTCCTCGCGGAGGAGACTCCTGGCGTTCAATAGAGGCTGGCTGCCCAATCAAAGCCGCGGGTATTTGCGGCCCTTGCCTCAAACGGGCAAGCCGAGCTGCGACGGCTCGACGGCGGAATTCCGCATAGTCGATTTCATCTCGCATCATGATGTAAGCGCGGATGAGAAG
>Ga0126311_10000396_pt1 | contig 20725 bp, 16 predicted proteins | sample Plot61_FD_92539 | JGI IMG/M metagenome (GOLD analysis project Ga0126311, IMG submission 92539) | Serpentine soil microbial communities from UC McLaughlin Reserve, CA, USA - Plot61 | ecosystem: Environmental > Terrestrial > Soil > Grasslands | place: USA: UC McLaughlin Reserve, Lake County... | reverse complement strand
TCGGTCTCGACGAATTGTCTGACGAAGATAAGTTGACCGTTTCGCGCGCGCGCAAGATCCAGAGGTTCTTCTCGCAGCCATTCTTCGTGGCCGCGCAGTTCACTGGTCTCGAAGGGAAGTACGTCAAACTCGAAGACACCGTGCGCGGCTTCCGCGAACTCGTCGACGGCAAGCATGACGATCTTCCGGAACAAGCGTTCTACATGGTCGGCACGATTGAAGAGGCAATCGAAAGAGCGAAGACGCTCGCTCGGTAACTCAACTATGGCGGAGAAGATGCAACTCGAAGTGGTAACGCCGGAGCGGCGCGTTCTGGCAGAGCCGGTTGATATGGTCACTGTGCCGGGGCTGGGCGGCGAGCTCGGAATCCTTCCCGGTCACACGCCGCTGATCTCGCAATTGCAGACTGGTGTGCTCACGTACGTGCAGGAAGGTAAGAGTAATGTGCTGCACGTGTCGGGAGGGTTTGTCGAGGTACGCGACGATCACGTTTCGGTGCTCGCTGAAGTCGCGGAGCGCCCAGACGAGATCGATGCTGCACGCGCGAAACTCTCGCGCGACAAACTCGAGAAACAACTGAATGCGTGGAGCGGGACGGAAGAGGATTTCGAGGTCGCGAAAGCGAAGCTCGATCGATCGATGGTTCGACTACAACTTGCGGGCGGAAGGTAAGAGTTTCACGCAAAGGCGCAAAGACGCAAAGGAGAATTTGAGTTTTCCTTTGCGTCTTTGCGCCTTTGCGTGAAACCTTATTCTCGTCCTATCGCGGTTCGCATCTCACGCACCGCGTTCTGCAATCCCACAAAAATCGCGCGCGCAACGATGTTGTGACCGATGTTGAATTCGGTGATCAGCTTGATCTCTGCAACTGCGCCGACGTTTCGATAAGTCAGCCCGTGTCCGGCGGCGACACCTAACCCGTATTGGGTCGCGAGTTCGGCGGCTTCTCTTAACCTGCGCAGTTCGTGTGCCGCGTGCGCCGCTCCTTCACCATGAATCCCGCGCGCACCGAGCGTCGCGTCCGCATAAGCCGCAGTGCACAGTTCGACTTGTTGCGCGCCGATGTCGTGCGCGGCTTCGATCTGCTCGGGATCCGGATCGATAAACAGGCTCGCGAGAATTTTGCCTTGTCGCAGCTTTGATACCGTAGCGCGCACGATTGCGATATTTGCCGTGACGTCGAGACCGCCCTCAGTCGTTATCTCGTCCGGCTTCTCCGCCACGAGGGTGACCGCATCAGGGTTAGCTTCGAGTGCAATGCCGAGCATCTCTTCGTTAGCCGCCATCTCGACATTCAGATACGTCGTCACCGACTTACGCAACAAGTCGATATCGAGATCCTGAATGTGACGGCGGTCGCCGCGCAGGTGTACGGTGATTCCATCCGCTCCGGCTTGTTCGCATACCATCGCTGCCGCGATGACACTCGGCTCAGGCGCACGACGCGCCTGCCGCACTGTTGCGACGTGATCGATGTTGACGTTGAGACGGGCTGTCATGGCCTCATTATATTACTTACCTGCTCTTAGCTCATGCGTCGAGCGAATCGCTGCGTCATAAACTCCGCGCCTTGCCTGCTGGCGGATCAGTCCCACTTCGTTCACCATCTTGAAACTGTCGCTGAACAAAGTCACCTTGCTGCCCTCGTTATGGTCCCAGCGAACCGGCACTTCCTTCAACCGCAACCCCGCGCGAAACGCGAGATATAGCAACTCCACGTCAAAACCAAATCGATCGACCGTAGCCGCCTCGACAAGTGGCCGGCACACGCTCATCCGAAACGCTTTGAAACCGCATTGCGTATCCCAGAATGGCAGTCCTGTCGCCAAACGAACCACGAGATTGAAGACTCGTCCGCCCTGCTCGCGTCGCCAGGGTTGATGGACTCCTATGAGTTCGCGATCCAACGCTCGCGATCCGAAAGTCACGTCATACTCACCGCGCATAATCGGGTCAACCAGTTTCGGCGCCTCCGTGATCGGCGTCGAAAGGTCTGCGTCTGAAAAGAGCGTGACGTCGCCGCGCGCGGCGAGCAGTCCGAGCCTTACTGCGCGGCCCTTGCCGAGGTTTGACTTGTAACTAATAACAGACGTGCGCAGGTTTCCCGCGTCGGCGAAAGCCTCGCGCGCGAGTTCGGCCGTGTCATCCGTCGAGCCGTCGTCGACAACGATCACCTCCGCGTCGGGCGCACTTTGCCGCAAATAATCGACTACTGCGCGAAGGGTATTTCCCAGTCGAGCAGCCTCATTGTATGCAGGAATAATGACCGAAAGAGACGCGGACATAAAGCCTCAATGCAATATACCATAGCCCCTGTGGTATATTTCTGACGTGGAAGTTGCAGGGCAAATAAGGGAATCATCGCCGTCTCGTTTCAACGCTGCGTGGGTCGACAAAAAGGTCCTAATCACCGCGGCGGTAGTGATTTTGGCGGCCGCAGTCTTTGGCGGCGCGGTCGGCAATGGTCGAAACTTCAGCAGTTTCACTTCTACAAACGCCAAGAACTCCTATCATGTAGCCGACGAGATTGAACGCGACTACAACGAAGCCATCTCAACGATAACGAGCAATTATTCGGGCGACATCGACCACGAGAAAGCGACCCAGGCAGCCATTCAGGGCATGCTTTCCACGCTCGATCCACACTCGGCTTACTTTCCTTACACCGAGTTCAAGAAGCTCAAAGAGGATCAGGATTCGCGCTTCTACGGCATCGGCGTGACGATCGTTTCGCATCGCGACGGCGTTTACATCCAGTCCGCAGTTGAAGGCACACCCGCTGCGAAGCAGGGTTTGAAGTACGGCGATCGCATTCTCGAAGTCGACGGCAAGGATGCGCGCGATTGGACCAGTGAGCAGGTCTCGAAGAACGTTCGCGGCGGACTCGGCGAACCAGTGACGATCAAAGTCCAACGCGCAGGCTCCGAAGCGCCGTTGTATTTCAATCTCGTTCGCGACGCAGTGCCATTGCCGTCCATCCGCAACGCGTACATGATTCGTCCCGGCACGGGATACATCGGGCTGACCGGCGGTTTTCAGCGATCCAGTGACGATGAGCTCGCGAAGGCGATGAAGCGTCTCGGAGAGCAGGGGATGCGCCAGTTGGTTCTCGATCTGCGTGGCAATCCCGGCGGTTTGCTCGATCAGGCGATTGACGTGGCGAGTGAGTTTTTGCCGCGCGGACAAGTTGTAGTTTCAGTCAAAGGACGCACTGAATACAGCGAGCCGATTGTTTACAAGTCTACCGGATCGGATCCGACGACAGTTCCACTCGTCGTGCTTATCAATCGCAACAGCGCTTCGGCGTCGGAGATCGTTGCGGGCGCGATTCAGGATCACGGGCGCGGTTTGATTGTCGGCGAGACTAGTTTTGGCAAAGGATTGGTGCAACGAATATTCCAGTTGCCCTTTAATACCGGGCTCACGTTAACAACGGCGCGTTACTACACTCCTTACGGACGTTCGTTGCAGCGCGACTATTCGAGCGGCTCGCTTTACGACTATTACACGCGTCACGACGCGCTCGATCAGCCGGCCGCAAGCAACACGCCGCAGAACCTCGAAGCGCCACTCGCGCTCGCGTCGCCTACGGCACATCCGCACACCGGACCGGCAGTGCAAACTGCTGCCGGCAGAGTCTTCTACGGCGGTGGTGGTGTCACGCCTGATATCGAAGTCAAAGAACCGGTGAACACGCCGGTGCGCGCACGAATTGCTGAGGCGGGGTTTCACTTCACACGCCAGTTGGCCGCAGGCGTCTTGCCAGGTCTCGAAGCTTACCGTGTGGACAAAGTTCAATTCGGCAAGAGCGCCAGGCCCACTGACTTTCCGATCACTGACCGCGTCGTCGAAGCCTTTCGCAACTTCTGTCGCACGCAACCCGACTTCCAGATTCAAGTGTCGCAGATTGATGAAGAGTTAGAGTTTGCAAAACTCCGCCTGCGCCAGGAGATCATCACCGCCGCCTTTTCCAGTGACGCCGGCGCGCGCGTATTACTCGACAGCGACGCGCAAGTCCTCCGCGCACTCGACGTGTTGCCGGACGCCAAGCGCCTGGCGGACGCCGCTCGCAATGGCACTGTCTGGCTAGGTTAGTCACAAAAGATTCAGCCACAAAAGGCACATAAGCAAAAACAGAAGAGGAAAGTTAACTCTTTTGTGCCTTATGTGATTTTTTGTGGCTAACTGTTTTTTGTGCTATTTATATCCCCGAACGTCTAACCGCTCTTCCGGAAACAAATCGAGTTGAAAGGATACTTTCGTATGAAAGATCGGTCGCGCTCCGTTTACGATCTTGGCTTGCTGATTGTGGTCGTTAGTGCCCTGGCATTTATCACTGCCACGGTTCATTCGCAAAACCAGGCTTCTCCTCAAACTCCGGCGGCCGCAGCGCCACAGCAAAGCCCGCGCGCTACGCCGAGCCCCAGTCCGACTCCGACTCCGATCAACTGGTCCACCGATCCACTGCTGAAGCGTTTTGTTTTTCGTAGTATCGGACCAGCGAGTATGGGCGGGCGCATCGACGATATCACCGCTGTCGAACAGAACCCCTACATCATCTACGTGGGATTCGCGACCAACGGCGTCTGGAAGTCGACCAACAACGGCACTACCTGGCAACCGATCTTCGACACCTACGGAACGCACTCAATCGGCGACATCGCCATCGCGCCTTCAGATCCAAACATCGTTTGGGTTGGCACCGGCGAAGCTAACAATCGACAGAGCTCGAGCTTCGGCGACGGTATCTACAAGTCAACCGATGCCGGCAAGACTTTCACGAAGATAGGCCTGGAAGATTCGCAAACCATCGCCCGCATCGTGATCGATCCGAAGGATCCAAACACCGTATACGTCGCAGTGCTGGGCCATTTGTTTGGACCAAACAAGGAACGCGGCATCTACAAAACTACGGACGGCGGTAAAACCTGGAACAACGTGAAGTTCATCAATGAAGACACCGGCTTCACCGATCTGGCGATCGATTACACGGACAGCAAGGTGCTTTACGCAGCGTCGTATCAACGCCGTCGCACGAGCTTCGGCTTCAACGGTGGTGGACCAGGCAGCGGCATCTGGAAGACGATCGATGCCGGCAAGACGTGGAAGAAACTCGAAGGCAGCGGCCTGCCGGAAGGTTTGCTCGGACGCATCGGACTCGACGTTTCGCGTTCAAATCCAAATGTTCTTTACGCGCAGATGGAAGTGGGCGCGAGTACCGGCACGGGTGGTGAGGAGCCGCAGCCAGGTGGACCAGCGCCGAGCCCGAGCCCGTCGCCGTCGGCAAGTCCCAGTCCGGCAGCGTCGCCCACGCCGACTCCGCTCGATCCAAAGAAACCGGGCGTCTGGAGATCCGATGACAAAGGTAAGACGTGGCGCATCGTCAGTAACGAAAACAATCGCCCGATGTACTACAGCCAGATTCGCGTCGATCCGAGTAACCCGGAAAACGTGTACGTCGGTGGATTGAACTTCAGCAAATCGACTGACGGCGGCAAGACGTTCAAATCGTTGCAGCAAGGCATCGCGCACAGCGACAACCACGCGATCTGGATCAATCCAAAGAACGGCGAGAACATCATGATCGGAAACGACGGCGGTCTGAACGTCAGTTACGATCAGGGCACGACGTGGGAGTTTGTCAACACGATTCCGGCTGCGCAGTTCTACGCGATCGGAGTCGACATGCGTAAGCCGTACTACGTCTACGGTGGTTTGCAGGACAACGGATCGTGGGGTGGTCCAAGTCAGACGCGCAACAACCAGGCGGGAATCACGAATGCCGATTGGTATCGCGTCGGCGGTGGCGATGGCTTCTACACGCAGGTCGATCCGACTGACTACAACATCGTTTATGCTGAGTCGCAGGGCGGCGCTATGCAGCGTTTGGATCTGCGCACCGGTCGCAGCGTCAGCATCAGGCCGCGCGGCGTGCCGCGTCGACCTGGTGGTGGGAGAGGCCAGCCAAGCGCGAGTCCTTCACCCGGCGCTTCACCGAGCGCTTCACCAACGGCTTCACCGACTCCCGACGCGCAGGCCCAGCTCGCTGCGTTCGCAGCGGCGCAGGGACTTGGCGGTTTCGGCGGCGCGAACCTGCAGTCGAACGTAGTGCCGACACCGCCTGCGAATGAGGTCTATCGTTTCTATTGGAACACGCCGATTCATCTGTCGCCGCACAATCCGAGCATCGTCTACGCCGGTGGCAACCGTCTCTTCCGATCGATGGATCGCGGTAACACGTGGACCGCGACGATCGATCTGTCGAAGCAGATCGATCGCAACACACTTCCGATCATGGGCGTGCCCGGCAAGGATCCGATGGCTTCGAAACACGACGGCTACACCAGCTACGGTTATGTTGTGACTGTCGCTGAGTCGCCGAAGCTCCCCGGCGTCCTCTGGGTTGGCACTGATGACGGTAACGTTCAACTCAGTCGTGACGGTGGCGCCACATGGACCAACGTTTCGAAGAACGTGCCGGGCATTGGCGAGACGTATCACATCGCGCGCGTTGAGCCTTCGCACTTCGATGCGGGCACGTGTTATCTCGCCGTCGATGGGCATCGTCTCGACGATCTGAAGCCATACCTCTTTGTGACTCGAGACTACGGCGCGACGTGGACGTCGCTCGTCAACAATCTTCCCAAGAGGGGCACGGTCAACGTCATTCGGGAAGATCCAAAGAACAAGGATCTCTTGTACGCTGGAACTGAGTATGGTCTTTACATTTCGCTGAACGGCGGCGGGGAGTGGAAGCCATTCATGTCAGGGATGCCGGTGATGCGCATCGACGACATCCTGGTCCATGCGCGCGACAACGACCTGATCGTGGGCACTCACGGTCGCGGTATCTATATCTTTGACGACATCGCGCCGTTACAAGCGATGACGCAGAAAGTGCTTGACTCTGACGTGACATTGTTCGACGTGAGACCGGGAACGCTCTGGCAAAACGATCCTCGACTCGGTCGTTACTGGGGTGGCGCGAAACTCTTTCGCGGCGCGAATCCGGCTCCGGGAACGGCGATTAGTTACTACCTGAAGTCTGCTCCATCCGGCGAAGTGAAGATGACGATCTCGGATTACTCTGGCAAGGTGGTGCGAAACATCGTCGGCACGAATGAAGTCGGGTTGAACAGGGTGCAGTGGAACCTTCGCGGCGATCCGCCACCCCGTCCGCCCGGTGGAGGCGGCTTTGGCGGCGGTGGTGGAGGAGGCGGCGGAGGCGGTGGCTTCGGCAACTTCCTGGCTCAAGGCCTCCCGCTCGAAGCCGGTATCTACAATCTGAAGCTGATCGTTAACGGCAAGGAGTACACGACCAAGATCGTCGTCGAAAACGACCCCGGCCTGAACTAAAACCGAGCCACGGATTACACAGATCGAAAAACCGATCTGTGTAATCTGTGGCTAAATAACTCTCGCAATCACACACTTCAGATAATAAGTCTCCGGCATGCCGAGCAGCACCGGATGATCGGCGGCCTGCATGCGTTTCTCGATCACCTGCACACGCCTGCGCGCGTCGATCGCAGCCTGATTAACGATCTCGAGAAACAGCTCTTCCGAAACGTGATACGAACAAGTACACGTTATCAACACACCACCCGCGTGCAGCAGCTTTAACGCGCGTAAGTTGATCTCTTTATAACCGCGAATCGCAGCCTTCAAACTCGCGCGGTTCTTCGCGAACGCCGGCGGGTCGAGCACGATCACGTCGAAGCGCTCGCCACCTGCTTCCAACTCACGCAATGCATCGAAGACATTCGCTTCGCGAAACTCAACGTTGTCGAGATCGTTCAACACGGCGTTCTTACGTGCCGCGGCAACTGCATCGCTGGAAATATCGATGCCAATCACGTTTTCGCACACCGTTGCGAGATGCAAAGCGAAAGCGCCGTTGAAAGTGAAACAGTCGAGTGCGCGTTGTTTATTTGTCGTCGCGGCAGCCGCGCGTGCCGCCAGGCGATTCTCACGCTGGTCCAGGAACGATCCGGTCTTCTGTCCGCCGAGTGGCTCGACGTGGAAACGCAATCCATGCTGCAAGATCTCCAACTCCGCCGGAGGATTGCCGTAGACAGTCGCTGAGATCAATGGCAGTCCTTCGAGCTCTCGCACGCGCGCATCGTTTCGTTCGATCACAGTTCGCGGGTTGAATTCTTCGATGAGTATTTCCGACAGTAATGACTTGAGCGCGTCAGTGCCCTGCGACAACGTTTGCATCACGAACACGTCGTCGTATCGGTCGACGATCAGTGACGGCAACAAGTCTCCTTCGGAATAAATGAGACGATAGGCGTTCGTGTCCGGCGGAATGTTTCTTCTGCCGGCGGCCTCGCGGATTCTTCGCTGCCACCACGCGCGATCGATCTCTTCGTTGCTCAGCGTCAGAAATCGCAGCGCGATTTGCGAAGAGTCGCTAAACAGTGCCTGGCCGATAAAGTTGCCGCGTTCATCTTTGACTGAAACAACAGACCCGCCCGCTGCATCAACGTCTACCACGTCGCTCCGGTAGATCCACAGATGACCGTTTCTGACGCGATCAGCGCCTTTTTTGTTGACCCGCACCGTATTCATCGCCGCCATATGCTACGCTTACCACGCATGGTTACGAAATCGAAAGAGCGCCCGCTCAATTTCAATCCTCAGAACACGCGCGCGATTGACTACGAAAAAGACCTTGGCGATCCGGGCGAGTTTCCCTACACGCGCGGCATCTATCCGAATATGTACCGCGGGCGTCTTTGGACCATGCGCCAGTACGCCGGTTACGCGACCGCTGAAGAGTCAAACGCGCGTTACAAGTATCTTCTCGCACAGGGCACGACCGGTCTTTCGGTCGCCTTCGATCTACCCACACAGATCGGTCTCGATTCCGACGATCCGTTGTCAATGGGCGAAGTAGGGAAAGTCGGCGTTGCGATCGATTCGCTCGACGACATGGAGCGACTCTTCAACGGGATTCCGCTCGACGAAGTCTCGACCTCGATGACTATCAACGCAACTGCGGCGATCCTGTTGTCGTTGTATCTTGCGGTCGCGCGCAAGCAGGGCGTTCCGTTCAGCAAAGTCAGAGGAACACTGCAAAACGACATTTTGAAAGAGTACATCGCGCGCGGCACTTACATTTATCCGCCCGCGCCTTCACTCCGTCTCGTCACGGACATCTTCGCTTACTGTGCCCGCGAGGTGCCCAACTGGAACACGATCTCGATCAGCGGTTATCACATTCGCGAAGCCGGTTCGACCGCGGTGCAGGAAGTTGCGTTCACACTCGCTGACGGAATCACTTACGTTGAAGCAGCACTTGCAGCCGGACTCGAAATCGACGACTTCGCGCCACGCGTCTCATTTTTCTTCAACGCGCACAACAACCTGCTCGAAGAGATCGCGAAGTATCGCGCGGCGCGACGTTTGTGGGCGCGCATCATGCGCGATCGTTTCAAAGCGCGCGATCCGCGTTCGTTGATGTTGAGGTTTCACACGCAGACCGCCGGCTCGTCGTTGACTGCGCAACAACCGGAAGTGAATGTGGTGCGCACGACGATTCAGGCGCTCGCGGCTGTCCTCGGCGGAACCCAGTCGTTGCATACCAATTCGATGGACGAAGCACTCGCATTGCCGACTGAAACCGCGGCGCGCATAGCTTTGCGAACGCAACAGGTAATTGCGTATGAGTCTGGCGTTGTTGAGACGGCTGATCCGCTGGCGGGTTCCTACGCGATTGAACATCTGACTGACGAGATCGAAGAGCAAGCGCTCGAGTATCTGAAAAAAATTGAAGCGATGGGCGGGATGTTGCGTGCAATTGAAACCGGATACGTGCAGCGCGAGATACAAGAATCCGCGTATCGTTATCAGAAAGCAATTGAGACGCAGGAACAGGTAGTGGTTGGCGTTAATCGTTTTCAGATCGAAGAAGAATCTCCCGTCAACGTGCTGCGGATCGATCCGGCATTGGAGCAGGCGCAAGTGGGACGCGTGCGAGCGTTACGCGCGCGACGCGATGCCAAGATCACAGGGGATGCGCTGAACAGACTCGAACAAGCGGCGCAGACGGATGAAAATCTTTTGCCGCACATACTCGCGTGTGTTGAGTCGTACGCGACTGTAGGTGAGATAAGCAACAAGTTGCGACGTGTTTGGGGTGAGTATCGAGAGACGTCGACGATCTAGGAGAACTATGAACAGACGCACCTTCACCAAATCTTTAGCGCTCACCGCAGCGGCGGTCGGCTTCAGTGGCGTTCCTTCATTCGCGTTTAAGCCAGCGGCGCCACAGTTTTCCATCACCATGGACGACTTCCATTGGCAGAACGCCGTCAAGCTCACGGGAGCTCAACGCAACGAATCGATCCTCAACACGCTGCGAACACATTCCATCAAAGCCGCGCTCTTCGTCATCGGACGCAATATCGACAATGACGAGGGAAAACAACTGCTGTCGCAGTGGGACAAGGCCGGCCACCTGATCGGTAATCACACCTACTCGCATCGTCCTTACAGCGCGAGTGAGACCGTCGTAGCAGACTATCTACAAGACATCCTGCGCGCCGAGGAACTGCTCAAACAGTTTCCTCACTTTCAAAAGTACTTCCGTTTCCCGGCGTTGAAGGAAGGCGAAACGGCCGCGAAGCGCGACACGATGCGGGCTTTCCTGGCCGAGCACGGCTATGGTGTTGGACACGTCACGATCGACAACTCCGATTGGGCCATCGACAGGCGCCTGACAGCGCGTCTGGAAAAAGATCCGGGCGCCGACGTGAAACCGTACCGTGATTTTTACCTGGAACACATGTGGGCGCGGGCTGAGTACTACGACACGCTAGCGCGTCGTGTTATGGGTCGTCCTGTGAAGCACACCGTGTTGGTCCATTTCAATCTTCTCAATGGCCTTTTCTTGAACGACGTGATCGCGATGCTCAAGTCGAAAGGGTGGCAAGCGATTGACGCCGCAGAAGCCTTCACCGATCCTGTTTTCGCGGCTAAGCCGAATATTTTGCCGGCGGGCGAGAGCATCGTCTGGTCACTGGCCAAAGAGAAAGGGACCATAGCAAAATCGTTGCGTTATCCAGCCGAAGATGGCGAATACGAAAACGCGCGAATGAATAAGTTAGGACTATGAAGCAGCTAATCTCACTAGTGTTTTGTGTTGTAATCATGGCGGTGTCCGTCGCCCGGCCGCAAACATTTGACACTACGCGCTGGACCCTCTACACAGTCAAGGATGAACGTTTGTCAATCGCCTTACCGGTTCTTCCAGTGTTACAGACCAGCAAAGAAACGCGAATGCCACCTCAGAAGGATCGCCGGAGACGTGTTATCAAGTGTTCTATGAAGGGTGTCGACTATTCCATTCAGATTGTTGAGAACCCGAAGCCGCGACTGACCCTGGACTCATTCATTCAGGAACAAGCGGCAGCAAACCCGTCGGAGAAGCTTGCTTCCGGACGTGATTTCAGTCGTGATGGCGGCGCTGCCAGGGAATTTGTTTACCCTGATGGAAATGGCAAGGTGCAATTCTTTGCGACTGAAGACCGGCTTTATGAAGTGCGCGCGTATGGCGCGCCCGTAAACGACCCGCGAATCAACACGTTCTTTCACTACTTAGCGTTGAACAAACAAAAAAACGCGATTGAGATTTCCGAGAAGATTCAAGCTGGAGCTCTTGAGACTGACACTGAAAATACTTTCACGGGCGGGCAAGTCGATACCAAAGTTCGTCTGATTAAAAAACCCGAGCCTGCTTACACCGAGGAAGCCAGAGGCCGGGCGATCGCCGGAACCGTGATCTTAAAGTGCGTCTTCGCAGCCAACGGTACCGTGACCAACATTCGAGTAGTTCAAGCTCTGCCCTATGGATTAACAGAGAGATCCATCGCGGTCGCACGTAAGATCAAATTCGTTCCAGCCACAAAGGACGGAAAAAACGTCTCGGTGTGGATGCAGCTCGAATATAACTTCAATCTATATTGATCGCCAATGGCCCACCTGCTCGAAGTTCGAAACCTTCAGACGCATTTCCCGACCCGCTCCGGATTGGTGCGTGCGGTTGATGGGGTCAGCTTTCATCTCGATGCCGGCGAGTTGTTGGGACTTGTCGGCGAGTCCGGTTGTGGGAAGTCGATGACGGCGCTCTCCGTGATGCGACTGATCGCGCCGCCGGGAAAGATCGTCAACGGCGAAATACTCTTCGACGGCAAAGACCTGCTGAAACTCTCCGACAGGGAGATGCGCGAGATGCGCGGCGACGACATCGCGATGATCTTTCAGGATCCGATGACGTCGCTCAATCCCGTCTTCACAGTTGGCGAGCAGATTAGTGAAGCGCTGCGGCTACATCGCAAGCTCTCGCGGAAGCAGGCACGTCAGGCGACGATCGAGGCGATGCGCGAAGTTGCGATGCCCGATCCGGCGCGTCGCGTCGATGATTATCCACATCAGCTCTCGGGTGGCATGCGACAGCGCGTCATGATCGCAATGGCGCTGGCTTGCAATCCGAAACTGTTGATTGCCGACGAACCCACGACAGCGCTTGACGTCACGATTCAGGCTCAGATTCTCGAGTTGCTGGATGAGTTAAGAAAGCAGCGAGAGTTGGCTGTGTTACTGATCACGCACGACCTCGGTGTGGTTGCTGAAGTCGCCGATCGCGTGGCGGTGATGTACACCGGAAGAATAGTTGAAGAGTCGCCGGTTGAAGAGTTGTTTGCACGGCCTAAACATCCTTACACCGAGGGCTTGCTGCGTTCAGTGCCTAAACTCACTGCCACGCAGGTGGTTCAAAAAGAACGTTTGGAAACGATTGAAGGCGTGGTGCCGCGTCCGACCGACTTGCCGCCGGGCTGTCACTTCGCGCCGCGTTGTCATCATCGTATGCCTCGTTGCACCGCGGAAGAGATTCCGCTTTACCAACTCGACGGCAGCGTGCAGGTGCGTTGTGTGCTTTACGATCTGGCTGCGGCAGTAGCGGCGGACCACTAAGGTGTTCATGAGCGCTCAAGTTGAGACAAACAAACAAGCTGGTCCACTGCCGCTCGCGGAAGACACGCTCATTAGTGTTCGCGGCCTCGTGAAGCATTTTCCGGTCGAGGGTTCTGACGACGTAGTGCGCGCGGTTGATGGCGTGTCGTTTGAAATCTTCGCGGGCGAGACGTTGGGCCTCGTGGGCGAATCGGGCTGTGGCAAGTCGACGGTCGGACGCTGTCTGCTGCGTTTGATCGAACCAACCGCGGGACACGTTCTTTTCGAAGGACGCGACATTCTCGCGCTCGATAAGAAAGAGTTGCGCGAGATGCGGCGCGAGATGCAGATCATATTTCAGGATCCGTATGCCTCGCTGAACCCGCGTATGAAGATTGGCGACATCGTTGCCGAGCCGCTCGTGATTCACAAGCAGGGGACGAAGAGCGAACGTCGCGAGCGAGTTGCGAGTTTGCTGCGACGCGTCGGTCTCGATCCTGATTACATGAATCGTTACGCGCACGAGTTCTCGGGCGGGCAGCGCCAGCGTATCGGTGTTGCGCGTAGCCTCGCTCTCAATCCGAAGTTGATTGTTGCCGACGAGCCGGTGTCGGCGCTTGACGTATCGGTGCAGGCGCAGGTGGTGAACCTGCTTCAGGAACTTCAGGAAGAGTTCAAACTTACTTACTTATTCATCTCGCACGGTCTCGCCGTCGTCGAACACATTTCGACGCGTGTCGCCGTGATGTATCTCGGCCGGATCGTTGAGATCGCGGGCGCGGCGGAGTTGTACGCGCAGCCGCTTCATCCTTATACGCAGGCGCTGTTGTCAGCCATTCCGATTCCCGATCCACAGCAGAAGCGCAAGCGAATCATCCTGCAAGGCGACGTTCCGACGCCGATCAATCCGCCGTCAGGTTGTCGCTTCCGCACACGCTGTCCGATTGCGATTGAGGAGTGTGCGCACATCGATCCGGAGTTACGCGAGGTTTCGCCGGGACACGAAGTCGCGTGCATCCGTGTTCCGGGTTGGGCCGAGTCTCCGGCCCGTGAAAAGCAGCCGACCATCGTTTAGCATGGTCCAGGTGAAACTTTGCTATTCTGTCGCCCGTATCAGCACCGCCATTTCCAGCCGCTCACATAGGAGATCGAATCGATGAGTGCTTTCAACGAGGATTTTCAAGCACCGCCACCACCACCACCGCCGGAAGCCGAGCCGCGTGCACCACGCCCCGTCAAACTACGTCCGTTTGCAATCGGACTATTTGTCGCCGGGCTTATCGTTATCGGCGGCGGCGTCGCGAAGTTGATACCCGGAGGAATCTGGACCGGTGGCGTTATGGCTCTTGGAGGAATTTTGCTCTTCCTGTTGAGCCTGATTCCATTACCCGTAGTTCGTGAATCGGAAGAGCCGCTCTCGTTCGTCGAGAAGGCGACGGGGATCTTTTTCGAACCAGCACGAGTGTTTCGCAACCTCAGATCTCATCCACATTGGATAGGCGCCTTCGCCATCGTGATAGTGCTTACGTTGGTCTACTCGTTCGCGTTTGTGCAACGAATCACGCCGGAGCGAATCGTCGAGCACACGGTCGACAGGGTTGCGCAAATGGGACCACCATTCACGCCTCCGCCCGAGGCCATCGAGAGGATGAGAACCGATCAACTGTCGGCGCTGAAGAATCCCATCGAACGTGTCGGCGGAGTCGTCAAAACAATTATCGGTGTATTTTTTCTCGGCGTGTTAGCGGCCGCACTTTGCCTGCTCCTCGTGCTCGTGTTTGGAGGCCGGATTAACTTTTGGCAGGCGCTGGCAGTTGTTTTTTACTCGTGGCTGCCAGTTGTGGCAATTCAAAAAATCCTGGGTCTCGTGATTCTTTACTTGAAATCTCCGGATGACTTACACCCGATTCGTCATCAGGACACGACGCTGCAGGACAATCTCAGTCTGCTCGTTTCGGGTTCGGATCATCCCGTGCTCTTCGTATTGCTGAGCTTCATTGGCCTGACGTGGTTTTACTTCCTTTGGCTACGGGCGAAGGGTTTGCACTACGGAGGAACAAAAGTAGGCAGCAGCGCAGGATGGGGCGTGTCCCTCATTCTCTACATTATGTTAATGCTTTTCGCGGTGATTACGACGTCGTTGTTCCCGAGCTTTGTTTCGTAACAGCCTACTCGTAACGCAGTGATTCGATAGGATCCAGACGGGCGGCTTTCCACGCGGGCCAGAGGCCGAAGATTAGACCGATGCCCACGCTCGCGACTAAGCCGCCAACTGGCGCCCAGAGCGGCACGTAGGACGGAAGCAAGAGTCGCAGTAGCAGCGTCAGTCCCCAACCGATCGATAGACCAACAATTCCTCCGAGGCCGGTGAGCGTGGCGGCCTCAATCAAAAACTGCCACATGATGTCGCTCTTCCTGGCGCCAATCGCTTTACGCACGCCGATCTCGCGAGTGCGCTCAGTGACGGAAACGAGCATGATGTTCATCACGCCGATGCCGCCAACCATCAGGCCCACCGACGAGATAACTACCATCGCGATTGCCAGGCCGCCGGTAATCGAACGGAAGTTGCCGAGAATGCTTTCGGAAGTTTCCATTCCGAAATTGTCGTCCGCGGCAAACGGCACTTGCCGGCGCACGCGCAGCATGTCGCGGACCTGGTCCTTCGCCTCATCCATCATCCCAGCACGCGCGACTGCGAGAATGTAGATGTCGTCGGCGTTTGGTTTCAGTTTTTGGGCCACCGTGAACGGCACGTAAATCACGTTGTTCTGATCGTCACCGCCACCGCCGATGAGAAACTGTTCTCGTTTCTCGAGTACGCCAATGACGCGAAACTCCTGCGGGCCGATCTTAACTGTTTGTCCTACCGGTGAGCCGACCTTAAAGAAGTCGTCAGCGACTTTCGAACCGACCACACAAACTTCCTGATTCGTATCGTTTTCTGTTGTCGTAAAAAAGCGACCTTCGGAGATAACCTGCGTGCCGGCTTTTTCAAACTCCGGCAACGTGCCCTGAAGCGCAACTTGTGCGGACGTTTTGCCGCCGCCGGACACCATCAACTTGCCGCCGAACCAGTTGTTGGTGATGTCGAGGAAGGGAACTGCCAGTTCGACTGTGGGCAGCGACTGGAGCGCGATCGCGTCGTCGTAAGTCAACTCCTTGCGCATTCTTTCTTCGCGAGACATGCGGCCGATGTGAATGCCCGGATTGTATTTGCTGATGTAGATCGAGCGCGTACCAAACGACTCAACTTCGCGTTTCACGGAAACGTCGATACCGCTGATGATCGACGCGATCAGCATCACGGTGATAATGCCAATCACGACTCCGAAGACCGTCAGAAACGAGCGCAGCTTGTTGGCGCGCAACGTCGCGAGGGCCATCTTGAGATTCTCGTAGATGTCGCTTCGAATAATTTTCATTAGTCAGCCCTCAGCGCCTCGATTGGATCCAATCTCGCCGCTTTCCAGGCGGGAAAGATCCCTGAAGCCACGCCGGCGCCACCCGACGCTGCGAGGGCGCCGAGAATCGCAAAGATCGATAGATACGTCGGAAAGATCCACGCGGTCACGACCGCGCCGACAATCCACGCCAGCAAGATCCCCACCGCACCGCCGATGATTGCCAGTGTTACGGCCTCCACCAGAAACTGTTTCAAAATATCCATCTGGCGCGCGCCCAGTGACTTCCTGATGCCGATCTCCTTGGTGCGTTCAGTCACCGAAACCAGCATGATGTTCATAATCACGATCGCGCCGACAACAAGAGCAATGCCGGGAACGGCGATCGCCACGATGAAGATGGTTCCGAAAATTCGATCGCGCAGGCCGGTGATCGCGTCCGGAGTGACGATGCCGAAGTTGTCTTTTTCACGCGGCTCAAGCTTGCGCCGGACGCGCATCAGAAACCGCGACTCTTCGACCGCGTCATTGAATGTATCGTCAGTTTTTGAAGTGCCGATGAAATACAACGAGCGTTGCCGGACCAATGCTCCGTATGTCACCTGATACGTCTTCAGCGGGATGATAACGAAACTGTCCTGCGGAATACCGAAGACAGTTCCTTTGGCGACTTCCACACCAATCACTCGATACGGCAAACCGCGGACACTGATCTCGTTTCCGACAGCATTGCCGGCCGGAAACAGTTTGTTCGCAACGTCAGCGCCGACATACGCGACGCGAGCGGCGTTTTCGTTTTCAGGTTGAGCGATAAAGCGTCCTTCGGCAACGTCGCGATTCTCAATATCGACGCAGTTCGCAGTTGCGCCGGAAACAAAAACGTCTTCCAGCAGTTCGTCACCGCGTTTGACCTCAGACGGAGTGCCGCGTGCTTTCGCGCCCAGCTTGCCGATGAGCGTCGCTCGCGCGAGCAGGTATTCATAATCCTCCATCGTCAGCTCTTTGTTACGACGTTGAGCGGCGGCGATGGTGTCAGTGTCTTTGAAATCTTCGAATGGATTGAAGCGTTGAATCGTGAACGACTTCGCGCCGATGCCGGCGATCTTCTCGTCGACGTAGCGATTGAACCCCTCGATGAGCGAGACGACGACGACGAACGCCGTGACGCCGACGATCATGCCGAGCAGCGTGAGGGCCGAGCGCAGCTTGTGCGCCCAGATCGCCGCGACTGCGAGTTTTAAGGTTTCGATAAACTTCACAGACTTACCGTAATTAAGCCACAAAAAGGCGCAAAATGCGAAGAAACTACTCCCAGCGCAGGGCGTCGATGGGGTTGAGTCGCGCTGCTTTCCACGCGGGCCAGAGTCCAAAAACAATTCCGACGGCGGCTGAAATTCCGACGCCGACACCGATGGCCCACAAAGGCACGTAAGCGGGCAACGGTGAATATCTGTTCATCAGAAGACTCGCTATCTCGCCGACGGCCAGTCCGGCGAGCCCGCCGATCGCCGTCAGCACCACTGCCTCGATCAAAAACTGCGAGAGGATATTAAATCTCGTTGCGCCGACAGCCTTGCGCACACCTATTTCCTTCGTGCGTTCCGTGACCGAGACCAGCATGATGTTCATCACTCCGATGCCGCCGATCATCAGCGCGACGAATGAGATCGAAGTCAGCACGAGCGCGGTCGCCCCGGTTAGCTGATTGTAAACATCGAGCAGCGAGTCCTGTGACGAGATGCCGAAGTTGTTCGGCGCGCCGGGAGGAACGCGTCTGCGTCGCCGCAGAATGTCTGTGATCTCGTCCATCGCAGACTTCACAAGCGCGCGCGAACGCGGCCGCACAATCACGAAGAACACGACCTCGGGAAACGGACGATCAGGGTAATACTTATCGAACGTCGTGATCGGAATGAAGATCGAATTGTCGCGTGACTGCCCGAAAAAGTTTCCGAGCGGTTCCATCACCCCGATAATACGAAACGGATTGCCGTTTATACGGACTTCCTTATCGACCGGATCTTCATACGGAAACAGTGCCTGCTTAACATCGACGCCGATGATCACGACGTTTGAACGATCCTGCATGTCGATGTCGTTGACGAAGCGGCCGCTCGCCACGTACTGCGTCTGAACAAACTCGTAGTAAGGCGTGACGCCGAACAGGATAGGCGTGTCAGTCTGCTTGTCCTGATATCTCATCGTGGCCGCAAGCATGCGGTGAATCGGAGAGACACCGGTGATTGATGGCGCTTCAGTACGCAACGCTTCGGCGTCGTCCATCGTGAGATCTTTGCGATGAATCTCCTCCGGACCAGGCGGGCGACCAAAGCTCGGCTCAAACTTTGAAACGAAAATCGTGTTCGATCCAAGTGACTCGATCTGATCCGCGAAGGCTTTGTTGAGTCCCTGAATGATCGACACCATGAAGATCACGGTGACGACGCCCACACTGACGCCCAGAATCGTCAACGCCGAGCGCAGCTTGTTAGCGCGCAACGTGTCGAGCGCCATCAGGGCCGATTCTTTGATGTCATCGAATCGCATAACAGCTCTCCCGCAAAGGCGCCAAGGCGCAAGAAAACTCTCAGGAACGCGGTAGCGCTTTGCGGCTTTGCGCCTTTGCGCGAGAAAAAATCTTAACTATTCGGCACGCAAAGCCTCTATCGGATCAAGCTTCGCGGCGCGCCATGCGGGCCATAAGCCGCTCACGATGCCAACCACCGAAGAAACACCAACACCCAATACCGCCGAAGCCACACTCACCAGCAACGGAAATCCGATGAGCGCAGAGATCACGTAAGCGAGTCCAAACCCGGTGCCCACGCCAATCATTCCGCCGATCGCAGTCACTGTCACCGCTTCGATCAAAAACTGCGTGAGGATATCTCTGCGACTCGCGCCAATCGCTTTACGAATGCCAATCTCTTTCGTGCGTTCAGTGACTGAAACCAGCATGATATTCATCACCACGATCCCACCGACAACAAGCGAAATCGCCGCCACTCCAATCGTCACGATGTAGATGTTTGACGTCGCCGAGCCGTAAAGATTGAGAAATACGTCCTGTGTTTCGAGTGCGAAGCCTTCATCATCAGGATCGCCATTCGAATGGCGGCGGTTCTGCATGATCGTCCGCACCTGGTCTTCCGCCACTTCGAGCTCTTCCGCCGTGTGCACTTGTGTAAACACAACGAGAGAGCGCCTGCCGCCGTAAGCCTTCTGATAAGTCGAGTACGGGATGTAGACCACATTGTCGCGCGAGAACCCGAAGATCGAACCGAGGGGCTCGAGCACGCCGAGAACGAGGTACGGCCGGCCATCGATGCGTATCTCCTGTCCGACAGCTCTGTCGGCAGGCGCATCATTGAACAGGTTCTTCAGCATGTCTGGCCCGATGACGCAGATGTCGCGTCCAGCCGCGCCTTCACTCTCGGTCCAGATACGACCAACGTTGACCGACACACCATCGATATCAAACATCGTGATCGGCTCTACGCCGCGGATGCGAACGTTTTCCGCCTTTTGACCGGCGTACTTCACGGTCTCAAGCGCATTCGCAGCAATGCCGACTCGCCAGCACGCGGTACACAATCGCTGAATCGCCTCCGCGTCTTCGTGCGTCACGTCTTTACGGCGATTCGCTTTGATGAACTCTTCGCGCGATTTGATGATCTGCGGATTCTTCGAAACACTGAAAACAGTAGAACCCTGTGAAGAGAAAGTCTGCGCGACTGTTTGATTGAGTCCCTTGATGATGGTGACGACCGAGATGACGGCGGCGACGCCGACGACGATACCCATCAGGGTCAGTGCGGTACGAAGCTTGTTGGCGCGCAGGCTGGCAGTAGCAACGCGAAACGCTTCCCAGATCTGTTGGCCACGAAAAAGCATTTGTGCCTTTTGCGGCGTTACTTGATTCGCTCGTCCTTCTCGATTTGACCGTCGCGAATCGAGATCACGCGATGCGCGCGTTCCGCAATGTCGTGTTCGTGCGTAACCACGATGATCGTGTTGCCTTCGGAGTGGAGACGCTCGAACAGGTCCATGATCTCCATGCTGGTGTGTGAGTCGAGTGCGCCTGTCGGTTCGTCGGCCAGCAGGATTGACGGGTGATTCACGAGCGCGCGAGCAATCGCGACGCGCTGGCGTTGACCGCCCGAGAGTTCGTTCGGCTTGTGCATCATGCGCTCAGTTAGATCAACTGACCGCAGCGCCTCTTTGGCCATCTCATGTCGCTGCGAAGCGCTGACACCACCGTAGATCAACGGCAACTCGACATTGTGTAGCGCGGTGGCTCGTGCGAGCAGGTTGAAGGTTTGAAAGACGAAGCCGACTTCCTGGTTGCGGATGCGAGCGAG
>Ga0126311_10000395_pt1 | contig 20743 bp, 17 predicted proteins | sample Plot61_FD_92539 | JGI IMG/M metagenome (GOLD analysis project Ga0126311, IMG submission 92539) | Serpentine soil microbial communities from UC McLaughlin Reserve, CA, USA - Plot61 | ecosystem: Environmental > Terrestrial > Soil > Grasslands | place: USA: UC McLaughlin Reserve, Lake County... | reverse complement strand
GATCGTGCCCGTCGACAGCGTCGCCGACGCGGAACGGCTCCTTCGCCCCTTCAGGCCGTACCTCCAGTGCGCGGCGCTCGCGGGCGATGCGCACCGCATCTCGTCGTTAAGCAACGCCCTCGCGTATGCCGGAGTGACTCGAATCGTTCCCCCCGGCTTGATGGGCACGCCCTCAATGATGTGGCATCACGACGGCATGGCGTGCCTCGGGAAGATGATCAAATGGTGTGACTGCGAACTGCTCACGCCCGAGAAGGCCTTGAAAGTGGACTCGCAGGAGTACGTAAAAACGCTGGACTTCGCGGGATTCCTGAAAGAGAAGGAACGCAAAACCTACGCGTTCGGTCAGTGAAGCCCGAATCCTTTAACGGAGCGCGAGGCGGCCCCGAAATACCCATAAGGGTGATTGAACGGGAAAACATGTAGTCCTAAACTTCGACGCACATCACTATGAGAGTAATAAAAACCGCAATCATTATCTCTTTAGTACTCGGCGGCGTTTGCTGCGCGTCAGGCGGCCCGCCCTCGAAGCCCGGCCCCAGGGCCACGCTGGGAGAGGCGTTGAGTCCGACGGAGCTGGAGATGATGGGCGGGGGGCGGCGGCCCCTGGTAGCGAAAGGACATCAGGCGACGCTGCTGGCTTTCTGGGCTACATGGTGTCAGGTATGCAAGGCCGAGATACCGAAGCTGAGCCGCCTCCAGGCGAGCCAGCCGCCCGACGGGATCGAGGTCATCGGCGTGAACGCGGGCGAGAGCGCGCGCCGCATAAGGGCTTTCCTGGAAGAGAACAAACTTCCGTACTCGGTCGCCGTCGACCCCGAACAGAAATTGATGGCGATGTTCGGGGTCGAAAAGCTGCCCGCTTTTGCCCTCGTAGACAGCGAAGGGACCGTTCGTTATCTCGGCAATCAATTGCCGGAAGGCTCGACGGATTTGAAAGGGATGACGGCGGGCCTTAACAGATAGCCGAGATTCGCGCCCGCTTACCGCGCGATCGCGTGCCTCCGAGGGCTCCGAGAGAAAATAACAAGATCATCGGCTGCCTCACTGGGAATCGGGCGGGCTCAGAACCTTGCTGATTTCAAAGGGTACTACCCATGACTAAGAAACGTAGGCGATTCGTATTCGTGTTCTTCTCTCTCATCACGGCGACGTTGCTGGGCGGCGTGCTCGCTTTCAAGTCCTGGAACGCCGGTTATGCGGAAATGCTTGACGTAGGGAGTGACATCGACTCCGCGCTATCGTCATACTCGAAAGACTTCAAATCAAAAAGCCTTCCCCTGCTGAAAAGCTTCTACAGGGAAGACGCGGCCGGGAACTTCCTTTCACACCCTTCCGCTGCCGAAGACATGGGAGGGGTGAAGAAAATATCTTACCTGCCCCCGCCCGACGGCGCCCCGGGGCAGCTCAAGGAAGACCTCGAGCGGTACTTCGATCAGGTGGAGACGATCGATAACGCGAAGTTCAAGCTGAACAGGCTCTACGACTACTCGCCGGGCAAATCGGCCGACATCAGGCTCCGCTTTCAGGTGTGGGGCAGGCTCAAGAGCGGGGAGGGCTTCTACGATTACGGCCTGCTGGCGACCCGGCTCGGAAAGGACTCCGAGGGTAATTGGGAGATAACTTCGCAGGACGTGGAGGAAGCCTCGCGAATCCTGCGGCCTGAGAAGACGTTCTTCACGGACGTGACGAAAGAGAGCGGCCTGGAATTCTCATTCGGCTCGATTCAGGAGACGAACGAGCTGGTGAAAGACTACAAATTCAGCATAATCAACCGGCTGAGCCGGGGCTCGGGCGTGGCCGACGTGGATTCGGATGGCGACTCCGATCTCTTCATCACAGGCGTTCGGCGGGCGGGCCTGTTCCTCAACGACGGCCGGGGTCAGTTCACGGACGCAACTGCAAAGTGGGGCCTGGACGAAACAGGGACCAGCTACAGCATCTTTCCTCTCTTCGCCGATATAGATAACGACGGCGACCCGGACCTGCTGCTGCTGAGGTCGTTTTCTGAGAGTAAAGTGTTCAGAAATGAGAGCGGCCGGTTCACGGACGTGACCGCGAGCAGTGGGATCAAGATCAGCCCTTACGCCATGACCGCGGCCTTTGGCGACTATGATGCGGACGGCTTCCTCGACCTCTTCGTCGGCAGCTACGGTGACACTAAAAACGACGTGCCCGAAACCGTTGTGCGGAGCCGAAACGGGCAGCGCGCCCAGCTCTTCCGCAACCGGGGCGACGGGACCTTCGAGGACGTAACCGTAAGGGCCGGGATCGATCATACGGGATGGGCTCTGGCCTGCACCTTCTTCGATCTGAACGGCGACAACGCTCCCGACATCTACATAGCCAACGACTTCGGATACAACTGCGTCTACAAGAACAACCGGGATGGGACATTCAGCGACGGCACCTGGGAGTTCGGCACCCACGACATTGGGAGCTCAATGAACGTATCACTCCTCGATTACAACGGGGACGGGAGGCTGGACCTTTACACCTCGGGCATAGCGAGTAATACGGTCTGGTTCCAGGGGCCGGGGATGACAAACATCCTCGGGCGATTCATAACCAACCCCTCTACCTTTGCCCAGACGTTCAGAACCTTCGTCGATCTCGGAATGCACGTAGACCTGAGCGAGCTGAACCAGATCGGGTACAAGGTGAACGGCGGCAACAGCCTTATCGAGAACCAGGGCAACGGACATTTCCGCCACGTGAAACAGGAGCTGGGCTCGGCCTGGGCGGAATGGTCGTGGGGCGCAACGGCGGGAGATTTCGATAACGATTGTGACACGGACCTATACGTGGCCAACGGCTTCATAACGGCCCCGGACACGAAGGACTTCTGACTGCCGTTCTTGAAGTCCGTGGTTACGGACCCGAACCTCTTCAAGTCAGGGAAGCTCTTCAGCAACGACACGCTCGGCACGATCTCGTGGAACGGCCGGGAGCACAACAGGCTCTTTTGCAACGAGGATAACCGGGGATTCTGCGACATCGGCTTCGGGCTTGGCGTGGACACGGTGGAAGACGGCCGGAGCACGGTCTTCTTCGACATGGACAATGACGGAGACCTCGACCTGTTCGTCGCAAACATCGACGACAACCATCCGGCGCGGCTGTTTCGCAACGAAGAAGGTAACCGCCGGAGCTGGCTTGAGGTGCGGCCCGTCACCGCGCCAGGAAATATCGACGCCGTCGGGGCCACGGTGAGAGTCAGAGCGGGAGGGCGAGAGATGGTGCGCCCCGTCGTGGCCGGCCAGGGGTACCAGACATCCTACTCAGGCCCGGTCCATTTCGGGCTGGGCGGCAACGAAAAAGCAGATCAGGTGCAGGTCGTTTTTCAGGACGGCACGGAAGTGACCTTGAATGACGTGCAGGCCCGGCAGACGCTCACCGTCTACAGGGACGGGAGGATGGTAAACAACCCAAATCCCTCCGGGGCCTTCGTCTCCGCCAACAGACAATAGGGGCTATATGGCAACTCGACAGAGATTGAATCACACAGTCCGAACCGGCTTCCTCGAAACGGTGGACACGAAGTTGGTCTTCCGCGTACCTCACCACGTCTTCCCGCTCGCGGTCGACCCGGCGCACGTCAAGCCTTCGGAAGCAAGCTTCATGCGCCCGGGGGATTGGGTCGTCGGCGTCAGGGTGAACGATGAGGCCCGGTGCTACCCGGCCTGGGTTCTCGACAACTACCACGCGGTGAACGACACCCTGGGCGGGCTTCACGTGGCCGTCATGCACTGCGAGATCTGCTGCTCGAATGCGGCCTACGTGGCCGAGCATGAAGGCAGGCGGCTCGTATTCGGAACGGCCGGCCTCTACGGAGGCACGCTCGCGGTCTACGACACGGAGACGCGCAGCACGTGGAGCCACGGTATGGGCGTCGCCTTCGAAGGCGCTCTGAAGGGCGCATGCCTCCCTTCGATTCAGAGTTTTCAAGCGAGCTGGCGGGAGTGGCTGGCGTTCTTTCCCGAGACTACCATCATGGCCTGGGCCGAGCCCGAGTGCCACCCGGATGGAAGGCACGGGCATGGGTCCAGGGACACTTTTGCGCACGCCGGGATGTATAAAGAACCTGCCTCGACGATGATAACCGGCAACGACCCTCGACTGCCCGAGCATGAAATGGTAATGACGTTCGCCATCGGGAGCGAGCAGGCTGCCCTCCCGTTGCGCGAGCTGGCGCGGGCCGGGGGGCTGTTCCAAACCGAGCTCGCCGGGGCAAATCTGGTCGTAATCTCCGCCGGCCAGGCGAGCGCGATGGCGGGCGCTTACTACCGTTGCCTGGCGGCGAGACCGTTTCAGGAGCTCGATTTCGAATTACGAGAAGGGCGGGTGGTCGATGCCGGAACCGGGTCCGAATGGCGCGCCGACGGGCGGGCGACCAGCGGGCCGTTGAAGGGAGAGTCCTTGATCCCTCTGCCGACCATGATAAACAAATGGCACAGCCTCGCCTGCTTCATGCCCGGCATTCGCCTGCTCGCGCACGACGGACTACCCGCCGCCGTAGCCCTGGGCGAGGCGGCCGAGGTGATCCGCGCATTGCAAGTCAGCGGCGTAGCGGCCGAGGTGTCACACGAGCTCTACTCTCTTGAGATTCCCGACGCGGCGGAGCGCGGCTTTCGCGTATCGCTAGACGGGGATCCCTTCGACCTTTTGATCTTTGAGGACGACACCACCGCCGAGGATTACGCGCTTTCTTATAAACACCTGGCGCAAGCAGGGCGACTCGTGCTGGCCTCGTCTCCCGAGCGCCGGTTCAAAGACGATTTGAACGTTTACCCTTTGAATGAAGACGAGATCGAATGGTCGGAGCTCCTGCAAGGCGATGAGTTCCTCGCGCACATCAGAGGTGCCTCTTCCGTTTTGAAGAACGGGCCGGCCTACCCTCGGCCGAACATATCGGATCTTTGCAGGGGTCTGGCAGAAGCCGGCTTCGACGCCGGGATCAAAGGTTGCTGCTCGCGTGATGCGATTCCGCCCGGGGCTCTTATGGGGGTTCATATAGACATTGAAAGCGACTCTTTCATCATCTACAGGTTCAAAGACCGCGAGACGGCGGGGCCGGACCGCGCGGCCCTCGCTCATTGCCTTAAGGCCGGCAACTTCATCATCAAATCGGACGCCGATATGTACGCCATTCCGGCTCCCATCAGCACGTTGAGAAAGCCCGACGAAGCCGTGAATTGGTCGGGGCTGCTCGACGACCCGGCGTTCATTCGCGTGGTGCAATTAATATGCGATTAAAGAGCAATAACCTTTCAGCCGAAGCCCTTGAAAGCCCGAGCGAATACGGCAGGAGCCGGCCGGCCCGGCACGCGCCGGGGTTGTGGGCGAAGTTCAAAGCGGGGTCGATACGGGGCTGGAATGTCTTCAAGGAAGAGACCCACCAGAGGGCGGACGAGACGCGTGAGGAGTACCGCCGCCGCATGCGATTCTTCTATGGCCCGATGATCTTACCTCTGATCGTGTATGGCACGCTGTGCGCGATCCTCACTATGAGCTGGGGCGAGGCCGGCTTCAAATACTTCAGCCTCTTGCTGGGCGGCAACTGGATATACTTTCTGCCGGGCGCGGGAAAAGAAGTGGCGATCCCCCTCATGGTGGGGGGCGGGATACATCCGGCGCTGGTCGCCGCCACCGTGGTTTTTCTCGACAATAACGTCTCCTTCTTCATGGCTTTCAATTTCGGCTATATAGAAAAATTCCCGATCGTAGACCGCTTCGTTCGAGTGTTCTTGACCGGGTGCGAAAAGATGCTCGGGCAGCGAAAGCTGCTTCGCAGGTTCTCTTTTCTGGGCCTGGTCTTCTTCGTGATGATCCCGTTCGAAGGGGCGGGCGGAATAGGCGGCACGCTCCTCGGAATGGTGATTGGCCTGGGGAGACTGAGGACGTGGCTGGCCATTCTCATCGGCACAAGCATCGCGAGTTTCTCCATGGCCTACAGCGCCGAAGCGGCAAAGCAGTTCCTGTCGAAGCTACGTTATGGGGGGTACGTAACCTTGTTCTTCTTCGTTTTCATAATAATCTATAGCATCTATAAAGAGCGCAAAGCGATTCGCGAACCCGAACAAGAGCCTCCCGTGACTTCAGAATATTGATCCGATCCGAGTTCCGGGCCGGCTCCCGGTTGTCCCGAAGATCGCGGAAGCAACCCGTTCCTTCAGACACGCTACAGCCCGACGGCCACGTTACGGGGCGGCAGATTCTTGGCTATGGAGGTCAGCAATGAAGAAGAGTAATCTACAGCTATTCGTCCTCGTCGTCTCCCTCATCACCGGACTCGGGATCGTCACCCTTGACCCGGTCGATTACTCGGGCGGGGTCGCCCTCGCCCAGGAGAACACAAAGTCCGCCCCCGCCAAAGGGGCGTTGGGGGCGAAGGCTGATTCGCAGACGACGAGCGAGCGTATGATGCCGGACTCGCCAGCCGGGTTTAAGCCCGACTGGGAGCGCCCGTATCCGCAGTACCAGAAGGCGGGAAAGGGCTTGCTGCCTTTCCCCAGGCTGCGCCCCGGCGACATCACGCCGGTGGACCTCTACCGCTATATCGGCGCCGGGACAACGTCGTTCGCCTCGGTGGATGACGTGGAGAATTTCGAGGCATTCTACGACAGGTTGAGCCAGCAAAAGCCCAGGGTGATGGCGCGCTGGAAAGAGTATATGAGCCTGCGCTATGACTTCACCTGTGAAGTGGACCCGAAGGCCACGATGAGCAGGAGCAAGCCGATTCCGGTCGGCCCCGTCGCGCGGCTGCCTAAAGGGATAAAGACATGGGAAGAGCTTGCCGCTCTGTCTCCGCGAGAGATCGCCGAACGAGACCTGTTGCCTGAAGGCTTCCGGCCGCTGGCTCACCCCCTGCAGTCGACGGCGCACCAGCTCTTCCCGCAGGTTTGGACGAAGATCCACCCGGAGCACCAGAGGTTCGACGTTGATTTCGATATTCCCGATGAATACCTGCCTGAGTTCCCGCCGCCCCTGTTTCTGACCACGAGGCCGGACCTCGGCGACGTTTCCAGGGGCCGGGAAATAACCCAGGCGAATTTCCGCGAGCTCTTCGACGGCATAATTACTCCGGAACAGATGGAAGGACTGCGTCTCCTCGTGAGCAAGTTCCCCACCACGTGGTTCAACCAGACGAAGCACCGGCTGACCCGCGAGCCTGTACGGGGGACCGCGTGTTTCGACTGCCACGTGAACGGGCACGCGAACGGGGCAATCGAGCTCGACCCCGGCACGCGGCCCACGCTCGCCCGCGTGCGGCTCGACACGCCCAGCCTTCGCGGCAACAATACGAGCCTTCTCTTCAGCCTGAAGCGGTCGATACGCTCGCTCGACCACTTCGCAGAGGTCGAGGAGTATTTCGACGGAGACATAAGCCTGCAGACACAGATCGGAGGGCGGCAGCTCGATAAGGTGTCGACCAATCGCATGGGCGATTTTAATTCGATCATAGGCTTCCCGCCCGCCCCGAAGCTGGATCGCCTTGGCCGCCTCGACTCATCCAAAGCTACAGCCGAAGAGCTTCGGGGCGAGGCGCTCTTCTTCGGCAAGGCGAAGTGCTCGCAGTGCCACAGCGGGCCTTACTACTCGGATAATTCGATGCACGACCTGAAGGTCGAAGACTTTTACGTCGGCCGGGCCGAGGGATGGGTAAAGACCTTCAGCCTGCGAGGCATAAAGGATTCCCCGCCATATTTTCACGACGGCCGGCTGCCGACTCTCGAAGACTCAGTCGAGTTCTTCAACCTGATATTTCAACTAAAGCTCCAGCCCGTCGAGAAGAGGGAGCTGGTGGCCTTTTTGCGCTGCCTGTAAGGCGGTCGGCACCGGGCCGTGGCGATTCCGGGTGCGCCACGGCCCGCCCGTATTTCGGAAACCGGAGGCGCAAAATATCGCGATGAATACGCGTCGATCCCGGCGCGGAGAAATACCCATGCGGGTGATTGTATTCGGTCGGCGGTTGTGTAAATTAGCTTGTAATGCAAAAGCTGAAGGCCGAATTACACAGCCACGCTTCGGAAGACCCTTATGACCGTCTACCATACTCTGCAAGGACTCTGATCGACAGGCTGTCCGAAGAGCGTTTCGACGTGCTGGCCTTAACGCTTCACGGCATTCAGCACTTCCCCGATGATCTCATAAAATACGCCGATAAACGCGGCATACTCTTGATACCCGGAGTCGAAGCATTCATCGAAGGCAAACACACGCTCCTTTACAATTTCGACTTCGATCCCTTTAAGATAAATACATTCGACGACGTGCGCCGCAACAAGCGCGAAGATTGTCTGGTCATAGCTCCCCACCCTTACTATCCCGGGTTTAGCAGCCTCTGGTCCAAACTCAATCGGCATCGAGACATATTCGACGCGGTGGAGTACTGCCATTTCTATTCTCGCAGGGTTAACTTATTCAACCTGATGGCGGTCAGGAAGGCGAGGAAATTAAAGCTGCCGATGGTCGGCACCTCCGATATCCACTCGTTGCGGCAGGTCGGCCTGACTTATTCCCTCATAGAGGCCGATAAGACAGTCTCGGGGGTGATCGACGCGGTGAAAAAAGGGCGGGTCGACATCGTTAGCAACCCGCTACGGTTCGAAGCCATTCTATCAATTGTGCCGGAAATAATGATCGAGAAGACTTCCCGAGCGCTGCACGGCCAACTGAGATTTGACCCTAAACGGGTGAAACTCTAACCGGCGGACTTGCCGGCGGCAAGACACATGCAGGCCTCCGTGTGGGAATCCGATCACACCCTGAAGGTATAAAATTTACCCATACGGATGATTGATTTAGCCCCTCCGAATATACTAAAAGAGAGTGATTACAATCACGTATAGGAGCCATGAGTATGAGCACAAAAAGGCTGTTAGCATTGAGCGGCAGCAGAAATGTAGTAACGACGATTATCGGCGGTGGAAAAGCGCCTTTCAAGGACCGTGGACTCGCTCAAGAAGCGATACTCGAAGGCCCGAGCGCCGTTGCGGTCGACGATGAAGGCAACACGTATATAGCCGGGTTTTTGGCCAACCGAGTATTCAAGATCGATACCAGGGGAAGGATTTCCGCCTTCGCGGGAACGGGAGAGAGAGCAACGTCGGGAGACGGCGGGCCTGCCGTCGACGCGGCGTTGAACGGGCCGAGCGCAATCGCGGTCGAAGAGGGTCGCGTCTTTATCGCCGAACAGCTCAGTGATCGAATCCGGCTCGTTGACAGGGACGGGATCATTAGCACCTTCGCGGGGAACGGAAGGGGAGGGCTCGTAGTAGAAGGGAAGCGCGAGGCGGTCAAGGACGGGGTTCAGGCCACCAGGGCACCGCTCGAACAGCCGGCGGGCCTGGCTGTTAGGGACGGCGAGTTGTATTTCACCGAGTTCGCCGGCAATCGGGTCAGGAAGGTAAATAGGGACGGGACGCTCGACACCGTGGCGGGGACCGGGGAGAGGGCCTCCGCCGGCGATGGCGGTCCGGCTACCGCAGCGTCTCTACAGGGCCCTACGGGCATCGTCGTTGACGGTCGCGGCAGAGTTTACGTCTCCGAGGTCTTCAGCGCCCGCGTCCGCCGAATAGATGAGAGGGGCCGAATAACTACCATCGCGGGGCTCGGGAAATCCGGGCAGCCTGCCGATGGAGATCGTGCCCGGGGGTCGAGGCTGAGGTGGCCTCATGGCCTCGCCCTCGACGAAGAAGGGAACCTCTACGTTGCCGACTTCGCCGCCAATCGCGTCTATGTTATCGGCTCCGACGGGATTATCAACACGTTCGCGGGGACGGGTAAAGGCGGGCCTCTGAAAGCCGGTCGCGCGACCTCGGGTCCCGTCGAAAACCCCCTCGGCCTGGCTATCGATTCTTCGGGCGGCCTCTTGATCACCCTATTCAACCAGGGCGCTTTAATCCGGGTCGATCCGAAAAGGCGGGTCGAGCACCTCGTGGGGCAGCCGACCAGGAGGAAGGCAACCGAGGCGAATCCGGCCGAGGCTTACCTGAAAGGGGTGGGCGGCGTCACCTCCGACGCCAAAGGGAACATCTACGTGGCGGAGGTATTCGGAAACACAGTCTACAGAGTGACGCCAAGCGCCAGGATGACGACTTTCACCGGGACCGGCTTCGCTCGCTCGACCGGTGACAGCCGTGGCGCGGCCGACGCCGAAGTCAATCATCCCGTGGGGCTGTGGCCTCACAACGGAGGGCTCTTCGTGGCAGAGGCAGACGGGCATCGCATCCGCTACATCGGCGGGGATGGGGTTATCACGACGATAGCCGGCACGGGCGAGCCCGGATTCCTCGGGGACGGAGACCTGGCCTCTCGCGCCGTCATGGCCCACCCTCACGGCATCCAGACGTTCGGGGCCGAGGTGAGCAACCCCGCTCCCTTCAGAAGGAGCGGTACGGGCGCTAAAAAAGGGCGGGGCTCTAAATCCACGTTTCCGCTCGCAGAAGGGTCCTTCCTCGTTTTCGTAGACACCGACAATCATCGCGTTCGAAAGATAGATTCGGAAGGAAAGATCACCACGATTGCGGGCACGGGGAAGCCGGTCTCATCGGGTGATAACGGAAAGGCCAGGAAAGCCGGGCTGAACAGGCCCGAATATCTGGCCATCGATTCCGAAGGGAATATCTACGTTTCGGAGGCGCACAAGGTACGGAAGATAGACACCGATGGGATAATCACCACGGTGGCGGGCACGGGGAAGAGAGGCTTCTCGGGGGCGAACGGGCCGGCCACGAAAGCGAACCTCGATTCGCCCTACGGCCTTGCGCTTGACGGAAAGGATCTCTACATCGCCGACAGCTGGAACAATGTCATCTGGAAGGTGGACGCGAACGGCATCATCACCCTGTTCGCCGGCACGGGCAAGAAGAGCTCCACGGGCGATAACGGCCCGGCTCCCGAAGCGACGTTTAACGCTCCGATAGACCTGGCGGTTCATGACACGGGGGACGGAGTATTCTTGTTGATCGGCGAGCTCGAAGGGGCGAGGATTCGCGCAGTCAGGATCCGCTGACTTTAATTTGTCCAGCCGGGAGAAAGCCGACCCAAGGCTCGAAGCCGCGTCAGCGTTTGATCGCGGCTTCGAGCCTTTCAATTTCGGCCAGGATTTTGGATGGGCCGATTTTCTGACCCGGGGCCATCTCTATGTTGCGAGCCATGTCCCAGCGGCCTGCCGCTTTACCGCCCCAGAAGATGCACGGATAAGATCCCCCCTGTGGCGAGTAAAATAAATCCGCTTCATCGGGAGTCACGAGCCGGCCGCGCTCTTTCCATGCCATGGTTAAAGGGTCGAGGGCCGGAAGAAGGCGCAGCTCCTTCTCCGGAGGGGGCGCGTCGTCCTCGCCGTCGAGGGCCGTCCAGTAGCCTCGGGAGTCCTGCCGCCCCGTGTTCCGCAGGGCTCTCTTTACATCGTCGGCCGCCAGCCCCGTCCACCAGACCGCGTCTTCCTGTGTCACGGGGCCGTACGTTCTCAAGTAAGCGCTGATGAAGATGTCGGTAGCTTCGGCTCGGGTAGGGCACGGGCCGGGTGAAGGGAGCCACCGCTCTCTGAGCGTGTAGCTCCCTCGCTTGCCGGCCCGAATTACGTCTCCGCGCGCGGCCAGAATAAAGAGCGCTCCCTTCGCGCCTTTGGCCCGAACCTGTTCCTCAACCTGCTTCGAGCTGATGGGGGAGGGCGCTGCCTCAAGGGCTCTCATCACGGGGTTAAAAGCGCGAGTCACATCGTCCTTCCTGTCCCCCATCGATTCGAGTCCTCGCCATGTAAGATCTTCGGCGAGCCGGGAGAAGGCCGAGACGGCCGCGTTTACGAAGGAATGATGGATCACGTATTTAGATCCCCTCATTGCCGACATCCAGACGAGCCTCCCCCGAGACAGCGATTCGCGAAAGTCTCTGAGCCTGAAATCAGGGAGGCGAGCGGCGAGCGCGAGCGGCGGGGTAGTTTCGTAGGTTGTCTGAATTCCCACCAGCTCGGCCACGACGCTCTCCGGGTCGGCCGGCCGGCGGTCCAGGTGCTGTCGGTGCCAGAATGCGTTTTTTTCCATAGCTATGGTACTCAAATGAGCCTTCGTCTGGTCCGCCGGACGCGGCGGTCCCGGCTCGTATCCGATAGACCGGAGGAGTTTATCACCTTCGCCCCGCCCGCCCGATCTAGACCTTAATGTGGCATATCGCACGAAATACACCAATGGGTAATAGACCTGCAAGGGTAAGTGAGGCAGACTAAGCCCACGTTATTCAACGGAGCAAATGAGCGGATAAAGACATTCCGCCGCGAGGCCCCATGTAAAAGTGAATGAGCTGTTGATAATTACGCGGATCAGAATCCTGCGGTAGGAGAATGTTGATGACCCCTGTCGATTTTAGAGAGCCCGACGAGTTCGTGAACGAGTTGGATTCGATGAGGGCGGAAACATTGCAGAAAGTGAGGAGCGGCCAGCACGGAAGGCTCTCCTTCGGCGACCCGCAGATCCCTCCTTCGGAAAGAAAAGAGGTCGCGGCCATCCTGAAATTATTGATGTACCCCGAGCGGCGAGTCGCCGACGTGCTCGCCAGCCGGATCCCCTTGATCTCGGACTTCGACATCAAGGAGCGAATGGCCGCGCAGATGTTCGAAGAGTTGACCCACACCGGGCTGTTGAGAAAGATGCTCAACCAGTGGGGGCATGACGGCGACGTGGGCTGGAACCAGCCGCTCAAAGAGCTGGTGCACATCTTCGATTACATCGAAACGCTCGAGACGCCGGCGGAATTCTTCAGCACCTTCCTGATAGGGGAGGGCCTCTTTCTCTCGACCTATCTGGACGACATGCAGCTCAAAGACCCGAAGGCTTTTTCGCCTTACCTAGAAGTCGCGCTGGCCGACGAGCCGGGCCACATTCAACTGGCCAAGGACGCCCTCGCGAGGTACGCCACCACGGCCGAATTGCAGGCGAGGACTCGGGCCTCTGCCCGGCGGCTCCTCGACATGTTCCTGGGCGGTTACGTGGCGAGGATCAGGCAGCTCGACGAGGAGCTTTCCGCGACCGGCGACATCAGCGCATTCGCGGAATCGGAAGCGCAGAAGGTCTCGTAACGCTCGCGCGGAATAAGCAGGGCGTCCGAAAAGGGGCGCGTTTTCCGGGCCGACAGGAGCGAAGAGATATGACCAGCAAGGTGAGACAGGCAGGCCGTGACCGAAGCGACGAGCCCTCGGTCGAGCGGGGCGGAGCGAAAGCTAAATCGCCCAGGCAGTTCTTGAAAGAGATCGAGCAGATGAAGGACGATGCCCTCGCGGGCTTCTCCGAAGGAAAGTTCGGCGAGCTCAGGTTCGGCGACAAAGAGCTGCGCCCCGAAGACCGGCCGCAGGTGATAGCCCTGCTGAAGGCGATGGTATACCCCGAGAGGATTGCCGCCGACATACTTTCGAGCCGCATCCCGCTCATACCCGATTTCGATTTCAAGCTCCGCGTGGCCGAACAGGCCTCCGAGGAGTTGCAGCACCTCAACATTCTGCGTGGGATGCTGGCCGAATGGGGCCAGGACCCCGACGAGATGTGGGAGAACCCTCTGCCCGAGCTCGTCAAAGTGTTCGAGTACGTCGGCGGGCTTGAAACGCTCGCGGAGTTCTTCACGGCGAACTTCATCGGGGAAAGCCTGCTGCTGAATGCCAACCTGAAGGTGATGCGCGCGGTCGCCCCCGAAGCTTTTTCGGTGTACCTGGACGTTTCCATACCGGACGAAGCGAAGCACATCCAGTTGAACCGCGAGGCCATCATGCACTACGCGACCACCGCGGAGGCGCAGGACCGCGCGCGCCTGGTTGCCGGGCGTCTACTCGATTCGTTCATTGAGGGCTATAAAGCGAAGCTGCGGTTCATGGCTGAGATGGCCGCGAATCGCGCAAACGGTGAGAACGCTCCTAAGGCATTTTCTCCCGGTCGGATTTAGCGGCTGCGTCGACGGGCGCAGTTTTTTATTAACAATCACCATTTCAAGCCTTTGATAAAGGAGGATTCGATATATGGCAGCATCACGTAAAGAAGTAGAAGTATTCGTGCAAGAGCTCGAACACCTCAAAGGAGAGGTAGAGACGAAGCTGAATGAGAGCCGTAAGCTCACGTTGGTGCCTAAGGAGTTCATCCATGACCTCCAATCGATGAAGGAGTCAACGGCCCGCGACATCCGTAGCGGCATGTACGGAGAATTTTATTTCGGCGACGTCTCGGTACCGCCGGAGATGCGGCAGGAAGTCGTAACCATGCTGAAGGTCCTGGTCTATCCGGAGCTCAGGGTGGCCGACCAGGTGGCGATGCGCATCCCGCAGCTGACCGACCTCGACTTCAAGGCGAGGGCGTCGCAGCAGGTGATCGACGAGCTGGGCCACGCCCGCGTCCTCCGCGAGATCCTGCAGAGCTGGGGCGAAGACTCCGACGAGCTCTTCAACAAGCCTCTGCCGGAGATCGAGAAGGTTTTCGAGTACGTGAACAGCCTCCAAACGCCTGTGGAGTTTTTCACTGCCAACTTCTGTTGTGAGGGGCTCTTCCTCCCTTCGCACCTGCAGGTGATGGCCGAGATCGACCCCAACGCCTTCGGCGAGTACATCAGCGCCACTCTGGCCGACGAAGCGAGCCACATAGCCCTGGCCCGCGACGTCATCCTCCGCTATGCGACCACGCCGGAGACGCAGGAAAAATGCTGGAAGGTTGCTGAAACCGTTACCCGGCTATTCGTCGAAGGTTTCCAGGCGAAAGTGCAAAAGCTCATCGCCGACGTGACCTAAGAAGAGAGCTTCGGGTGGCTGAAAGCGTAGCCTTGAGAGTCGAAAAGGTGGCGGTTCTTGACCTGCGGCTGTGCGGGCTGGAGGCGTCACCTTGTCAACTCTCTCCCTTCGGATGACCTGCGGAGCCGAGACTTCAGCCTGTGCCGCCGAGGCGGCGGCGAGGCGGGGTCCGAAAACGAGAAAACGGGCGCTACCGATGGACGCTTCCTTAGTAAAAGATTCCGAAATTGGCGAAGAGATAGGCCGCGATGTCGGGAACCCGGCCCGCGAGCTGATGCGAGTAATGACGCTGCGCTTCTTTCGTTATATACACTCGCGCAGCAAACCCTATCGCATCACCGTTGGAGGCAAGGCCTTCATCGTCAACCCGGGGGTCTTCACTCCCAGTTTCTATAACATCGTGAGCACCAAGGCGAGCGAGCTGCTGGCCATGAATTTAAGGGTTCAAATCGGGGCCCGGGTCCTCGACCTCGGGACGGGGACGGGCATACAGGGGATCTTCGCCTCTGACCGCGCGGCCCGAGTCGTCGGAACCGACATCAACCCTGACGCAGTGAAATGCGCCGCGAGAAATATCGAGCTCAATAACGTGACCAACATGGAAGTGAGGACCGGCGACCTTTTCGCCCCGGTAAAGGGCGAGCGGTTCGACCTCATAGTATGGCTGCCGCCGGCCTTCTTCGTCACTCCGCGCACGGTCGCGGAGCGGGCCTTCGCCTGCGACCGTAATGGTGAAGTGCTGGCGAGATTTTGCAGGGAAGCAACCGGCTATCTGAGCCCGGACGGGATGATCCAGTTCTCCTGTGTAGACAGGACGCGCCAGTTCATCCTGCACCATCTCGCGCTGAATGGTTTCCGATTCGAGCAGATAAAGAAGGTCAGACGTCTCCCGATGGAGACCTGTACGCAGTTTCTGGCCTGGCCTCGGTAGCAGGCAGCTCATATGCACATAGGAAACAGACTCCACTTCATAAAGAGCTACTTGAGCAAAGACGTAGAGGTGCGCCACTACCCGCCGGCCCTCGAAATCGAGGTGACCAACCGCTGCAACGAAGACTGCATAATGTGCCCGCGCAGTCAGATCACCCGCCCGTTCGGCAGTATGTCCATGGGCTTGCTGGACAAGATACTCGAAGAGATCGCCGGGCGCGTGGAGCTGATCAACCTGTTCCACTTCGGCGAGCCCCTGCTCCACCCGCGGCTGGGCGAGATGATCCGCCGGTGTAAGGAGGCGCGGGCCCGTGTGGTCATAACGACCAACGCCACGCTCCTGAACGAGAACAAGGCCAACGAGTTGATAGACACGGGCCTGGACATGCTGATCATCTCGCTCGACGCGGCGAGCCCGGACGTTTATTCGAAGATCAGGAGGCTGGGCGATTACACGAGCGTGATGGAAAACGTCGAATCCTTCCTGCTGCTGAAGGACCGGGCCGGTAAGGGCCCCTACACTCAGGTGCAGATGGTTTCACTGCGATCCAACCACCACGAGATCGACGCGTTCGTGGACCGGTGGAAAGGTAAGGCCGACAGCATTCGCATCAAGCATTTCTACAACACCGCGAACATCGGCCCTACGATCGACGAGCCCGATATCGGCCGCCCGTCCGCCCGGCCCTGCGTCATGCTCTGGCGAGAGCCCGTCATCTTGTGTGACGGGACCGTGCTCCCGTGCTGCGTGGACATGATAGGCGAGAAGCCCGTCGGCAACATCAACGAGAAGTCTCTGATGGAGATTTGGAACGACTCGGAGATGGTGGACATGCGGCAGAAGCATGTGGACGGGAAGCACCACGAGATCGACATCTGTCGTAACTGCCACGTCTTCCAGTTCAGGTGGCCATTCGTCGTCGGGAGCCTGCTGTTCAACGACATGACTCTGCGAAAGATGAGCACCGTGCTGGAAAACCTCGAAACCGTAAAGGGCGCGAAGAAGATTCGCTACTCATAAAAGTTATGAAATGTTTGATGATCATTCCCGCCTGGAACGAGAAGGACCTGTTCCCGGATAAGCTGGCCACGAGCGCAAGGCATTTGTGGCAGCCTCTTGGCATCCTCTACGTCGCCGCGCAGCTCGAACGCGACGGGCATGAGGTCAGGTTCATAGATGGGGCCCTGCACACGCATCAAAGCATTCTCGACGAGTTCGTAAAGATGTCGCCGCGGTTCGTCGGCATATACTCGAACATGCCGATTTGGAATATCGCGAAGCGTACGATCCATGACCTCAAGCAATTGAACCCCGACGTCTTCATCTCCGTGGGCGGCCCTACGGCGATCGGGTGGGGGCAGCGGTGCCTGGTCGAGGCCCCCGAACTCGACTGCGTTCACACGGGGGAAGGAGAGTCCTCGGCGCCCGGCGTACTGGAGCACATCGAGGGCAAGAGGCGGTTATCGGAGGTACCGGGGATAGTCTACAGGGATGAATCGGGGGAGATCAGGGCCAACCCGAACGCCCCTCCCATCAAGAACCTCGACGACGTTGCCTTCCCGGCGCGCCACCTGCTCGAAGACGTCAAGAAGTACCGGCCCATCCTGAGCTCCTTCCGGAAAGAGCCCGTGTTCACGATCTTCAGCTCCAGGGGCTGTACGCACCGCTGCTTGTTTTGCTTCCAGGCCGAGAAGGTCCGGGGGGTCAGGTTCCGCACGGCCAGGAACGTGGTCGACGAGATACAGGACGGCATCGAGAGGCTCGGCGCGCGGGAGTACAAGTTCCTCGACGACCTCTTTACCGTCAACCACCCGCGCGTTTTCGAGATCTGCAAAGAGATTAAGCGCAGGGGGCTGAAGTTCCCCTGGTTCGTATCGGGGCGCGTAGACACAGTGAACAAACGATTGCTGAGCGCGATGCGGGAAGCAGGGTGCTACGGCATCTTGTTCGGGGTCGAAAGCGGAGTGCAGAAGAACCTCGACATGCTCCGTAAGGGGCAGACCGTCGAGCAGATCAGGCGCGCCGTTAGAGACGCGAAGTCGGTCGGCATGAAAGTGAACACTCCGTTCATTTTCGGCATCCCGGGAGAGACGTTCGAAGAGGGATTAGAAACGATCGACTTCGCCATTGAGCTGAACGGCGACATCGCCAACTTTCACACGCTCGCGCCTTACCCCGGCACCGAGCTCTATGATCACGTAGACCGCTACGGGATGATGTCGGAAAACTACGAGGACTACACCTTCGAGGCGGCAGGGTTTGTCCCCTATACCATGACGCGGGAGCAGGTGCTTCAGCTCAAGGAGCTGGCTTTCAAGAAGTTCTACCGGCGGCCGGGGTACATGGTCGAACAATTACTCAAGGTTCGCTCGAAGTATGAATTGCAGGCTTTGCTCACGGGAGCTATGTCGCTCGCGCGGATACACATGAGCAATAACGTGTTCGTCGGCCACGCGGCGCAGAAAGGCCGCTTCAAAGGTGAAGCCGTCGTTAAGGGCTCGACGCGCGACTGAGGATGACCTTATGGATTTACGGAGACAGCCTCAAGTTTTACGGAAGACCGAAGCGTGTGTCCTGGGGGCGGGCGTGACAGGCCTGGCGGCCGGTTTGACCCTGCGGCGGCACGATGTCGATACGGTCGTTGTGGAGAGCGCGAGCGCCGTGGGCGGGCTGGCCCGCACCCTCTCCCGTAACGGTTTTCGTTTCGACCTGGGTGGCCATCGATTCTTCACGAAGAACGAGTCCATTAACCGGTTCATCGATGACCTCATGGGCGACGAGATGATAAACGTGGTCCGCAAGAGCAGCATCTTTTACGACGGCAAGTTCTTCGATTACCCTCTCCGCACCTCCAACGTTTTGATGAATCTTGGGGTCGCAAACAGCCTCAAGGTCGTCTCGGATTACGCATGGACCAGGACGAAACGGATGGTCCATGACAGGCCCACGGCGACGGTCGAGGACTGGATGATCGACCAGTTCGGCGAGACGCTTTACAAAATCTTCTTCCAGTCTTACACCGCGAAAGTATGGGGGCTGCCTGCCAATCAGCTCTCCCAGGAATGGGCGGGGCAGCGCATAAGAGGGTTCTCGCTGACCACGGCGATTAAGCACGCGCTGTTCAAGTCTTCAAAGTCTCGGCCCAAGACGCTCATCGACAAGTTCACCTACCCCAGGATGGGGATAGGCCGCATCTGCGAGCGCATGGCGGAAGAGATAGAGCGGTACGACAACATATACCTGAATTCGCCCGTCTCGAGGCTCAACCATGAGGGGCGGTACGTAACGAGCGCGGAGTTCGATTACAACGGCACCGGCGTAAGAGTTATGGCGGACAATTTCATCTCTAGCATGCCGCTCACGGCCATGCTCGGGCTTATGAACCCGAAGCCTCCGCGCAAGGTCATGGAAGCAGCCGCAGCGATCAGCTTCAGAGGACTCATCGTGGTACATCTGGCGATAGACCGCGATAGACTGAACGACCAGACCTGGATCTACATACAGGAGCCGAGCAGCATCGTCTCGCGGGTCCATGAGCCGAAGAACTGGAGCGAGGCCCTGGTCCCGGAAGGCAAGACGTCGCTTGTCGTGGAGATTCCGAGCTCGCCCGGCGAAGAGCTTTGGAACAAGAGCAACGACGAGATTGCGAAGCTCGCAATAGACTCGATCGAGAGGGAGATGAAGTTCGCCAGGTCGAGCGAAATACTGGACGCCTACGTCATCCGCCTGCCCAAGGCGTACCCGGTTTACCACCTCGGGTACGAGGAAAAGCTGAACGTGCTGCTCGACTATCTCCGCGGGTTCAAGAACCTGCAGACGGTGGGCCGCGCCGGCCTGCACAAGTACGCCAACATTGACCACTGTTTGGAATGCGGGATTCTGGCGGCGAAGAATACTTTCGGCGCGTCCTACGATCTGAGCTTCGTCAATTCGGAACGAGAGTACCTCGAAGAAGCCGCGTCGTAAGGCCCGGAGATGCCCGGAAATGGAAGAAGCGCTTTACGAGGAGCTGCAGCAGATAGAGAACGTGCACTGGTGGCTCGTGGCCAGGCGCGAGATCTTCCTCCATTTCCTTCGCAAAGCGGCGACGGAAGAAGGCAGGCCGCCGCTCGTGCTCGACTGCGGATTCGGGACGGGCGGCCTGATCGGCAACCTCGCGGACTTCGCGCAGCCCATAGGAGTCGACATGCAGGCGAGGGCGGTTACAGACTGCCGCAACCAGTGGGGCGCCCGCGTAGTGCAGGCGAGGGCCGAGGCCCTTCCGTTCAAGGCGGGGGCCTTCGATATAGTCTGCGCCTTCGACGTGCTGGAGCACCTGGACGACGACATCGGGGCTTTGAAGCACTGGTTCGAGCTGTTGAAGCCCAACGGCCAGCTCTTCCTGAGCGTCCCGGCCTACAACTACCTGTGGGACGCTCAAGATGATCTGGCCAACCATAAAAGGCGGTACCTCCTCGGGCAACTCCGAGGCAGGCTGCTCGAAGCTTGTTTCACCATCAGGAAACTCACGTATTTCAACACCCTTCTGTTTCCGATGGTGCTGAGTGTCAGACTGATGAGAAAGGTGCAGAAGATGATAAGGCCCGAGAATATGAGCCTATCAGATTTCAGTTTGACCAAACCGGGAAGAGTAAACGACCTGCTCATGCAAGTTTTCATAAGCGAACTGAAGCTGCTCGACAGGGTGAGCTTTCCATTCGGAGGATCTATATTCTGCATCGCCAGGCGACCCAAACCGTAAAGAGGAGAAAAGGCCATGGACCCTAGACTGGATCATGTATTGTTAGTCAATCTACCCTATTACGAGGACATCTTTGGGCGGGCGACGGTAAAGGCGGCCGTGTCGCCGACCACCATCATTATGAGTTTCGCCACCATTGCGCCGGCGGTGCGTGAGCTGGGCTGCGAGGTGAGAATTCTTGACCTCAACCTCGGCACTGACCCCGCGACTCAATTCAAGAACGTATTGCAGGAGTTCCGGCCGGGGTTCATAGGATTTACGTTCACCACAGCCATATTTCACCTGGCTCAACGCTACGCGGCGGCGG
>Ga0126311_10000394_pt1 | contig 20784 bp, 20 predicted proteins | sample Plot61_FD_92539 | JGI IMG/M metagenome (GOLD analysis project Ga0126311, IMG submission 92539) | Serpentine soil microbial communities from UC McLaughlin Reserve, CA, USA - Plot61 | ecosystem: Environmental > Terrestrial > Soil > Grasslands | place: USA: UC McLaughlin Reserve, Lake County... | reverse complement strand
TGCTCGACGAGGACGGTGTCGTCCATGTCGCGAAGCTCAATTGCCTTCGTACCAGCCATCACCCGTCCTCCCGCATCACAAATCTGGTCTTGACCGGGAGCTTGTGCCCGGCGAGGCGCATCGCCTCGCGGGCGAGCGGCTCCGGCACGCCGGCCAGCTCGAACATCACGCGACCCGGCTTCACGACGGCGACCCACCCTTCGGGGGACCCCTTGCCGGAGCCCATGCGGGTCTCGGCCGGCTTCTTCGTATACGGCTTGTCGGGATAGACGTTTATCCAGACCTTGCCGCCACGCTTGATCTTGCGCGTCATCGCGATACGAGCAGCCTCGATCTGACGGTTCGTCAGCCAGCCCTCGTCGAGCGCCTTGAGGCCGTACTCGCCGAACTGGACCTTGACCTGTCCGCGCGAGAGCCCGCGGCGCCGGCCGCGGTGCTGCTTGCGGAACTTCACACGCTTGGGAGAGAGCATCAGCGCGTCACCTCAGGGGCACGGGGTCCACTGCGACCGCCGCCGGGACCGCCGGGACCACGACCGCCGCCCGGACCGCCGCCGCGACCACCCGGACCGCCACCGCGACCACCAGGCCCACCGGGACCGCCGCCACGACCGCCGGGGCCGCCACCGCGACCACCCGGACCGCCACCGCGACCACCAGGCCCACCCGGACCGCCACCGCGACCACCGGACCCACCCGGCCCGCCACCGCGACCACCCGGACCGCCGCCACGACCGCCGGGGCCGCCACCGCGACCACCCGGACCGCCACCGCGACCACCGCGACCACGACCGTCACCGCGCTCACCGCGGCGACCGCGGTCGGGCGCCTGCGGCGCCTCGTCCATCTGCGTGAGATCGGCGCCGGTGTAGCCCTCGGGCATGATCTCGCCCTTGTTGATCCAGCACTTCACGCCGATGCGGCCGAACGTGGTTCTGGCCTCGTGGAAGCCGTAGTCGATGTCCGCGCGCAGGGTGTGCAGCGGGACGCGACCGTCCGAGTAGCCCTCGGTGCGCGCCATCTCGGCGCCGCCGAGGCGACCGGACACCTGAACCTTGACGCCCTTCGCGCCGGAGCGCATGGCGCTGGTGAGCGCGCGCTTCATCGCACGGCGGAAGGCGACGCGGTTCTGCAGCTGCTCGGCGATCGACTGCGCGACGAGGCGGGCGTCGAGCTCCGGGCGCTTGATCTCAAGGATGTTGACCTTGACCTGCTTGTTGGTGATCTTGTGCAGGTCGCGGCGCAGCGCGTCGACCTCGGATCCGGACTTGCCGATCACGATGCCCGGACGCGCCGTGTTGATGTTGACCTCGACCTCGTTCGCGTTCTTGCGAATCGTGATGTCCGAGAGTCCGGCGTGCGCGAGGCGACCGATGATGTGTCTGCGGATCTGGATGTCCTCGAACAGGTAGTCCGAGAAGTCCTTCTCGTTGAACCAGTTCGCCTTCCAGTCGTGGATATAGCCCACGCGGAGGCCCTCGGGATGAACCTTTTGTCCCATGGTCTCGTTACCCCTTCGGCGTGAGCAGGATCGTCAGATGGCTGGTGCGCTTGCGAATCGGCGTGGCGCGACCCATCGCGCGCGGCCGGAAGCGCTTGAGCGTCGGACCTTCGTCGGCGTGCGCCGCCTTGATGAAGAGATCCTCGCCGTCGAGCTCGTGGTTGTGCTCGGCGTTGGCGACGGCCGACTCGAGCACCTTGCTCCAGTCGCGCGCCACGGCACGGGGCGTGAACTGCAGGATCGCGCGTGCCTCCTCGACCGACTTGCCGCGGATGTGGTCGCAGACGAGGCGCGCCTTTCGCGCGGACGAGCGGACGTACTTGGCCTGCGCGCGGACCACGAGCTCCGGCTCGGCGTCGCGCTTGCGCGGCGTCGCCTTCGGCTTGTCCTTGGCGGCTCTTCTCGCGCTCGCTCTCGACGCTCTTCTGGCTCTCGCTCTCGGAGCCGGCGCGTCCTCGGTCGCGTCGTCGTCCGACGCGGCCTCGGCTCTTCTCGCCGCTCTTCTGCGTCTCGGTCTCGGCGCAGGGGCCTCCGCGGCCTGCGTCTCCGCAGCCGGCGTCTCCTCGACCGGGGCCTCGGGGGCCTCGGGCTCGGTGTTCTCGGTCGTGTCCTTCTCGTCTGCCATGAAGATCTGTGCTTACTGGTTAGCGGCGCTTGCCGGTCTGGGTGTGGCCACGGTAGAGGCGCGTGGGCGCGAACTCGCCGAGCTTGTGCCCGACCATCGACTCGCTGATGAAGACCGGCACGTGCTTGCGCCCGTCGTGCACCGCGATCGTGTGCCCGACCATGTCGGGGAAGATCGTCGACGTACGCGACCAGGTCTTGATCATCTGCTTCGTGTTGGCGGCGTTCATTCTCTCGATTCGCGCCATCAGGCGCTCTTCGACGAACGGGCCTTTTTTGCTCGAGCGGCTCATTGTCTAGTCCCTCAGCGCTTCTTCCCGCGGCGGCGGCCACGGACGATGTAGCGGTCGGATGCCTTGCCCTTCTTGCGCGTGCGATACCCGAGCGTCGGCACGCCCCATGGCGTCACAGGGTGACGACCGGGCGTGGTCGAGCCCTCGCCGCCACCGTGCGGGTGGTCGACCGGGTTCATCGCGGTGCCGCGCGTCTGCGGGCGCACGCCGAGGTGGCGCTTGCGTCCCGCCTTGCCGATCTTGACGTTCTGGTGATCGGCGTTGCCGATCGTGCCGATCGTCGCGCGGCACTCGGCCCGCACCAGCCGCATCTCGCCGGAGGGCAGGCGCAGGGTGACCATCTCGCCATCCTTCGCGAGCAGCTGGATGCTGGTGCCGGCGGAGCGGCCGAGCTGGCCACCGCGGCCGGGCGTCAGCTCGACGTTGTGGACGACCGTACCCGCGGGGATGTTCTCCAGCGGGAGGCAGTTGCCGACGCGGATCTCCGCGTCGGGGCCGCTGGCGACCATCGCACCCACGGCGAGTCTGCTCGGCGCCAGGATGTAGCGCTTCTCGCCATCGACGTAGTGCAGCAGCGCGATGTAGGCGGAGCGGTTCGGGTCGTACTCGATATGCGCGACCTTCGCCGGGACCCCGTCCTTGCGGCGCTTGAAATCGATGCGACGGTACAGGCGCTTGGCGCCACCACCACGGTGGCGGGCGGTCTTGCGCCCACGCGCGTTGCGGCCGCCGGACTTGGTCAGGCCCTCGACGAGGGACTTCTCCGGCTCGCTGCGCGTGATCTCCGCGAAGTCGGGATAGGTGACGAAGCGCCGGCCCGGGCTCGTCGGCTTCGGCTTGCGAATCGGCATTACTCGGTGCCCTCCAGGCCCTGGAAGATCGGGATCGTGTCGCCGGGTGCGAGCTGCACGATCGCCTTCTTCCACGTGCGTGTGCGACCGGCGTAGATGCCGCGACGCTTCGGCTTGCTCTTGACCGACACGGTGCGCACGTCGCGGACCTTGACGTCGAACAGTTGCTCGACTGCCTGGCGGATCTGCGTCTTGTGCGCGTCGCTGTGGACGCGGAACGTGTACTTGCCGATCTCCGCCTGCACGAACGACTTCTCGGAGACGACGGGACGGATGATGACCTGGCTTGCGTCCATGACTAGGCCACCTCCTCCGCGACGAGCGTCTCGCCCTTGGCGCGGGCGGTGATCTGCTCCAGCGCGGCCTCGGAGATCAGGACCGATGCGGCGCCGATCAGGTCCGCGACGCCGGCGTCCTCCGCCGGCATGACGAGCACACGCCAGAGGTTGCGGAACGAGAGCCCGGCGCTGGCCTCCTCGGCGTCGAGCAACACGAGCGTCGCGAGCGGCTGGCCCCAGTCGTTCAGCAGCTGTGAGGCCTGCTTGCTCGACGGCGCGTCGAAGGTCGCAGCGTCGAAGACGGCGATCGAGCCGCGGTCGGCGTGGACCGACAGCGCGCTGCGCAGCGCGGCGCGGCGCGCCTTGCGGTTGACCTTGAAGGTGTAGTGGCGCGGGCTCGGCCCGAAGACGGTGCCGCCGCCCTTCCAGATCGGCGAGCGCGAGGAGCCGGCGCGAGCGCGGCCGGTGCCCTTCTGGCGCCACGGCTTTGCGCCACCGCCGCGGACGTTGCCGCGGGTCTTCGTCGCGGCCGTGCCCTGGCGCAGCGCGTTCAACTCTGCGCGCACAACCTCGTGCACGAGCGGACCGTTGAACTTGACCGCGAAGACCGCGTCGTCGAGCGTCACGTCGCCGCCGCCGATTCTCGGAGCCTTAGGCATCGGTGCGAACCTCCACCGTGCCGCCGCGCGGGCCGGGAACGGCCCCGCGGACGAGCAGCAGGTTGTCTCTGGCGATGACCTCGACGACCTCGAGGCCCTTCTGCGTGATGCGCTTGTTGCCCATCTGACCCGGGCCGCGGATGCCCTTCATCACGCGTGCCGGCCAGGCGGACGCGCCGATCGAGCCCGGAGCGCGCACGTTGTGCGAGCCGTGGGACTTCGGACCAGCGGCGAATCTGTGGCGCTTGATCGTGCCCTGGAAGCCCTTGCCCTTGGAGGTCCCGGAGATCTTGACCTTCTGGCCGGGCTCGAAGACTTCGACGGTGACCGTCTCGCCGACCTGCAGCTCCCCGGCCTCGTCGCGGAACTCGACGAGGTGGCGGTGGGCGGAGGCGTCGGCCTTCTTGAGGTGGCCGAGCTCGGCGCGCGTGAGCTGCTTCTCGCGGCAGACGCCGAAGGCGAGCTGTACGGCCTCGTAGCCGTCGCGGTCGTGCGTGCGGATGCCGGTGACCGGGCACGGCCCAGCCTCGAGCACGGTGACGCGCTCAACGCGGCCGTCATCGAGGAAGCGCTGTGTCATGCCGAGCTTCTTGGCGAGGATCGCAGCCATGACTAGGACGCCAGCCGGATCTCGATGTCGACGCCGGCGGGCAGGTGGTCGAGCCGCTGGAGCGAGTCGACCGTCTTCGGCGTCGGCTGGTGGATGTCGATCAGCCGCTTGTGCGTGCGGATCTCGAAGTGCTCGCGCGAGTCCTTGTCCTTGAAAGGCGAGCGAATCACGCAGTAGACGTTCTTCTCGGTCGGAAGCGGCACGGGTCCGGACACGGTCGCGCCGGTGCGGGTCGCCGTCTCGACGATCTCTCTCGCCGCCGTCTCGATCGCGGAGTGATCGTAGGACTTGAGGCGAATGCGGATCTTGTTCTGAGCCAGGGTTGCCACGGGAGCCTTTGGTTCTTTCCGTCCGGTGTCTGGTGTGTCGTCTTGAGTGGTTCGCTGCGTGCGTGAGGCGAGTCCCCGGGTGTGCTGCGGGACCCGCCCCTGCGTCGTATGACTTGACTTCGTAGTGGCGGCGGGCCTGGCCCGCCGCCGTCACTGCTGAATCGTTACTGGATGACCTCGGTCACCACGCCGGAGCCGACCGTGCGGCCACCCTCGCGAATCGCGAAGCGGAGACCCGGGTCCATGGCGATCGGCTGGATCAGCTCGATCTCCATCTGGACGTTGTCGCCCGGCATGACCATCTCGGTGCCCTCGGGGAGGTTCGCCACGCCCGTCACGTCCGTCGTGCGGAAGTAGAACTGCGGGCGGTAGCCGGTGAAGAACGGCGTGTGACGGCCGCCCTCCTCCTTCTTGAGGACGTAGACCTCGGCCTTGTACTTCGTGTGCGGCGTGATCGAGCCCGGTCTGCAGAGAACCTGACCGCGCTCGATCTCCTCGCGCTTGGTGCCGCGCAGGAGGCAGCCGACGTTGTCGCCCGCGCGACCCTCGTCGAGGATCTTGCGGAACATCTCGACGCCGGTGACGACGGTGTTCGTCGTGTCCTTGATTCCGACGATCTCGACCGTGTCGCCCGTTCTGACGATGCCCTGCTCGATGCGGCCCGTCGCGACGGTGCCGCGGCCGGTGATCGAGAAGACGTCCTCGACCGGCATCAGGAAGGGCTTGTCGAGCTCGCGGACGGGCTCGGGGATGTAGGAGTCGAGCGCAGCTGCGAGCTCGACGATCTTGTCCTTGTACGCCTCGTCGCCCTCGAGCGCCTTCAGCGCCGAACCCGTGATGAACGGGATGTCGTCGCCGGGGAAGTCGTACTCGGACAGCAGCTCGCGCACCTCGACCTCGACGAGCTCGAGCAGCTCCTCGTCGTCGACCATGTCGGCCTTGTTGAGGAACACGACGATGTAGGGCACGCCGACCTGGCGGGCGAGCAGGATGTGCTCGCGCGTCTGCGGCATCGGGCCGTCGGCGGCCGACACGACCAGGATCGCGCCGTCCATCTGCGCGGCGCCCGTGATCATGTTCTTGACGTAGTCGGCGTGGCCCGGGCAATCGACGTGGGCGTAGTGCCGGTTCTCCGTCTGGTACTCGACGTGCGAGGTGGCGATCGTGATCCCGCGCTCCTTCTCCTCCGGAGCGTTGTCGATCTCTTCGAAGCTCCGGGCCTCGCCGCCCATCTTCTCCGCCAGCACGGTGGTGATGGCAGCGGTCAGCGTCGTCTTGCCATGGTCGATGTGACCGATGGTGCCGACGTTGACGTGCGGCTTGTCGCGCTCGAACTTCTCCTTCGCCACTTTGGGTTCGCTCCTTGTGAAGTCGGGGTGGTCCGCCTCGCAGGGCGAACCTCGGAAATCTATCTCAACCGCCGCGCTCGCGCCGATCCAACGGCGCTGCGGGGCGAATTCCCTGCTCAGGCGGCCTGCTCGCCTCCCGAGCGGGACTCGACGACCTTCTCGGCGATGTTCGGCGGCACCTCTTCGTAGCTCTCGAACACCATCGTGTACGTCGCACGCCCCTGCGTGTTGGAGCGCAGGTCGGTCGAATAGCCGAACATCTCCGACAGCGGCACGCTGCCGGTTACGACCTGGGCGTTGCCGCGCGGCTCCATTCCGTGGACGCGACCGCGGCGGCGGTTGAGGTCGCCGATCACATCGCCCATGAACTCCTCGGGCACCACGACCTCGACGGCAAAGATGGGCTCCAGCAGGACGGGCTTGGCGCGGCGCGCGGCCTCCTTGAAGGCGAGCGAGCCGGCGACCTTGAAGGCGATTTCGGAGGAGTCCGTGTCGTGGTACTTGCCGTCGACGAGCGTCACGCGGATGTCGACCATCGGGTAGCCGGCCTTGACGCCCGTGTCGAGCGCCTCCTCGATGCCCTTCTCGACGGCGGGGATGAACTCCGACGGGATCGACCCACCCTTGATTCTGTTGATGAAGTCGAAGCCCTCGCCGGGAGCCGGCTCCATGTCGATGTAGACGATGCCGTACTGGCCCGAGCCGCCGGTCTGACGCACGAAGCGGCCCTCGACTCTCTTGGCCTCGCCGCGGACCGTCTCGCGGTAGGAGACCTGCGGGCGGCCGACGTTCGCGTCGACTCTGAACTCGCGCAGCATGCGGTCGACGAGCACCTCGAGGTGCAGCTCGCCCATGCCGGAGATCTCGGTCTGGCCGGTCTCTTCGTTCGTGCGAACCTGGAACGTCGGATCCTCCTCGGCGAGGCGGCCGAGGGCAACGCCCATCTTCTCCTGGTCGACCTTCGTCTTCGGCTCGATCGCGACCTTGATGACCGGCTCGGGAAACTCGATCATCTCGAGCTTGATCGGTCTGTCGGGGGCGCACAGCGTGTCGCCGGTGGTGACCTGCTTGATGCCCACGGCGGCGGCGATGTCGCCGGCCGAGACGTCCTCGAGGTCGACGCGTTCGTTCGCGTGCATCTCGAGGATGCGACCGACGCGCTCGGTCTTCCCGCTGGAGACGTTGAGGACGCGCGAGCCTGCCTCCAGCTTGCCGGAGTAGACGCGGAAGTAGGTGAGCTTGCCGACGTACGGGTCGGCGGCGATCTTGAAGGCGAGCGCCGAGAACGGCGCGTCGTCGGCTGCGTCGCGCGTGGCGGTGCGGCCCTCGTCGTCGCCCTTGACCGGCTCGATCCCCTCGACCGGCGGCACGTCGAGCGGCGACGGCAAGTAGTCGATGATCGCGTCGAGCAGCGGCTGCACGCCCTTGTTCTTGAACGAGGAGCCGCACAGGACCGGGGTCATCTTGAGCTCGAGGCTCGCCTTGCGGATCGCCTGCTTGAGGCGCTCGGCCGGGATCTCGGCCTCCTCGAGGATCAGCTCGACGATCCCGTCGTCGTAGTGGGAGACCTCCTCGAGCAGGTGCTCGCGGGCGGCGGCGGCCTCGTCAGCGAGGTGCTCGGGGATCTCGACCGTCTCCTGCTCTCTGCCGAGGTCGTCCTTGTAGACGATCGCCTTGTTCTCGACGAGGTCGATGATGCCGCGGAATTCGCCCTCAGCGCCGATCGGCAGCTGGATCGGCACCGGGTGGGCGCCGAGGCGATCGATCATCGTCTGGACGCCGCGCGAGAAGTCCGCGCCGATACGGTCCATCTTGTTGATGTAGGCGATGCGGGGAACGTGGTACTTGTCGGCCTGGCGCCAGACGTTCTCCGACTGCGGCTCGACGCCGGCGACGGAGTCGAACAGCGCGACCGATCCGTCCAGCACGCGCAGTGAGCGCTCGACCTCGACGGTGAAGTCAACGTGGCCGGGCGTGTCGATGATGTTGATGCGATGGCCGTCCCACTCGCAGGCGGTCGCAGCCGACGTGATCGTGATGCCGCGCTCCTGCTCCTGCTCCATCCAGTCCATCGTCGCCGCGCCCTCGTGCACCTCGCCGAGCTTGTGAGTGCGCCCGGTGTAAAAGAGGATGCGCTCAGTCGTCGTCGTCTTACCGGCGTCGATGTGAGCCATGATCCCGATGTTTCGGGTTCTGTCGAGGGCGTACTTGCGGGGCATCTGGTTCGGTCTCTTCTTCTCAGCGTTCGGTGGTGGCGCGGTGGGCACAAAAATGGGCCCAGTGGGCCCGGTCGTGACGTGGAATGTCGTCCCGGGGTGCGCGTGTTATCGAGTGGAAGTCTCCATGGCTCGTGACCTCCTTGTGGAGAGACGCGCACAACTGGCGCGCACTCACCGGAGGCGGCGAGGGAATATAGCAGAGGAACTGCGGACGGACCGGCCGGTGGGTGCCCGCCGCGACGGGACTTGCAGAACGACGAAGCGCCGCTCGACGGCGGCGCTCCAAGGCGGTGCTGCGAAGCTCAGACTGGCGCTACCAGCGGTAATGAGCGAAGGCCTTGTTGGCCTGCGCCATGCGGTAGATGTCGTCCTTGCGCTTGTAGGCGGAGCCCTGCTGCGACTGCGCGTCGAGCAGCTCATTGGCAAGCCGCTGCGCCATCGTCTTCTCGCGGCGCTGGCGTGCGAACTGGACGAGCCAGCGGACAGCGAGCGTGCGGGCGCGACGCGATGGCACCTCGACGGGCACCTGGTACGTCGCACCGCCGACGCGGCGGGAGCGAACCTCGAGCGACGGCGTGAGCGTCTTGATCGAAGCCTCGAGCTGCTCGATCGGATCTCTGCCGGTGCGCTCGCCGATGATCGCGAGCGCGTCGTAGACGATCCGCTCGGCGGTCGACTTCTTGCCGTCGAGCATCACGCGGTTGACGACTTGCTGGACGAGGCGGGAGCGATGGATCGCGTCCGGCTCGATCGTCCGGATGGAGGCTGCTGCGCGGCGCGGCATTACTTGGCCTTCACGCCGTACTGGGAGCGGGCCTTCTTGCGGTCGCTGACGCCGGCGGCGTCGAGCGTCCCGCGCACGACCTTGTAGCGCACGCCCGGCAGGTCCTTGACGCGACCGCCGCGGACGAGCACGACGGAGTGCTCCTGCAGGTTGTGGCCCTCGCCCGGGATGTAGACGGTGACCTCCATGCCGTGCGTGAGACGCACGCGGGCGACCTTGCGCAGCGCCGAGTTCGGCTTCTTCGGCGTGGTGGTGTACACGCGGGTGCAAACGCCGCGGCGCTGCGGGGCAGCGACCTTCTTCTTGCGCCCCTTGCCGGACTTGAGGCCCGGAGTGGCAAGCTTCTTCTTCGGCGTCTTGCGTCCCTTGCGGACGAGCTGGCTAGTCGTAGGCATGTGGCGCGAGATCGTAGCAGCGGGCGGCAGGTGGTGACGCCCGCACCGTGCGAGCGGCCCGGCGGACCTGCTCGGCAACCGTCAGTGCACGAGCTCGCGGCCGCGCAGCGCGAGCCAGAACTCGATTCGGTCCCGCGCGTTCGAGAGGCTGCGACCGGTGAGCTCCTCGACGCGGCGCATGCGGTAGCGGAGCGTGTGGCGGTGGCAGTAGAGCCGCTTCGCCGCGCGCTCCCATTGGCCGTTCTCCTCGATGAACGCCTCAAGCGACCGCATCAGCTCGCCGCCGTAGGCGCCCTCGCTCTGCTCAATTGGCGCGAGGATCGAGTCGCAGAAGAGCCGCAGCGCGTCGTCGTCCTGCAACGCAAGCAGCAGCTGGAAGGAGCCGAGGTCGCGATAGGTCGCGACCACCGCGTGCACAGCGTCGCCCCGGCCGGCCACGGCGGGAGCGCCGCCGTTGGCTTCCGCCCCACGGCCGTCCATCGCTGCCAACGCGCGTGCCTCCAGCGCGCAGCGCGCCTCGTGGAACGACCGCCGCGCCTGCGCGCCACCGACGGCGCGACCCGCGCCAAGCCGGACATCCATGTCGAGCGTGCGCGCGACGCGCCCGCCGACGCGCTCGGCCAGCGCGAACAGCTCCTCCTCATCCAATCCGGGCACGAGCGCGCACGCCAGCCCCTCCGAGCGCGCCACCAGGCCCTGCGTCGCCTCGCCGCGCAGCGCCATCGCGAGCGCGACCTCCGCCTCGCCGAGCGCGGCCCCGCCCGGGCGCGGTGCTGCGAGCACGATCGCGCCGACGTGCTCGGACAGCCCGAACGGCTCGAGCCGGCGGACGAGCTCCGGGCCGGCGAGGTCTCCGCTGACGATCGCGTTCAGCACGTCGCCGGCGAGCCGCCGCTCGGTGTCCTCCGCGATCCGCCGGCGCAGCAGCTCGAGCGCGACGATCGTGACGGCCTGGTGCAAGGTGAGCCGGTCCAGCTCGGAGAAGCCGTCCTCGTCCTTGACGGCGACGAGCCACGCCTGCAGCGGCGCGCCGCCCTCCGTGTCGCCCAGCTCCCGCGCGCCGCTCGCGCGCACCGGCAGCACGAGGGCGCGGCCGGCGAGGGCGGCTGCGCTGGGCGCGAAGCTCTGGCGCTCCCCTGCCCGCGCGCGCGTGGCCAGCTCGGCGCCGAGCTCGGCGAGCGCCTCGTCGTCGAGCTCCTGGCGGAAGGCGCGCCGCACGAGCAGCGTTCCGCGCGCGTCGTAGGCGAGCACGCTGCCGCCGATCAGCGTTGCGAGCGCCGCGACGACCGCGTCGAGCCCGCGCTCGGCGAGCACGATCCGCTCGAGCCGCTCGTGCGCCGCGATCGCGCGGCGCAGAACCGCGTACTGCTCGTTGACGAGCCGGCTGAAGGCTGCCTCCGTGACGGCGATGAAGGGCACGTCGTAGGGCACCTCGACGAGCGGCAGGTCGCGCTCGCCGGCGGCAGCGATGATCGCGTCGGGGACGCTTCTGTGCGAGAAGCCGGTGCCGAAGCCGAGACCGGCGAGCTGGTGATCTGCGAGCAGGTGGACGAACGCGCGCTGGCGCTTGGGCGTGTCGAGCTGAAGCCCTGTCGTCAGCAGCAGCTCGCCGCCGGACATCCACGGCGTCGGGTCCTCCAGCTCGGAGATGTGGACCCAGCGGACGGGCGCCTCAAGGCTCGCCTCGCCAGCCAGCAAGCGCAGGTCGAGGCCGCGCACCAGCTCGTTGACCGTCAGCACGTGATCGCCCCGGTGCTCATGTTCTCCGCACGCCCTCGCGACGCGTCCCGCCTCTGACGTGCATCCGGCGCGTCGCTTCCTCGAGCACCGGTCGCAGCACCGCCTCGATCTCCTCGAACTGCTCGGGCCCGGCGATCAGCGGCGGCGAGAGCTGGATCACCGGATCGCCGCGATCGTCGGCGCGGCAGATCAGGCCGCGGCGGAAGAGCTCGCCGGAGAGGAAGCCGCGCAGCAGCGTCTCGGCCTCGTCGTCGTCGAACGTCTCCCTCGTATCGCGGTCCTTGACGAGCTCGATCGCGTGGAAGTAGCCGGCACCGCGCACGTCGCCGACGATCGGGATGTCGTGCAGCGACTCGAGCATCGCGCGGAAGGGCGCCTCGTTCGCACGCACGTGCTGGAGGATGCCTTCCCTCTCGTACGCGTCGATCGCGGCGAGCGCGACCGTCGTCGAAATCGGATGGCCGGCGAACGTGAAGCCGTGCAGGAAGGTGTCGGCCCCATGCATGAACGGCTCGGCGACACGGTCGGAGACGATCATCGCGCCGAGGGGGGCGATCGCGCTGGTGATGCCCTTCGCGGTTGTGATGATGTCGGGCTGGTAGTCGTAGCGCTGCGCGCCGAACCATGTGCCGAGACGGCCCCACGAGCAGATCACCTCGTCGGAGATCATCAACACGTCGAACTCGTCGCAGATCTCGCGGATCCGCTGGAAGTAGCCGTCGGGCGGGGTGAAGCAGCCGCCCGCGTTCTGGACCGGCTCCATGATCACGGCGCCGACCGTCTCCGGCCCCTCGAACAGGATGCGATCGCGCACGGCCTCCGCGAGCGCGGCCGGGTCGGCGCCGTCCGGCAGGCGGTAGACGTTCGTGTTGGGAACGTGGCAGCCGCCGGGGGTGAGCGGCTCGAACGGCGTGCGCAGTGCCGTGATCCCCGTCGCCGAGAGCGCCCCGAGCGAGGTCCCGTGGTAGGCGACCTCACGGGCGATGACCTTCGTCTTCTGCGGATTGCCGGTGGCCTTGTGGTAGGCCCGCGAGAGCTTCAGCGCCGACTCGACGGCCTCGCTGCCGCCGGTCGTGAAGAAGACGCGGTTGAGGTCGCCGGGCGTGAGCGAGGCGATCTTTGCCGCCAGCTCGATCGCCGGCGGATGCGCGTAGGACCAGGTGGAGAAGTAGTCGAGCTGCCGTGCCTGCTCGGCGCCGACCTGCGCGATATCGGCGCGGCCGTGGCCGAGGTTGACGCAGAACAGCGAGGAGAGGCCGTCGAGATAGCGGTTGCCCTGGTCGTCCCAGACGTAGCAGCCCTCACCACGAACGATGATCGGAATGTCCGCGTCCACGTAGGCGCCCATTCGCGTGAAGTGCATCCACAAATGCCGCTTCGCCAACTCCTGGAGCGTGGCCGTGGCGCCTGTCGCCGGGTGCCCCGTGGTCGCCATTCGCGATCTCTCCTCCTGCGTATACGCCTAGACGTACAACGGTACTCCCCGTTCACGCCGCGAAGCAACCATCCGCTCGGTAGACGAGCGGCTCAGCGGTTGTACGGCGCGTACAGCTTAGTGAGCTGCGGCGGGCGCGGACACGGCACGGACCGGCGCCGGGGTGAGCGCTGCCGCGACGATCACGAGCGCGAACGCGAAGCCCTGCAGCACGATGCCGAAGGCCGTGCCGGGGAGCGGATCGCCGAAGACGATGATGCCGCCGAGGATGCCGGAGACGTTTGCGGCTACGCCGGTGAGCGCGATCACGGGGACCGCCTCGCCCTCCTGGAGGCCCTTGGCCGAGGCGTAGAAGGCAGCGATCGAAGCAGCGACGGCGACGAGCGTCCACGGACTCAGCACCGCGCCGAGCAGGCCGTCGCCGACCAGGCCGGTGATCGCCTTGATCGCGACGTCCGATACGCCGAACAGCACACCGGCGGCGGCGCCGAGCATCACGCCGTGGTGATGATCCGGCGCCCCGATCCGCTTGCCCATGATCAACAGCGCTCCGACGGCCACGAAGCCGGCCTCGAACGCGATCATGCCCGGCAGCGAGAACTGCGATTGGGCGCCATTGACGTGCGGAAGCGTGACGCCGAGCAGCACGAGCCCAACCGCCGTAAGGCCGAGCCCAGCCCACTGCCGCGGGCCGACGGCGAAGCCGAAGATCCGCTCAGCCATGACGGCGAGCAGCACGACGCCCCCTGCCAGGACCGCCTGCACGACGGACATCGGCGCGAGTGCGAGCGCCGCGACATGCAATCCCCAGGCGCCGAGGGCCACGAGCATGCCGATCGCGAACCAGCGCGAGCGGAACAGGTCGCGCGCCGAGCGCAGCGGGTGATGGACGTGGACGGCTGGCGCCGAGTTCGCTCCACGATGCTTGTAGAGGAACGCGAGGTTCGTCGTGAATGCGCAGGCGAGCGCGAGCAGGATGCCGAGATAGATGGTCATATGGTCAGCGAGCCGCGTCCGGCGGCGGAAGCGGGCTCCTCACCATCATCGTCGGCAGTGCGGAGCGACCGCTTGAGTTCGTCCCCTGGATAGGGACAGGGTACCGGTCTGGATACCTGGGCGAAGCGGATCGAACTCCGTCGGCATAAGCGGATCGCGCTCCGCCGGCGCCGGCGATCGGCGCGTCCCGCGAGACTGTCGTGGTGGCCGACGACCCCGCGCGCCCCATCCTGCTCGTCGACGTCGACGGCGTGATCTCCCTGTTCGGCTTCGCGCAGCACGCGCGGCCGGCGGGACGCTTCGAGATGGTCGACGGCATCGCCCATTTTCTTTCGGCCACCGCCGGCGAACACCTTCGTTTGCTCGCCAACGCGTTCGAGCCGGTGTGGTGCACGGGGTGGGAGGAGAAGGCGAACGAGTACCTGCCCCATGCGCTCGGCCTCGACGGACCATGGCCGTATCTGTCGTTCGAGCGGGCGGCGGGACCGGGCCTCAGCGTGCAGGGCCACTGGAAGCTGGACGCGATCGACGCATACGCCGGGACCCGGCCGCTGGCGTGGATCGACGACGCCCACGGCGCGGCGTGCGAGGCGTGGGCGGCAGCGCGATCGGCACCTACCCTGCTCGTAACGACGGAGCCGACGGTGGGTCTGACCGCGAGCGAGGTCGAGCGCCTGCTCGCGTGGGTGGAGGCGCCGGCCGGTTAGCCCTCGCCGGCGAGGGCGGCGGCTCTGCGCTGCCAACCGGGCAGGCCGCGCTTCGCCTGCGGGCCGAGGATCGGAGCCCAGAGACGGGCGAGCGGACCGCGGATGTAAATCGTGTTGACAAGCCGGACGCCGCCGGGCTCGCCGTGCTGGGCGGGCAGCAGCTGCAGCTCGTGACGGTGGCCCATGCGCGCACCGGGCAGCCGGCTCTCGTCGGTGAAGACGCGCTCGGGCTCCACCTCCACGAGCGCGAAGCGAAGGCGCAGGCCGGTCCTGAAACGCACACGGGCGCGGGAGCCGACGGCGAACGGCTCGTCGAGCGAGGCAGCAGCCAGCGCGTCGTTCCAGCGGGGCCACGCGGATGCGTCGGTGTAGGCCTTCGACCAGACGGCGGCCGCCGTTGTGCCGAAAGCATCGTATGTGCTCGACGTGCTCCACACAGCGCGGGAACGCTAACCGGGACGCCGTCGCGAGGCGTCGATCGGCGGCCCGGCTCCATCGCATCACGACGCCGTTAGCCTCCTCGGCACGATGGGCGAGAGCCCCGAGCACCAGTTCCTCAAGCAGACCGTCCTCGACGTTCTGGAGGAGTTCTCACGCCTCCAGCTCTACGGTGTGACGGAGGCTGCGCGCAGACGCTTCGACTTCTCCTGCCGGCTCGAGCGCGACTGGACGCGGCTGCTCGCCGGACAGGCAGCGTGGCGCAACCAGGACGGCATCGAGAAGGACGTCCGCACCCTGCTGACCGACTCGGAGTCGGAGATCAAGGCGTTCGTCGTCCGCGACACTCTCGCTCACCGCCGCCTGGTGGACGAGGCGGTCGCCGACTTCAGTCGTCTCACCCCCATCGAGCCGTTTCGTTTCAAAACCTTCTGGGTGCCGAGCGACTTCGACGCCGACGACGAGCACCACCGCCGATACGTGCGCGACCGCCTGAGAGCCGAGATCGTCGACGACATCCTCTTCAAGGTCGTGTTCGGCCAGGTCGACGCGCAGAGCCTCCGCCCGCTGCTGGATACCACCGGGCGGATCGACCTGGTCGTGGCGCTGCTGGCCTACATCGCCGAACGCCCGCTGGACAACCGGGTCGGACCGTCGAGCGCGCTCGGCGTGAGCCCGAACACGATCGACCGGCGGCTGATCGCCCTCCAGACCGCCGGCCTGGTTCGCAACCTTCCGAGGACCCTCGTGGCCGAGGTCTCACCCGCCGGCCGGACCGTGCTCGACATCTTGGCTCGGCTCGACCTGGAGTCGTCGAGCGGGGTGCTGACGTCCGAGTTGGCGTACATCCTCGGTCGCTTGGGATGCCACGTGCCTGACGAGCTCGTGCTGGAGACGCTGTGGACGGCCGGACCGTCTACCCCCTTCGTCCGGCTCATGCAGGTGCTCGCGGCGACGAAGGAGGCCGGCGTTCGCTTCAGCGACCTCCACTACACGACGATCGCGGAGCAGAGCCTGATCCCGCCTGGCTACGAAGAGCCGTGGGCGCTCAATCACCCCGACCCGGGGGACGTGAGGGGTGCAGCCGCTCGAGCGGCATCCGATACGAGGGGACGACCCCCGCCTCGGTGACCCGCCGTGAAGCCGGGGCACCGAGCGCGGACGGTCCGTCGCAGGATGAGCTAGGAGTCGGACGAAGGCTCGTCCGGCACGTCGAGCTCGGCGAGCTCCTCGGCGAACCCGTGCGAGTCGCCGTTGCCACCGCCGATCCCGTCGAGCTCGGCGAGGTCGGCCTCGAGGCCGGGGCCGAAGCCCTGGAGGCCCTCGCCGTCCGTGAGGCCCAGCTCGGCCGCGAGGTCGTCGTGGTCGAGCAGCCCGACGTCGTCGATGCCGCGGGGGAGCGGCTCGGCCGGCTCGATCTCGATCCGCCGGTAGCGCTTCAGACCGGTGGCAGCCGGGATCAGCTTGCCGATGATGACGTTCTCCTTGAGACCGTTGAGGCGATCGATCTTGCCTTCGAGCGCCGCATCGGTGAGGACCTTCGTCGTCTCCTGGAAGGAAGCCGCCGAGAGGAACGAGTCGGTGTTGAGCGAGGCCTTCGTGATGCCGAGGATGATCTCTTCGGCCTGGGCCGGCTCGCCACCGGCGTCGATCACGACCTGGTTGATTCTCGCGTAGTCGTGGCGGTCGACGAAGACGCCCGGGAGCAGGTCGGTGTCGCCCTTCTGGTCGACCCGGACCTTCTTGAGCATCTGGCGCACGATCAGCTCGATGTGCTTGTCGTTGATGTCCACGCCCTGAGACTTGTAGACCTCCTGGACCTCCTTGACGAGGTACAGCTCGGTCTCGGTGCGGCCGCGGATCGCGAGCAGCTCGTGCGGGTAGACCGACCCCTCGTTGAGCTGCTTGCCCGGCTCGATCTTCTCGCCGTTCTCGACGAACAGGCGCGTGCGCCGCGGGAACGTGTGACGGTGCTCGTCGCCGCCGTCGTCGGTGATGACGACGGTGAGCGACTTGTCCGTCTCCTCGATCGTGACGGCGCCGCCGACCTCGGCGATCTTCGCCAAGCCCTTCGGCTTGCGCGCCTCGAACAGCTCGACGACGCGCGGCAGGCCGTGCGTGATGTCCGCGCCGGCGATGCCGCCGGTGTGGAACGTCCGCATGGTGAGCTGCGTGCCGGGCTCGCCGATCGACTGGGCGGCGATGATGCCGACCGCGTCGCCGATCTGCGCGAGGTTGCCGGTCGCCATCGAACGGCCGTAGCAGGCCTGGCACACGCCGGTCGGCGCCTCGCACTTCAGCACCGAGCGGACGGGGACCTTGAGGCCCTTCTCCTCGCCCAGCGCCTCGTACAGCGCCGCGAGGTCCGCGCGCTCGATCTCCTGGCCCTTCTCGAGCAGCTGTCTTCTCGCAACCGTTCTTCTGCCGAAGTTGACGGCGGCGATGCGCCCGATCAGGTTGTCGTTGGGCTCGTCGCCCGCCTTGTGCAGGAACAGCTCGACGTACTCCTCGGTGCCGCAATCCTCCTGACGGATGATCACGTCCTGCGCGACGTCGACCAGACGACGCGTCAGGTAGCCGGAGTCCGCGGTACGGAGGGCGGTGTCCGCGAGGCCCTTGCGGGCGCCGTGGGTCGAGATGAAGTACTCGAGGACCGTCAACCCCTCCATGAAGTTGGCGCGAATCGGCCGCTCGATGATCTCGCCCTTCGGATTCGCCATCAGGCCGCGCATGCCGGCCAGCTGACGGATCTGCTTGAACGAGCCACGAGCACCCGAGTTGGCCATCATGTAGATCGGGTTGAGGACGTCGAGGTTGTCCTCCATCGCCTGGGCGACCTCCTCGGTCGCCGCGGTCCACTGCTCGACGACCGCCTCCTTGCGCTCCTCCTCGGTGATCAGGCCCGTGTCGTACTGGTCCTGGATCTCCGCGACGAGCGCCTCGTACTTGGCGAGGATCTCCGGCTTGCTCGGCGGCACAATCACGTCGTTCTTGGAGATCGTGATGCCGGCCTGCGTCGCGTACTTGAAGCCGAGGTCCTTGAAGGCGTCAAGCACCTGCGAGATCGTCGGGGCCCCGTACGCCTGCACGAGGTCGTCGACGAACTGCGTCGTATCGCGCTTCTTCATCGAGCGGTTGACGAACTCGTAGGAGCTGGGGTCGAAGTCCTCGCCCAGCGTCTGCTGGATCGCGCGCTCGATCTTGTCGTTGTAGATGACACGGCCGACGGTCGTGAGGATGTGACCGCCGTCACGGCCTGCCGGACGGAACTCCGCCAGGTCGTGGAGTCTCGTGACGCCGTGCTCGTAGGACCACTCCGCCTCCTGCGCGGTGCGGTACACGTGCGGGCGCTGGGACTCTCTCGCCGGGTCGATGGCCGCCAGCTCGGCCTCGTCCGGCCCGTACGTGAGGTAGTACGCGCCGAGGATCATGTCCTGCGTCGGCGTGGCCAGCGGCGCGCCGTGCGCCGGCGAGAGGATGTTGTTCGCCGACAGCATCAGGATGCGCGCCTCCGCCTGCGCCTCCGCGGAGAGCGGCAGGTGGACAGCCATCTGGTCGCCGTCGAAGTCCGCGTTGAACGCATGGCAGACAAGCGGGTGGACCTGGATCGCCTTGCCCTCGACGAGGACCGGCTCGAACGCCTGGATGCCGAGGCGGTGAAGCGTCGGGGCGCGGTTGAGCAGGACGGGGTGCTCGTGGATGACCTCCTCGAGCACGTCCCACACCTCGGGGATCATCGAGTCGACCATCTTCTTGGCCGCCTTGATGTTCTGCGCGGCCTTGCGCTCGACGAGGCGGGCCATGATGAACGGCTTGAACAGCTCCAGGGCCATCAGCTTCGGCAGCCCGCACTGGTGCAGCCGCAGCGACGGACCGGACACGATCACCGAGCGGCCCGAGTAGTCGACGCGCTTGCCGAGCAGGTTCTGACGGAAGCGGCCCTGCTTGCCCTTGAGCATGTCCGAGAGCGACTTGAGCGGACGGTTGCCCGGGCCCGTGACGGGCCGGCCGCGGCGGCCGTTGTCGAACAGCGCGTCGACGGCCTCCTGCAGCATGCGCTTCTCGTTGTTGACGATGATCTCCGGCGCGCCGAGATCCAACAGCCGCTTGAGGCGGTTGTTGCGGTTGATGACGCGGCGGTAGAGGTCGTTGAGGTCCGAGGTCGCGAAGCGGCCACCGTCGAGCTGCACCATCGGGCGCAGCTCCGGCGGGATGACCGGGACGGCTTCGAGGATCATCATCTCTGGACGGTTGCCGGAGCTGATGAAGGCCGAGACGACTCTCAGGCGCTTGACCGCGCGGGACTGCTTCTGCCCCTTCGCCGTCTTGACCATCTCCTGCAGCTCGTCTCTCTCCTCGTCGAGATTGACCTGCTCCAGCAGATCGCGGATCGACTCCGCGCCCATGCCGCCACGGAAGTACTCGCCGAAGCCGAACGGGCTGCCGAAGCGGTCCTTCAGCTCGCGGAAGAGCGTCTCGTCGTTGACGACGTCCTTCGGCTTCATCGACTGGAAGAGGTCCCACACCTGACGCATGCGCTCGGCCGCGTCCTCGATGTAGGCCTCCGTGTCGTCCATGTCGGCCTGGAACGTTCTGCGCAGCTCCTTGAGCAGTCTCTCGCGCTCCTCGTCGGACAGTCTGGCGACGTTGACGTCGAGCGCCTCCGCCCACAGGTGGTCCTCGTCGGAGAAGTCGCGCGACTGCTTGCCGGACTCGAGGTACTCGACGCGGCGCTCGAGCGACTCTCTCAGCTCGAGCAGGCGCTCCTCCTTCTCGGCCGCGTAGGAGTCGAGGACCTTGTTGACCTCGTCCTGCAGGCCGTCCACGTCACGCGCGCGGGCCTCGTCGTCGATCCACGTCACGATCGAGGCGGCGAAGTAGAGGACCTTCTCCAGTTCCTTCGGCGCCATGTCGAGCAGGTAGCCGATGCGGCTCGGGACGCCCTTGAAGAACCAGATGTGGCTGACCGGGGCGGCGAGGTCGATGTGGCCCATGCGCTCGCGGCGCACCTTGGACCGCGTGACCTCGACGCCGCAGCGCTCGCACACGATGCCCTTGTAGCGGACGCGCTTGTACTTGCCGCAGTAGCACTCCCAGTCCTTCGTCGGACCGAAGATGCGCTCGCAGAACAGGCCGTCCTTCTCGGGCTTGAGCGTGCGGTAGTTGATCGTCTCGGGCTTCGTGACCTCCCCGCTCGACCACGAGCGGATCTGCTTGGAGGACGCGAGGCCGATCTCGATCGCGTCGAAGTTGTTGATGTCGATCAAAGCGATTCCTTACTCCTCGTCGCCGTCGGCCAGGACGTCGACGGGTTCCTCGATGTAGTCGGCGTCGGTGGCACCCGCGTCTTCGGTCATGCCGCCCTCGCCCTCCTCGATCTCCTGCTCCTCCGCCTCGTCGGCGGCCTCGCCCGCGTCGCCCGCGGGCTCGTCGACGGCCGCGCCGTCGCCGGCGCGCACGCCGGAGAGGTCGATGCCCAGCTCCTCGGCCGCGCGCAGCAGGTCGTCGTCCTCGTCGCCCATCTCGGCGCGCGTGCCCTCCTCGGAGACCACGTTGACGTCGAGCGCCAGCGACTGC
>Ga0126311_10000392_pt1 | contig 20808 bp, 21 predicted proteins | sample Plot61_FD_92539 | JGI IMG/M metagenome (GOLD analysis project Ga0126311, IMG submission 92539) | Serpentine soil microbial communities from UC McLaughlin Reserve, CA, USA - Plot61 | ecosystem: Environmental > Terrestrial > Soil > Grasslands | place: USA: UC McLaughlin Reserve, Lake County... | reverse complement strand
TGCGCCCCGCAGCTCGAGCAGAACTTTCGGCCCGAGCGATTCTCCGCTCCGCAGGAAGTGCAGGTCATTTCACGGGGCTGTACTCCATCGCTCCTCCTCCGTCCTTCGTCCGCGGAACCTAACCCACTTGGTGACGTGACGAGTGAGGCGGGGAAGCCGCTCAATGTGCCGGGTAGGGATCGAACCTACGACCTTGGGAAAAAGTCCGACCGGAACGACGGCGCCATGGCCTGGTGAACGGAAACGAGCTGCAACGGACACGATTCGCGCATGCAGCTAGATGCAAGGAACTCGTCGTTGCGGAGACGACCTCGTACTCGCACTTGTACTCGCGCGCATGTGAGCAGAGACGTCTGATGAGAGGACGCTCGCCCAAGGCACCCAGTTATCGCTCGAACTGCGGGTCGGCCGGTTGCGCGGTTGGGCAGATGTCAGATGACGACGACGATCTTGCCGCGAGCGCGGCCGTCTCTAAGGTACTGAATCGCGGCAGGCACCTCTTCGAGCGGGAAGGTCTTGTCGACGACTGGCCTGATAGTGCCAGCTTCGAGCAGCTTCCGAAGTTCCTCCAGGTCCTCCGGGCGCTCCTTCGAGATGAAGAAACCAAGCTTCTGCCGGACGAAGGGCGAGAGTGCGGCGGCGCGCAGCTGACGGCGGATGCCGAGCCATTTGCCCGCGTCCTCGCCGCCGACGATCACCAGTGTCCCCCGCGGTGTCAACGCCCGCCGGAGCTCGGAGAGCGAGCGGTTGCCGGCGATATCGAGAATGACGTCGTACCGGTTGCGACCGTCAACGAAATCCTCTCGGGTGTAGTCGATTACGTGGTCGGCACCTATCGAGCGCACCAGTTCGGCTTTTGAGGCGCTGCAAACGCCGGTCACCTCGGCGCCGTCCGCTTTTGCGATTTGGACAGCGAAGGTACCGACGCCTCCGCCCGCACCGATGATCAGCACCCGCTGGCCGGAGCGGACGCCTCCGTGCTCGCGGACCGCCTGCAGTGCCGCGAAGCCGGAGATCGGGACGACCGCGGCCTGCTCGAAAGTCACGTTCCCGGGCTTCGGCAAGAGGCGATCTGCGCGAGCGACGGCGTACTCGGCAAAGGACCCACGGCACGTGCCAAACACCTCCTGTCCCGGCCGAAACTCGGTCACCTGGGCCCCCACCGCCTCGATGCGTCCGGCCACGTCGTACCCGAGCAGCGCGTTCTTCGGGGCGCGGATCCCGAAGCCCGCAAGGCGCATCGCGTACGGCGTCCCGGTCATCAGGTGCCATACGCCCTGGTCGACGCCCGCTGCGTCCACGTGCACCAACACGTCCGCTTCGCCCGCGATTGGCTGGTCAATCTCCGCGAGTCGCAGAGCGTCGACCGAGCCGTAAGCATCTCGAATGATCGCCTTCACGAACGCCGCGAGGCCAGCCTACTCTCCGGTGGAAGCGCGGCCAAACGAGCAGCTAGCACGACCGTAACCTCGCTCATGATCTTCTCCTAAAGGGGCATTGGGGAACCCCCTCAGTCGCTACCAGCTTGCCAGGGGACATTCCCGCACGCTCGCCCACCCAAGGCTCTTGCGCGAACGAGACGCTCTTTGCCCAAACGAACGAATTCGTCTGGACGCTAAACGCTCGGCGCCCAGACGAACCGCTGAGGGTGAATTACCTGCCGGAGATGGTGCCGCAGGCGACGGGAAGGACCGCTTCGAAAAGCGTGTCGTAACCGCCGACGGGGCCGGAGGAGTTTCCGTCCAGAGCCAGTCCGTGCACGACGATGTGCAGCGAGCCGAGGCTATCGGGGACGTTCTGGGGGATGGTGAAGGTGCGGTTGTAGTTCAGGTTGCCGTTGTTGTCGGCGACCGGGAAGCGCTCGAGGGCAAGACCGCTGGCCGCCGAGGTGTCACCGGTCTTGGTGAATGAGGTCTCGATCGGGCCGTAGAACGGTGCGCCCTCTTCAAGGCTGATGAGACCGTCTCCATTCAGATCGGCAGAGGCCGGCGGGCAGACGTTGGCGTCCCCGAGGATGCCGTGGATGTGCATCGCGTGCGGCAGGTTCGGTGTCAACCCGCGGACATGAATGTTTACGTGCACTCGAGTACCGTCGACCTTCAGGCTTGCCCTGCCGGTCACGTTTGAGCCGTGGTCGGCGGCCATGTTGTGCGGAATCGGGTTGAGTCTCGCTCCAAATTGCATCTTGGCCGCACCGGCGAACGCGGCGGTGCTCAGAACGGCTGCAACGGCGATCATCAGCCCGATGTACATGTAAAGACGTTTCCGAATCAAAGCTTCCTCTCGGTCGGTTGCAACTGATTCGCCCGCGAGGAGAGATCGGTTCAGAGCGTGGCGCGATGGACATACGCGTTCGCTTCGGTCGGCATGCCGGTGCGGGTTGTGGCTCGGTCCTAAAACGATTGCCCGGCAGCTCGCCGCTTGCGAGTGACGTTCGCGAGTGGGGATCTTCAAGCCGATTTGCAGCAGTTGTCCGAGTGGGCCGGGTAGGGATCGAACCTACGACCTTGGGATTAAAAGTCCCCTGCTCTACCAACTGAGCTACCGGCCCCTTGCCGAGGGTACCCTCCGGCCGTGGTCAGAATCGAGTTCACGACGGAGATCGAGCGTCCGGCGCAGGAGATCTTCGAGTACCTGATCGACGTCGAGCGCCTGCCCGAGTGGCAGTCAAGCGCCCTCGAGTCGAGCGCCGCCGAGCCGCTCGCCCAGGGGGTGCGGATCCGCGAGCGGCGGCGCGTGATGGGCCGCGAGATCGAGAACGAGCTCGAGGTGACCGCGTACGAGCCGCCCCGCCGGCTGACGCTGAAGGGGCTGAAGGGGCCGGTCAAGTTCACGGTCGACCACGAGCTGACCGAGTCCGACGGCACGACAGCGCTGCACGTCGTGGCCGAGGGGAGGGCGGGGGCGTTCATGAAGCTGGGCGAGCCCATGCTCGCGCGCACCGCCGAGCAAGAGCTGCGGAAGGACTTCGCGCGCCTGAAGGAGCTGCTCGAGGCCGAGGGCTATCCTTCGCGGGCTGCCCCCGTCGACTAGTGGCCTAGGTCACAGCCCTTTCAAGGCTGCAGCACGGGTTCGAATCCCGTCGGGGGCATCGGGCGGTTAGCTCAGCTGGGAGAGCGCCTGGTTTACACCCAGGAGGTCGGCGGTTCGATCCCGTCACCGCCCACTCGTCAGGCGCTTCGGCGCGGCACCAGGTGGAGCTTCGCCTCGCCCCATGCCTTGTTGCACTTCTCGCAGAAGACCTCGACGGTGCTGCCGGGGGCGACGTTCGACGAGAGGAAGTACGTCTGCGGCCCGGAGGCGCTTTGCAGCGGCATCCGCTTCGACCCGAGGTGGATGAAGAGCTCGGGCGCGCGCTGTGTCTTGAAGTCACGGCTCAGCTTGAGGACGATGCGGCCGGAGGCGGTGCGCTCGATCGTCGCGCTGCCGGTCGTGCCCCACGAGACCGTCTTGAAGGCACCTCGCGCCAGCACGCCGGGCGGCCCTTGCGCGTTGGCGCTGCCGCCGCGGCCGACCGTGAAGCCGGCCGCCACGGCGGCCAGCGCGGCCGCGCCGAGCGCCACCAGAGCGATTCGCCGAAAGCGGGTCATGCGAATGCTCACTTTGCCAGATCCATACTGATCTCCTGAAATTCCGGTTTCGAGCCGATAGAGGTACGCGTGGAACGGGCGGAGAGCATGTGGCGACCTCTGGGCGAGTTGCTCCTCGAGAAGGGGCTGGTGACGCCCGATGAGCTCGACCTCGCATTGACGGAGCAGGCCGACAGCGGACGGCTGCTCGGGGCGATCCTCGTCGAGCGCGGTTACGTCTCCGGCCCGGCGCTCGCGGTCGCGCTAGCCGAGCAGTACGGCGTCCGGCTCGACACGCAGCGGGGATTCGGTACCGGCCTCTGGGCCGAGATCGACCGCCGCCACCGCGTCGGCCGCGGCCGCTTCGAAGCAGAGGACAACGTGGTGAAGCTGGAGCCGGCCGCGCCGCGCGTCGAGATCGTTCCCGACCCGGAGCCCGATCCCGCCGTGGAGCGGCTCGAGTCGGAGAACCGCAGGCTGCACGAGGAGATCGAGCGGCTGCGCGGCGAGTTCACGAAGCTGAAGCTCGTCGAATCACCGCAACCCGCCACGGCGCATCTGCTGCTCGTGCCGACGCCCGCGCGCTACGTGTTCGTCGAGCGCGAGGGCGCGCCGCCGCGTGTGGGCGAGGAGCTCGGCGTGCCGGAGGCAGACGGACGTTTCGTCGTGGCGAGGGTCGGGCGGTCGCCGTTCCCGGCGGAGCCGCGCCCCTGCGCCTTCTTGCTCTCGGTCGACTGACCGTACTTCTCGCGCAGCCGCTCGAAGTCGCTGCGGCCGACGAGCGTCACGACCTCGCCGTAGCGCGTCCCGAGTTTTCGGAGCTTGCGCCGCTTGCGATTCGCGAGCGAGGGCTTCATCTCCGTGCACTCGATGTAGAGATCCCCGTCCGGGAGGTAGAAGTCCGGCGTCACCGCCTCGAGCAGACGGCCCTGCTCGTCGCGCTCGAGCGGGAACGTGCGGGGCTCGTACTGCCACGGCAGACCGGCGGCGTCGAGGAGGGCTGCGAGCTCGCGCTCGGACTCGTTCGCGAAGCGAGGCAGGTCCTTTCCCCGGAAATAGCGGAATTCCACGAATTGCAGGATTGCCTGTGGAAAACCCGTGAAACGTCGCGCGAGCTAGGCCGGCGGCTGGATCACGATCACGTTCTGCGCGACGCCGAGGTACTTGTAGCGCGTGTGAACGGTGAGCTCGTCGACCGTCTCCTTCTCGCGCTGCGCGATCTGGCCCGAGAGCGGCGGCTGCTTCTGAGGCAGCGTCCGGCGCAAGGGGTGCGAGAGGCTGCTCGAGAGGTCGTCGCGGTTGAAGAGGAGCGTCGACTTGAGCGTCTTCTCGCCCGGACCGGGCGGGAAGAAGATCAAGACGTTGTCGATCGCGTGCACGTACTCGAGCGTGTAGAGCGCGAGCTCGAGCGCCTCGCGCCGCAGCACCGCGCCACGCGCGACCGACGGCTCGCCCTCCGGGATGGCACACGTCTTCGTCTGGCCACAGAGGATGAAGACCGCCGTCTCGTCCTCGCCGTACTGGTGCTCGAGAGCGCGCACGTTGTCCTTCTTCACGACGGCGACTCCGGCGAAGTCGGCGCCGCCCTGGGAGCCGCCGAGGCGCACGGCGACGAGCGGATCGCCGCTCGGCAGCTTGTACGCCTTGCCGACGTGCCGCGCGATCTCCAGCATGCGGGTCGAGAGGGTCGTCGAGCCGGGCTTCCAACTCGACCACGGCGGCGCCGGTTGAGGTCCCTCGCGCTGCAGCAGCACGATGAACGTGCCGATCCCGGCGCCGATCGCCGCGCCGAGCAACAGGTACGCGACCGCGAAGCGGCCCTTCGTGCTCAGACCGCGGGCCATGCCTTTGCCTGCGTGAGGTCGACCTTGGGCACCTTCAGCTTGGCCGACTCGAGGATCTCGACGAGCTCGTCGCCGAAGAGCTCCTTCTTCTCGATCAGCGCCTCCGCGATCTGCTCGACGGCCTTCTTGTTGTACGCGATCAAGGCGTAGGCGGTGACGTAGGCCTGACCGAGGAGCTGTGCCGCCAGTGCGCGCTTGTCGTGGTCGCCGAGCACGCCGGCGAGCGGGTCGCTCCCGAGGGCGCCGCCGTTGCCCGTCCGGTTCATGATCTGCAGCCCGATCTGCTCGAAGCGCTTCATCACGTCGTCGACCTTCTCGTCGGCGGCCTTCGCACGCTTCACGAGCTTGCCGTTCGAGCGGCCGTTCACCTCCGGCGCCTCCGGCGCCATCCCGCACGCGCCGACCATCCACGCCGCGCGGGCGGTGGCGCTCTGGACGTCTCCGCCGACGCCCGTCGAGTTCTCGCCGTAGAAGACCCGCTCCGCCGCCATCGCCCCCAGCGCCCAGATCAGCTGCGCCAGCTCCTCCGAGCGCCAGGAGCTGAAGCGCTCCTCCTTCTCGCGCGCCTGGTGGTGTCCGAGCGCCGCGCCGCGTTGGCGGATCGAGAGCCGGGTCGACTCGGCACCCTTCATGTAGACGTGCGCGGCGGCTGCGTGCCCGGCCTCGTGGATCGCGACCGCGCGTGTCTCCTCGGGCACGTACTCGGTGCCGATCGCCGTCCCGGACTCGACCGTCGTCATCGCCTCGACGATGTCGCCCCAGCTGAAGGCTGGCCGCCTGTCGTGATGCGCGATCGTCAGCGCCATCGAGCAAACCTGCTCGATCATCGCCGGCGAATAGCCGTTGGTGACGCGGGCGAGCTCGTCGCGTCGCTTCTCGGTGTCGAGGTCCTCGTCGTGGGCGACCTTCTGCAGGTAGAGGTCGAAGATGTCGAGCCGGTCGCCCTTCGTCGGCGTGCGGAACCAGACGTGGCGCCCCATCCGCCCCGGCCGCGTGAGCGCGGGGTCGAGCATCTCCATCGGGACGTTGGTCGCGCCGATGAAGTAGATCTGGTTGCCGGCCGGCCGCGCGTGCGGGAGGCGGAAGCTCAGGCGACCGAGCCGGCGCGGGATGATGTAGAGCGCGTCGAGGACCGTGTTCAGCCGGTTCGTGAGCGCACGTTTCATGAAGGGCGGGTTGTCGATCCCGTCCATCACGATCAGCAGCTGGTTCAGCGCGAGCTGGCCCTGGCCGCCGCCGAACATTCCGGGGAAGACCTGGTTCACGATCCGGCCGAGGACGGGTGTCGCCCGATCGACCTGGGGCGCACGCGCGGCGAACATCCGCTCGCGCCAGGCGCGCGACTCGAGCACGAGATCCTCGCTCGCGTTGAGCGCGCCGTTCGGGCCGAAGAAGCAGAGGTCGTGAAAGCTCTGCGGACGAGGGGTCATCGCGCCGACCGCGCCGCCGCCGAGCGACTGGCGCCGCATGCCGACGGCGTCGATCTCGTCGATGAAGACGATGCACTGCCCGCCCCACTTGCGCGCGAGCTTCTTCGCCTTCCGCGCCATGTAGCGGACGATCACGACGTCCATCCCCATGAACGTCTGGGCGAAGCCCGAGCCGGGAATTGTGACGATCGGTGAGTTGAAGCCGGTCGCGATCGCCTTCGCGAGCATCGTCTTGCCGGTGCCCGGGGCGCCGAGGAAGAGCAGTCCGCGCTCGCGGCGGCCGCCGGCCTTCTCGAACGCCTCGCCCGACTGCCAGAGGCTGACGACCCGCCGCACCTCCTCCTTCGCCTCGGCCTGCCCGCGAACATCGTGGAGCTTGACGCCCCAGTCGGCGTCGCCCGGCTCGAAGCCGCGGATCTGCGAGATGCCCATGAAGAGCATCGGCCCCATCAGGATCCCGAAGTTGAAGATGAAGAAGAGCACGAAGGTGAAGAGGAGCCCGAGGGTCTGCCCGTTCACATGTGCCTTGCCGGTCAGCCAGTCCCACGTGTCGCTCGCGGTGCCGACGAGGCTCGCCCCGTCGAGGCCGTACTTGAGGACGCGCACGACGTAGATCGCGAAGATGATCAGCAGGAAGAAGTACGCGAGCTTCGCCCACCAGCGCCAGAACCAGACGCGGCGCCGCGCGACGACGTCCTCCTCGCGCAGCTTCGCGTTGTCGACGCCGAACAGGCTCGGCCACTCGATGAAGCGGTGGAAGATCACGTCGAGCAGCCCGCGGAAGGCGGCGACGCAGAGGATCGTCGCGATGATCGCCCAGCCGAGCGCGAGCTCCTGCATCTTGCAGAGCCAGACGAAGAGCGCCGGACTCGAGATCAGCGCCACCGCCGTGGCCGCGCGCCGCAGCGCCCGCCACTGGTTGTTCAGGTCACGGGACTCCTCGCTGGAAAGCGTCCCTACGACCGGCGCAGCAGTCATTTGCCCAGTCTAGTTGTCACTAAGCTCACCTACTTCGACGTGAACGCCTCGGATTCGTTTGCAGCGGCAGAAATCGAGCGGGCGCGCACGTACCACCGCCCGCTCTACGCGGCGCTCGCCGTCGAGTGGGCGCTCCGGGCGGGTGTGCTGTGCGCGATCGCCTTCGGCGCCTTCGGGGATTGGCTTTGGGGCTTGACGGGCGGGTCCTGGTGGGCGCGGACGCTCGAGCTGACCGCGTTCGTCGTCGTGGCGTCGACGCTCGTGCGGCTGCCGCTTTCGGCCTGGCGGGGCTGGGCGCGCGAGCGCCGCTGGGGGTTCTCGACCCAGTCGTTTGGCGGCTGGCTGTCGGACGTTGCGAAGGCCTTGGCGGTCGGGCTGCTCCTGACGGGGCTCGCGCTCGTGCTCCTCGTCGGGAGCGCGCGGGCGTGGCCGACGCGCTGGCCCCTCGTCGCGGCGCCTGCGGCGGCGCTGCTGACGCTTGCGCTCGGCATCGTCGCCCCGCCGCTCTTCGAGCGCCTCTTCAACCGCTTCACGCCGCTCGCAGACGAGACGCTGGCGCGCGAGCTGCGAGAGCTCTCGGAGCGCGCGGGCGTCCCGGTGCGCACGGTCCTCGTCAGCGACGCAAGCCGTCGCACGACGAAGCACAACGCGTACGTCTCGGGCCTCGGGCCGACGCGGCGGCTCGTTCTCTACGACACGCTGCTCGGAGACGCGCCTCACGAGGAGCTGCGCGGGGTGGTCGCCCACGAGCTCGGCCACCGCCGCTACCGGCACGTGGCGGTCGGGACCGTGCTCGCGATGCTCGGCGCTGTGGCGGCGGTCGTCGTCTTGTGGGCGGTGCTGCGCTGGAGCCCGGGTCTCGCGTCCGGGCCGGACGACCCGCGCTGCGTGCCGCTGGTGCTGCTCACGCTGTGGCTGCTGGAGCTCGGCGGGCTCCCGTTCGAGACGTGGCTGTCGCGCCGCTGGGAACGCGTCGCTGACCGCTTCGCGCTCGAGCTGACCGGGGATGGGGAGGCGCTCGCGCGGATGCACCGACGCCTTGCGCTCGCGAACCTGGCAGACCTCGACCCGCCGCGGTGGCTCTATGCGCTGCTCTTCACGCACCCGACCCCGCCGGAGCGCATCGCGGCCGCGAGAATGCACGCGTGAGCCACTCTCACGCCCACACCTCTGCGCAACGGCCGCTCGCGATCGCGCTCGGGCTGATCCTCTCGCTGATGGTGAGCGAGATCCTGTTCGGGATCTTCTCGGGCTCGCTCGCGCTGCTCGCGGACGCGGGACACATGCTCACCGACGCGGCCGCGCTCGTGCTCGCGCTCGCGGCGGCCTCGTTCGCGGTCCGCCCCGCGCGCGGCCGCTGGACGTTCGGCTTCCGCCGCCTCGAGATTCTGGCCGCGCACGTCAACGGGATCACGCTGCTCGTCGTCGGAGTGGTGATCGTCTACACAGCCGTGCGCCGGCTGGTCGAGCCGACCGAGGTGCGCGGCGGCGTCGTGCTGGTCGTGGCGCTCGCCGGGATCGTCGTCAACCTCGTCGCTTCGCTGCTCCTGCACGGGCCGAGCCGCCACAGCCTCAATACGCGCGGTGCCTTCCTGCACGTCCTCACCGACCTCGCGGCCTTCGCCGGAACTGCGGTCGCGGGTGCGGTCGTGCTGACGACGGGCTGGGACCGGGCCGACCCCGTCGCGTCGCTGGTGGTCGCGGCGCTTATCTTCTGGTCGAGCCTCTCGCTCCTGCGCGAGTCGACGGCGATCCTGCTCGAGGTGGCGCCGGAGGAGCCGCGCGACGTCGAGGAGGCGATTTTGGCCGTCCCGCACGTCGCCGGCGTTCACGACCTCCACGTCTGGACGGTCGGCAGCGGCTTCCCGTCGATCTCGGCGCACGTGCTGGTGGAGCAAGGCGCGGACTGCCATGCGATCCGGCTCGAGCTCGCGACCCTGCTGCGTGAGCGCTTCGAGCTCGGTCACTCGACGCTTCAGGTCGAGCACGCGCCGACCCAGGTACGCGAGGGCAACCTGCCGCTCGCCTCTCGTTAGAGTCCGCGCGTGGCCGGGCTCGAGGGCAAGACCGCGATCGTCACGGGCGCCTCGAGCGGGATCGGCGCCGCAACCGCTCGCGCGCTCGCCGCGGAGGGAGCGCGCGTCGCGGGCGGTGCCCGACGCGTCGACCAGCTCGAGACCGACGTCAAGCTCGAGCTCGACGTCAGCGATCGCGCCAGCTCCGAGGGCTTCGTCGACGAGGCGGTGCAGGCGCTCGGCGGGCTGGACCTGCTAATCAACAACGCCGGCCTCGGCCTCGGCCGCGACCCCTTCGACGCCGGCAGCGAGGAGGACGAGGAGACGGTGCTCGAGACGAACGTGCACGGCGTCCTCCGGATGACGCGACTCTGCCTGCCGCACCTCCGGGACGGCGGCCACATCGTCAACCTCGGCTCCGTCGCGGGCCGCCAGCCGTACGAGAACGCCGCCGTCTACGTCACCTCGAAGTTCGCCGTGCGCGGCTTCACCTACGCGCTCCGCGAGGACCTGCTGGGCCGGCCGATTCATCTCACCACCGTCGACCCGGGTCTGGTCGAATCGAACTTCTCGCGCGTCCGGTTCCGCGGCGACGAGGAGAAGGCCAGGGCGGTGTACGCCAACGTCGAGGCGCTCACGCCCGAGGACATCGCCGAGTGCATCGTCTTCGCCGTCACCCGGCCGCCGCACGTGAACATCGACGAGCTCGTCGTCAAGGCCCTGGCCCAGTCGACTGCGGTTCGGATCGTTCGAGACCAGTAGTGGCCCTCACCATCCTCGAAGGCTCGACCTTCTGCATCTGCGACGAGCGCGGCGACATCGACGGCGAGACGCACGGCCTCTTCGCCGACGACACGCGCTTTCTCGCGCGCCTCTGCCTGACCGTCAACGGCGCGCCTCCGCTGCTGCTCTCCTCGGGCAAGGTCGAGTACTTCTCGGCTGCGTTCTTCCTGCGCAACCCGCTCGCCGGCGATCTGCCGCAGGACTCGCTCTCGATCGTGCGGCACCGCTTCGTCGGCGACGGGATGCAGGACCACGTGATCGTCCAGAACCAGGGCATGGATCCAGTGTCGTTCGAGGTGGCGATCGACCTCGGCACGGACTTCGCGGACATCCTCTCCGTCAAGGAGCACGACTTCGCGCTCGGCGACCCGGCGCGCGCGCGGCCGCTGCCCGAGCCCGTTGCCGTCCGCTACGACGAAGAGCACAACCAGTTCGTGCTGGAGGAGCGGGACGGCTCCCGAGCGGCCCGGACGCAGGTGATCCTCTCCCGCCGCGGCGACGTCGGGGAGCGCAACGTCGTCTACCGGCTCGAGCTCGAGCCGCGCGAGAGCTGGGAGCTGCGGCTCGACATCCTGGCCTCGCTCGACGGTGACTCGGTCACGCCGCGCACGGCCGAACGGCGCTTCGGCGAGGAGCTGACGCGCGTGCGCGAGTCGCTGGCGGCCTGGCAGCTGCGCGTCCCGCAGATCCGCGCGGACTGGGACGCAATCGACCGCGCCTTTTACCAGTCGGTGTCGGACCTCGCCTCCCTGCGGATGCGCGGCGCCGGCCGGACCGGCCGCATGCCGGCGGCCGGAATGCCCTGGTTCATGACGGTCTTCGGCCGAGACACGCTGATCACGTGCCTACAGACGCTCCTCTTCGGTCCTGAGCTCGCCCGGACTGCACTGGAGGTGCTGACGGAGCTGCAGGCGCGCGAGGTGAACCCGGACGTCGACGCGGAGCCCGGGAAGATCGTCCACGAGCTGCGCGCCGGTCGGGCTGCCGAGAAGTGGTTCCGCACCTATTACGGCACCGTCGACGCCACGCCGCTCTACCTCGTGCTGCTCTCAGAGGTGTGGCGCTGGACGGACGACTCCGCGTTCGTGCGCGGGCTGAGGGAGCCGGCGGTCGCGGCGCTGCGCTGGATCGACGAGTTCGGCGACCGCGACGGGGACGGCTTCGTCGAGTACGAGCGGCGCACGCCGCGCGGGCTCGAGAACCACTCGTGGAAGGACTCGCACGACTCGCAGCGCTTCCACGACGGCTCACTCGCGCGGACGCCGATCGCGCCGGTCGAGGTGCAGGGCTACGTCTACGACGCGAAGGTGCGGACCGCGGAGGTCGCACGCGAGGTGTGGCGCGACCGCCCGCTCGCAGACCGGCTCGAGCGTGAGGCCGAGGAGCTACGGCGCGCGTTCGACGAGCAGTTCTGGTCGAACGACCGTGGCGGCTACTACGTGCTCGCGCTCGACGCGGAGAAGCGGCAGGTCGACTCGATGTGCTCGAACATCGGGCACCTGCTCTGGAGCGGGATCGTGCCGAGCGGGCGCGTGGACGCAATCGTCGACCAGCTGATGGGCGAGGAGCTCTGGTCGGGGTGGGGGGTGCGCACGATGTCGGCGGGCGACGCCGGGTACAACCCGCTCTCGTACCACAACGGCACCGTCTGGCCCCATGACAACTCGCTCATCGCCGCGGGCCTTGCGCGCTCGGGTCGCTGGCCCGAGGCGCAACGGATCGTGCGGCGGATGCTCGGCGCCGCGTCCTACTTCGGCTATCAGCTGCCGGAGGTCTTCGCTGGCTTGCCGCGCGCGGCGACACCCTTCCCGATCGCCTACCCGACTGCGGCACGGCCGCAAGCGTGGGCTGCGGGGACGCCGGTGCTGCTGCTGCAGGTGCTGCTCGGGGTCGAGGCCGACCGCCGCCGGCACCAGCTCGTCACGCGCGCGCCCGAGGAGCTGCCCTCCTGGGCCGGGAGATCGCTACGGCTGACCGGCATCCGCGCGTTCGACCGGGCGTGGGACGTGCGTGTCGAGCACGGCCGCGTCTCCGTTGACGAAGCGTGAGAATCGCCATCCTCAGCCCGCCGTGGTTCCCGGTCCCGCCCACGGGCTACGGCGGGATCGAGTGGATCGTCTGGCTGCTGGCCGAGGGCCTGACCGCCCAGGGGCACGAGGTGACGCTCTTCGCATCCGGCGACTCGCGTACGTCCGCGACGCTGGCCGCGGTCTACGAAAAGGCGCCGAGCGACCAGATCGGCCGTTCGTTGCCCGACTTGCGGCACGTGCTCTTTGCGCTCGAGCGAGCGGGCGAGTTCGACGTGATCAACGATCACACCGGCCCGCTCGGCGCGGCGCTCGGCGAGCTCGTCGAGACGCCGGTCGTGCACACCGCGCACGGGCCGCTCGGCGGCGAGCCCGGGGCAGTCTACGAGGCGATCGCAAGAGTCGCGCCGACCGTCGGGCTGATCTCGCTCTCGCTCAACCAGCGGCGCCCGAAGCCGGATTTGAACTGGATCGCGAACGTGCCGAACGCGCTCGACCTCGGCCACTATCCCTCCCACCCGCACCGCGGCGACTACCTGCTCTTCCTCGGGCGCATGAACCACGAGAAGGGCGCCCACCGCGCGATCGCCGTGGCTATGGAGCTCGGTCTGCCGCTCAAGCTCGCGGGAAAGGTGCGCGAGGAGCGAGAGCGCGAATACTTCGAGGAGCTCGTCGAGCCGCACCTCGGGGACGGCATCGAGTACCTCGGCGAGGTCAACCACGGCACCAAAGTCGAGCTGCTGCAGAACGCGCGGGCGACGCTCTTCCCGATCGAGTGGGAGGAGCCGTTCGGGCTCGTGATGATCGAGTCGATGGCCTGCGGCACGCCCGTGATCGCGACGCGCCGCGGCGCCGTCCCGGAGGTGATCGACGATGGTCGCGGCGGCGTGATCGTCGACAACTGGCGCGAGATGCCGGCCGCGCTCGAGCGCGCCGACGCGATCGAGCCGAACGAGTGCCGCCTCTACGCCGAGGAGCGGTTCGCGCCCGAGCGGATGGTCGCCGACTACGTGCGGGCGTACGAGACGGCGGCGCGGAGGTAGCTGGGCGTAGGTCCTGCGGCTCGGTTCAGGATGAGCCCTCGAGCGCGAGCCCGGGCGGCGCGTCGTCCGTGCGCCGCAGCTCCCGCACGTCGCGTACCGAGAGCGCCGCCAGCGTTGCCGTGACGCAGATGGCTGCGCCGAGCCACAGCGTCTCGCTGACGCCGAGCACCTCTGCGACCGGGCCGACGATCGTCAGCCCGAGTGGGATGAAGACGAACGAGCCGAGCGCGTCGTAGGCCGAGACTCGCGAGAGCTTGTCCAGCGGCACGTGCTGCTGCAGCGCCGTCGACCACGCCACGTTGAAGAGCTCGAGCGCCATCCCCGAGAGAAAGAACGCGGCCGCGATCAGCGGCGTCGAGGGCACGCTCGCAAGCAGGGCGAGCGGCAGTGCCCAGACGAGCAGCGCGCACTCGCCGGCGAGCAGCGGCCGTTGCGGCCTCCAGCGCAGCAGCACGATGCCGCCGACGAGGAATCCCGCTCCCTCACAGGCGAGGATCGCCGCCCACGAGCTTGCGCCGTCGAGCGATTCTTTCGCCACGAGTGGCCCGAGCACCATGGACGAGCCCACCGCGGCCATGTTCCCGAACCCCGCGGCGACGACGATCGACCACAGCCACGTGCGGGAGGCGAACTCGCTCCACCCTTCGGCGAGGTCATGCAGGATTTCGCCGGCGGCGAGTCGCTCGCTTCGACGCAGTCGCATCCCGGCGAGCACGACCGCACTCGCCGCGTAGGTCGCCGCGTCGAACGCGAGCGCCCAGCCAGGGCCCGCGAGAGCTACGAGCACGCCGCCGAGTGCGTAGCCGAGGATCGAGGTCACGTTACGCGTCAGTCCCAGCAGCGCGTTCGCCTGCTGCAGCTGGGCGGTCGGGACGGTCTCGGGCACCAGCCCCTGCGAGGCGGGGAAGAAGAACGAGGTCGCGATCCCGCGTACGACCTGCAGGGCGATCAGGTGCCAGAGCTGCGCGTGGTGAGTCAGGAGCAACAGTGCGATGGCGCCCTGGGCTCCCGCGCTGAGCAGGTTCGAGCCGACCATCACCAGGTGGCGTGGGAGCCGGTCCGCGAAGACGCCGCCGAAAAGCACGAGCAGCAGCTGCGGGATCCAGCCTGCGGCGAGAACGAGGCCGAGGTCGGTCGCCGAGTGCGTCAGGTCGAGCACCGCGAAGGCGAGCGCGATCGGCGCGACCGCGGTTCCGAGGAGGGAGACGAGCTGGCCTGTGAACAGGAGGCGGAACTCGCGCCCCGCCAGCGGGCCGAGCCTAGGCAGCATGCTTCTCCCAGTAGCGCTTCAGCCCCGCGTAGGACTGCCAGAACGGCATCGCCTGCTCGTAGCCCTCGCGATCGCCGGCGAGCTCGGCGGCCGCCTCGGCCTGGAACTGCTCCTCGCTGGCGCCGTCGCGGACGCGCTCGGCCCACTCGCGCAGGCGGCGGCGCAGCTCGCTCAGGTGGCGCTCGACGTCACCGGCGACGCCGAAGTGGATCAGCGCGAGGCGCTGCGGCCTTCGGCGGTCCAGCTCGTCGAGCGTTCGCTCCCATGCCTCCAGGTCGAGCTCGGGCGGCGGGGTCGGCGGCAGGACGAACTCGCTGGGTTGGATCCGCACGCCCGCCGCGTCGCCTGCGTAGAGCGTGCCGTCGGCGTCGAGGTAGCAGACGTGATGCCCCGCGTGCCCCGGCGTCGGGAAGCAGTCGAGACCCAGCACGCGCTCGCCGACCGGGTGCACGTTCGCCTCCGGCACCGGCGCGAGCTCGCCCCAGAGACGGTCGAAATCGTCGCCGTAGAGGCGTCGCGCGCTGCGCTCGAGCCGAGAGGGGTCGACCAGATGCGGCGCGCCGACCTCCGAGACGTGCACCTGCAGGCCGGGGTGCTCGCGCACGAGCACGCCCGTCGCGCCCGCATGGTCGAGGTGGATGTGCGAGAGCAGCAGGTGCCGCAGATCGCGCAGCTCGAGCCCGCGCTCCGCGAGCCGCGCGTTCAGCTCGGCGGCGCACGTCGTCGGCCCACAGTCCTGCAGCGCGAGGCCGTCGTCGGTCTCGAGCAGGTACGAGCCGATCACGCGCTCACGCCCGAGGTGGCGCAGGTCGAGGGGCTCGGGAGCGGTCATGCCGCCGATCGTACGACTCGCTCAGGCCCACCCGTGCCAGCGCTCGGGTTCGAGCCAGGCGCTGACGCGTCTGCGGTCGCGCGTTCTGAACGGCCTGCCCGTGTAGCGCAGCGCGAGGCGGTCGATGTCGTCGAGCGTCTCGTCGTCCTCGATCGAGATCACCCGGCCGAGCAGGCTCACGTGGCGGTACCAGTCGTCGGCGCCGCTGCCGAGCACGGTCAGCGCCGCCCTCGGATCATGGCGGAGATAGCCGAGCCGGAGCCGGCTGTCCTCCATGTTCAGCAGCACGCGCCCGTTCTCCCAGTCGTACCAGGTGGGGACGGTGTGCGGCGACCCGTCGGGGCGCAGCGTGGCGACGACGGCCGGGTTCGGCCGCGCGAGGAACTCGTCGACCTCGGGCGGCACCGGGACGAGCGGCATGTCGTCCGCTCAGGCGCCGGTCGCGGCGGCCGAGCGGACGAGGGCGGCCTCTAGATCGGCGACCAGGTCCTCCGCCGACTCGATCCCGACCGAGAGCCGCACCAGGTTGCGCGGCGCGGCGAAAGGCGCCTCCGCCGTCGAGGCGTGCGTCATCCGCGCCGGATGCTCGATCAGGCTCTCGACGCCGCCGAGGCTCTCGGCGAGCTGGAAGATCTTCGTCCGTGCGCAGATGCCGACGGCTTCCTCCTCGGTCTCCGCGAGGAACGAGACCATTCCGCCGAAGTCGCGCATCTGGTGCGCGGCGATGCGGTGGCCGGGGTGCGACGGGAGCCCGGGATAGATCACGCGCTCGATCTTCGGGTGGCGCTCGAGGAAGGCCGCGACGGCGTGCGCGTTCTCGCAGTGCTTGCGCATTCGCACGGCGAGCGTCTTCAGACCGCGCAGCACGAGCCAGCAGTCGAACGGCCCGGGCACCGCGCCGAGCGACTTCTGCAGGAACAGCAGCCGCTCGGCGATCGTCGGGTCGTTCGTCGCGACGAAGCCGCCGATCAGGTCGGAGTGGCCGCCGAGGTACTTCGTCGTCGAGTGCAGGACGACGTCGGCGCCGAGCGCGAGCGGCTGCTGCAGGTAGGGCGAGGCGAAGGTGTTGTCGACCACCACCATCGCGCCGGCCGCATGCGCGGCTTCGGCGGCCGCTCGGATGTCGATCACGTTCAGGAGCGGGTTCGTCGGCGTCTCCAGCCAGACGATCCGCGTCTTCTCATCGAGATGGGCCGCCAGGTCGTCGTTCACCTCGTCGGCCGGGACCCAGTCGAAGGCGTAGCCCTTCGGCTCGTAGATCTGGGAGAACATCCGGTAGACACCGCCGTAGACGTCGGCGACGGCGACGACGCGGTCGCCCGGCTCGAGCAGGTGCATCAGCGTCGTGGTCGCTCCCAGGCCCGACGAGAAGGCGACGCCGTGCTCGGCGCCCTCGAGCGAGGCGAGGCACAGCTGCAGCGCCGTCCGCGTCGGGTTGGAGACGCGCGAGTAGTCGTAGCCTTTCGTCTCGCCGACCGCCTCCTGCACGTAGGTGGAGGTCTGGTAGATCGGCACGGTCACGGAGCCCGTCGCCGGATCCGGCTCCTGCCCGTCGTGGATCGCCCGCGTCTCGAAGTCCACGGCTCGATTGTAGAGACGACGGTCTAGCTGAAGGGCTTCGCGACCATGTCGAAGACGATCAGGAACATCAGCGCGACGTCGACGCGGACGACCAGCAGGATCCGCTGCAGGCGCGCCTGCACCTCGGGCGACTTCGGCCCGTGCGCGGCCGCCGCCTTGTTCAACCGCTTCGCCTCGGGGCCGAGGAAGAGGATCCCGGCCGCAGCCGAGAGCGCCCACGCGACCAGGCCGACGACGATCCAGAACTGGTCGTAGCCGATGTCGCCTTTCGCCGTCATGGCAATGCCGAACCCGAGCACGACGAACGACATCAGCGGGAACAGGCGCGCGGCCACGTGCTCGGCCCAGTAGCCGACCTGAAGCAGCTGGTCGTCGTCGTTCGCGAGCTCCGCGAGCACCGCGCACATCGTCAGGAAGAGCCCGCCGCCGACCCAGACGACGGCCGCGCCGACGTGGAACATCTTGAAGACGGAGTACCACTGCGTGTTGGCGGCGAAGAGGATCGAGACCGCGACGAGCGCGATCGCGATCGACGAGGTGACGATGATCGACGTGCGACGGCGCGCGTCGGCGACTGTCGGTGCTGCTTGTTCCATTGCCATCTCTCCTGGTCGTGCTTTCCGGTCGGCGCGGAGCCTAGCGCCGTCAGCCGACGGTGACCACCCGTTCCTCGGGTGCGTCCTGCCGCTCCCCGAGCTTGTCGCGCAGCGTCCGCTGCAGCTCGCCGGAGGCCTCGAGCTCCTCGACGATGTCGGCGCCGCCGACGAGCTCTCCGCCCACAAACACCTGCGGGATCGTCGGCCAGCCGGAGAGGCCGGAGAGCTCCTCGCGGATGCGCGGGTCCGGGAGGATGTCGACCGCCGTCACCGGCGCGCCGGCGCGCCGCAGCGCCTCGAGCGCTCGGTGTGAGTTGCCGCACATCACGAACTGCGGCGTGCCCTTCATGAACAGGGCTACGTCCTCGCCCTCGATGACGCCCTTGATCTGGTCCCGAATCTCGTCGCTCACGAAGCTCCTCTCGTCTTGATCCTCAACTCGTGAATGGTGCCATCGGCGAGCGGCGCCGCGAGGGCGTCGTAGACGAGCCGGTGCTGCTCGACCAGCGACAGGCCCTCGAAGCGGGCGCTCGTGACGCTCACCTGGAAATGGTCGCCGCCCCCGGTGCGGTCCTCGACGGCGACCTCGCCTCCCGGAAATGCTTCCCGCAGGAGCTCCTGCAGCCGCGCCGTCACTTGGAATTGCGCCCGTGCGCGAGGTACTCGAGCAGGTCCGAGCGCGTGAGCATTCCGGTCGGACGGCCGTGCGTCGCGACCACGACCGCAGGGCTGCCGCCGCTGAGCGCGGAGACCACCTCGTCGAGCGACTCCTCCGCCTCGACCGCCGCGAGCGGCGGCTGCATTGCGGCAGCGACCTCCTCGTCGAGGGCGTCGGGGTTGCGGAAGACGAGATCGAGCAGCCCTCGCTCCTGCAGCGAGCCGACGACGTCGGCGAGCGAGCCGGCGGAGTCGTGGCGCATCACGGGCAGCTGCGAGATCGAGTAGCGCTGCATCAGGTCGATCGCGCTGCCGACCTTCTGGTGCGACTCGATCGTGACCAGGTCGGGCGCCTCGCCGTCCTGGTGCTTGAACCGCAGCACCTCGCGGACGCGTGGGGTCGGCTCGTGCCGCTCGAGGAAGCCGAGCTCGATCAGGTAGTTATCGTCGTAGAACTTCGAGAGGTAGGCGCGGCCGCCATCCGGGAAGAGCGTCACGACCGTGCTCCCGCGCCCGAGCTCCTTCGCGACCTCCACGGCCGCCCAGGCCGCGGTGCCGCCGGAACCGCCGACGAGCAGGCCTTCCTCGCGCGCGAGGCGCCGCGCGGTGATGAACGAGTCGCGGTCGGAGACGGTCATCCAGCGGTCGACGACCGACGGGTCGAAGGTCTCCGGGTAGAAGTCCTCGCCGATTCCCTCGACGAGGTACGGGTGCTGCTTCTCTGCGCCGGCGGTGTAGATCGAGCCCTCGGGATCGGCACCGACGATCAGGACGTCCGCGCGCTGCTCCTTCAGGTAGCGCGCCGCGCCGGTGATCGTGCCGCCGGTGCCGACGGCGATCACGAGCGCGTCGAGCTCGCCGCCCGTCTGCTCCCAGATCTCGGGCCCCGTCGTTTCGTAGTGCGAGCGCGGGTTCGCCTCGTTGCGGTACTGGTCGGGCTTGTACGCGCCGGGAATCTCCTCCGCGAGCCGGTCCGAGACCGAGTAGTAGCTCTCGGGCGACTCCGGCGCGACCGCATAGGGGCAGACGATCACCTCGGCGCCGAACGCCTTCAGCAGCGAGATCTTCTCGCGGCTCATCTTGTCGGGCATCGTGAAGATGCAGCGGTAGCCGCGCAGCGCCGCGACGATCGCGAGTCCGGTGCCCGTGTTTCCGGAGGTCGGCTCGACGATCGTCCCGCCGGGCTTCAGCTTCCCGTCGCGCTCCGCCGCGTCGATCATCGTGATCGCGATGCGGTCCTTGATCGAGCCGCCCGGGTTGAGGAACTCCAGCTTCGCGAGAACGGTCGCGGCGTCGTCGGGAACGACGTTCTGCAGCCGCACGAGCGGAGTGCGGCCGACCAGCTCGAGCAGCGTCGGATACTCGCGCGCCATCGGCGGCAAGCGTAACGGCTGGCTTCGGCTAGGCCGGCGCCTGCGCAGCCTCGGCTTCGACGACCGCCGCCTTCGTCCCGCGCAGGAGGACGAACGCGGCGACTGCGCCGGCGAGCGCGATCGCGAGCAGCGCCCAGAAGGCGTGCTGGTACCCGGAGGTGAAGGCCGCGCCGAGGGACTCGCCGGTCTTCAGCTCGGTCTTTGCCTGGGTGGTGAAGATCGTGGCTGCGACCGCCACGCCGATCGCGCCGCCGACCTGCTGCGAGGTGTTCAGCAGGCCCGACGCAAGACCGGCCTCGTGCGGCTGCACTTGCAGGAACGCAGCGATCGAGACGGGCACGAACGCGAAGGCGAGGCCAAGCGCGAAGATCACGTAGGCCGGGAGCAGGTCGGGCCAGAAGTGGCCGGCAACCGGGATCTGCGTGTACCACGCGAGCGCGGCCGCGAGCACCGACATGCCGATCACGACCACCGGGCGCGGGCCGAAGCGAGTCGTGAGGGCCTGTGCCACGCCGGCCCAGATGACCGTCGTGCCGGCGGTTACGAGGAAGGTGACGCCCGTCCGCAGCGCCGACCAGCCGAGGACCTGCTGGACGTAGAGCGTGAGCACGAAGAAGTTCGCGAAGATCACCGCTCCGAGCAGGAAGCCGACCACGTTCGCGGCGAGCAGCGAGCGCAGCCGGAAGATGCGCAGCGGCACGAGCGGCGCCGTGCTGCGCAACTCGATCGCGATCGACACGGCAAACAGCACGACAGAGACGACGAGCAGGCCGATGGTTCGCGCGGTGGCCCAGCCGACGTCCGGCGCTT
>Ga0126311_10000391_pt1 | contig 20842 bp, 23 predicted proteins | sample Plot61_FD_92539 | JGI IMG/M metagenome (GOLD analysis project Ga0126311, IMG submission 92539) | Serpentine soil microbial communities from UC McLaughlin Reserve, CA, USA - Plot61 | ecosystem: Environmental > Terrestrial > Soil > Grasslands | place: USA: UC McLaughlin Reserve, Lake County... | reverse complement strand
GTCAAGATCTACCGTCGAGGGATCCAGCTCCGCCAGCGCGAACTCCCAAGCGGCGGCGACCGGGATGGTGGCGACGGCGACCTGGGCGCCGTGGAAGGCAACGGGGTTGCCTGCCTGCTCGGCTGCCATGTCGATGAGGTGGCTCACCAGGTGCTCGGTGCCCGAGAGCGGGGCCGTCTTGCCTGCTATCCCGAGTGTGATCCCGCTGAGCGTCAGAACCCGGGCGAGCCTGTCCAGCGCCACCGGGCCACGACTCCGCAGCGCCGCCGCATCGTCGCATAGCTCGCGCCCCTGCCCGTAGAGCATTGCCACAGGGGCGGGATGGTAGGACTCGTCCATCCCCACGGCGGAGGCCAGGTACCAGTCGGCTGGGGCGGTCCACATAGAGATAAGGTCGCCGAAGCCCGCGAGGTTCATGGCGGGCGGGGCGTCGGCCAGCGTCGTCAGGTCCACGAGAAGGGCATCGGGCCAGCGCGAGGTAACGGTACGCTTGGTCCCGCTCTTGAGGAGCACTGAGACATCGTCGGAGAAGGCGTTGACAGAGGCTGCCGTCTGCACGACCACCAGCGGCGGAGCACCCGCCCCCGCCGTGGCCGCCTTACAGACGTCGGTGACGGTCCCCGAGCCGACCGCCACGACGCAGTCGGCCCCCGCCAAGGCGGCCCTGGCCTCCGCCAGAGACCTATCGTCCGCGTGCAGCTGGGTTCCCTGTCCCTCCCCGAGCACCGCGCGCCGCACCTCGAAGCGTCTCGCGAGCAGGCGCTCCGCCTCGGCCTTGGGATCACCCTCACCGCGCCGCATCGGCGTGGCGTCAGTAACGAGCACGACGCGCGGCGCTTCGCGGCCTCCGCGGGCGAGCTCCGAGACGACCTCGGGCAAGCGGCCGAGAGCGTCGGCCCCGATCTCGATCCTGCTCATGCCTATGGGGGCGAGCCTCCCATCGGGGTCGGTGAGCCCGAGGGCCTCGCGCAGGCCGTCGAGGTCGGTGGGGTCTGCCCGGGCTAGTTGGTCTGCAACCTTAACCGACGGTATCCTCCCTCCGATCGAAGACGGGCTCGAGCGCTGCGTAGGCCGCCCGGTAGATGGAGTATGCCTTGTCGTAGGCGGCCTTGGCGCCGGCGTCCGGTTCGTAGGTAGCGCCTAACTCCACGAGCCCATCCGCCGCCTCGTCCAGCGAGGCGTAGGTGCCCTCGGCCACGCCAGCCAGCATCGCCGCCCCCGTGGCAGTGGCCTCTTGATTCTTTAGGGCGCGGAGCACGCGCCCCGTGGCGTCCGCCTTCATTTGGCACCAGAACGGGCTCTTTGCGCCGCCGCCCACGACGCGCACCTCTTCGCTTTCGATGCCCATCTCTGCGAAGCGGTCCACGATGTCCCTAAAGCCGAAGGCGCACCCCTCGAATACGGCCCTCGTCATGTGCGAGAGCCCGTGCTTCATCGAGAGCCCGTGGAAGACGCCCCGGGCGTTGCCGTTCCAGGTAGGCGTCATAGCCCCGCTTAGGCACGGCAAGAAGACGAGGCCTTCCGAGCCCGCAGGCACGCCTTCCGCCTCCCGGGTCATCTCCTCGAAGCTCATCTTTGCGACGTTATCCGAGTACCAGCGGACGCTGCCGCCGGAGACGAAGCCGGGGTTCTCTATGAGCCACAACCGTGAGTCGGCGTGGGCGTGGGTCTCGACGAGGCCGGTCTCGTCGAAAACCGGCCCGTCCGCCGCTGCGCATATGGGCTCGGCGGTGCCCGTGATGTCGCAGACGAGGTTCGGAACCACCAGGCCCGCTCCGAGGCAGGCCCCGTGTTCGTCGCCGCAGCCTACGACGACCTTGGTGCCGACCTCGAGACCGAGGTCCCGGGCCGCGGCCTCGGTCAGGGCACCGGCCACCTCGTCCGCCGGGGCCACCCGCCCTAGTGTGCCTGGGTCGAGGTCGGTGGCGGACAGCATCTCCGCCGACCAATCTTTGCTCCGCACGTCGTAAAGCATGGTGGAAGACGCGTTCGAGTAGTCGACGACCCGTTCGCCGGTGAGGCGGTATGCGACGTAGCTGCCAGGAAGGAGCATGGCCTCGGCGGCCTCGTAGACCCCAGGTTCCTCGTCGCGCAGCCAGAGTATCTTGGGCGCCACGTGGGAGGAGTCGAGGTTCAGCCCGGTGACGTCGAAGATCCGCGCCTTCGCTATCCGCTGGCCGAGCGCCCGGCTCTGGGCTTCGGCCCGCCGGTCCATCCAGATGATCGCCGGCCGCAGGTGAAGGCCTCGTGGGTCTACGGGGACCACGCCGTCGACCTGGCTGGCCAGGCCGAGCGCTCCGACGCCGCTGGCCGCCACCCCGCCGCGTTCAAGAAGCTCCGATATGACGACCGAGAGAGCTCGGAGCCAATCGTCCGGGTTCTGTTCCGCCCATCCGGGGTGCGGAAACGAAAGGTCGTAAGGGGCGGAGGCCTCCGCGATGATAGCCCCGTCGCCGTCGATTAGAACGCCCTTGAGGCTCTGAGAGCCCACGTCGCACCCGATCACGTGTGCCATAGTGCTGTTCCTTAACTTCTTCGGAAGACCGGTAGACCCACTACTGTATCATCTCCCCGACCTTCATCGTGCCGCGCTGGACGAGCTCGATCTTGTAGCCGTCTGGGTCCTCGATAAAGGAGATCCTGTAGTCGCTCCCATCAGCGGTGAGCGTCTTGGGCTCGAGCGTGACGTTCACCCCCTGCTCCTTGAGCCGGGAAATTGTCTCTTCAAGGTCGTCGACGACGAAGGCGACGTGGGCGTAGCCGTCGCCCTTGTCGTAGGGCTCGGTGCGGTCGTGGTTGTGGGTGAGCTCGAGCATGGGCTCGGAGGGGTCCTCCTCGAACGCGAAGAAGTGGTTGGTGGCCGAGCCGAGGTCCATCTCCCCGATCTTCTTCATCCCCAGCTTGTTGACGTAGAAGTGCTCGCTCCTTTCGGGATCGAGTATACGGTAGCAAGTATGTATGTGCTTTGTGGCCATGTGTTCTCTCCTCGAGTTGCGTTCTAAAAAAGCCTAAGGTGTTCGTGGGGCGCCGAGCCGACGTATGAGCGCGGCGCCCCGCGTACGCTGGGTCAGGCTCCGAGGTGGCAGTGGCCGTTGCCCTCGGGGGGCGGCACGTCGAGCGCTGGGTTCCTGTCGAAGAAGCCCACGGGCTCGAGCTTGAAGCCGGCGTGCTGCACCGGCATGACCGGCCAGTCCTCGAGACGTACCACGTGGTGGGCGCCGAGGGTGTACCAGACGACGACGTCCTCGCCCTCGAGTGGGCGGTCGTTCTCCACGTAAGACGGCAGCCCGTCTCCGGGATTCTGGTTGGGGTAGGCCCCGGCTGCGTGGCGCTCGTCCGGCGCGAACCGGGTCGCCCAGAAGTGCTTCGTGGCGAAGCCGGCCCGCTTAGCCACGGCGCTGTCGGGCTGGAAGAACGGCAGGATGTTGGCCTGCGGGATCAGGCGGTAGGCGCAGGGCTCGCCGACCTTGTTCGTTGTCTCCGTACTCTCTATGCGCCAGTGGCGGGCCGACATGGAGTCGGTGGTGTGTTGGGCCTCCGACTCGCGCTCGATCAAAGTCGACTTCGAGAAGAAGGCGTTGCCGTGCGGGTTCTCGTCGCCTAGCGGCACCGCCTCGGTGTGCACCTCGTAGATCCTGTTGTTCCGGCCGTCGACGTCAAGGTCGAGCCGGAAGTTCATGAAGTGCTGGTGGATCGGGCCGTAGAGTCCCTCGCGGTTGAGGAGCTGGCCGTGCTTGGGGTTCACGTCTGGCCCGACTGCGCCGGTGGAGACGATGCCGGTGAGCCTGCCATCGAACTCTATGGTGCCGTCCTGGTAGAGGTTCCAGTAGAAGCCGTACTCGTAGTTCGCGACGGTGGCGATGAACGAGATGACTAGGCGCCTAGAGCGACGCACCTCCGCCGTGTCGGCCCGCATGTCGTAGTGCTTCCAGCCGAGGCCAGCGTCCTCCTCGTGCAGGCAGACGGCGTTCTTTATGACAACCGGGTCGCCGGCGCCGTTCACCATCACCGCGTCGAAGTACCGGATCTCGCCGAGGCAGTCGCAGCCGAGCTCGAGCGAATTGGCGAGGGCCCCGACGTTGTACTCGCCGGCATCGAAAGCGTTCTTGCGCCACTGGCCTGGCCGCGGGTCGCCATAGGGGACGACCATCTCGGAGAGAGAGGCGCGGTAGAGGACAGGCCTCGTCCGCCCGCCGTCCTCGTAGCCGACCGTGTAGAGTACGAGCCCCTCGCGCGGGGTAAAGCCTAGGCGGAAGCTCCACTTCTGCCACCGGATCTCGTGCCCGTTTATCTCGAAGCTCGGGCCCTCGGGCTGCGTGATCTCGAGCGGCTTGAGCCCGCCACGCATGGGGGTGCCGTTCGGGACGTAGGCGCCCGACTCCTGCGGGATCGGCACGACGCCGTGGTCCTCAACCCGCACGACCTCCCTCGTGTTGAGGTCCACTACGGCTACGAGGTTGTCCACGGGGTGGGCGTAGGCGTTGTGATCACCCTCGATGTAGACCCAGGTGAGCGCGCGGGAGAGGCGCCGCCCTTCCTCGTCGCCGTAGCTCCCCGCCGACCACGGGTCGACGAGCACGCGGTCCATGTCCTCGACGCCGCGCTTGCGCAGGGCCTCCTGGAACTCTGGGTTCTCCTTGCACGCCGCCTCACACTCGTCGAACTCTTCGAGCACTATAGGCGGCTGGATGTCGGGGACGTGGGTCCACGAGGCGACCGTACCCTGGGAGAGCGAGACCACCGCCTCGTAGGTCGCCCCCTCGTTCCCGTCCAGGATCACCGCGAAGGCCTCGCGCTCGAACCCGTCGCCCGCCTTGAAGGCGAGCACCTTTTCCTTCGGCGGTTCGTTCAATGTGAGCCCGGCGAAGCGGTGCTTCGGCCCGAGCCCGCGCTCCTCGCGCACTATGCGCACGGCGGCCTGTACCTCCTCGAACGTCAGCGGCGCCAGGGGATGGTCGGCCAACGCGGCCGGTCTCTCGGTCATGGTCATGAGTTGCTCCTCCTTCCCGATCTCGGTCCTCCGACCGAACACATGTAGTTTATTACTACCTCAAGGGTTCCCGCGTGGTCTCCGCGGCCGTCGAGATCGACATCGGGGCGCTCCGCGGTGTCCTCGTAGATGATCCGGCCGATGATCGCCTACTGGTCGGGGCACCTAGCGCGCAGGTAGAACGTGATCCCGCCGAGGAAGACACCCACCACGATCCACGGTATCAGCTTGAAGAGCAGTGTCTCGGCCGCGTCTCCGGCGGCGGTGCCCAAATTGAGGATAAGGAGTGCCACGACGGCGGCAATGCTTATGCCCCCGATCAGCGGCGCCAGGAAGGTCCTGAACCAGTGGCGTGCGTCGGGGTGGTTGCGGGCGAAGTAGCCGATGACCGCGAAGGAGCACAGAGTCTGCACGACGAGGATCGCGAAAGTCCCTAGGATCGCCATCAATACGCAGAGGTCGAGGTACGGGTTCTGGCAGGTCGAGCGGGAACTCATCGAGGTGCGAAATCTCGCCTGAAGGTTTCGGGTATCAGGCATCAGGCTTTTTGCTGATGCCAGAAGCCTGTAACCTGTAGCCTTCTAAAAAGGAGGTCGGCTTGCCCGAGATAACCTGGGAAGACTTCGAGAAGTTGGACGTGCGGGTAGGGAGGGTCGTCGTGGCCGAGCCGTTCCCCGAGGCCCGCAAGCCCTCGATCAAGCTAACCATCGACTTCGGGCCGGAAGTCGGCGAGAAGAGGACCAGCGCCCAGCTCACCGCCCACTACGACGCGGAGGACCTCGTCGGCAGGCAGGTGGTCGCCGTGGTCAACTTCCCGCCCAAGAGGATCGCCGGCTTCAAGAGCGAGGTGCTCGTCCTCGGGGTGCCGGACGAGGATGGGGAGGTGGTGCTCCTATCCCCCGACCTCGAGGTTCCACCCGGTGGGCGGATGTTCTAGAGCGGTCAGCAATCAGCGGCCGAAGCGGGCTAAGTAGCTGACAGCTATTGGGGGCGTTTCTAGACAGGCGATTCGTATCTAGGTACTATCGACCCAGGGTTCCTTGAACAGGAGGTTTCGGTAGTGAGTGAGACGAATCTCGAGCAGTTCAGGGAGGTTACGCCGGCGGGTCGGTTCACGCTGCAGAACTCCGCGATGCTCAAGGTAAGCCTGAACGACGACCAGATCCAGGCGCGGCTGGGCTCGATGGTCGCCTACCAGGGCGATGTGCGCTTCGAGTACCAGAGCGGTGGCCTCGGGCGCTTCTTCAAGAAGGCCGTCTCGGGCGAGGGCGTCAAGCTCATGACGGCTACGGGGCGCGGGGACCTGTTCCTTGCGCACAACAAGGAAAAGATCATGATCCTCGAGCTAGAGAACGAGCGGATGACGGTCAACGGCGAGAACATCCTTGCCTTCGAGCCCGGCATCGACTGGGACATCCACCGCGTCGAGGGCGCCGGCAGTCTCGCAGGCGGCCTCTTCAACGTGGTCCTTCAAGGGACGGGCAAGGTAGCCGTCACCTCGGACGGGGAGCCGGTCCTCCTGGACACCGACACGCCAACCTTCGCCGATCCCGACTCGGCCATCGCCTGGAGCGGCGGCGTGAGGACAACCATAAGGAGCGACGTCTCCTTCAAGACCTTTACAGGCAGGGGGAGCGGGGAGAGCTTCCAACTCGGCTTCGAGGGCCAGGGGTGGGTGCTTATACAGCCCTCTGAGGGCCCTGTCGTCCCCCCACACTCCCACGGCGGCGAGGGTGGCGGCGTCGGAGGCACTATCGGTTCGCTCTTCGGCGACTGAGCCGCGCTCTCAGGCGCGGTCGAAGACGATCTCCTGCGCACCCTCCCACAGGGTCATCTCGCCGAGTGAACGCAGGTTCTCCCTGCCCTCGGTGATGGTGAGGAAGTGGTTGCCGGCGAGCTGGCCCAGCTTGCTAGCGAAGATCGTGCCAGAGTAGGGGAAGAGGATCTCCGTCTCCGAGTAGCCGCCGGGATAGAACAGGATCTCCCCAGCCTGCGGGACGCTCGTGGCGTCCTCGAAGCCGACCCCGAGGTCGTAGTCGCCCAGAGGAATCCAGCAGGACTCCCCGCTCCATCTGACGTGGATGATCTTCTGGCGGTAGGGCAGCAGCTTCTCGAACGCCTCGCAGGTCTTGGGCGACTTATCCCGCTCCCACCTGGCCTCGAACTCGTAAGGCCCGGCCGTGATCCTCACATCGCTCACGGTCTTCTCCTTCCCGTGGCGAGCCCCTAGCCGACCACAAGGTTGACGAGGCGCCCTGGCACGTAGACGCTCTTCCTGAGCTCGCGGCCCTCTACGTGAGGCCTTACCCTCTCGCTGGAGAGCGCTATCTCTTTAGCCTCTTCCTCCGCGATATCTGCGGGGACCTCTATGCGGTCACGCAGCTTGCCGTTTACCTGGACCACGAGCGTGATCTCCTCGGCCGCTATGAGGCTCTCGTCCCAGGAGGGCCATTCTTGCAGGTGGACAGAGTACTCCTCCCCCATCTCTGACCACATCTCCTCGGCGTGGTGCGGGGCGAACGGCGCGAGGATGATGACGAAGGTCCGCAGGGCGTCCCTCCACCGCTCTTCCCCCACCTCACCCTTGATAGCCAGCAGGTAGTTGGTGTGCTCCATGAGCGCAGCTATGGCCGTGTTGAACCTGAACGCCTCGAGGTCTTCGGTGACCTTCTTGACAGTCCGGTTGGTACGCCGGTCGAGCTCTCCCGGGTCTGCCTCGGCCCCAGACGTGCTGCCCCCCGCCACGAGGGCGAGGGCGCGCCTCAGGAAACGCGAGACGCCCTCGATACCTCGCCCGTCCCAGGGTCCACCCTGATCCCAGGGTCCTATGAACATGAGGAAGGAGCGCAGGGCGTCCGAGCCGTAGCGGTTCACGAAGTCCTGCGGGTTAACGACGTTCCCATGGCTCTTGCTCATCTTCTCGGCGTCTTCGCCGAGGATTATCCCCTGGTTGAAGAGCTTGAGCATCGGCTCGTCGAAGGTTACAAGCCCGAGGTCCCGCATCACCTTCGTGAAGAACCGCGTGTAGAGCAGGTGCATTACGGCGTGCTCGATGCCGCCGGTGTACTGGTCCACCGGGAGCCAGGTTTTTCCGCGCTCCGGATCGAAAGGCCCATCATCGTAGTGCGGCGAGAGGTAGCGGTACTGGTACCACGAGGAGTCCATGAAGGTGTCCATGGTGTCGGTCTCCCTCGTGGCGGGCCCGTCGCACCTCGGGCACGTCGTGTTGTAGAAGTCAGGGTCGAGCTTGAGCGGCGACTCACCCGTCGGCATGAACTCGGCGTCCTCGGGGAGCAGGACGGGCAGCTCTTCTTCGGGTACGGGCACGGTGCCGCACCTCTCGCAGTAGATCATGGGGATAGGGGTTCCCCAGTAGCGCTGGCGCGAGATGAGCCAGTCCCTGAGACGATAGGTCACGGCGGCCTTTCCGGCTCCCCTCTCTTCGAGCCAGGCAGTGACCTTTCTCTTACCCTCCTCGCTCGGCGTGCCGTCGAAGGGGCCGGAGTTGACCATCGCGCCTTCGCCTGCGTAGGGCTCGTCAAGCTCCTCTGCGCTCCTGTCGGGCGGGGTTATGACGGTGCGAACCTCGATCCCGTACTTGCTGGCGAACTCGAAGTCGCGCTCGTCGTGGGCCGGGACGGCCATGATCGCGCCCGTCCCGTAGCCCATGAGCACGTAGTCGGCGATGTAGACTGGGATGCGCTCGTTGTTGGCCGGGTTCACGGCGTAAGCGCCCGTAAATACACCGGTTTTATCCCGCGTTACGTCGGTGCGGTCGATCTCGCTCATGCGAGAAGCTCTCTCGACGTAGGCGCGCACCTCCTCCGACCTCTCTGGCGTCGTGATCTCCTCTACCGCGGGGTGCTCAGGGCTCATCACGAAGAAGGTGGCGCCGAAGAGCGTGTCGGGCCTGGTCGTGAAGACGGTGAGAGGGCCGTAATCCTCGAGCTCGAAGATGATCTCGGTGCCTTCGGAGCGCCCGATCCAGTTGGTCTGGAGCGTCCTGACCCGCTCGGGCCACTCTATCTTCGAGAAGTCGAGGAGCTCATCGGCGTAGGCTGTGATCTTGAAGAGCCACTGCACGAGGTTCTTCCTTATTACGGGCGTCCCGCACCGCTCGCAGCGTCTGTCGGGCCCGATCACCTGCTCGCGCGCGAGCGTCGTGTTGTCCTTGGGGCACCAGTCGACGGGCACCTCCTTGCGGTAGGCGAGGCCCCTCTCGAAGAACTTGAGGAAGAACCACTGGTTCCAGCGGTAGTACTCGGGGTCGCAGGTGACTACCTCGGAGTCGAAGTCGAACATGGTGCCCATCTGCCTGAGCTGGCCGCGCATGTTCTCGATGTTGGACATGGTCCACTTGTACGGATGAATGCCCCGGTTTATAGCGGCGTTCTCGGCCGGCAGCCCGAAGGCGTCGAAGCCTATAGGGAAGAAGACCCTGTAACCGCGCATCCTCATGAAGCGCGCCCGCGTGTCCGAGGGTGTCATGGCGTACCAGTGTCCTACGTGCAGGTCCCCGCTCGGGTAAGGGAGCATCGTGAGCGCGTAGTGCTTGGTCTTCTCGGGGTCCTCGTCGGTCCTGTACAGGCCGCTCTCGGCCCACCGCTCCTGCCAGTGGTGCTCGAGGGTTATGGGATCATGATCTCTTCTAGTAGACGCCTCGCTCATGAGAGACTCCTTAGGTGAAAGGCTGGGGTTGGGTCCGTACCGGGGAACGCGCAGGACTTTATAGTCGTGAATCTGAGTTCGAGACTCTATGAGCTTCGCCGCGCATATACTCAATATACCACCTGCGAACCGGGTGAGAAACAGGCGGGAGGGCGCGATTCGGCTGGCTCGTATCGGGCGAAGCGCCCACTTGGCGCTGTATCACACGAGGATAATGGCAAGCACCGCCGCCGACAGCGTGCAGAGCACGTTGGTTGGCTCGTTGCCGGCGCGCGGCGCGAGCGCGCCGATGAGGCTATCCACCACCGTCCCGAGGAAACCCGCGAGCGCCACGAGGACCATTGGACCCACCCCCTCTACAAGACCCAGCGCGTAGCCGAGCGCGGCTGTAAGGGCCGCGGCACCGACGCCGGCGAGAGTTCCCGGTATGGAGACGGCCCCATCGGTGCCCGGCGCCACCCTTCTGAAGTTCGAGATCAGGCGCGGAGCGCGGGCGTAGAGCTGCCCCACCTCGGACTCTGCGGTGTCGGCGAAGGCGGCGCCGAGAGAGGCGACGAAGGCGGCGGCGAAGGCGTCGATGGGGGTCAGCGAGGCGAGCAGGGCGCAAAGGGTTGCGACGCCGGCGTTGGCGAGGGCGTTTCTTGCGCCGCGGCGCCCCTCCCCCGCCTCAGCGGTTCCGGCCCGGTGCTTGCGCGCGTACCCGAACCTTGTGAGGATGGAGCCGCCGACCACGAAGAGGGCGAGGACGGCGAAGCCCTGCGGGCCGAGGCAGTAGTAGATAGTCGCGCCGACCACGAACCCGCCGAGGGCGCCGCCCCGGCTCACCATGCCGAGCGCGTAGGCCATGGCGGCAAAGAGCGCGGTCACGCCGAGGGCAACGAGGAGGTTCAAGCCTTCGGATAGGCCCCCTGCAGGCGTTCGAGCAGCCGCCGGGCGTAGCGCTCGCACTCTTCAGGGACTGCGTGCAGGAGCGCGGGCTCTACCATGCCAGCCTTGACGCCGGTGTCCGTCAGGCGCTGCACGCCCTGGTAGAGGAGCGCGCCGGTCAGGGGGCTTGGCCTATCCGGGATGGCGACGACCACGCCGTACAGGTGAGAGGAGGCAGGGTCGCCCAGGGCCTTTATCGCATCCACGGCGTCGGGACGATCCTGGCCTACGGCGAAGACGTAGATCAAGGGTTCTCTGGCGACACCCGTACCATCCGTCTCCCTCAGGCTCTCCCAGAGCGCGGTGATGCTCGCATGGCCTGCCTCGAGCGCCGCCCGCGAGAGACCCGACCAGATGTCGCCCGCCACCCTGCGGGCGAGCGGGCTCTCGTAGTCGACGAGGATCCCTACGGCGGGCCCAGACAAGCCTATCCTTCCCCTGCCTCGCGCTTGTCGAGTCGGCGCAAGAACACCTCTATCTCCTTTACGGTCTGGAGGTCCCCGTTCTTCTGGGCCACCTCCCTGCCCTTTACAAAGACGCTGCGGGCCTCGGCATTCTCGTCGAGCTCGTAGTGGGCGCGGCCGAGCATCCGGTAGGCTACTGAGTAGTCGGGCTTGTTCTCCACCGCCAGAGCCAGGTGATCACGTGCCTCCTCGTACCTACCATCCTTGAAAAGCTCGATGCCCAAGGAGCAGAGGATCATAGGGTTCTCGGGGTTCTTCTCGAGCAGCTTGCGGAACATCTCCGCCCGCGAGGTCTCCATCTCCGCGCGCCACCTCCTCTCAGAGATCCTTCTCAACATGCTTTTTAGCACGAAGGGGCTGCGCCTGTTACAACTGATGCTCGTGGACGCCCAGAGATTGCTGAGAGAGCTAGCCCGCTCCCCCGAGATAGCGCGCTTCGCCGGGCTGGTGGAGCCGCTAGTCGAATACGACAGGGAGCGCCGCAGCGACCTGGTGCGGACGCTGCGGGCTTACTTCGCCTCCGGCGCCAACGCGAGCGAGGCGGCGGACCGGATGTTCCTTCACCGCAACAGCATGCTCTACCGGCTGGAGCGCATAAGGAAGGTTACTGGTTTAGACCTGAAGGACCCAGGGGTAGCTCTTGCCCTACAACTCGGGCTGCTGGCAGTCGACAAAGGAGAAGATCCAGATGAAGTTGAGCACCCGTAACCGGCTCCCAGGCACTATCACCGAGGTGGTAAAGGGGGAGGCGGCAGCAAAAGTCACCCTGCAGGTCGGGGACAACCACGTCGTCGCCCTCATCACCCGCGAGAGCGCCGACGAGCTCGGCCTAGAAGAGGGAAAGCAAGCGACGGCCCTCGTCAAGGCCACGGACGTCATGATCCTCACCGACGAGGGCGTAGCGTAAGGGCGCGCCCTTACCTGACCTGCTGTGCCACCGGTAGAAGAGCCTCTGCCGGGCAATGTAAGCACCGTCGTAAAGATTGGGGACACTGTGCGGCGCAGTACCGGTCCATGGACGCCCGCGGTGCACGCCCTACTGAGGCATCTCGAAAGAGTCGGCTTCGAAGGGGCTCCCCGCCTGCTCGGCGTCGATGAACAAGGGCGCGAAATCCTCACCTACATCTCCGGAGAAGTGCCCCGTCGCGGCGACCCTACGCTCGAAACCGACCTGGCGCTCATCGAAGTTGGCTCGCTGCTGCGCCGATACCACGAAGCCGCTGCAGATTTCGCTCTATCTTCCAGGGTAGGCTGGCACCATCGTTCAGAGATCTCCGGTCCGGTAATGCTCGTCTGCCACAACGACATCTCCCCCAGGAACACCGTCTTCCGAGACGGGCATCCGGTCGCGTTCCTGGACTGGGATCTCGCCTCCCCGGCCCCGCCTGCATGGGATGTAGTCCACGCGCGGCTTGGCAGTTCGTACCTCTCACCGACGATGCGGGGTGCTCGAGGCTGGGCTGGTCATCTCCGCCCGATCGCGCCCACCGCCTGCGGGTCTTCTGCGACGCTTACGGATTATCGGAGGAGGACAGGTCGGGGTTTACGGAGCTTGTCGTTCGGCGAATCGAGACGACGGCGTCTGGTATCGAGGCACTGGCCGCCGCCGGCGACGAGGCGCCCAAACGCCTCGTCGCCAAGAACATACCAGAGTCGGTACGCATAGATAGCCGCTGGGTAGTGCGCCATGCGCGGGAACTCGATTCGGCCCTTCTACCTCTCTAGTCAGCGAACTCCGCAGCCTTCGCGAGCAGGAACCTCGCGGTCAGGACCACCGTGAAAGCGAACCCGAGCACCATGACCGAGAGGGCGACGGCGGCGTCGAAGTTGCTCTCTCGGGCGGCGAAGATCGCCAGTGGGATGGTCTGGGTGACGCCAGGGAAGCTGCCGGCGAAGATGATGGTGGCACCGAACTCCCCTAGCGCCCTGGCCCAGGCCATCACGGCGCCGGCGAGCATCGCGGGTAACGCGAGCGGCATCGTAACCCTCCCGATGGCGGAGAGATGGCTCGCCCCGTCCACCATGGCAGCCTCCTCAAGGTCGCGGCGCACCTGGCCGAAGCCAACGGTGGCCTGCCGCACGTAGAAGTGGGCGGCGACGAACACCTCTGCTATCACGACAGCGGCGGTCGTGAAGCTCACGGTTATACCGAACACCTCGAGGTAGCGGCCAACCAGCCCCAACCTCCCGAAGGTGAGCAGCAACGCGATGCCAGCGGCCGAGGGCGGGAGGACGGCGGGCATGTCTATGAGGCTGTCGAGCGCCCGCTTGCCCGGGAACTCGGCTCGCGCCAGCACGTAAGCAGCGGGTGTCCCCACCGCGATGATGATGATCATCGAGATGGCAGTGGTCCTGATGCTCAAGAACAGGGCCTCGCGCGCCTCCGGCGCAGCCATGGCGTGCCAGGCGTTCTCGCTCGCAGTCCACACGACCAGGCTGATCATGGGCAGGCTTATGAAGCCGGCGAGCAGCGACATAGAAGCGACGGCCACCCCTGTGGCCAGCCTGTCGCCGCCGAAGAGCCTGCGAAGAAGCCTCTCTTTTCCCTGCTTCGTCACGCCGCCGGTTCGAAGCGCCACTTCTCGAGCACGCGCTGTCCTTCCTCGCTCAACACCAACTCCATCCACTCCCGCGCCAACTCGGGGCTTCCTGATTCCTTCATGGTAGCTATGGGGTAGGTCGCTATCACGTTCAGGTTCTCGGGTATCTGGATGACCCTTACCCTGTCTCTTATGTCCGGCGTGTAGTCGCTGGCGTAGCCGAACGTCGCGTCGGCGTCGCCCAGCGCTACCCTGCTTACGGAGGCCCGCACATCAGCCTCCCTCGAGACCACGTTGGAGAGCACCGCGTCTTTGAAGTCACCCCCGTACTCGGCGTCCGCCTTGTCCAGGATCTCCAGAGCGTAATCGGCGGCAGGTACCCCTTCTTCGGCCAGGACGAGCCTCGCTCCGGGCCTGGCGAGGTCGCGCATGCTCTGTATGCCCGCGGGGTTGTCCTCAGGCACCATGACCACCTCTCGATTCCTTGCGAAGACCTCGGGTTCTCCCGCCACGAGTCCGTCCTCGGCGGCTGCGTCCATCTCCTCGCGCGCGGCCGAGGCAAAGACGTCAGCGGGTGCTCCCTGCTGGATCTGGGTCAGCAAAGTCGAGCTCGACTCGAAGCTCTGGCGCACCTCGACGCCGGGGTGCCGCTCCTCGAAGGTCCCGGCCAACTCGCCGAACGCGTCCGCGAGCGAGGAGGCGGCGAACACGGTGAGGGCGGTGCCCCCTCCCCTATCTGTATCGCTCCCACCGCCAGCTTCCGCTCCACACGCAGCCAACCCGTAGGCTGCGGCGCACCAGACAGCCAGCGCCAGCACCCTGTAGAACCGATGGTGTAGCCCCAAGACATCCCTTCTCCGGCCACTGGACGTTGAGCACCCATGCTAGAGAAGGTCTGGCTACGGGTCTTTGGGCAAGATGCACAAAAAGCAGATGGGTTACAGGCTACAGCAAAACCTGATGCCCGTTGTCCGAAACCTTACGCCTCCCGATCAGACGTATGGTCCAACGGTGTCGTCGTCGGCCAGACGCCTGTATCCTTCGGCGACGCCGAGGACCTTGACGACATACCAGTCGGTGTGGTTGTAGGTGAAGAGCGCCGCGTACCAGTCCTCCGGGGCCCCGCCCATCTCGAGGTAGTGGGCGGCTGCCGGTATTGCGTCCCTTGGATCCAATATGTTGGCTTCGCCGTCGCCGTTGCCGTCGACCCCCGCCGTCTCCCAGGTCGAGGGCAGAAACTGCATGGGCCCCATCGCCCCCGCGCCGGATGACCCCATGCTCTCGCCGTGGTTCGACTCGACCTTCCCCACAGCCGCGAGCACATACCAGTCCTCGCCGAACCCGTATTGCTTGGCTGCCTTCTTGTACAGTTTCCTGTAACCCTTATTGGAGATCGGCTCCACTGGATCGGCTACTATCTCCTCGCGCGCGATCCTCTCCTCGTGATCGCGCCCCGTCTCCCCCACCCTGGTTGCCGCCCTCTGCTGCAGGATGCGCGCCCTCTCCTCAGCTCTGAGCTCCTGCAGCCGCGCCGCCGTCTGCGCCCTGTTGGAGCTTACCTGCGCTATGGAATCCTGGAGCGCCTCCTCGCTGCGGCGGAGCTCGGCGGTACGCGATCTCTCCTCCTTCAAGGCCGCCTCGTAGTCTTGCTTTTTCTGCGAGATCTGGCGCGAGGTGTTCTTCAAGATGCGCTCCGACTCGAGGTAGGCCTCGAGGCTCTCCCTGCCTTCGAGCAGGATCCCGGTCACCCTCGGGTCCGCTATGCCAACCGCGCCGCCCGCCGACCCGAGCAGCCCGTCGAGCAAGAAGGAAATGCCCTCGAGCTCTCCCCCCTTGTAAGCGGCCCGCGCCTTCTCCTCATACCCCGCCTTCGCCGCCTCGAAGCTCTCCCGCCGCACCTCAAGCTCGCGCTCTAGCGTCCGGGTTTGCTCCCCGAGCTCGACGCTTCGCGCTTCAGCACCGTCTACCCGAGCCTGGGCCTCCTCCAGATCCGCACCAACGGCGGAGATGTCGCCGATCTGCTCCTCCAGCAAGGCATCCTGCTCCTCGACCCGCGTCTCGAGGATGGTGATCTTCCCAGACGTACCCTCCGCCGTCTGCGCCACAGCCGCCCCAGGCAGAGCAAGGCCAAGCAACAGAAACCCAAGTAGTACACAGATCCTAGCCCGCCCCGACACTCCACCCTCCATATGACAACCCTGCAACAAGCTCAAAATACTACAACACCTTCACCCGACGCGGTAGAGCAACCTTCGCCCCGCCATCGCGCCGCCAACCCCACACGACGCTACTTGCTACTTGTGTAACAAAACGATTCTACTCAACTCTGTTCCTCCTGTGGGGTGAGGAGGCCAACGATCGTCTGGAGCTCTTCTCTCTCGCGGAAGCGGATCTCGACTTTTCCGCCTCTGCGCAGTGGTTTGACCCTTACCGGGAGCTCGAGCACCTCGCGCATGAGCCGCGAGGCTTCGTCGAACTCTTTCGGTGTTGCGCTCTTCACTTCTTGTCCTGGCGGGGGCGCTGCGGGCTTGCCGGAGAGGTATTCGCGCACCAGCTCTTCGGTCTTGCGAACGGAGAGCTTCTCGGCCTGTATCCTCTCGGCTAGCTGGACCATCTGCTCTTCGGTCTCGAGCCCGAGCAGGGCCCTGGCGTGTCCTTCGGTGACCTTCCCTTCGGCTAGGAGGGTTCGGATCGCGGCCGGCAGCTGCGCGAGGCGCAGGGTATTGGTCACCGCGGCCCTGCTCTTGCCGAGCCTGTGTGCCAGCTGCTCCTTGGTTAGCCCGAAGCCTTCCATGAGGGCCTGGTAGGCGGCCGCGGTCTCCAGGGGGTTGAGATCCTCCCTCTGCAGGTTCTCGACGAGCGCCAGCTCCACGGACTCGTTCTCCCCGGCCTGCCTGATGAGGACGGGCACCCTGTCGAGCTCTGCCTCTTTTGCGGCCCGCAGCCTCCTCTCCCCGGCTATGAGCTCGAAGCCACTGGGCGTCGAGCGGACGACGAGTGGCTGGAGGATGCCGACCTCGCGGATCGAAGCCGCAAGCTCCTTTATGCCGGCCTCCGGAAAACTGCGCCGTGGCTGGCGCGTGTTGGGGCGGATCGCCGAGGTCGGGAGCTCCTCGAACTTCAACCCCCCAACGCTGTCGCCCGTGGCTATGAGCGCGGAGAGCCCCCGCCCCAATCCCCTCCTACCCACGATCCAGCACCTCCTCTGCGACGGCCGCGTACGCTTCTGCCCCCGTGCTCCTCGGGGCGTAGAGCGCTATCGGCAAGCCGAAGCTTGGCGCCTCGCTCAACCGCACGTTCCTCGGTATGATCGTGTGGAACACCCTCTCGCCGAAGAATGTCCTCACCTCCTGGGCAACCTGGTGCGCGAGGTTGGTGCGCGGATCGAACATCGTGAGCAGCACTCCTCCGACCTGCAGCCCGGGGTTAAGCTCCTCCCTCACCATCCTTATGCTCTGCATGAGCTGCGTCAGGCCCTCGAGGGCGTAGTACTCGCACTGTATGGGGATGAGAACCTCGTCTGCCGCGGTGAGCGCGTTGAGCGTGAGCAGGTCAAGGGACGGCGGACAGTCGAGGAGGACCCTGTCGTACAGGTCAGGCGGAAGCTTCTCGAGCGCGCGCTTGAGCTTGAACTCGCGAGCCAGGCTGGACACGAGCTCTACCTCCGCACCCACGAGGTTTATGGTGGCGGGTGCGACATCGAGCCCCTGTATGTCCGTAGCGACGGCCACCTCCTGCAGGGGCCTGCCCTCGAGCAAGACGTCGTACATGCATCCCCCGGACCCAGGAACAACCCCGAGCCCGCTCGTCGCGTTCCCCTGCGGATCCATGTCTACAACTAGTATTCGTTCGCCTTTTTCGGCGAGGTAGGCTGCGAGGTTGATCGCGGTGGTGCTCTTTCCCACCCCGCCCTTCTGATTGACTATGGCGACCACGGTCTTCACCGTCGGCATCTTAGCACGCGCTCTTTGCTGCTATCTTCTCACACCACACCTAGTGGCTTTCTGGCGGCTACCCCCACTTTACGGGGGTACTTTCCCGGCGTCTCGGCGACTTTCTGGAGTATTATCAGGTGTCTCTGCTTCTCGCCGAGCTCTGGTATCCGCGGCACACGGATGAGACCAGTCACCCTCGCCCCGAGCCTCTCCGCCGCCCTCTCCCCCTCCGAGATCTCCTTTTCCTCCAGCCTTCCCTTCATGGAGATCACACACCCCCCCACCCTCAACAACGGCACGCAGTACTCCGCCACAACCGAGAGCCGGGCCACCGCGCGCGCCGTCGCAACGTCATGCATGCCCCTGTGTTCGTCCAGCCGAGCAAGCTCCTCTACCCTCGCGTTGCAGACCTCTACCTCTTCGAGGGAGAGTACCTCGACCGCGCTGCGCAAGAACCGCACCTTCTTGGCCGTCGCCTCGACGAGCGTCATCTTCAATCGGGGCTCGACGATCTTTATGGGCAAGCCCGGAAGCCCACCGCCGGATCCCACATCGACCATACTACTCGCCGCGCCAAGAGAGTCGAATAGGAAGCAACTCAGCGAATCCAGCACGTGGTCTAGGACTATCCCGCGCAGGTCCCGCGTCCCGATCACATTCGCCTCGTCATAGTCGCACAGAAAGCGCGCAAACGCCTCGAGGCGCGCCAGGCGCTCCGGCTCAAGCGATAGCCCCCAGCTAGCCGCCTGTAGCCTTAATAGCTCTAGAGAGTTCATAGCCCCGTTTCACGTGAAACAGCCCTGCGACAAAAGTTTGCCTTTACAAACATCTGTCGCCTATGACATTCAGGACATTGTCAATAAATGTCTGTTTCACGTGAAACGAGCAAGGTTCGAGTGCTAGGTAGGTGAGATCCTGACCCTGCGGTTATCGCCAGTGCCTTCGCTGGCGGTAGTGACCTGAGGGTTGTCCTTGAGGTAGATATGGACGACCCTGCGCTCCGCTGGGCTCATAGGCGGCAATTCTACAGTGCGCCGCTCCCTGATGGCTCGCCTGGCGGAACGGTGAGCTATCCCTTGAATCGCCTCGACGCGCCGCTGACGGTACCCTTCTGCGTCGAGGACTATACGCTTGGCGAAAGGGTGCTTCCGGTAGATCGCCGCGTTGACAAGGTACTGGAGGGCGTCGATCGTCTCCCCCTTCTGACCAATAAACAGGGCGGTGTTATCCGAGGCGACGTCCACCGCGATAAATCCGTTTGCATCGTAGACGTCGACGCGCGACTCGAACCCCATGGCATCGACTACAGTACTGACGAGGTTTTTGATCTCGGCCAGCAGCTCCTCCGGGACGGGGGCTTCCTCCGCCTCGGCCGAGGAGTCTCCCAGGATCTCGGAAAGGTCGAGGTGCGCGGGCGCTTCCGTATCGGCAGGCTCCGCAGGCTCTGAGGGTTCCGGCTCCGGCGCTTCTCCCGGTTCGGGGGGCACGATGGGTCCCTCCTGCAGCTCTACCACGATGCGGGCGTCCCGCGCCCCGATTCCTAGAAAACCGTCGCTACCGGCGTCAACCACGTCGTAGGAGAGGTCCTCGGCCGAGATGCCGAGGCTGGCGGATGCCTTCTGCACGGCTTCATCGACCGTAGCGGCGTTGAACTCTCGAGTCTGGGTCATTTTTTCTTCTTCTTTCTGCGTTTCCTCTTCGCGGCTTTTGCGGCTTGTGCGGCGGCGCCGTCCGCGCTCGCCTGCGATGCGGTCTCGCCGGACCCGCCATTAGCCTGCTGGCGGTTCTCGGGCGGTGCGGCTCCGTTACCCCCGTTACCTGATCCACCAAACCTGGAGAACAGCCCTCCGGACTCGGATCCGGGTGGCCTCCTTCCCGGGCCGTGGTAGTAGATCAGGTAGTTCTGGGTGAGGGTTACGAGGTTGGAAGTGATCCAGTAGACGAACAGGCCGGCGGGGAAATTAAAGAGGAAGACCGTGATGCCGATGGGGAGTAGCCGCATGAGCCAGCGCTGCTGGGGCTCGACGTTGTGAGCGGTGATCTCGGTCGCCGCCAGCATGGTAAGGGCGGAGAGGATAGGAAGTATGTGGTAGGGGTCGGCTACAGAGAGGTTCTGGAACCACAGGATGCCGCCTTCGTGGAAGCTCGGGTATTCCGGGGGAATCGTCCTGCCGCCGAGGCTGTAGCCGCCGAAGTGACGGATCACATAGAACATGCCGATAAAGATGGGCATCTGAACCAGAATCGGCAGACAGCCACCAAGGGGGTTTATCTTCCGCTCCTGGTAGAGCTCCATTATCTTCTCTTGCTGCCTCTGGCGGTTGTCCTTGTACTGGGCCCGGATCTTCTCCATCTCCGGACGCAGGTCCTGCATGGCCCTCATGCTCTTGACCTGCTTTACCGTTAGCGGGAACAGCAGCGTGCGCACTACTACGGTGAGAAGGGCGATGGAGAGCCACCAGGGCGCGCCGAGAGTGCTGTGGAAGTACAGCAGAACCACCCCGAGAACGTCGACCACGGGGCCAAAGAGGTTGGAGAAAAAGTCTGCTATGCCGTTGAAAGCGCTACTCATCTTACCGGGTCGTATCCTCCCTCAGAGAAAGGGTGACAGCGCAGCAACCGCCTCGCTCCCATGAACACGCCCCTCGGCAAGCCGTGTTTCTCTATGGCCTGGATGGTGTAGAGAGAGCAGCTCGGGGTGAACCTGCACGAAGGAGGCAGCATGGGGGAGACAAACCGCCTATAGCCACGGATCAGAGCGACGCCGGCCCTCTCGAACACGGCTACCTCGGCCCGGCTTCGCGGACCGGCTGCGGCTCGCCGAGCTTGCGCAGCGCACGGCCGAACTCTTCGCTCAACTCCTGGGAAGCCGCCTCCGCCGCAGCCGGGCGCGCCGACACCACGAGGTCAAGGTCTCCCGGCACCCGGGGCAGCGCCGAGTGAAATATCTCCCTGAGCCGTCTCCTGACGGTGTTGCGCGTCACGGCATTCCCTACCCTCCTGGAGACGGAGAGGCCAAGGCGGGGCGTGCCCAGCTCGTTCGGGAAGGCGTGCACCGAGAACAGCTTGCCCCTGTAAGCTGAACCTTGCCGGTAAACCCTTTCAAAATCCGGGGAGTCGGTAAGGCGTGTGCGCTTGCTCCGCGACAACGATCAGACAGCCAGCCGCTTCCGCCCGCGCCGGCGGCGGGCAGCGATGACCCTGCGCCCTCCTACCGTGCTCATGCGCGTGCGAAAGCCGTGCGTCTTTGCCCTTTTTCGACGGTTCGGCTGATAGGTGCGCTTCATAGGCTCTCCTCTACTAGCTCTCTGAATCCGG
>Ga0126311_10000390_pt1 | contig 20848 bp, 20 predicted proteins | sample Plot61_FD_92539 | JGI IMG/M metagenome (GOLD analysis project Ga0126311, IMG submission 92539) | Serpentine soil microbial communities from UC McLaughlin Reserve, CA, USA - Plot61 | ecosystem: Environmental > Terrestrial > Soil > Grasslands | place: USA: UC McLaughlin Reserve, Lake County... | reverse complement strand
GCAACGCCGGCGTCGGCGCGGTGGGTGGTGACCTGCTTCTCTTCCTGGACGACGACGCCGCCCTCGTCGACAACGGTTTCCTCCAGGAGGTGGCCCGGCGCTTCGACGCCGACCCGTCCCTCGGCATGGTCCAGCCGCGCGTCGACGTCGCCGGCGGTGGCGAGCCGCCGCGCCGGTGGACGCCGCGCGCCCGGGTGGGCGACCGCACCCGGTCGTCGGACGTCCTGTCGGTGTGGGAGGGCGTCGTGGTGATCCGCCGCGCCGCGTTCGAGGCCGCGGGCGGCTGGCCGGACCCGTTCTTCTACGCCCACGAGGGCATCGAGCTGGCGTGGCGGGTGTGGGACGCGGGCTGGCGGGTCCGCTACCTCGGCGACCTCCCCGTGCAGCACCCGCTCACCTCGCCGGCCCGCCACGCCGACCACCTGCGGCTGGACGCGCGCAACCGGGTCTGGCTGGCCCGCCGCAACCTGCCCTGGCCGGCGGCTGCCGCCTACCTGGCCCTGCGGGGCGGGCTGCAGGTCGCCCGGCTGGCCCGCACGCCCGGCGCGCTGGCGACCTGGGGCCGCGGCTGGCTGGAGGGCTGGCGGACGCCCGCCGGTCCGCGCCGCCCGCTCCGGTACCGCACGCTCGCCCGCATGGCCGCGGCCACGGGAGCCGTCTCCGTGCTGTCCCGCGGTCCGCGATGAGCCGGCTCGTCTCGCTCGGCGCCGGCGGCCTCCCGGTCCGGGCCCGCGCCACGGTGCGCCGCGTCGGCGGCCGGTGGGTGCGGCGGCTCGGGCTGCTGCCCGGGGGCGAGCCGGACCGCCTCGGCGAGGACGACCGGCTGACCGGGACGGTCCTCGACCAGCCGGTGATGGTGTTCTTCCCCGAGCCGCCCAATAACGCGTACCAGCTCGAGCAGTGGTTCGCCCCGCTGACCGCCCTCGCCGCCGAGCTGCCGGTCGTCGTCATCACCCAGGACAGCCGCACCACCCGGCTGGTGGGGTCCGGCTCCTCCCTGCCGGTGCACTGCGTGGCGCGCACCGCCACCCTGGACGGCCTGGTGGCCCGCAGCGACGTCGGGCTGGCGCTGTACGTGAGCCACCACCCGGCCAACTTCGCCGCCCTGCGGCACGCGGGGATGGCACACGTCTACCTGGGTCACGGCGACAGCGACAAGGGCGGCTCGGCGTCCAACCAGCTCAAGGCGTACGACTACGCCTTCGTGGCCGGGGACGCCGGCGTCGACCGGATCCGGCAGACCCTGACCTGGTACGACGCCGACGCGCGCACCCTGAAGGTCGGCCGCCCGCAGCTCGACCTGCCGATCGCCGGGCTGCCGCACGAGCAGTCCGAGCAGCAGCGGCCGGGGCCGGGCCGAGTGCTTTACGCCCCCACCTGGGAGGGTGCACAGCCGTCGGTGCGGTACGGCTCGGTGACCAGCCACGGCCCCGCGCTGGTGCGGTCGCTGCTCGACGACGGTCTGGAGGTCGTGTACCGGCCGCACCCGCGCAGCGGAGCCAACGACTCGCGGGTCCGCGAGGCCGACCTGGCGCTGCGCCGGCTGGTCACCGACCACCCGGGCGGGCGCGGCCGGGTCGACCCGGGTCGCCCGCTGGCCGACGCGCTGCACGAGGCGGACCTGCTCGTCACCGACATCTCGTCGCTGGCGATGGAGTGGCTGCCGTCGCTGAAGCCGCTCGTCGTCACGACTCCGGGCGCCGCCGGACTGGAGGTGCCGGCGTCGCCGCTGCTCAGCGCGGTCCCGCGGCTCAGCGCGGAGCAGGCCCCCGCGGCCGCCGCGCTGATCCGGCCGCTGCTCGAGCGGGACGACGGCGTGGCCGCCCGCCGCGCCCTGGTGCAGCACTACCTGGGCGACACCACGCCCGGCGCGGCAACGCTGCGGTTCGTGTCCGCGTGCCGGACGGTCCTGGAGAGCTTCCAGGCCGACCGCCGGCGGCTGAACCAGGAGGCGCTGTGAGCGTGTCCCCGGCGTCCCGACCGAACGGGACGCAGCCGGCTCCCCCGGCAGCGCGTCCGGCGCGGCCCACCATCGCCGAGCTGCGGGCGGTGTGCCAGCCCCCCGCGATCCGAGGCCGCCGGACCGCCGAGCACTGGGTCGGCGACCTGTACCAACGGCGGATCTCCCCCTACGTGACCCGCGTGCTCGTGCGGCTCGGTCTGTCCGCGAACGCGGTCACCTGGCTGATGATCGTCACCGGCTGGTCGTCGGCTCTCGTGCTGCTGATCCCCGGCCCGGCCGGCGGGCTGCTGTGCCCGGTACTGACCCAGCTGCAGATGCTCTGGGACGCCAGCGACGGCGAGGTCGCCCGCTGGCGGTCGACGTCCAGCCCGTTCGGCGTGTTCCTGGACAAGGTCGGGCACTACACGACCGAGGCGCTGATCCCGCTGATGCTGGGTGTGCGGGCGGCCGGTGGGGTCGGGAGCCTGCTGGCCGGCGGACCGGCGGACGCGTACCGGTGGACCACGCTCGGCGCCCTGCTGGCCCTGGTCATCGTCCTCAACAAGGCGCTCAACGACATGGTGCACGTGGCCCGCGCGTCCGCCGGACTGGAGCGGCTGACCGACGACGCCGGCACGGCCGCGCCGCGACCGGGACTGGTGGCGACCGCCCGGCGGATGGCCCGGTTCCTGCCGTTCCACCGGCTGTACCACTCGATCGAGCTCAGCCTGCTGATCCTGGTCGCGACCCTGGGCGACCTCGTGCTGGGTTCCGACGCCGTCACGCGCTGGCTGCTGATCGGCCTGGTGGTGGCCGCGACGCTCTCGCTCGTCGGCCACTTCCTGGTGATCTGCAGCTCCCGCAAGCTGCGCGCCTGACCGCCGAGGTCCTTCCGCTCCGCCAGCCGGACCGGCGTGCTCAGTGCTTGCGCTGGTCCGCCTCGTAGGCAGCCAGGGCGTCCTCGACGGGGCCGTCCTCCTTGAGCACGCCGCCCTGCAGGTACAGGCCCCGGGTGCAGAACCGGCGCAGGTCCCGCTCGTTGTGCGAGACGAGGAACAGCGTCCGGCCGCTGCCTACCAGCTCCTCCATCCGCGTGTAGCACTTCTCCTTGAACCGCTTGTCGCCCACCGCGAGCACCTCGTCGACGAGCACCACGGGCTCGTCCAGCGTCGTGATCACCGAGAAGCCGAGCCGAACCTGCATGCCGCTGGAGAAGTGCCGGAACGGCGTGTCCAGGAAGTCCCCGATCTCGGCGAACGCGACGATGTCGTCGAAGCGCTCCTCGATCTGCTCGTTGGTGAGCCCGTGCAGGCCGGCCGTGAGCCAGATGTTGTCGCGGGCGGTCAGGTCGCCCACGAAGCCGCCGGTGAGCTCGATAAGCGGCGCCACGCCACCGCGGACGGCGACCTTCCCCTCGTCGGGCAGCAGCACTCCGGCGATCAGCTTGAGCAGCGTGCTCTTGCCCTGGCCGTTGGCGCCGACCAGCCCCACGGCCTCGCCCTGGCGGACCTGGAACGTCACGTCCCGCAGCGCCCAGAAGGACCCCCGTGGGGACGTCGACTCGCCCTTGAAGAGCATCTCGCGCAGCGACAGCCGTTGCCTGCGGTTGCGCAGGAACCGGATGCCCAGCTCCTTGGCCTCGATCACCGGCGCTGCGTCCGCCGTCACGTCACAGCTCCTTCAGCACGGGGCTCTCGAGCCGGGCGAAGATCCGGGCGCCCAGCAACAGGACCAGCACGCAGACCAGCGCCGACACGCCGATCACCCGAACGCTCGCCATCTCCGCCGGGAAGACCGAGGCGCGGTAGAGGTCCAGGATGCCGGTGAGCGGGTTGAGGGCGTACAGCTGCCGGATCACCGGGCTGTCGATGCTCTTCACCGAGTACAGGATCGGCGTCGCGTAGAACGCCATCCGCAGCACGATCCGGACCACCCGGGCCAGGTCGCGCACGAGCACGGTGACGGACGCCACCAGCAGGCCGAGCCCGGTCAGCAGCACGGCCTGCAGCACCAGCCCGAGCGGGAAGAAGATCGTCTGCCAGGTCAGCCCGGTGCGGTTCGCCACCATGAAGATCGCGATGACCGGCAGCGAGAACAGGTACTCCAGCCCCTTGGACAGGACCACCTTCAGCACCCAGATCTCCCGCGGCAGCCGGGTCGAGCGGACCAGCCGGGTCTCCGACGTCAGGGCCCGCGTGGTGTCGGTCACCGTGCCGTTGAACCACTGCCAGGCCAGCTGGCCGAAGGCCAGGTACAGGATGTACGGCTCCTCGCCGACGTCGCGCCCGTGGAAGATCAGCGAGAACACGAACCAGTAGATGAGGATCATCATGAACGGGTCCAGGACCGTCCACAGGTAGCCCAGCGCCGAGCTGGCGTAGCGGACCTTGAGGTCGCGCCGGACGAGCAGCCACAGGATGCGCCGATGATCCACGAGGGCGCGCACGCGAGCGGCCAAGCTCATGCCTCACCCCGTCCGTCCCTGTGGCCGACCCCGGCTCACCCGGCGGGGAACCTACCAGGACACCCTAGTTCGGCCCGGCTCAGCCCCGGTCACCGACCGGTCAGCGACCGGTGAGCCGGACCTCCTCCTCCGCGGTCGGGGTCTCCGACCGCCGCGGCACGATGGACGCCGGGCTGGTGAGGAAGCCCCAGCCCCAGGACAGGTGCATCGTCGGCAGGACGACGGGCAGCCGCAGGGCGGCGCGCCGCGGCAGGCCGCGGCCCGCGAAGACCGTCCCGGCCGCGACCACGGCGGCGTAGCCGGCCGGCAGGATCATCCCCCAGGCAAGCGTGCGGCGTCCGGTGACGGCGGCGGCCACGCCGAGCGCCGTGCCGCCGGTCACGCCCAGCAGGGCCATCGGCGGTGCCAGGTAGCGGGGGTTGATCGTCCCGGGGTGGGTCCGGGCCACGACCCGCCGCCAGCGGCCGTAGTCCCGGTACTGGCGGGCCAGCGCGCGCACGGTGCTACGCGGGCGGTACGACACCCGCAGTCGCGGCGAGAACCACACCAGCCCGCCCAGGGCGCGGATCCGGTGGTTCATCTCCCAGTCCTGGGCTCGGACGAACTCGGGGTCGTACCCGCCCACCCGCTCCAGCCACTCGCGGCGGAAGACGCCGAGATAGACGGTGTCGACGGGGCCCTCGGCCCCGCCCACGTGGAAGGGTGCGCTGCCCACGCCGAGCACGGACGTCATCGCGGCCGCGACCGCCTGCTCCCAGGGCGTGCTGCCCTCGGCGTCCATGATGCCGCCGACGTTGGCGGCGCCGGTGCGGCGCAGCACAGCGACCGCGACGGCGACGTAGTCCGGGTCGAGCACGCTGTGCCCGTCTACCCGGACGACGACCGGGTGCTGGGTGGCGGCGATCGCCGCGTTCAGCGCCTCGGGCGTGCGACCGCTCGGGTTGGCCACCAGGACGACGCGTGGGTCGGCGGCGGCCAGCGCCTCCGCCACCTCGTCGGTGCGGTCGCGGCTCGGCCCCAGCGCCAGGGCGACCTGCACCGGCCCGTCGTAGCGCTGGTCGAGGACCGCGCGCACCGCCTCGGCGAGGTGCCGCTCCTCGTTGAGCACCGGCATGACGACCGACACCCCGGCGTGCTCGGGCAGCGGGGCGAGGCCGTTCGCCGAGGTCGTCATGGCGGCCGATCTTCGCAGGTCGCGGCGAGCGGCGGGCGGCGGGTGGCCGGCCCTTCGCCACGCGGACGGCGAACGCGCGGCGGACGAGTCAGCCGAACAGGTGGTCGGCCCAGCTGCGGGTCTTGTCGGGGAGACCGGTCGGGCAGGCCCACACCCCGGAGCCGGTGTGCCGGATGTACTCGTTCAGCGCGTCGTACGAAGCCAGCCGGCGCTGCAGCTGGACGAACTGCTGCGGGTCGCGCTGAAAGGACAGGAAGAACAGGCCGGCGTCCAGCAGTCCCTTGTCGTCGAGACCGTCGGTGTACGAGAACCCGCGGCGCAGGATCGAGGTGCCGCCGTTGCTCTCCGGGCTCGCTAGCCGCACGTGCGCGTCCGCTGGGATGACGGGCTTGCCATCTGGCGCCCGGACGGAGAATGCGGGCGGGTCGAACTCATGCCTGCCGGTGAGCGGCGCGCCGGTCTCCTTCCGGCGTCCGAACACCGCTTCCTGCTCGTCCAGCCGCTCGCGGTCCCAGGGCTCGATCAGCATCCGGATCCGGCGCGCCACCAGATAGGTGCCTCCGCGCATCCACGGCTGGTCGCCGTCGGCCCACACGTGCCGTTCCATGGCCGCGGCGTCCTCGGCCTTCACATTGCGGGTGCCGTCCTTGAATCCCATCAGGTTGCGGGGCGTGGTCTGCCGGCGGCTGGTGGTCGAGGTCCGCCCGAAGCCCAGCTGCGACCAGCGCAGCCGGACCACGCCCTCACCGATCCGGGCCAGGTTGCGGATCACGTGGAAGGCGACCTGCGGGTCGTACGCGCAGGCCTGCACGGCGAGGTCCCCGCCGGTGCGGCCGGACTGCAGGGCGTCCCCGGGCAGTGCGGGCAGCGGGACCAGGGCGGAGGGCCGGTGCGCGGCCAGCCCGAACCGGTCGTCGAACAGCGACGGTCCGAAGCCCGCCGTCACGGTGAGCGCGGACGGCGGCAGCTCCATGGCCTCCCCGGTGTCGGCCGGCGCAATCGTCGGGCTGCTGGAGTCTCCCGGGACCAACAGCCCCCGCGTCATCGCGACCGAGGCCGCAGTCCACTCCCTGAGCAGGTCGCGCAGGGACGCGCGGTCCTCGGTCACGAGGTCGAAGGCCGCGAAGGCGAGGCGGTCCTGCGAGGGCGTGGCGATGCCGGCCTGGTGCGGTCCGTGGAACTCCACGCGGGCGGCCTGCGGCGGCTCCTCGGGCTCCTCGGGGCCGGAGGCGCCGGCGGCCGTGACCGCCGCGCCCAGCCCCGCGCCCACCACCCCTGCAGCCCCGAGACCACCAAGGAACCCTCGCCGCGAGAGCCATCGCGCGTCGTCGCCCGGGTCGCTCCCCGGGGTGCCCTGCGGAACCTGGTGTGTGCTCACCGTCGGACCCCCGTGCCGTCAGCGTGCCCGGGACGTCGCCGTGCCTCGCTGTTGCGTGCCTGGTGCGGTTTCCATGCCTGCTGCCGTTCCATGCCTGGTGCCGTCCCAGGCGCCGTGCCGCTCCATTCTGGGTCACCGGGCCGCCGTGAGGTAGTGGTCCGGACAAGCAGCTGGCGGCCGCCGAGGCCCCGGCCTTCCCTGCTCCAGACCCGGTCCCACGAAGGTGACTGGCGAGTAACATCGGCGCCGTGAGCGACTTCGACCTGTTCCGGATCAGCGACGACCACGAGGCCTTGCGGGAGGCGGTGCGCGCCGTCGTCGAGGACAAGGTCGTGCCCTACGCCGCCTCCGTGGACGAGCACAGCCGCTTCCCGCAGGAGGCCTACGACGCGCTGCGCGCCGGGGACTTCCACGCGCCGCACATCCCGGAGCAGTACGAGGGTGTGGGCGCCGACGCGCTCGCGACCTGCCTGGTCATCGAGGAGGTGGCGCGCGGCTGCGCGTCGTCGTCCCTGATCCCCGCGGTCAACAAGCTCGGCACCATGCCGCTGCTACTCGCCGCCTCCGAGGAGGTCAAGGCCAGGTACCTGCCGCCGGTCGCCCGCGGCGAGGCGATGTTCAGCTACGGGCTCTCCGAGCGGGAGGCAGGCAGCGACACCGCCGCCATGCGGTGCCGGGCCCGCGAGGACGGCGACACGTTCGTCCTCGACGGCCAGAAGTCGTGGATCACCAACGCCGGGATCAGCGAGTACTACACGGTGCTGGCGGTCACCGACCCCGACGCCCCGCGCGGTCGTCGTGTGACGGCCTTCGTGGTCGAGAAGGACGACGAGGGCTTTTCGTTCGGCGAGCCCGAGCACAAGCTCGGCATCAAGGGCAGCCCGACGCGGGAGCTGCATTTCGACGGCTGCCGCATCCCGGCGGACCGGATGGTCGGCGAGCGGGGCCAGGGCCTGCGGCTGGCCCTGCGCACGCTCGACCACACCCGCGTGACCATCGGCGCGCAGGCGGTCGGCATCGCGCAGGGCGCGCTCGACGCCGCGACCGCGTACGTCAAGGAACGCAAGCAGTTTGGCAAGGTCATCGCCGAGTTCCAGGGCGTCCAGTTCATGCTCGCCGACATGGCGATGACCCTTGAGGCCGCGCGTCAGCTCGTGTACGTCGCCGCGGCCAAGAGCGAGCGGGACGACCCCGACCTGCCGTTCTTCGGCGCCGCGGCGAAGTGCTACGCCTCGGACGTCGCCATGCGGGTCACCACGGACGCCGTCCAGCTGCTCGGTGGCGCGGGCTACGTGAAGGACTTCCCGCTCGAACGAATGATGCGGGACGCGAAGATCACCCAGATCTACGAGGGCACCAACCAGATCCAGCGGCTGGTGATGGCCCGCAGTCTCCTGAAGTAGCGCCTGGAACGGCGTTCCTGAGGTCGACGCAGGGCACGCTCTGGGAGGGCGTGCCGGCGGCTCCTCGGCACGGCTGGTCTTGACAGCCCGTACCGGTAAGAGAATGCTTACCGTTCATGGATGCTTACCGAGACGACGACGGCTGGGCCGCGCTCGGTGACCCCACCCGACGGGCGATCGTGGCGTCTCTCGCTGAGCGCCCGCGAGCAGTAAGTGAGCTCGCCGCCGAACTGCCGGTCAGCCGACCCGCGGTGTCCCAGGCGCTGAAGATTCTCAAGGACGCCGGCCTGGTCACCGAGCGCGCCGTCGGCACGCGTCGGATCTACCGGCTCAACCCCACCGCCGTGGCCGCCCTGCGGGACCAGTTGGACACCTTCTGGAACCGGGCGCTGGCCAGCTACGGCGAGGTCGTCGCCCAGTCCCGAGACGCACAACCGGCAGTCGAGCAACCGGCAGAGGAGACGTCATGACCCAGACAACAGCTGCAGTGGTCCGTCGGCAGATCGTCGTCGAGGCACCGGTCGAGCAGGCGTTCGAGGTGTTCACCTCGAGGTTCGGCGACTTCAAGCCGCCGGAGCACAACCTGCTCAGCTCCCCGATCGCCGAGACCGTGTTCGAGCCTCGGGTCGGCGGCCACATCTACGACCGCAGCATCGACGGTAGCGAATGCCGCTGGGCCCGGGTGCTGGTCTACGAGCCGCCGGCCCGGGTGGTGTTCAGCTGGGACATCGGCCCGACCTGGCAGGTGGAGACCGAGCCGGACAACGCCAGCGAGGTCGGGGTCCGGTTCCTCGCCGAGGGCCCCGAGCGCACCCGGGTGGAGCTGGAGCACCGCAACCTCGACCGGCACGGCCCCGGCTGGGAATCCGTCGCCGACGGCGTCGGGCACGACCAGGGCTGGGCGCTCTACCTGTCCCGCTACGCCGCGCTGTTTCCCCAGAGCGGCTGAGCTGCCGGCGATCATCGCCGCTCGGTCTCAATGGGTCGCGTGACCGACCTGCCACACGGCACCGCGGGAGGCGATGGCGGCATGCAGTCCGTGTTCGGCGAGGACAGCGAGCATGGCCGTCGGCGGGTGTGCGAAGGTGCGGAACTGGCGCCCGCCCCAACCGAGTAGCCGGTTCTGTACGGAGACGACGGCCCGAGAGGCCGCGTTGCGTGGCGGAAAGCTGAACACCAGCTGGCTGCGGGCGTGGTCGGCAGCCGTGGCGAGCAGCGTCGAGTAGTCGGGGTAGCAGCACACCACACGGTGCAGGATCACGATGTCGGCCGGTTCGGCCGCGGCCGGGTCGGTGGCGATGTCGGCCACGCGGCGGTCCACGCGTCCGGTCAGCCCGGCCTCGGCGAGGAGCTGGGCCGCTTCGGCGTCGTAGGCGGGTGACAGCTCGAGGTTCGTGGCCGAGGCCGCGCCGCGGCGCAGCAGCTCGATCTGGATCTCGCCGACCCCGCCGCCGATCTCCAGCACCGTGGCGCCCTGCACGCCGCGCTCGGCGAGCAGCTCGACCATCCGGCGAGCGGTCCTGTCCAGGCCCCTCCTCCGGTAGCGAGCGGCCATCCGGTGGGCGAACCGGTCGTTGAACATCCGGTCGCATCCGCGGGGATCGCAGCAGCCGGCCACCGTCGCACTATCTCACCGGCTATCCCACCGGCAGAGTCCGGTCGGAGGCGCTCGTAGGGCTCCGGGCCTCCCGGCCAGGGCGAGACGGCCAGGTACACCTCCCGCAGAACGGCATCGCCCCAGCGTTCGCGGATAGGCTCGGCCACGCTCAGCGACTGGGTGGGTGCGCGGTTCGGCGGACGGGGGAACGGTCATGGGTGCAGGTGCGGCGCGCCGGTCGGCGCCGCCGGGACAGGTGTGCGCGGTCAGCGAGCAGGTCTTCGCGCCTCGGTCGCTGGCCCGGGTTCTCGGCGTGCAGTACGCCGTGGGCGGGGCGCTCGCGCTCGGCTGGGCCCTCCTGCCGACGCAGGCACCGTTCACCGGACGTCCGGTCGTGCTGGTGCTCGCCTGCCTGGCGATCGCGCTGGGCGCCGTGATGGGCGGGCTCTCATGCGCGCCGCTGTCGGCACGGGGGCTCAACCGGGTCGCGCACGGCTGCATCCTCTCGGCCCAGGCCGTGATCGCGACCGCGTTCGCGGCCACCCAGGACCCGGGCAGCCCGTTCCTGCTGTTCGTCCTCTGGACGACGCCGTACGCCGGGATCTTCTCCCGTCGCACCCGGTGGACGCATGTGGCCATCACGGCGGTGCTGCTCACGGCGGCGACCATGACGATGCCGGGCGCCGTCCTGCTGAAGGCGCTCGCGCACCTGGTGATCGCCCTCGCGACGGTCGTCGTCGCGACGCTGCTCGTGTCACGGATGACCGAGCGGCTGCACGTCGCGGCGACGCACGACGCGTTGACCGGCCTGCCGAACCGGCGGCTGTTCCACGCCGCGACCAAGGCGGCGCTGGCCCGGCGGGCGATGCACGGTGGGTCGGTGCTGGTGCTGCTCATCGACCTCGACCGGTTCAAGTACGTCAACGACACCTTCGGGCACGCGGTGGGCGACGTCCTGCTCCAGCTGCTTGCGCCGCGGCTGCGCGGCTCAGTTCGGTCGGCCGACGTCGTAGCCCGGCTCGGTGGCGACGAGTTCGCCGTCCTCTGCGAGGACCCCTCCGGAACGCTGGACCCGCAGGACGTGCTCGCCAGGGTGGCCGCCGCCTGGACCGACCCCGTACAGGTCGGAGGCCGTCGGCTGTACGCCAGCGGCAGCGTCGGCGTCGCGATCGCCTCGGACGCCGACACGCCCGACACGCTGCTGCGCGACGCCGACACCGCGATGTACGAGGCCAAGAGCGGGGGCGGCGGTCGATCGAGCGTCTTCGACCCGGGCGCCGGCATCGGGCGCGGCCCACGGCTGATGGCCATCGAGCACGGCCTGCGGGACGCCATCGCCCGCGGTGAGCTCGCCCTCCACTACCAGCCCGTCGTGGCGCTGCAGGACTGCCGCCCGGTCGGCGCCGAGGGCCTGCTGCGGTGGACCAGCGGCGAGCTCGGCGACGTCGGCCCCGACGAGTTCATCGAGGTGGCCGAGCGCAGCGGGCTGATCGACCAGCTCGGCGCGTGGGTGCTGGACCGCGCCCTGCGCGACCTGGCTCAGTGGCGGCACTCGGGTGTCGTCGACGAGTCCTTCCGCGTCGCGGTAAACGTCAGCGCGCACCAGCTGACCGAGGCGCTGCCGGCCCAGGTGGAGGCCCTGCTCGCCCGCTACCGGGTGCCGCCGGGCAACCTCGGCCTGGAGATCACCGAGAGCGCCGTGATGGCAGGCGAGACGCCGGGCGCGGTGCTGGACCGGCTGCATGCGCTGGGGGTCACGCTGCTGCTGGACGACTTCGGCACTGGCTACTCCTCCCTGTCCCACCTGCGCCGCTACCCGTTCGACGTCGTCAAGGTCGACCGGTCGTTCGTCGCGGGCCTGTGCGCCCACGGCGAGGACCACGCGCTGGTCATCGGGGTCCTGTCGCTCGCCCACGCGCTCGGCAAGACCGTCGCGGCCGAGGGCATCGAGACCTCGCGCCAGCTGCACGAGCTGCACCTGGCCGGGTGCGACACCGCCCAGGGGTTCTGGTTGTCCCGTCCAGTGCCCGCGGAGCGGCTCGAGGCCGCGCTCGACGCGGCCGGGGACGCGCGCCCCGACGGCTCACTTCCAGGAGCGGCCGCCTGATCCGGGGCGGTGCCGGCGGTCTCAGCGCAGCGCGGGCGCGACCTCGCGCTCGAACAGCTCGATGCCGGACCGGTCGTATGCGGCGTCGGCGAAGTAGCAGATGGCGTAGGTCATGCCGGCGTCCTGCAGCTCGCGCAGGGTCTGGACGATCTGCTCGGGCGTCCCGACGGCGGGACCGGAGCGGTAGTCGTTGACCACCTGGGCGGCGCGGTCCGCCGGCAGGACCGCCTCGTAGTGGTCCTTGATCCAGTCCAGCCGCTCCTGCACCTCGGCGTCGTCGCGGCCGATGACGACGTTGTAGTTGGCCGAGCGGGTGATGGCGCCGAAGTCCGTGCCCACGTCGCGGCAGTGGCCGGCGAGAACCTCGGACTTGTGCGTGAACTCCTCGACCGTCCCGGCGAAGTTCGTGTACGCCGCGTACTGGGCCGCGATCCGCAGCGTCTTCTTCTCGCCCCCACCGGCGATCCACAGCGGCACGCCGCCCTCCTGCAGCGGCAGCGGACGGCCGATCGCGCCGTCCACGTCGTAGTACTTGCCGTGCAGCGTTGCCGTGCCGTTCGCCCAGAGCTGGCTCATGATCTGCACGCCCTCGTCCAGCATGCCGATCCGCTCCCCGGCCCGCGGGAAGCCGTAGCCGTACGCCCGCCACTCGTGCTCGTACCACCCGGCGCCGATGCCCATCTCGGCGCGGCCGCCGGAGACGACGTCCACGGTGGCCGCGACCTTCGCCAGGTACGCCGGGTTGCGGTACGCCATGCAGGTGCACATCTGCCCGAGCCGCACGCGTGACGTCGACGCCGCGAACGCCGCCATCAGGGTCCAGGCCTCGTGCGTCGGCTCCTCGCTCGGCACCGGCACGGTGTGGAAGTGGTCGTAGACCCAGATCGACTCCCAGACGTCGTTCGCGTCCGCGTGCGCGGCGACGTCATGCATCGCCCGCCACTGCTCCTTCGGGTCGATCCCGACCAGGTCCATCCGCCAGCCCTGAGGCACGAAGAGTCCGAAGCGCATGGCCCGCAGCCTACGGCGGATCCGCAGCGCCGCCACCTGCGCGCCGGTAGCCTGCAACCCATGCCCCAGAAGCTGTCCGTCGTCGGTACCGGCTACCTCGGCGCGGTGCATGCGGCATGCATGGCCGACCTCGGCCACGACGTCGTCGCGGTCGACGTCGACGCCGAAAAGATCGCCGTCCTGGCGGCCGGCCGGGCGCCGTTCTTCGAGCCCGGGCTGCCCGAGCTGCTGGAGCGCGCCCTCGCCACCGGGCGGCTGCGCTTCACCACCGACTACACCGAGCTGGGCGAGTGCGACGTGCATTTCGTGTGCGTCGGGACGCCGCAGCGCAAGGGCGAGAACGCGGCCGACCTCACCTACGTGGATGCCGCCTTCGGCGAGCTGGCCAAGCACCTCACCGGCGACACGCTGGTGGTCGGCAAGTCCACCGTGCCGGTGGGCACCGCGGCCCGGCTGCAGGACATGCTCCACGACGTCGCACCGGGCGGCACCGGAGTGGTGCTGGCCTGGAACCCCGAGTTCCTGCGCGAGGGGTTCGCGGTCAAGGACACCCTGCACCCAGACCGCCTGGTCTACGGCGTGCGCGACGGCGCGGACGGCGAGCGGGCCACCGCGCTGCTGGACCAGGTGTACGCCGCGACGATCGCCAACGGGACGCCGCGGATCACCACCGACTACGCCACCGCGGAGCTGGTCAAGGCGGCCGCCAACTCCTTCCTCGCCACCAAGATCTCCTTCATCAATGCCATGGCGGAGGTCTGCGAGGCGGCCGGTGCCGACGTCGTTGCGCTCGCCGACGCCATCGGCCATGACGAGCGCATCGGCCGCAGGTTCCTCGGCGCCGGCCTCGGCTTCGGCGGCGGGTGCCTGCCCAAGGACATCCGCGCGTTCATGGCGCGCGCCGGTGAGCTGGGCGCCGACCAGGCCCTGAGCTTCCTGCGTGAGGTCGACGCGATCAACATGCGCCGCAGGTCGCGCATGGTCGACATCGCCCGCGAGCAGCTCGGTGGGAGCTTCATCGGCAAGCGGGTCGCGGTGCTCGGGGCCGCGTTCAAGCCGGACAGCGACGACATCCGCGACTCCCCCGCCCTTTCGGTGGCCGCGATGATCCGGCTCCAGGGCGCGCACGTCAGAGTGCACGACCCGGAGGCGATGGCGAACGCCCGCCGGGCCTGGCCGGACCTGACGTACGCCGAGTCGGCGCTCGACGCACTGGCGGACGCGGACGTCGTCCTGCACCTCACCGAGTGGCGGGAGTACCGCGAGCTCGACCCGGCGGCGCTGGTGGACGTGGTCCGGACGCCGAACGTGGTCGACGGGCGCAACGCGCTCGACCCGGCGCGGTGGCAGGACGCCGGCTGGACCTACCGGGCGCTGGGGCGTCCACAGGTCTGAGCCGCTGAGCCACCGGTGGTGTCGGCCATCCGGGCGCACCTGCTCAAGCCCCCGCCTGGGGCGGCCGACACGAGACCATGCGCTCTCGTACCCTTGCCGCCGCAGCCGGCCTGATCAGCGTTGTCGCCGGCACGGTCGTCATCCCGGCGAGCCCGGCCGCGGCCGACACGGTCCGCGCCGTCCCCGGCAGCCGGGTGCTGTCGGTCCAGGGCCACGGCTGGGGACACGGCCGCGGCATGTCGCAGAACGGCGCGTACGGCGCCGCGCTGAAGCACGGGCTGAGCTCCACGCAGATCCTCGACTTCTACTACCCCGGCACGCGCGCGACGACGGTCCCCAACCGCACGGTGCGGGTCCAGCTGCGGACCCAGGAGACGGCCGGCGGTGGGGCCGGCGTCGAGGTCGAGAACCCCGGCGAGCTGGCCCTGCGGGACGACGCGTCGCAGACGTCGTACCTGCTGGCGAGCACCACGTCCCCGCGCTGGCGGGTGCAGCCCACGGCGGCGGGCCTTCGGGTGCAGTACCTCAACGCGTCGCAGTGGACGACGTGGCGGACCTTCGCCGGCCCGGTGCGGCTGGACGCCAAGCGCAGCGCGAGCACGCGCGTCCTCGCGCCGCTGGACCGGCGTTACACCAGCAGCTCGATCCAGGTGCTGCAGCAGCGTTCCCCCTCCGGCGCGCGGCTGCCCCGTCAGACCCTGGTCGCACGCGTCCCCCTGGAGAGCTACCTGCGCGGGGTGGTCCCGCTGGAGTCCCCGACGTCCTGGCCGCTGGCCGCGCTGCAGGCGCAGTCGGTCGCCGCGCGCAGCTACACGCTCTACAAGCTCGACCACGCCGGCGCCACGGCGTACGACATCTGCGACACCACCGCGTGCCAGGTCTACGGCGGCGACAACGTTTTCAACCCGAAGTCCGACCGGGCCGTGGCGACCACTGCCGGGGTGGTCCGGACCTATGCCGGCAAGGCCATTCTGGCCGAGTTCTCGGCGTCCAACGGCGGCTGGACGACGAGCGGCGGGGTGCCGTACCTGCCGGCCAAGGCCGACCCCTACGACGGCGCGGTGCCCTCGGCGTCGCACGCGTGGACGGCGTCCTTGCCCACGTCCGCGCTCGAGAAGGCGTACCCCACAATCGGCCGGCTGACGTCGGTGCAGGTCCTCACCCGGGACGGCCGTGGCGACTGGGGCGGCCGCGTGCAAACAGTGCGGCTCAGCGGTGAGCGTGGCTCGGTGGTCACGTCCGGCCAGGCGGTCTACCGCGCGGCCGCGTGGCCGGCCTCCCGCACCGGCCTACGCTCCCCGTGGTGGACGATCACCTCGACGCCCCCGGCGACCGCCAGCCGACAGGGCTGACGCCGCAGCACCGTTCCGACCAGTGCTCGCCCTTCGTCGTCCTAGGGGCTCGACGTCCGGATGGCGTCTGGCTAGAATCATGGCCATGAGCGCCATCCCGCTGGCGGATGCCAAAAACCGGCTCAGTGAGGTCGTCCAGTCCGCCCAGGACACCCACGAGCGAACCATCATCACCAAGAACGGGCGGCCAGCCGCGATTCTCTTGGCCATCGAGGATTTCGAGGCTCTCGAAGAAACCGTCGAGTGGCTCGCGGACCCCACCACGTTGAGCGACATCCATGAGGCCCACACCGGCCCATCGGTGTCCCTGGAGCAGGTACGCGCGGAGCTTCAACAGCGCCGCCCGTGACGTACCGGCTTGAGGTCGGGCCGGCCGCCCGAAGGCAGCTCTACGCCTTACCAGAAGCCGTCGCAGCTGCCGTACTTAACTTCTTGGAGGGCCCCTTGGCGGAGAACCCTCGTCGCGTCGGCAAGGCCCTCACCGGCAGCCTCGAAGGCCTTTCCGGAGCACGCCGCGGCGCCTACCGCATCCTGTACCGCATCGACGACGACCGGACCCTCGTCACGGTCATCAAAATCGCACACCGAAAGGACGTCTACCGCCCCTGAAGCGCAAGAGCTACCGGCTGTCGTCACCGACGTCAATCAGGGCAGGTCGCGCGGTTGACGTCGCTCATCGCAGTTCCCGCGCCTCGGGGTGCAGGTGCAGCCAGCCGGCCCACGCGGACTCCACCATGTCGCGCAGGTCGTACTGGGCGCGCCACCCCAGCCGGTCGCGGATCGCGTTGGCGGCCGCCACGGTGCGGGGCGGGTCCCCGGGGCGGCGCTCGGTGATCTCCGGGGTGACGTCGAGGCCGGTGACCTCCCCGATCATCGAGATCACCTCGCGCACCGACGACCCCTCACCCCGGCCGATGTTCAGCCGCAGCGACTCGCCGCCCTCCTGCAGGTGCCGCGCCGCCGCGACGTGCGCGGTGGCGATGTCGGAGACGTGGATGTAGTCGCGGATGCAGGTGCCGTCCGGCGTCGGGTAGTCGTCGCCGAAGATGAGCGGCTTCTGGTGCGCCGTCAGTCGCTTGAAGACCATCGGGATCAGGTTGAGCGCCTCGGGGTCCCCGAGCTCGGGCGTGGCCGCACCCGCGACGTTGAAGTACCGCAGGCACACCGACCGCACGCCGTACGCGGCTTCGGCGTCGACGCTCAACCACTCACCGACGACCTTGGTCTGCCCGTAGGGGGACGTCGGGTCGAGGTGGCTCTTCTCCTCGACCAGCGCGGTTTCCGGCGCGCCGTAGGTGGCGGCCGACGACGAGAACACAAACGCGCGGACGTCGGCGTCGCGCATCGCCTCCATCAGCGTGAGCTGCCCGAGGACGTTCTGCCGGTAGTAGTAGTAGGGGTCGGCGACGCTCTCGCCCACCTGCTTCTTGGCGGCGATGTGCACCACGCCGGTCACCTGGTGCTCGGCGAGCGTGCGGTCGATCGCATCCCGGTCGAGCAGCGAGGCGCGGACCAGCGGGACGTCACCGACCCGGTTCGCGTCCCCCGTCGACAGGTCGTCGATCACGACGACGTCGACCCCGTCCTCACGCAGGGCGCGCACCACGTGCGCGCCGATGTACCCCGCACCGCCGGTCACCAGCCACGTCATGGCTGCAACCTACTAGTCCCCGCTGTTCGCGCGCTGTGCACGCAGCCGCTCCCCCTTGGCGGCCGCCTCCGCGCCCAGTGCGGCCTGGAACCGGGTCATCGCCGACCGCAGCCCGGCGGCCCGCTCGCCGTCGCCGGCCGCCAGCATCCGGACTGCCAGCAGCCCGGCGTTGCGGGCCCCGCCCACCGACACGGTCGCCACCGGGACGCCCGCCGGCATCTGGACGATGGACAGCAGCGAGTCCATCCCGTCTAGGTGGCGCAGCGGCACCGGGACGCCGACGACCGGGAGCGGGGTCACCGCCGCGAGCATGCCGGGCAGGTGCGCCGCGCCACCGGCGCCGGCGATCAGGACCCGCAGCCCCCGTCCCGCGGCCTGCTCGCCGTACGCCAGCATCTGCTGCGGCATCCGGTGCGCCGACACGACGTCTACCTCGTGCGGCACGTCGAACTCCGCCAGGGCCTGGGCCGCGGCCTGCATCACCGGCCAGTCGGAGTCGCTGCCCATGACCACGCCTACCAGCGGCCCGCTCATCTGGGTCCCCGCGGCGTCGTGAGCGCCGGCGAGCGACGTCGTGGGCGAATCACTCGGTCACCACCCCGCGCAGGAAGTCCGCCGCGTGCCGGGCCCGCCGGCGCAGGTCCGCCAGGTCGTCACCACACGCGGTCACGTGGCCGATCTTGCGCCCGGGGCGCACGGTCTTGCCGTAGATATGGACCTTCAGGCCGGGGTCACGGGCCAGCAGGTGCCGGTACGCCGAGTACAGCTCGGGGTAGTCCCCGCCCAGCACGTTGGCCATGACGGTCCAGCGGGCGCGTGGCCGCGGGTCGCCCAGCGGCAGGTCGAGCACCGCCCGCAGGTGCTGCTCGAACTGGCTGGTCACCGCGCCGTCGATGGACCAGTGACCGCTGTTGTGCGGCCGCATGGCGAGCTCGTTGACGACGAACGCCGGCGCTTCTCCGGGCCTCGCCGGCAGCTCGAACAGCTCAACCGCGAGCACGCCGGTGACGTCCAGCGCGCCGGCCACCCGCAGCGCCGCGGCCGTGACATTGGCCGCCAGGTCCGGGGACAGGTCCGGCGCGGGCGCGATCACCTCGGTGCAGATGCCGTTCTCCTGCACCGTCTCGACGACCGGCCACGCGGATGCCTGTCCCATCGGGCTGCGGGCCACGAGCACCGCGAGCTCGCGCGTGAACGCCACCCGCTCCTCGGCCAGCAGCAGGTCGTCCGGCCCGAGCCGGGCCAGCCAGTCACCGGCCTCCTCGGGGGAGCCCACGAGGAGTACACCCTTGCCGTCATACCCGCCGCGCGGCGTCTTCAGCACCAGCGGCCACCCCACCTCCGCGCCGAACCGCTCGAGGGCGGCGCGGTCGCCGACCTCCGCCCAGCGCGGGCAGGGGACGCCCAGCTCGGTGAGCCGACGGCGCATCACCACCTTGTCCTGCGCGTGCAGCAGCGCGGACGACGACGGGTGCACGACCGCGCCGGCGGCCTCGAGGGCACGCAGGTGTTCCGGGGGGACGTGCTCGTGGTCGAAGGTCACGACGTCGCACTCGGCGGCGAGGCGGCGCAGCGCGTCGAGGTCGGTGTGGTGGCCGGGTGGTGACTGCGGGACCACGAGGGCGGCGCTGGCGTCCGGCGCCTCGCTCAGCACCCGCAGCCCCAGGCCGAGCGCCGTCGCCGGGGCGTGCATCATCCGCGCCAGCTGTCCGGCGCCGACCACCCCGACGAGCGGGAAGCCGCCCGGTGGGTGCTGCGCCGGCGGGACGAGGCGGTCGGCGTGCGCGGACGGTCTGGTCACGACGCACCAGCCTAGAGGTCCGCGCGCAGGCGACGTGACCGTGGCCGGGTGATCGTGCCCGGTGATCGCGCCGGGGTGATCGCGCCGGCGTGATCCTGCCGGCGTGATCCTGGCCAGCGTGATCGTGGCGGGCGTCATCGTGGCAACGAGCATCGTTGGCGCGACAGCCGTTGCCACGGTGACGCTCCTCGGGCGCGTGGCGCCGCCCGTCGGGATGCGCGTCGATGCGGCCGCGGAGAACGGGCCGGGTTACCGTAGAGGGGAGCCCCCCCGCCCCGCCGCTCGGCGCCGCCCGCCTCGAGGGCGACCGACGCGGGGCTGCACCGGACCCTGGAGCGGACGCCTGTGACGACCCCCTCGCTGCTCGACCGCGCCCGTACCGCCCTGGACGTCGTCGTCCGCGAGATGATCAAGTTCGGTGCGGTCGGCGCGGTTGCCTTCCTGGTGGACGTCGGCCTGTTCAACCTGCTGCGCTTCGGCCTCGGCGGGGGCGGCCCCTTCGAGCACAAGCCGATCACCGCCAAGATCGTCTCGGCCACGGTCGCCACCGTGGTCGCCTGGCTCGGCAACCGGCTCTGGACCTTCCGGCACCGCCGCCGGGCCTCGGCCGGCCACGAGCTCGCCCTGTTCGTGCTGTTCAACGTGGCCGGCATGGCGATCGCCCTGGCCTGCCTGGCGTTCAGCCACTACGTCCTCGACCTGCGCTCCGCGCGTGCCGACAACATCTCGGCCAACGGCGTCGGCCTGGTGCTCGGGACCCTGTTCCGCTTCTGGTCCTACCGGCTGTTCGTCTTCCGCGCCGAGCTCGCCGACGACCCCGTGCTCGCGGCGCCCGACCACCACCACGAGGACCCCGCGGCGCCCGCCGAGGACGACGTCACGCCGGCAGCTCCGCCGCGTTGAGGAACAGCGCGAACACCGGCGGTCGAGCCCGGAGCAGCTCCAGCCGGCCGCCGTCCGCCTCGGCCAGGTCGCGCGCCAGCGCGAGCCCCACGCCCGTGCTGCCGCTGCTGCTGACCTCGCGCTCGAACACCCGGGCGCCGATGGACGCCGGGACGCCGCGTCCCTCGTCGGTCACCTCGACGACGGCCGAGCCGCCGGTCCGGCGTGCGGTGATGGTCACCGTCCCGCCACCGTGCTGAAGGCTGTTCTCGATCAGCGTCGCCAGCACCTGGGACAGTGCGCTCGGCGTCGCGAGAACGACGACCGGCTGGTGCGGGGCCAGGACCAGCCGGCGACCGCGGCCGGCGAACGCCGGTGACCACTCCTCGACCTGCTGCACCAGCAGCGTCTGCAGCTCGACCGGCACCGCGGTGCCACGTCCGCGCCTGGCCTTGCTGAGCAGCGAGTCCACCACCGAGGTGAGCCGCTCCACCTGGTGCAGAGCGACCCGCGCCTCCTCCCGCACCTGCGCGAGGTCCGTGCTCGTCGAGATCTCCTCCAGCCGCATGGACAGCGCGGTCAGCGGCGTGCGGAGCTGGTGGCTCGCGTCGCTCGCGAACTGCCGCTCGGCCGCGAGGGCCTCGGCCATGGAGTCGGCGCTTCGCTGCAGCCCGGCCGCCACCCGGTCGAG
>Ga0126311_10000389_pt1 | contig 20850 bp, 18 predicted proteins | sample Plot61_FD_92539 | JGI IMG/M metagenome (GOLD analysis project Ga0126311, IMG submission 92539) | Serpentine soil microbial communities from UC McLaughlin Reserve, CA, USA - Plot61 | ecosystem: Environmental > Terrestrial > Soil > Grasslands | place: USA: UC McLaughlin Reserve, Lake County... | reverse complement strand
GTAAGGCGGCGGCTGTCGCGCTTCGAGATGCACGCGAAAGAGAGCAGGGCCGGGGGGGCGCGCGCCTTCGTACTCGACACGGCGGTCGTCGCCGCGGCGCAGTTGCTACTCAAGCTGCGCGGGCTCATCGCGATCCCGCTTATCGTCAAAGTCCTCGGCACGGCCGAGTACGGCGTGTGGGTTCAGACGCTCGCGCTCGTGGACATCTCAAGCAGCATCGTCGGCGCGAACCTGCACCACCCGCTCGTGCGCTTCCTCTCCGAAAGCCCCGAGCGCGGGAGGAGAATCTACGGCACGCTGCTCGCGGCGACGGTCGCGGCGGGCGCGGCCGGCGGGCTCACACTCTTCGCCGCGGCCGAGCCCGTCAGCCGCTTCGCGCTCGGGGACGCGGGCCACGCGTGGGAGGTTCGGGCGGGCGCGCTACTCCTGCTCTGCTACAACGTCCGGCTCTTCAACCTGAACGCGTACCGCGCGCTCGGGCGCATGAAGGAGCGCGCGGCCTTCGAACTCGCCTCGACCTTCGGCCAACTGCTCGGCATCGGCCTTCTGCTGTGGGCGGGCCACGGGCTGCTCGCGGTCTTCGCCTTCATGGGCGCGTGGGAGGCCGCGTTCGCCGTCGCCCTGTGCGCTCACGTCGGCCGCCTCGTCGGCGTCGGCCGCTTCGACGGCGGACTCCTGAAGGACGCACTGCGCTACGCGCTGCCGCTACTTCCGGCGGGGCTCTCGGTCTGGATGCTCGACCGCAGCGACCGCCTCGTCATAGGTTACTTCTTAGGGCCGGAGAGCGTCGGCGTCTACTCCGCGAACTACGCGCTCGCCGGGCTCCTGATGCTCTTCCAGACGCCCTTGCAGGTGACGCTGCTCCCGAAGGTCTCGGCGCTCTGGCGCGACGCGCGCGAAGAGGCCGTGCGCTACGTGAGCCTCTCGAACAAGCTCTTCCTGACGTTCGCGATTCCCTTCGTCGTCGCCGCGCCCGTCGTCGCGCGGCCTTTGCTCTCGCGGCTCGGCAACGAAGAGATAGGCGCGGCGGGCGGCACGCTGACGTTCCTCATCGCGGCGGGCGTTTTGACGTGGGGCGTGAGCGTGATGCTTACGCAAATCTTCTACGGCGCGAGGCGCACGCTGCCCGTCGGGATGGTGACGGTGGCGGCGGCGCTTCTAAACCTGCTGCTTAACTTTCTGCTCGTGCCCGCGTGGGGCGTGAGCGGCGCGGCGTTCGCGACGCTCGTCTCGTACGCCGCCTCTTGCGCCGCGCTCTACGCGATGAGCCGCCGTGTCGCGAGGCTCGACTTCTACGCGCCGCACCTCTTGAAGTGCGCGGCCGCCGCGCTCTTGATGTGGGTCGTGCTGCGCGCGCTCGTCGCGTCGAGTGAGCGCCCCGTAGCGCTCGCCGCGGCAATCGCGGCGGGCGGCGCGGTCTACTTCGTCTCTCTTTGGCTGCTGCGCGCGGTCGCGCCGTCCGAGTTGGGATTCCTGAAGGGGCTCGTGTCGAGGCGCGCGCCGGAGGTCGAACGTGCTGCCGCTGTTGCTTCTGCTGTCGAAAGGTAAACAGATACAGGCGGGCGCGGAGTGGGAGACGGTCGTGGGCTTCTCCGTCATCCTGCTCGTCGTCGCGGCCGTCGGCGTGCTCGTCGCGCTCGCCGTCAGCCGCTCGCTCCACGCGAGACGCAGGCGCGGCGGGCGCTCGCGCAGGAGGTCTTCCGGCAGGCGCCCGGCCTGAACGCTTCGCTCGGCCGGGGAAGTAAGAACGAATGTCTCAGTGGGTTCCACAAGGGTTCGAGTCGCGCGAGACCTGGCGCGGCCACGTACTCAAGTCGGGCTGCTACGACGCGCGCGAGAACGAGCGCATCTTCGACAAGTGGTACGCGCGAGCGCCCCGCGTCGCCTTCAAGCGCGCGGACGCCGCCTACGGCCTGCGCGAGAAGACCCTCTGCGACGTTGGGTGCTGCTACGGCGCGAACCTCTTCTTCACGCGGCCGGGCTCGTACGGGCTGGAGATGAACGACGCGTACGTGCGTTTCGCCCGAGGCGTCGGGCTTCCGGTTCATCGGCGCAACGTCGTCGAAGACGACCTGGGCGACCTGCCGCGCGTGGACGCGGTCTGGTGCAGCGCGGTCATAGAGCACGTGGACTCGCCGCACATACTTCTGCGCAAGCTCCACCTGCTGCTCAAGCCCGGCGGGCTGTTGCTTCTGTTCGCCCCGGTGATGCCGCCCGTCCCCGCGCTCGCGCGCCTGCCGCGCTACGGCAAGAACTTCACGAGCCACCTGCACGACGACCACGTGAGCGCGTTCGTGCCAAAGACCCTGCGCTTCACGTGCGAGCGCGCGGGCTTCGAGACCGTCGAGCTGACGGCGCTCTACCGGCGGCCCTTCTCGGTCTTGAGCCGAAGCCTCTTCCTCCCCGCCACATGCCTCTACGTCGGGCGCGCGCGCGAGGGCTGGGACTACCCGTCGAACTCCGGCCGCAGCGCGGCGGGCAACGCGCGGGGCTTCGTCGCGCGCGACCCGAACGGGCACGGCGAGCCTGACGGCGACGAATGAGTCGGACGTTTTCAAGTAGTCGAGAGATGGGCCTTCGAAGAACGTTGCGGGACTTGGCGAAGCTGCCGTTTCGCGCGGCCGGGCTCGAAGTGACGCGGCGCGGGCGCGAACTCGAAGGGTGGCGCTACGCCGATTTGTCGGGCGAGGACAGGGCGCTCGTGCGCGCCGTAAAGCCTTACACGCTGACGAGCGCGGAGGCCGTGTGCGCTCTGGCCGACGCGGTGCGTCACGTCGTCTTGAACGACATCGAGGGCGACATCGTCGAGTGCGGGGTCTGGCGCGGCGGCAGCATGGCGGCCGTGGCGCGCACGCTCGCCGCGCTCGAAAGTTTCGACCGCCGCCTCTACCTCTTCGACACCTTCGAGGGCATGCCGCCGCCCGGCGCGCAAGACATCAACTTCGAGGGCGAGGCGGCCGAGGACTTGTACAGGAAGAGGAACGGGCGCGGCGAGGGCTCCGACTGGTGCCGCGCGTCGGAAGACGAGGTCGCGCGCGTGCTGGCCGCGTGCGGCTACGACGGGTCGAAGATTCATCTGGTGAAGGGAAGAGTCGAGGAGACGATTCCGGCGCAAGCGCCCGAGAGGATAGCGATACTGCGTCTCGACACGGACTGGTACGAGTCCACGCTGCACGAGCTGGAACACCTCTTCCCGCGTCTCTCGCGCGGCGGCGTCGTAATCATAGACGACTACGGCCACTGGCGCGGCGCGCGTCAGGCCGCGGACGAGTTCTTCGCGAGGCAGGGCACGGGCGTCTACCTCCACCGCGTTGACTACACAGTCCGCTGCGGCGTCAAGATGTGAGCCGGTAACCCTCAATGCGCGGCGTCGTCAGACTCTCAAAACTGATTTCGAGGAAGGGGCTCTACGAGTTCCTCGCGCGCGAGTTCGCCCGCATAGGCGCGGGGCTCGAAGTCCTGACCGTCGGCGCGGGCGGCGAGGTCGGCGCGCTGCTCGAAGAGCACGCGCGGCGCAACGGCTTCGGCGTCACCTCCTTCGACATCGACGAGAAGTACCGGCCCGACATACTCGGCGACATCTGCGCGCACGACTTCGGGGGGCGCACGTTCGACGTGATAGTCCTCAGCGAAGTCCTCGAACACGTACACTCGCCGCACCTCGCCATCGCGAACATACGCGCGGCGCTGCGCGAGGGCGGCCGTCTAATCCTGACCGTGCCCTTCCTCTTCCCGATTCACGAGCGGCCGCACGACTACTACCGCTACACGCGCTACGGCCTCGAATACCTCTTGAGGGACTTCAGGGACGTTCGCATCGGCGAGCGCAACACCTGGGCCGAGGCCATCAACGCGCTCGCGCCGAGGATGGTCGTGGACAGGAACAGGCGCGCGCGAATCGTCGCGCCGCTCTTCGTCCTCGCGGCCTTCGCGAAGCTGCCCTTCGTGCTTCTGTTGGGCAGGCTCGTGCGCACGGACTTGATGACGACCGGCTACGTCGTGACCGCGAGCAAGTAACGTATGCGAACCGGAGGGGCAGTCACATCGGGGACGACGGGCGAGGACGTGTCGGGCGTGAAGACGGCGACGCGCGGGGCGTCGGACGTTGCGGATGTTGCGGACGTTGACGGCGAGCTTGAGGCGGCGATTGAGCCGTGGCTCGAACACATGCGCTGGCGCACGGACTTCGAGGGCTGGCGCGAGGGGCGTCTGTGGCAGGAGAAGAGGCAGCAGGGGACTCTCAAAAACCTTCGCGCGTTCCTGAGAGTCGCCCCGCGTCCTTCGGCCGCGCGCGCGGCCGAAGGTGCGGAGGTCGAAGACTCGCTCGCGGGCCGTCTCGTCTTAGACCTGGGCTGCGGGATGGGCGGGCTCTCCACTGCGCTCGCGCTCGAAGGCGCGGACGTGCGCCCGGTGGACTTCAACCGCCACTACTGCCACATCACGCGCCTGCGAGGGATGCGCTACGGCCTCGACCTCGCGCCGATAAACGCGGCGGGCGAGGCTTTGCCCTTCCCCGACGCGCACTTCGACATCGTCATGTGCGTGGACGTGCTCGAACACGTTAGAGACCCCGAGGCGCTGCTCTCGGAGATAAGCCGCTGCCTCAAGCCGGGGGGCCTCTGCCAGATGACGGCCATCAACCGCTTCGCCTTCCGAGACCCGCACTACCACGCGCGCCTCGTCAACTGGCTTCCGCGCCGCTTCGCGGACGCTTACCTTCGGCTCTTCGGGCACGCGAAGGACAACGCGCGCTTCAGAGACCGCCAGACGCTTCAGGAGATGCACTACTACACTTACCGCGGGTTAGAAAGACTACTCGCGCGCCACGGACTCGCGGGCCTCGTCGAGTCGGGCGAGCTGAAACTGTCGAAGCGCCTGCCGGGCTGGAAGGGCTTGCTGCAACGCGCCGGCCTCGCGGGGCTCGCTTACAGGACTTACCGCGGGCTCTACAAGAGCACGTACGTGTGCATGGCCGTCAAGCGTTAACCGAAGCTGCGTGACACAGGCACTCAAGACGAAAGGGCTCGACGCCGAAGAGCGAGACGCCGAAGTCTCGCTCGACGCCGAGGCGGAGGCGCGCGAGCCGTCCATGACGCACCGCACGATGAGCGGCATGTTCTGGCTGCTCTCGGGCTCGGGCGTGCAGGCGATACTGCGCGTGGCCGTCATCGTCGTCATGGCGCGCCTGCTCGGCCCGGCCGACTTCGGGCTCGTCGCGGGCGCGCTCGTCCTCATAGACTTCGCAGAGGTCTTCTCGGACTTGGGGATAGGGCTCGTCATAGTCCAGCGCGACAAGCTCGAAGAGAGACACGTGCGTACGGGCTTCACGCTCTCGGCGCTGTTGGGGCTCGCGTTCGGCGCGGGGATTTGGCTCGCCGCGCCCGCGCTGTCGCAGTTGATGCGGATGGAGGGCTTGACGCCCGTGCTGCGCGCGATGGCGATTGTCTTCCCCGTTGACAGCCTCTCGCTCGTCGCGTCGGCCCTTTTGCAGCGCGACCTACAGTTCCGCACGCTCGCGCGCGTGAGCGTCTTCGCGTACGTCGTGGGTTACGGAGTGGTCGGCGTCACGCTCGCGCTCGCGGGCCTCGGCGTGTGGGCGCTCGTCTACGCGTACCTCGCGCAGACCCTCGCGGTGAGCGTCGCGCTGCTCGTCGTTCGTCCGCACCCGAAGCGCCTGCACTTCGACCTGCGCTCGCTGAGGGAGATGACCTACACGGGCGCGGGCTTCAGCGCCGCGCAAATCTTCAACTACGTCGCGCTGAAAGGTGACAACGCGGTCGTCGGGCGCTGGCTCGGCGCGGGCGCGCTCGGCGTATACACGCGCGCCTACGGGCTGATGACGATGTCCGTCACCATCTTCGGGAGCGCCTTCGACCGGGTGATGTTCGCGTCGCTCGCGAAGATGCAGCACGAGCGGGAGCGACTCGCGCTCGCGTTCCGGCGCGGCGTCGCGCTCATCACGCTCGTCATACTCCCCTTGAGCGCCGTGATGTTCGTACTCGCGCCCGAGGTCATCGAAGTCCTGCTCGGGCCGAAGTGGTCGGAGGTCGTCGTGCCGTTTCAGGTGCTCGCGGTCGGCATGCTCTTCCGCACGAGCTACAAGGTGAGCGCGAGCGTGGCGCGCGCGACCGGCGCGGTCTACCGCTCGGCGTGGAGGCAGGGCGTGTACGCCCTGCTCGTGGTGGCGGGCGCGTGGGCCGGGCAGTTCTGGGGCGTGGCGGGCGTGTCGCTCGGCGTGCTCCTGGCGCTCGCTGTCTTCTTCGTCCTGATGGCGCAGTTGAGCGTGGGGCTGACTTCTATACGCTGGCGCGACTACGTCGCCGCGCACGCGCCCGCCGCGTCCCTGACGCTGCTCGTCGGGGCCGAAGTCTGGGCCGTCGCGGCGCTGCTGCGTTCGCGCGGCGCGCACGCTTTCGTCGTGCTCGGCGCGTCAATCGGCGTCGCGCTCCTGACCTTCGCGGCGCTGCTCAAACTCAGGCCCAGGCTCGCGCTCGGCGAGGACGGGCTGTGGGCCCTGTGCCGAATCGTCGAGCGTTTGCCGAAGAGGCTCAGGCCGTCGGCGCGCTGGCGCGAGAGCCTTGAGCGCGCGTTGACCTCCGCGTAAGACTCACGGCGTTACTCAGATGTCTGCCTTAACCGAACAGGAAAGGGAGTTGAAGGCCGCCGGGGGTTTGAGCGCGGAGCAGGCCGTGCAGGAGGCCGAGTACGAGTTCCCGTATCACTACATCCCCCGGCTCGAAGGCGGCAACTTCTCGCAGGTCAGAAAGCTCCGCTGGGGTTACGAGTATCTTTCTTACCTGCGCTTCGTCCTCGCGCGTCTCGAACGCGTCGAGTTCGACTCGCTCCTCGATGTCGGCTGCGGCGAGGGAAGGTTCCTGCGCGAAGTGTCGAGGCGCTTTACGGGCAGGCGCCTGCTCGGCGTAGACTTCTCGGCGCGCGCGGTCGAGTACGCGCGTCTGCTCAACCCCGGCCTGCGTTTCGTGCGCGAAGACATCGCCGGCGGCGCCGCGCCCGCGGAGCGCTTCGACGTGGTGACGCTCATCGAGACGCTCGAACACGTCCCGCCCGCCGGGCTCGGAGAGTTCGTCGAAGGGCTCCGGCGGCGCACGAGAGACGGCGGCCTGCTCGTCGTCAGCGTGCCGAGCAGGAACATAAAGATGAGCGCGAAGCACTACCAGCACTTCGACCTCGGCTCGCTCGCGGCGGCGCTCGCGCCTTATTTTAAAGTCGAAGAGCACTACTACCTGAACCGAATCTCGAAGTGGGACAGGCTCCTGAGCGCCTTGCTTACGAACAGGTACTTCATACTCAACGAGCGCCGCCTGCTAAACGCCCTGTTCCGCCGCTACGAGCGCAGCCTTCTCGCCGCGCGCGAGTCGGACTGCAAGAGGATTTGTGTCGTATGCAGACCGGCGTAGCGTCGCGCGCAGTCAGAAAAGGCGGGGCGGGCGGGACGCGCGCGGGCGTGGCTTCCAAGTCTCACCCCGAGTCGTCGAAGATAGCCTTCATCTACAGGGGCGACCCGCGCCACCGCACCGCGAACCGCCTCTCGATGTTGAAGAACGTCGCGGCGGCGAAGCGGCTCGGGCACGAAGTCTCGCTCGTAGTCCCGCGCGAAGGTATGACGGCGGCCGAGGCCGAGGGCGCGCTCGCGTCCGCGCTCGAAGACTTCGACATCACGGAGAGCTTCCCCCTCGTACGCGTCCCCCGCGCCACGTTGCGCGGGCGGGGCCGTCGCGGCTTCGACTTCCTCTCGGCGTGCTGGGCGCGCGCGCGCGGCTTCGACTTAATTTGGAGCCGGGAGTTTCACGCGGCCGACTTCACTTCCGCGTTCGGGCTGCCGACGGTCTTAGAGCACCACCACCCTTTCACCGACCGGCAGTGGAAGGTCGCGCGGCGCATGCTCGCGCGCGAGGCGTTCAAGGGCGTCGCCGCTATCTCCGACGTACACCGGCGCACGCTCACGGGCGGAGGCTTGCCCGAGGAGAAGGTCGTCACGGCGCACAGCGGCGTTGACCTCTCGCAGTTCGAGCGGCCTAAGGCCGCCGTCGCGGGACTCAGGCGCGCGCTCGGCGCCGCGGCCCGCCCGCTCGTCGTCTACGCGGGCAGCCTCTACGCGGGGAAGGGCTGCGAGCAGATACTGCTCGCCGCGCGCGAGATGCCGGGGGCCGTGTTCGTGTGCGTCGGCGGGCGCGACTTCGAGGTCGAGCAGTTGTCTACGCGCGCGGCGGCGTCGGGATTGACGAACGTCGGACTCATCGGACGCGTGCCGCACGCCGAAGTGCCCTCGTACCTGCTCGCGGCCGACGTGCTCATCGCGCCCTTCACCGAAGACGGCCGCGATGTCGCGGGCAAGGTCATCATCCCCTTCGCGTCGCCGATAAAGCTCTTCGAGTACATGGCCGCGGGCCGCGCCGTGGTCACTTCGAACGTCGGGGCCATCCCCGAGTTCTTGAGGCACGAGGAGAACGCCCTGCTCGTCGAGCCGGGCAGCGTCGCGGGACTCGTCGGCGCGGTGACGCGACTACTCGAAGACCGCGCGCTCGCAAAGCGCCTGGGCGCGGCGGCCCGGCGCGACGTTCAGGGCTACTCTTGGGAGGCGCGCGTCTCGCGCGTGCTCGCCTTCGCGCGCGGCGAAGCCCTCGCCGCCGCGGTCTGACGAGTCGGCTTTCAGGATTGCCACGGAGGCACGGAGACTTCGAAGATTTGAAAGTTCAAAAACTGAATTTAAATCTCCGCGTCTCCGTGTCTCCGTGGCTAATTTAAATCGTTGATGTCTCGCACGTGCATGGAAACGACGCCGGGGAGGCTCAGCCTCGAATCCTTCCTGCGCAGTCACGCGGGCGGTGGGCTGACGCTTGAGATAGGCGCGGAGGATTCGGCCTGCGCGCGCTGGTTCCCGAACCGCGTCGCGGTGAACATCAGGCCGAACGAGCACGTGCACGTCGTGGCCGACGCGTACCGGCTGCCCTTCGGCGACGAGGCGTTCGACGTTGTCCTCTGCGCCGAAGTCATCGAGCACATGCACACGCCCGCGCGGGCGCTCGAAGAGATGCACAGAGTCTTGAAGCCCGGCGGCAAGCTGCTTTTGACGACGCCGTTCGCGTACCCGATTCACTACGCGCCGGCGGACTATTACCGCTTCACGCGCTTCGGGCTGATGCACCTCCTTGGCGGCTGGGAGGTGGAGAGTCTCACGGAGGCGACGACGGACGGCGCGGCGCTCGCGACCTTCTTCCACCACTGGCTTTTGAAGAAGAAGGGTTTCGCGTGGAAGGTGCCGAAGCTCGCGTGGTGGTGCGTCTGGCGCGCGCTCACGCGCTCGTACGCGTCCGGGCCTGCGCGCGCGAACACGAACGGGCATTTCACGCACATGCCCGGCGGCTACCTGGTCGTCGCGAGAAAGCGCGCGGCGTCGAAGGTCGTGGAAGAAGAGTTAACGCCGAACGGCGTCGCTTGAAGCCCGCATGTCAACACTGACGAAAGTAGAAATCGAAGACGCGCGAGTCTTAGACGAAGCGGCGGACTCGCGCGCGCCCGTGGCGTTCGTCGTGACGCAGAGCGGCGCGCGGGCGAACGGCGGCGTCGAGAGCATCACGCAGGTCGTCGAGCGCCTCCGGGGCGTGTGCCCCCTGGTCGTCACGCAGGCGGAGACGGACTTCAACCGGCGCTGGCGCGACGCGGGCGCGCGCGTGCGCGTGTGGCCCATGGCTTCGCCCGGGCTCGCTTCGCTGGTCGGGAATAACGTGCGCGCTTTCCGGCTCGTGCGCGCCGCGAGGTGCCGCGTCGTCCACTGCAACGACATACACGCGCTCTGGCAGACGGCCTTCGGCGCGCGGCTCGCGGGCGCGTCCGTCGTCTTCAACGTTCGCAACGTGAAGCCCGAGGGCGCGACTTACGGCCGGCGCTGGCAACTCGCGCGGCGCTTGAGCACACGCCAGCTCGTGCTCTCCGAAGAGATGGCCGAAGCGCTCGCGCGCCGGCTCGGCATCGGCGAACGCGGCGGGGCGCGCGCCCGACTCGGACACATCTACAGCGCGGTGGACACGGAAAAGTTCTCGCCGGTTGACGGCGCGCGGCGCGCGGCCCTTCGGGAGAGGTTGGGGATTGACGCGCGCTGCTTCGCCGTCGGCGTCGTCGCCGCGTTCGAGCCGAGGAAGGCGCAGCTCGATTTCATACGAGAGTCCGTCCCGAGACTCCTGCGCCTGTCCCCCAGCGCGCGCGTCTACTTCGTCGGCGACTTCGACGAGGGGGACGCATACGCGCGCCTGTGTCTTGAGGAGGCGAAGAACTCGGGCGTCGAAGCGTCGGTCTCGTTCGTCGGCCACGCCCATGCCGTGGCCGAATGGTATCGGGCGCTCGACGCGGTCGCCGTCCCCTCGCGCAACGAGGGGCTCGCGCGCTGCATGATAGAGGCGGTCGCGTGCGGCACTCCCGTCGTCTCCTTCGACGTGTGTTCGGCGCGCGAGATTCTCGAAGGGCGCGGCTGCGGCGTCGTGGTCGGGTCCGGGAACCACGAGGCGCTGGCCGAGGCGCTCGCCTCCTTAGCGTGGGACGAGGAGCGGCGCGCGGCGTTGGGCTCGGCGGGCGCGGCCGCGGCGCGCGAGCTGTTCGACCCCGCGCGGGTCGTCGGCGCGTACGAGCGACTCTACCTGTCTCTGTCGGGGGACTGAAGAATGGAAGTTGCACGCGACGTGAGCATCGCGGTTCAGAGGACGCAGCCGCAGTCGGCCGCCGCGCCGCCGCGGCCGCCCGCCGAGGAGCAGTCCGCCTTCCTCCCCGTTCACCTGCTCTACAGGGTCGCGGTCACGGCGGTCTACGCCGCCATCCTCACGACCATCGTCCTCAACGTCGAGGTCAACAGGAAGTCGCCCGCCTTCATACTGCTCTGCCTCGCGCAGACACTTAACTTCGCCGTCATACTCCTCCCCGTCGTCTTCTACAAGCCCTCTTTCGGCTGGTTCCACCCGCTCGTCTTCTACACGTGCCAGTACCTCCTCTTCCAGTTCCGCAGCTACGCGACCTACCTGCAAGGCATCAGCCGGCACCGCGCGCTGCCCGAGTACAGCGTCGAGGACATAATCCTCCTCGTCGCCTTCGCCCTGACGCTCCACGCCGTGAGCACGCTCGCTTACTACTTCGGCTTCTGGTTCGGCCCGAACCTGAAGTCGCCGCGCATAAACTTCCGGCAGCCGCGACGCCTCCCGCTGAAGGCCGTGGCCGCGGTGCTCTTCTCCGCCGTGGTCTTCTGGCTCTACGTCGAGCGCGAGGGGGGCTTGAGCGGGCACCTGCTCTCGTGGCAGATGGGAAGGCACGAGGCGCTCGCGGGCGACTACTACTGGATACTCCTGATAAAGGTCTCGGCGATGGCGTGCCTGCTGTGGTTCGCCCTGAACAGGCGCGCGGTCTACCAGCCGCTCTTCTGGGCGTGCTCGCTCGTCTCGGTCGCCATCAACTTCCGTCAGCCGCGCCGCCTCTCGCTCAAGGCCGTGGCCGCGGTGCTCTTCTCCGTCGTGGTCTTCTGGCTCTACGTCGAGCGCGAGGGCGGACTGAGCGAGCACCTCATGTCGTGGCAGATGGGGAGGCACGAGGCGCTCGCGGGCGACTACTACTGGATAGTTCTGATAAAGGTCTCGGCGATGGCGTGCCTGCTGTGGTTCTCCCTGAACAGGCGCGCGGTCTACCAGCCGCTCTTCTGGGCCTGCTCGCTCGTGTCGGTCGCCATCAACTTCCTCGCGACGGGCTCGCGCGGCACGGTGATAATCTTCTTCATCGTGGCGATGCTCGTCTGGATGCTGCGCGAGAGGAAGTTCGCGCCGACGCGGATACTCGCCATCGGCCTGCTCGGCGTCGTGCTCATAAGCTTCCTCGGCGGCTTCCGCTCGCGAATCTGGAAGGGCGAGCTGTCGCTCACCTCCGAGAACGACGAGAAGACCGTCGTCGAGTACTTCGAGCAGGGCGCGGTCGAGTCCGCCGAGCGCGCGTGGACGGCCAGCGGCCTCCTGCCGATACTCGCGCGCGTGCCCGACGACGTTGACCTCCTCTACGGCAGCTCCTACTTCGCGCTCTTCACGCTACCCGTCCCCCGTAGCGTGTGGCCCGACAAACCGGGTCAGGTCGGGGGGCTCGTCGGCGACGTGTTCTTCCACTCGCCCTCGGGCACGCCGCCCGGCCCCATCGGCGAGGCGTACTGGAACTTCCACGTCCCCGGCGTCATCGTCGTCTTCTTCATCTTCGGCACGTTCCAGAAGTGGCTCGCGCAGACCTTCGTCAAGTACCGGCGCGAGCCCGCGGCCGTGCTCGTCTACCTGACCGTCCTCTTCACGATAGACCCGAGCACTCCGGCCGTCGTCGTCTGCCTGATGCTCGTCGTCCCGCTCCTCGTACTGCTGCGTTTAGTCGGCGCGCTCAGCTTCACGGGGAAGAACCTGTGACGCCCCCGAACCTCCCGAACCTGGTAGTCGCGGGCGCGCCCAAGTGCGGGACAAGCTCGCTCTACCGCTGGCTCGCAGACCACCCGCAGGCTTGCGGCTCCGCGCCGAAGGAGACCTTCTACCTGATGGACGAGGGCCACCCGCTCGCGCGCCGCGGCTCTAACTTCCACGCGCGCGGGCTCGAAGGCTACGCGGAGTTTTTCGGCGGCCGCGGCGGGGGCGCGCGCGTCGTCTTCGAGGCGACGACGCATTACATCTACCAGCGCACGGCGCTCGAAGTGCTCTCGGGCCTGCCGACGCGGCCGCGCATCGTCTTCCTTTTGCGCAAGCCCTCGGAGCGCGTCTACTCTTCGTTCCGCTACTCGCAGAACAACCTCGCGAACGTCAGGCGCGGCCTCACGTTCGCGCGCTTCGTAGAGCTTACGAAGGGGGACGGCGGCGGCGGCGCGGCGCTCGAAGAGTTGGCGGGCGCGAGCGCGCACGTGCTTCGCAACGACATAAGGTACAGCCGCTACGTCGAATACGTCGTGCCCTGGGTCGAGCGCTTCGGCCGCGGGCGCGTGGACGTTCTGCTGTTCGAAGATATGAAGTCGAACCCGCGCGCCTTCATGAAGGAGTTCGCCGCGCGCGTCGGGGTTGACGCGTCGTTCTACGACTCTTACGACTTCCCCCTGAAGAACGAGACGTTCGGCGTCAGGTACCCGTCGTTGCACCGCGGCGTGCGGAAGCTGAACGGGCTGGTTCCGGCCGCGGGGCTGAAGGGCGCGCTGAAGCGTGCCTACTTGAAGGCGCAGTCGGGCGGGTCGTCGAAAGGGAAGACGCCGGAGGACGCGCGCGCGCTCGGAGAGCTTGAGCGTGAGTTCCGGCCGTTCAACCGAAGGCTCGCGGACGAGCTCGGCCTGAACCTTTCGGCGTGGGAGTGAGAGAGAGTTTGTCGCACCTCGTCACGCAAGGGAAGCACGCGGGCGCGGCCGGGCACGCGTCCGGCAACGGCGGCGGGCCGCGCGCGCTGAGCGTGCTCTTCGTGACGACCGCGCTCGGCGGCGGCGGCGCGGAGAAGCACCTGCTATGCGTCGCCAACCACCTCGACCGCGAACGCTTCCGCGTCTCGCTCGCGCTCGTCAAGCCCGAGGGCGAGTTCGAGTCGGCGCTCGCGCCCGACGTGAAGAAGTTCCACCTGAACCCGAGGCGCGAAGGCTCGACGACCGTGCGCGCGCTACGGTCGGTCGCGCCCCTGCGCGGACTCATCGAGCGCGAGCGCCCAGACCTCGTCTTCTCCGTGATAGACCTCGTCAACCTCTTGAGCGTGTACGCCGCGCGCAACGCTTCGCCGCGGCCGAAGGTCGTGCTCGGCGTGCAGACGCCGCTCTCGATCGCGTACGACTCGTGGCACCCGGTCTCGAAGTTGATACTGGGCCTGATGCCGCGCATGTACCCGAGCGCGGACGCGGTCGTCGCGCTCTCGAAGGGAGTCGCCGAAGACCTCGCCGCTCTCGTGCCGCGCACGCGCGGGCGCGTGACCGTCATACACAACGCGGGCGTGGAGCCCGGCGTGCGCGAGATGGCGCGCGAGCCTCTGCCCGCCGGCGAGAGGCCCGGCGGCCCGCTCGTAGTCGCGTGCGGGAGGCTCAAGCCCTTGAAGGGATTCGCGCACCTCATCGACGCGCTCGCGGAAGTCCGCAAGACGGTGCCCGCACACCTCTGGATAGTCGGCGAGGGCGAGCAGCGCGCGGAGCTTGAAAGGAAGGTGGAGCGGCTCGGGCTCAAAGGTTGCGTGCGGCTGCTCGGCTTCCGGCAGAACCCGTACAAGTACATGGCCGCGGCAGACGTGTTCGTGCTCTCGTCGCTCTTCGAGGGCTTCGGCAACGTCATCGTGGAGGCGATGGCGTGCGGCACGCCCGTTGTCGCGACCGACTGCCCCTACGGCCCGCGCGAGATTATCCGCGACGGCGAGAGCGGAATCTTAGTCGAGCCCGCGAGCGCCGACTCGCTCGCGCGCGGCATCTCGCGCGTGCTCGCCGACGCGGAGTTGAAGCGTCGTCTCGCCGCGAACGGGTTCGAGCGCGCGCGCGACTTCGAGGCGGAGGCAATCGCGGGAGAGTACGGCGAGCTGTTCCTGCGCGTCGCGGACGGCGGGGCGGCGACGCGCGCCGCGTCGGGCGTGCGGGTCGGCCCGAACGGGTCGGCGGACGCGGGGGCGAAGGAAGTCTCGGGGGGGGCCGCGCGTTGAAGCCCCTGCGCGCGATATGCCTGCACGCGGAGCGCCTGCACGACACGCGCGTCTGGCGTCGAACTCTTGAAGCGCTCGACGAGTTGGACGGGCGCGGGCTGAAGATAACTTTTCTCGTCTACCCCATGCGCTCGGTCGCCGCGGGGCGGGACGTGAGAGACCGCGTGAGAGAGCTTGCCGCGCGCGGGCACGAGGTCGGTCAGCACACGCACTTCTACGCGGGCCCGGCGACCGAGCGCCCGCACAAGCGCACAGACCTGAGCGACCGGAACGTGCGCGAATGCATCGGGCGCGACCGCGCGTGGCTGGCCGAGTGCGGCGTCGAGCCGAAGGGCTTCTGCGGCGGCAACTTCATGATGACGGAGTCGGCCTTCGAGGCCCTGGCCGAACTCGGATTCGTCTACGACTGCTCGGCGCGCATGACGTGGGGGCGCGACAACTACGAAGCGCCGCACCCCTGGAGCGACCGCGCCGAAGTACGTCGCTTCGACGGGCGCTCGCTCGTGCTTCTCCCGAACACCGAGTACCTGACGCTGCCGCAACTCCTGCACCCGCGCCGCCGTAACCGCGCGACGCCGCTCCCGGACGGAACCTCCTACCAGCTCGTGATGAATCACGACTACGATCTGCTCAACTGGAAAGTCTGGTACGGCTTCCTCGGTCAGTTGCGACGAAAGGCCGAGACGCGCACGGCCGCGGAGCTCGCGCGGATGTGTCTGGAGAATAATGGCGGAAGATAAGGCGCTCACCGCGGGCAAGTTCAGCGCGCTCGCGCGCGGGTGGTCTGAGCGGGAGTACGGAGACCTTTCGGGCTTCATGCGTCGGCGCGCGGACTGGGTGCGCGAGTGGGGCGCGCGACTCCGGCCCGGCGACCGCATACTAGAGCTGGGCTGCGGCGACGGCGCGCTCTCGTGCGCGCTCGCGTCGGAAGGCTTCGACGTGACGGGCGTTGACATCTCGCCGGGGATGATAGAGGAGGCGCGTCGCCGTGCCGGGCGTGAGTCTTCGCCCGCTCGCTTCGAGGTCACCGACGGCGACCTCTTCAAGACCGAAGAGCCCTTCGACGCGGTCGTCTCCTTCATGAGCGCGTTCTTCACGTACACGGAGAACTACGCGGAGTTCCTCGCGTGCGTCGCGCCGCGCGTGCGCAAGAAAGTCATCGTGGACTGGAACTTCCGTAGCCCCTGCACGTTCGAGGAGGCCGCGCGCGCTTTAGAGGCCGCCGGGCTGCGACGAATCGAGTGGCGGCCCTGGCTCGTGCCGCACACGACGCGCGCGGCGTCGCGGCCGGGCCTGCGCGGCTGGGTCGAGGAGAGGCCGAACCTCTCGCTGCTCCTGCTCGCGTCGAAGCGCTGGCACTACACGATTCATTTCAAGGGCGAGAAGGCCGGCGCGGAAACGCTTGGCGACGACGACGACGGCGCGGGGAAGTTCGAGGGGCATGCCGTCGGCGGCGGCCTCTTGCGGCGCACACTGATAAGGCTCGGACAACTCACGCGGTAACCCGAAAACTCGCCGACGGGGCTACAGAAGATGTGTGGAATCTCAGGCATCGTGACGACCGGCGACACCACGGCCGCGCGCGAACTTTTAGAAGCGATGAACGAGCGCCTGCGCCACCGGGGGCCGGACGACGGCGGCGTCTGGCTCGGCGGCGCGGGCGACGTGCGCGTCGGCCTCGCCGCGCGACGGCTCTCAATCATAGACCTCTCGCCGCGCGGCCACATGCCCATGTCGAGCGCCGACGGCAACCTTCAAATAACCTACAACGGCGAGGTCTACAACTTCCGAGAAGTCCGACGCGAGCTGGAAGCCCTCGGTCACACGTTCCGCTCCGACACGGACACCGAAGTCGTCCTCGGCGCTTACGCGCAGTGGGGGCCGGACTGCCTCCACAGGCTAAACGGCATGTTCGCCTTCGCCGTCTGGGACGCGCGCGGGCGCGAGCTGTTCGTCGCGCGCGACCGCCTCGGCGTCAAGCCCCTTCACTACGCCGCTTTGGGCGGCCGCTTCGTCTTCGCCTCCGAGATGAAGGCGCTCATGGAGGACGCGACGCTCCCGCGCGAGATAGACTGGGACGCGCTCGACCTCTACCTGACCTTCCGAGTCATCCCGCACCCCTACACCATCTTCAAGTCCGTGCGTAAGCTCGCGCCCGGCCACTACCTCGTCTGGAAGGACGGGCGTCTCGTCGAGCACGCGTACTGGGACGTGTTCGGCCGCGCGAACGGCGCGAAGGCGAACGAGTCGAACGGCCGCGAAGGGAACGGCCACGCGCGCCGCGACGGCGACGGCGGCGGCGGCGCGGCCGCGATAAAGCGAGAGCTGTTCGACCTCGTGGAAGACGCCGTCCGCATGCGTCTCGTGAGCGACGTGCCACTGGGCGTGATGCTGAGCGGCGGGATAGATTCGAGCGTCGTGGCGGGACTGATGGCGCGCCACACGGGCTCGCGCATAAAGACCTTCACGCTCGGCTTCCTCGGCGCGAAGGGCGCGCTGCAAGGCTACGACGAGTCGGAGAGCGCGCGCCGCACGGCGGAGTATCTGGGGAGCGAGCACCACGAGCTTCTGGCGACTGCCGAACTCGTCCGCGACACCATCCCCGAGGCGCTCGACCACTGCGACGAGCCCTTCGCCACGTCCTCCGTCATCCCGACCTTCCTCGTCTCGAAGCTCGCGCGCGAGAACGTCACGGTCGCGCTCTCGGGCGACGGCCCCGACGAAATCTTCGCGGGCTACCGCGCGTACCTTTTGGAGCCGCTGGCGGACGTGTACATGCGCGTGCCCCGCCTGTTGAGAAAAGGTCTGTTCGAGCCCGCCGTGCTCGGGCTGCACGCGTCGGACGCGACGCCGCTCGCGCGAAACATACGGCGCACGCAGCGCTTCGTGCAATCGCTCGACCGAGTGCCTTCGGAGCGCTTCTTCCGCCTGACGAACAAGTTCTACGACGTGCCCGCCGCGAGCGTCTACGACCCCGCGTTCCGCACGCTCTCGCTGGAGCTGGCCGAACGGGTTCTGCGCGGCTACTACGAGGAGTCGAAGCTCGGCGGCGACCTGATGAACTCGATGCTCTACGTCGATTCGAAGATAAAGCTGGCCGACCACATACTCACCAAAGTTGACCTGATGAGCATGAAGGTCGGCCTGGAAGTGCGCTCGCCTTTCCTCGACTACCGCGTCGTGGAGGCCGCCTTCCGCATCCCCGGCAGGCTCAAAATCAACTGGTTCCGAAAGAAGCACCTGTTGCGCGAGACCTTCAAGCACCTGCTCCCGCGCCACCTGCTTTCGCTCCCGAAGAAGGGCTTCGAGATTCCCGTCAGCGAGTGGCTCAAGCGCGAGCTGCGCGAGACTTTCTTAGACACCGTCGCGCCCCCGGCGGGCGGCGGCGTGCTCAACGACGCGCTCATCGAACGCCTCTACTCCGAGCACTGCCAGAACAGGCGCGACCACTCGGAGAAGCTCTGGATTCTCTTCGTGCTGCGCCGCTGGGCGCGCAGGAACGGCATAAGGCTCTAATAAACTTTTTTCAGGACGGAGAAGGCCCAAGTGGACGAGAGAGAGTTGAGGGAGATGGTCTGCGACAAGTTCCTCGGCGGCGACAGGGATTTCCCCATCGACGCCGACACGAGACTCCTTGAGGAAGGAATCTGCGACTCGCTCGGGCTCGTGCAGATAGTCTCAGAGTTGGAGGGGCGCGTCCCCTCGCTCCGCATCCCGGATCAGGACGTGACGCGCGAGAACTTCGGCTCGATTGCCGCGATACTCGACTACGTCAACCGCAGGCGCGCGGCCTGAGTGCTTTGCCATAACAGACGTGGCATTCGGGCGCGACCCTCCCCTGGGAGCGCGGGCATCCCTGCCCGCCTTGAGCGCGAGAGCGCGAAGACGTAGAGACGCTCTAACTCAAGGTTGAAAGAAGAGGAAGGTCGGAAGCGTGCTCGCGCACGCTTTGGCGGGCAGGGATGCCCGCGCTCCCAGGGGGAAGGCCGCGATAAACTGCAAAGTGCCCTGATGTCGAACCTCAGCGGGAATCATAAAAACCTGGCGATGCCGGACGACCGGCTGACGCTCGGCCGCGTCCTCCAACGCCGTTTGGAGGAGGAGCCGGACGCGACGGCGTGTTGGCTCGTCGGGAGCGATGGCGAGTCGGCGCGCGTGAGCGTGCGCGAGTTGATGGGACGCGCGTACGCCTTCGCCGCGCGATACGGCCCGGCGTCGGGCGGGCGGAAAATCGTCGCGGTCTGCCTGTACCACGGGCTAGACCTTCACGCGGCCTTCGTCGGCGCGCTGCTCGCGGGCCACATCCCGACGATGATCGCGCCGCCCTCGCCGCGCATGGAGGCGGCGAAGTACACCGACTCGTTCTGCCGGATGCTCGCGCACATACGCCCTTCCTGCGTCGTCGCCGACGGCGCGTCGCTCGCAAAACTCGACGCGCTCGCGCTGAAGGACTTTCCCGATTCCGAGTTGGTTGACGCTGAGGCCGTTCGTGATTCGGGCTTGAGCTTCGAGAAGTTCGATACGTGGGGGGGCGGCGCGGAAGAGGTCGCGCTCCTGCAACACTCTTCGGGCACGACGGGCTTGCAGAAGGGAGTCGCGCTCTCGCACCGCGCGGTGTTACGACACAACCGCGCGTACGCCGAGAGGGTGGGGCTGACGCCCGACGACCGGATAGTCTCCTGGCTCCCGCTCTATCACGACATGGGCTTCGTCGCGTGCTTCCTGCTGCCGCTGCTGGCGCGCGTGCCCTTCGTGGAGCTTTCGCCCTTCGAATGGGTCTTGCGCCCCGCCTCGCTCTTCGAGCAGATTCATAAGCACCGCGCGACGCTCTGCTGGATGCCGAACTTCGCGTTCCAGTTCATGGCCGACTCGGTGCGCCCTTCGCAGCTCGCGGGCTTAACCCTTAGCTCCGTCCGCGCGTGGGTGAACTGCTCGGAGCCCGTGCAGCACTCCGCGCACGCGGCCTTCCTCGAACGCTTCGGCGAGTACGGAGTAAGCGAAGAACAACTCACGGCGAGTTATGCGATGGCCGAGAACGTCTTCGCCGTCACGCAGTCTCGCGCGGGCGAGTACAAGGTGCTGCGCGTCAACCGTCGGCTCTTCCGCGAAGAGCACCGCGTCGAGACCGACGAGTCGGGCGACGCGCTCGCCTTCGTCTCGAACGGCACGCCGGTCGAAGGCACGGAGGTCGCAGTCGTAGACGAGTCGGGGCGTGCGTTGCCCGAGGGCGGCGTGGGCGAGCTGGCGATTCGCGGCGAGTACCTTTTCTCCGGCTACTTCCGCCGCGAAGACCTGACGCGCGATGCCCTGACCGGCGAAGGCCGGTACAAGACGGGCGACCTCGGCTTCGTGCGCGGCGGTGAAGTCTACGTCACGGGCAGGAAGAAGGACTTAATCATCGTGCAGGGGCGCAACTTCTACCCGGCCGACGTGGAGAGGGTCGTGGCCGGGGTCGAGGGCGTCACGCCCGGCCGCGTCGTCGTCTTCGGAATGCCCAACGAGAAGACCGGGACGGAAGGCTTGATAGTGCTCGCCGAGTCGGAAGAGTTCGGGGGCGAGCACGCACGCCGTCTATCTCTCAGGATTCGCAACGCGGTCGCGCAGGAGTTGGACTGCACGCCGCAGGACGTGCGCGTAGTCCCGCCGCGCTGGCTGGTCAAGTCAACCGCGGGGAAGCTGGCGCGCGCCGACAACAGGAGCAAGTATCTGAAAAATTTCGTCAAGGCGAGCGGCACAAGCCCGGCGTATGTTTGAGACCCCGCTCTTCTGGGCGCTGCTGCTCCTCGCGGCCGCCTTCTTCCGCGTCGCCGGTCGTGAACGCGTACGCGCGCGCGCCGCGTCGCTCGCGGCCGCGGGAGTCGTCGCGCTCCTCTTCGTCGTCGGGCTCAATCCGTTCTTAGTCCTCTATCTCGTAGCGGCGTCGCTGTGGATTTTCTTCGGGCTCAAATTGACGCGCAGACTCGGCGAGTCGCGCCCGTACCTCGCCTCGTCCCTCGTCTTCCTGCCCGTCGTCGTGCCGTGGGTTCTGGGGAAGCAGTCGGCCGCCGGGGGATGGAGGCCGCTCGACTTTCTATACTTCGTAGGCTTCTCGTTCTTCCTGATAAAGTCCTGGACGCTGATAAAGGACTTCCACGACGGCCGGGTCGGGCGGCCGGACTTGTTCGTGGTGCTCGCTTACTTCCTCTT